>ENA-OYCJ01000037-OYCJ01000037.1-human-gut-metagenome-genome-assembly--contig:-NODE-37-length-31933-cov-7.351653_pt1 | contig 31933 bp, 50 predicted proteins | sample MGYA00244666_ERZ652872 | MGnify/ENA primary metagenome ERZ652872 (study PRJEB26926, sample SAMN06164826) | human gut metagenome | biome: ENVO:00009003; feature: ENVO:2100002; material: ENVO:00002003...
GATCGTCGGCAGCGTCAGATGTGTATAAGAGACAGATATAGAAAAGATTAAAAAATCCCAATTTTGGGAATTATTTTTATGTAAAATATCCAAACAAGATTAATAATGAAACAATTAAAGTAGAAGAGTAATGGCTAACTAGGAAGAATTACAAAAAGCATTTATGGCATATCTAATACAAGATGCCGCTGCATAGGGAATACAAGTACAATCTGAACAGGATTTACAAGCTTATGCTGAACAATTAGGCGAAGACGGCATTAAAGCTAAGTATCAGGAATTTATGCAGAAAATGCAAGGAGGAGTAATGGCTAGGCTTGGAGCTAAGCTTGAGTATTATAAGAAGCTAAAAGGAGTATGTCCAGAAGGAGAAGAGCTTGTATACTTTAAGCAAGGCGGTAGAATCTGTAAAGCCTGCCAGAAAGCACAAAAAGGAACTAAAGTTACTAAGAAAGCTAATGAAGTTGATAAATTTAAGGCTGGAAGAGCTTAGTATAAAAAAGATATGAAATCTGCTAGGGATGAAGCCTCAAGAGATTCTATATCAATCAATAAATACAATGATTAGGAAACTATGGCCAATAAAGGACATAAGGGTAATTTCCAGGGAGGAAAATGGGTTCCTGACAGAAAACAATATGCTAAGAAAGACGCTTGTGGCTCAAAAATGAAAGTCAATAAGTGCGGTTCCAAAATGAAAAAGAAATAATAAGATTATCTAATGTGTATGATAATGATTAATGATTATGAATGTATTTAACTATAACACTTTAACTAAATAGCTAGAAATAAATGAACCAGAGATATTGCTAGTTAAGGAATTTAAGGCCTTAATCTAGAGGGATAAATCTGCAGAAAAGGATAGAGCTACTAGAGAACTATCTTACATTTATTTAGCTATAGACTGGAAAAGTCCGTACAGTTAGTATTCGGAACATGAGCGACATGATGAAGCTATTAGTGATTCTGGATTGACAGAGTCAGAATTTAATGACCCTATATTTAGAGAAGCTTGTAGGAAATACAGAGCGTTACAAGATTCAAATAAGTCAATAAAATTACTAGAAGCAGCTAAAAGAGCCGCAGACTAGTTTATTGATTATTTCGAAACTATTGTAGATTTAAATGAGCGTGATAATAACGGCAAGCCAGTATTCCAGGCTGAAAAAGTAATGAAGGAAATGGCCACCCTTCACAAAGTTCATGAAGAACTAATAACACTAGAAGACTAGGTTAAGAAAGAACTTACTGAACAATCTACTGTTAGAGCTGGAGCTGTGGATGGTTTTGACCCAGGAGACTTTTAATTATGCCAAGAAAAAAGATATTACCTGAAGAAATATAGAATATTGTAGATTAGGTAAGAGAAAAAGAATAGAAAGAGGATACTAAAGAAGCTAGAGAATTAGTATAGAAAATAAGAGAGGAAAGGGTCAGAAATTCTGACTATTGGGATGTTAAAATAGGAGATAAAATAGGAGTATTTGACCCTACCTTATCTTATGAAATAACTGGATACAGACCTATTGACGAAACTCATGGATTGGACTTTAATCCAGATTGGTTTACCGAGACTAGGGAAGTATATAAACGAACTGGTCAATACTGTCCCTACCTTAGAGATAGTAAGCGGTACAACGAATTTTGGAAAGAGCAATATAGAAGATGTAAGTATGGAATGACAGTTAATGGGTACACTATTACTGGAGATAATTACTTCTTCTTAAATTTCTATTAGTTACCTACTATTGACTAGTAGAAAGCCTCTGGTGAAGGTACCGATAATGACTTCCCAATATTCTTTGCATCACATTATATGTTCTTTCATTATCTATAGATGGCTAGAGTGCTACACAAGCATGCAGCTTTAATGAAAGCTCGTTCTATTGGATTCTCTGAAATAAATGCCTCTCTTTCTGCTCGTATGTACTCTGTTATTAGAAGAAGTAGAGTTATGATTACTTGCTTTAATGATACCTTCCTTAAGGGTACCTTTAGTAAGTTTGACAACGCTCTTACATTCTTAAATACTTGTACTGGAGGAGGATTTTTTAAATTGCGACTTATTGACCAGGATTTGAGAAAGAAGTCAGGTAAGCAAATCAAAATAAATGGTTAGTTTGAAGACGTAGGATTTAAATCTGAGGTTGTAGCAATTAACGGAGCTAAACCATCTAACATTCGTGGAGACCGTGTAGATTTATTAATCTATGATGAAGCTGGTTCCTGGCCCGGACTTGATACTGCTGTGGTACAAGGTCAAGAACTTTGTGAAGTTCAAGGTATGCCTCGTGGAACAATGTTGTTTGGAGGTACTGGTGGTGATATGGGTGCTCCTCTAGAGGGCTTAAAAAAGATTTACTATAATCCCAAAGCATATAAGATTCTTCCATTTAGACATAATTGGACTTAGGATGGGACTACTATAGAGAGCGGATTCTTTATTCCATACTTTATACAATCTTTGAATCCAGAATTTATGGACCACAGAGGAGTATGTAATACTGTGGAATATAAGAAATTCTTATAGGAGGAGCGAGATAATCTGTTAGCTGTACCAGAAGACTACCTAAAGAAATGTGCTGAACGTTGTTGGAATGCAGAAGAAGCATTTAATCTTGAAGGTGTTAACAAGTTCAACAAGATTCTTATTGCGGACCAGTTAGCTAATATAAGACTTAAGAAAATAGGACCAAGACCAGAATCTGGATACATAGACTATTTCTATAAAAATAATAAACACACCTAGGATAATATAGATGGTTTTAAATGGATTCCTAATATTAACGGAAAAGTAAAAATACTTGAACATCCTGTATGGTCTGATTTGTATAAAGAGTAGATGGATAAACTTAGATAGGAAGCCGAGGAAAGGGGAGAAGAATTTGAATCTCCAGCGTACAAAGAAATGCATGATTTATATGTTGCAGGAATAGACGGTATTGATATAGGAGCTAGTCAAACTTCAAAAGAAACAAGAGATCCTTCTGATTTCTGTATAACTATAAAAAGAAGAGCATTTGGTCTAAACGAACCGTAGTATGTTGCTATGTATAAAGACAGACCTAATGACATTAGAGAAGCCTATAAAATAGCTATGTGTTTAGCTAGATACTATAATTGTAGAATAAACATAGAAGCTACCCGTGTAGGTATGATTACCTGGGCTAGAGAAAAGGGTTGTTTAAACTACTTTATGAAAAGACCTAGAGCTACTCTAACAGACGTCAAGAATGGAACTACTAAATAGTACGGAACACCCGCTACCAAAACTATTATAGAACAACATACTGATTTGACAGCAGCCTTTATTGAGGATTTCTGTCATACTATATGGTTTGAAGAAATGTTAGACCAATTTACTGGATATAATGATGAGAATAAAGGTAAATTCGATATTGTAGCAGCTGTGGGAATGACAGAATTGGCAGACTAGGAATTGTCAGGAAGATAGCCAGTGCTTGTTGAAAAAGAAGTTGAACAATTCCAAGATTATGGTTATTATTACGACGAGAGAGGAATCAAAAGATTTGGGGTTATACCAACTTCTAAGACTTTTGAAACTAACATACAAAAAAATGAATACGATGACCCATACAGAATTGAAACAAGTGATCCTAGGTTATATGAGAGACTTGTACAAAATGGAATACGTAGGTGGGCTTGAAATTCAGAACCTAGATCCAGTTGGTTATAAGGTATCGTTTAACTTTGATAGGTCAGAGATGCCTTTAGTCATTATAGCTGATTTACCTGATGAAGAATTTCTCCCATTTATAAAGGAAGAATTAAGAAGTAGGAAGTTACAAAGAGTTAAATACTATAATGCAACTAAACTTCCTCCAGAACAGCATAATTTATGTTATGAAAGAAAAAGAACTGATAGACAAGACGAACGAGGCTATTGCGGAGCTTGTATATGATAAATACGAATTATAGAAAGCCTATAATTACTATAACGGAAAGAGAGACCCAGAATAGTTTCGTTACCTGGAAGAAAACTTTGGAATAGGTAGTCCTACTTCTGTAGAATTTACACCATTACTAAAAAAGCACGTAGATGCTCTAGTAGGGGAATATCTAGGAACCCCTATCCTTCCGAAGATTTCTTGTAAGGATTCAGATACCATTAGTAATATCACCAGAGAAAAATAGTTAGAAATAACTAAAGGAATAGTTAAATTTCTTAGAGACCATTTAAGTAATTCTATTCTGAAATTTATCGACGGAAAAGATATTACAGATAAAGCCGTGAAGACTTAGTTAGATAAAATTATTCAAGACATTGATTAGTCTTTTATTTCTCAATATGAGATAGCTGCATAGAATATTATTCATTATATTATGCAGTCTAGAGAAACCGATTTAATAACTAAACTCCGATAGTTACTTACAGATTTATTAATTACTGGCTATACATTTTTCAGAGTAAAATCATCATCTTCTGGAACTAACATAGAAATAGAAGTTCTGAATCCTTTAAATACTTTCGTAGATAGGAATCCAGAATCTCCATATGTTAGAAATTCGTATAGAGTAGTAGTTAGAAAATGGATGAGTAAAAGCTAGATATTAGCTAAATATGGAAAAGAAATCTCTAGAGAAGATTTGAAAAGACTAAAAGATGAATGGAGAGCTGATGATTCAGCTGCAGTTTATAGAAGAGTTTATGGTGACACTTGTACTATAGTAAATGAAGACTAGAATCATGAAACTATTCCTGGATACCCAGATAATGAATATAGTGCTCATAGATTTTAGTTAATTCCTGTTTATGATGTAGAGTGGATAGAAACTGATGACGATTTTGTAATGTAGAGATACAATACCATTAGAATTGGAGAAGAAATATATATTCTGAGAGGTCTAGACAAGACTGTTATGAGGTCGAAAGATAATCCTAATTTCTGCTCTTTGTCTGTGAATGGGGTATATTTCTTAAATCGTTCCCAACAACCGTACTCTCTGATATTAAAGTGTGCACATCTACAGGATAGATATGACTTGTTAAATTATTATAGGGACAACCTGATAGCTAACAGCGGTACTGCTGGAGTAATCATGGATATGTCATTGCTTCCTACTAACCTAGGCGTAAAATGGCCAGAAAGAGTGTAGAAATGGTTAGCATACAAGAAGGGTGGTATCATGTGGATTGATTCCACTTAGGAGGGAAGAAATGATGGAGCGCAAGCACCTAACTAGATATACAATGGATTTGATGATACCTTAAAAGCTTAGGCTGTATAGGCTATTGAATTAGCAATTCAATCAGTAGAACAAACTACATCATCTATAACTGGAGTATTTAGAGAAAGATTAAATGGAATAGAAACTCACGATGCAGTTACTAATATTAAGTAGGGAGTAGCTAACTCGTATATAGTAACTAAGCACTATTTTTAGCAGATGGATTTAATAACCTGTGAAATACTACTAGATAGTCTTAATTAGGCTAAAGTTACTTATAAGAAAGGATTAACTGGAACTATTATACTTGGGGATAAATATCAACAGATATTCACCGCGCTTCCTGAGTATTTTACTGTTACTGACTACGATATTCATATCACTGCTAGTTCAGAAGTGATGGAAGATCTATAGACTATAAAAGCAATCATTCCAGAGTTCGTAAAAAGTCAACAGATGGATCCAGATATTATTTTTGAGGCCCTTACATCTAAGAGTCTGACAGACCTTAAATATAAGGTTAAGAAAGCTGTTCAAGTTCGCAAAGAGGAAAATAATCAGCTTCAGCAACTACAAGAAAAATTAGAAGAAACTTCTCAATAGGCTCAGTAGTTATAGCAAGAATTAGAGAAGGCTCAGCAAAAGATTGAAAGCTTAGATGAATAGAGACTAGGATTAGAATAGTAGAAGATGCAGTTAGAATATAAAGTTAACTGGCTCAAAGCTCAATCTGATTCTACATATAAAGATAGACAAATGGATATAGAAGAAAAGAGAACTGAAATAGAGTTGGCTTAGCTTCATGATGGAAATCCATATAATGACAAAATAAGACAAATACATTAATATGGCAACTGGAACAATTGTATATAATAAGGATTAGCAATAGATTTATCCTATTTCAGATGGTTCAGTAATTATTAGTAATGCTTCTGGTTCTAAATCAAATGTGGAAGAAGATTTAAAGAAACTATTTAAATAGGTGTCAGACCTTTCTGGTTCTAGTGAGGCGGTAAATAATATTATTATTAAGATTCATTACTTACCTGCTGATACTGCTGAAGAATCTGAGATAAAATTATCTTCTAAATAGTGGACTGATACTTTTGAACTTCCGACTGAAGAGAATCCATACATCTGGAAAAGAACTAAATTTACTTTCTAGGGGGCTGACGAATCTCAGGGAACTACTATTTATGAGATTGTAGCAAGCGATGTTTCTACTATTATCTAGAATATATACACTAGAACTGAGGGAATAACTCCAGTTATTGAGTATAAGTAGAAAACAGATGAGGAGGGAAATCCTCTATATGTAAATTCAGAAGGACATGAAACAACGACTGTTACTCCAACTAAAGCGTATGACTATAATTATTATTGGAATGGAAAACCAGCTGGTAAGTTAAATAGTCTACCACCGACCCCTGAAGGTTAGTCATATACATGGACAGACTATCCTCAAGATATTAGTTTATCATTTAGTTCAGTTTTTATGTCTAGACGTATACGACAAGAAGGTAAGTGGAAACCATTTTCTACTCCTGCTCAATATGGTCAATGGCCTACTACTGAGTCTTAATTATTATAATATGGAATTTAGTATTGATATACATACCCAGATTAACGGGGAAATAACTATTGAAGACTTTTCAAAGGAATATGGATAGTATATTGATGAAGATGTAGAGGTAGTAACTTCTTACGACTCCTATAAGTATAGTGAGAGTGCTACCTTGAATACTATCATCAAAGTTAGTATAAGCGATGCTACTCTGATAGATGTTCTACTTAATGACCATACAGAAGACTTAGACTCGTGTATGTTTAAGGTCAAGGATGATGGTTATTACGTAGTAGACCATATCATTATTCCTAATATGAAATGGTATGAAAATTCATCGGACGAGTACAAGGAATACTACGAGACTATCTATGTTACTGATGGAGAAAAATTATATAAAGAAGTAGAAGGCAAGCTAGAAGAGTGTACAGTTAAAGAAGTTCTTGAACGAAACATAGAGGGAACTACTATAAAAAAATGTAAGGTAGATGTTTTCTTTACAGGAAACTTGTAGCAGTGTTACATTAATTATTGTAAGAAACTCTTTGATGCTTTACTAAATAAGTGTCTAACTAGAGATTAGGAGGCAGATATATTTGCCCGAGATTTCATATGGATGACTCTTAACATTATAGATTATTTAATATGCTTTAAACAATTCATGGAGGCTGAAAGATTACTAGCGATGTTCCGTACCTGTGGAGGATTCTGTGATAATCACCACCATGGACATAAACGTATAGGTTGTGGATGCTCTTAAGAGAAAGGCTATTAAAAGGTATGAGGATTTTCTAAGAAAACTCAAAAAGGGATATAAACCAGATTATCAAGATATTCTTAATCTAATTTGTTTTATTAACCTACCTGTAAGACTAGATAATCACGAATTTATTAAATAGCAATTATTAAACTAGAATGATACAGTCTATTTACACTTCGGTAAGTAATGCAGATATAGTGCCTTGTGGTAAAAAGGGTAAGCCTATAAAATGTGAGCCTATACCTCTCTTAAGAAATAACTATTTAGGAGAATATAGGACAGAACTAGAAAAAGCTAAAGTAAGAAAGAATTTAGGTATTGCTGATGAGTAGAGTCTATTGTGGGGAAACATTAGTGGAACCATAGAACTGCAAAAAGACCTAGTATAGTATATAGAACAAAAATGGACCTATACTAGTGACGTTGCAGAAGGCATTAATACTGTGAAGGATGCCCTAGATTATGCCCTATACTTTATTAGTGAATATGAATCTAATACAGAAGCAATAGAAGAACTAAAAGTCGATATAAGCAATATTAGAACTTCTATATCTGTACTGAAAGAGGATTTACAACGAGAAATTGATACTAATAGAAAAGGAATTAATAATCTATCTGAAGAAATAGTAAAAATCAATGAAGCTATAGTTGAGTTGAATAATGCTATTGAGAATATAGATGTTGATAAAAACATTCTTAATTGGGTTAAGAATAGTCTCCAAAATTCCAAAACTATAGAACTAAAGGAAGATAACTCTTTAGAGGTGATTTTATCTACTTAGGAAGATAATGCTATTCATCTAATAGAATAGGAGATTGGAGAGGAAGCCTCTTCTATTATCCTTCCGGGTATCTATGTTAAGAATCTTGAACCTGCTCTAGAAGAAACAAAGAAAGAAGTATAGAAAACTTAGGAAGCACAACAAGAGACAAATACTAAAGTAGAAGCTAATACTGAAAGTATTACTAATATACAAACTAACTTAGAAACTATAGCTACTTATTAGACGGAACTTCCAGATGATACTACTTCAACAGTAATTGAGGGAACTACAGTAGAGAAACTTAAAGGCAAACCCTTTAATGAAATTATTGATACTTTACTATTTCCAACAGTAGTTAGAGATTTAGTATATCCATAGCTTTATTATAGTTTTACTTCTCAAATAGTAGAAGTGGGAACTGCTTTATTAACTCCTACACTTACGTTTATAAAGAATGATGCTGGAGAAGAAACTGACAGACAAGAAACTATTACTTATAACAGTTCTCCTGTAGAGTCTGATACATATAATTCTATTGGTACTTATACTCACTCTGGTACAGTGAGTTATGCCGCTGGAGAATATTTGATAAATAATAAAGGAGAAGTTACAGATAAGAGAGTAGAAGCTGGTTCTATTTCCGCTACCGCTTAGGTAGTAGCCACATATCCTTGGTATTCTGGTAATACTGATGGTGTGATTAAATAGACGTTAGTTCCTTTTGAACAATCGTCTGGGACTATCACATTTTCACTAAGTGGTAAGGCTATTATAAAATTGCCAGGAAGTAACACATAGTTAAATTCATTTACTGTAGATGGAGGACTTGGATATTTAAATGTAGACCTAAGTGGTTGGGAAACGTCTACCGAGTAGATAAATGGATTTACTTACAAGGTATGGACTAAGAAAGATACTTACTCCTCAGCATTGCCACATCAAATTAACTTTATTCTATCACAATAATGGCATTTAAATATACAGGTGATGCTACCTTAGGTGTCGCTTTAACCGTAGAAACTCCGAAGCCTCTCGATAATAGAACAGTCGTTAATAACTTAGACGAGCTTTATTCTATTCCAGAGAAGTATGCTTATCAAGGTATGACCGTTGCTAACATAGATAACGGAAATATTTATATGCTGATTGATAAGTCTAAGATTAAATACAAGGAAGGATGGAAAGCATCCTATGAATCTATCTAGATAATCACCTGTACAGAGGCTGAATATAAAGAATGGTCTGAGAATACTACAGACGATTTTAGGCCCATAGATGAAAGTAAAACGTATCTTCATGCTGAGACATATTATTATATATATGAGGATAGCTTAGACGATAACTAGTTTTACCTATCCGCGGAATGGGGAAAAAAGATAGAAGAGCAACTAAAACAGAAGGCCCTTAATACTACTGTAGTATAGATTAGAACAGACTTAGATAACACTATTGCCAGCCTATCAGATTATGCTACACTGGAAGAATTAACTACTAATTATGTCTCTAATGATTCTTTAGCTCTATCCCTGACTAAGTATTATACTAAGAAAGAAACAGACGATATTTTCGTTACTAAAGAAAGCCTTAGAGGAGAGGGAATGGAAGGAGATGATTTTGTCTTCGTTACAAAGAAAGAATATGAGGAAGATTAGTAGGCTATCCAAGACGAGTTAGATAAAACTCTTAAGGTAGATGGAGATGGTTCCTTAGAAAGCATCACTGTTGGATAGATAAAATCCCCTGTAGTAGAGGGAGAGAGCTAGCTAGTAGTAGACGTTAGGTCTGAAGGATTATTTATAGGTGGAGATTAGATTGCTACTGAATCGGATATTCCGAACTTAGTAACACTAACTGAAGAAGAGTATCTAAAGTTAGTAGAGGAAGGGATGATAGAGCCTGATACATATTACTATGTATATGACGTCACAAATGATGCAAAGGTTTATATTACCAAGGAATATTTGGATTAGAATTATCATACTACTAATCAATATCAGTCCTGGGTTGCTACAAATTATTACTCCAAGAAGTAGATTGATGAAATAGTTCAAGGTTTGCAAAAACTTGGAAACTACATTACTACAGAAGATATTAAGGCTTATTATACTATTTAGTAGGTTGATGACAAATTTCTTACTAAGGAAAATGCTCAGTCTACTTATGCTACTCAATAGTCATTATCTGATTTATCAGATTAGATAGCCGAAGATTACGTAACAAAAGAAAGTTTAAGGGGAGACTCTCCTGAAACTGGAGATGATGATTTCATATTTGTTACCTAGAAAAAATATCAGGATGATTAGGCTGCTGCTGCTAAAGAATTTAGCACTGAGCTTTTGAAATCTACATCAGTAGAAACTTCTGATATTACTATTTAGAAAATTGGAGAAAAAGAAGTACAATAGGGAACAACTGGAGAACCTTCTGTGGAAACAGGAACTGGGCAAGTTGTTGAGAGTTCTGTTAAACTTACCACAGAAGATAATAGACTGTTTGCTGGAGGTAAGCAAGTTGCCATTACTGAAGAAGTACCAAAACTTGTATGCTTACCGCAAGCTGATTATGATGACTTAGTTGAGAATAGTAAGACTGAAGTAGATACTTATTATTGCACCTATGGAGAAAAAGATTTACAAGATACTGGGTATGTTAGAAGCGAATATCTTATAGAGAGATACTACACCAAAGCTGAGGTAGAAGAACTAATTAGCTAGGCCGTAGCCGAACTGTAGAAAAAGATAGACGCTTTATAGCCAGGTTCTAGTGTAAAGGTAGATGGAGAAAATGAACAATTAATATTTTAAACAATATGGGAACAATTTATATTGAAGGACAGTTTAAGAGTTCTGCCAAACCAGTAAAAGTTGTTGGAGGAAGTATAGGAGGAGGCTCTGGAGTAGATCCGGAAGTTCTTAAAAATTATGCTACTAAAGCAGAATTACAGAAGGCTGTTGAGGACTTGACTGCTTCCATAGAAGGGATAGATCATGATGTAGTTAATGAAACTTTAATAATACAATGATATGGCAGCAATCAAATCTATAAAGGTTGGAGAAACCACATACGATTTAAAAGCTACTTACGATGGTGCTGGAAATGTTATAGATTAGACATATGCAAAATCTAGTGCCATTCCAACTAAAGTGTCTTAGTTATAGAATGATGAAAATTATTTAAAGGAACACTAGGATATAAGTGGTTTAGCTACTAAAACGGAGTTGGAAAGTAAGGTAGATAAAGAATTAGGAAAAGGACTTTCTGAAGCTAATTACACAGAAACTGAAAAACAGAAACTTAGTGGTATTGCAGATAATGCAAATAATTATGTACACCCAACTACTTCTGGAAATAAACACATACCTGCTGGAGGAGCACTTGGATAGATTTTAACCTTTTCTGAAGATGGGACTGCATAGTGGGCAGATACTAGTACTAAGTTAGAGGAACAATTTAATGCTCTTAATACTGCTTGGGAAGAATTACAAAAAGAACAATAGAGTCTAAGCAAACAAGTCACAGAGTTAAGCAGTAACGTAGACTTATACTCTTATGGAGTAGAATGGGATATTACCGTATCTTCTCCTATCCTTACTAGAATAGGAAACCCACTATTACATAAATCCCTCCCTATTTAGTCCGCTTACAGAGGATGTGTAGCAAATAACGGTGTGGTAAATTACTATTTATATCCGGACGATTGGGCTTACAAAGAAGATGGAAGTACTCCTTCTGTGCTCGATGGAACTGATGGAACTGTAAGAGTCCACACTCCTAAATTTTATGGTAAATCAGGCTCTAATGGAAATAAAAGATGGGTTAGAATTTCTCTAGTAAAGCTTGATGATTCATGGGTAGAAATACCAGAACTATTAATTGACGCATATAGAAATACCGTTGATAATACTGTGTCAGCAACCCCTAAAGCTGTGTCTGTGGTCAATACTACAGAAGCATTTAGAGGTGGTGGAAATAGAGCACAATTCGATGAGTATCTAACTACTGAACTTGATACCAAAGATGCTTTTAGAAGCGATTTAGGAAAACCTAGAACTAATGTTTCTAGAGCTAATATGAGAACTTATGCTACAAATGCAGGTTCTGAATTATTATGCTATGAATATTATAAATGGATATTCTACTGGAACTATGTAATAGAATATGCTAACTTTAACTCCCAGGCTGCCTATAATGCCGAACTTACTTCTGATGGTTATCGTCAAGGAGGACTTGGTCCTGGAGTTACAGACTGGAGTAACTCTGCTACAAGTTGGTCTGGATATAATGGAACTTATCCTATTACTCCATGTGGTTATTGTAATGATATTGGTAACTTCACTGGAATCAAAGATTTAGTTATTCCAGAGTGTACTGCAACAAACGAAACAGATACGGTAGCGACTAAGACATTTAAAGTTCCAAGATGGAGAGGTTTTGATAATCCATTTGGAGATATTTGGACAAACCTAGATGGAGTAGTTATTCAAAGAACTGCGGCAAATGAAATCAGTAGTGTGTATACTACCACAAACAAGGAAGAGTTTACTGACGTAATTGGCAGCAAGACCATAGCAGGATACGAGGTAGCGCAAGATGGATACATTAAAGAGTTTGACTTAGGAGAGACAGCAGAGATTATACCATCTTCTTGTACTGGAGCCTTAGCTACAACTTATATATGTGACTACCACTCTTGCAATGCTACCTCTACAGAGCTTCGCACGCTGCTGGTGGGCAGCGGCGCGTTTGATGGCGGCCGTGCGGGTCTCGGCTATTTCAGTTCTGGCCTTGACGTCAGCTATGCCAATTCCAGTGTCGGGTTCAGGACTCTGAATAGAGTATCTTAAGATATACAATACAAAAATCGATTTAGATGATAAATCGTAGGATATTACTTCTAAAAACCGTTGATTGGCAAAAAAGTACTGCTAGTAGGCAGCAACGCGAATAATGGCAGCAATGCAGGTCTCAGCTATTTCAATTCTAACAATGACGTCAGCAATGCCAATTCCAATGTCGAGTTATTATATATTTAAAAACATTTTATTATTTTTTTTAGTTTGCTAAGTAATATCCTTGCCTCTAGGCAAAAGATAACGTAGTGTTAAATGAAGGGTGTTAGTAGGTTAATTCTCGAACGCTTCCGATGAAATATATAAAAAATTGAAACGTGTAGGATATTTGCACGAGAAAGTATACGCTGAAGATAACATCGAACTAGCTGACGATAAAGCTAGAAGAAATAAGTCTATTAGATGTGGAATCAAGCAGCATGATAAGAATAGATTAAAAGAAAATAAGGAATTATCCGATAAGTTAAGGGATTTGATTTATCAAACCTCTGAATACAGTACCTTTATAATATACGAACCTAAAGAAAGACTAATCTTTAGACTTCCATACTATCCAGATAGAATAACTCACCATGCTATAATGAATATTATGGAGCCTATTTGGACTAATATATTTATAGACCAAACATATTCCTCTATACGAAATAGAGGTATTCATAAAGTAGAGCATGATTTGTTTAAGGTGTTATAGAAACATCCAGAAGAAACAAAGTATTGCTTGAAAATGGATATAAAAAAATTCTATCCTTCTATAACTCACGACATTCTATACGAAATGTTATAGAGAAAGATAAAGGATAAAAAACTATTAAAACTGTTGAAAGAAATAATTTATTCAGCGAAGGGAGTTCCTATTGGAAATTATCTGTCACAATTCTTTGCAAATTTATATCTGACATATTTTGACCACTGGATAAAAGAGGAGTTAAGATGTAAGTACTACTTTCGATATGCTGACGATATTGTGATTCTTGGTAATGACAAGAATTATTTGAGAAATGTATTAGTATCTATAAAACTGTATTTGAAACAAGTTCTTAATTTAGAATTAAAACCTAACTACTAGATATTTCCAGTAGAAAGTAGAGGAGTAGATTTTGTAGGTTACAAATTTTATCACACTCACGTTCTATTAAGAAAATCTATAAAAATGAGAATGTTTAGGCTTATAAATCTATATAAGCAAAATAAGATTGATAAAGAAGAATTGGAAAGAAGAATGAGATCTTATTTCGGCTGGATGAAATTCTGTGATTCTAAGAATTTGTTGAAAAAGATAGAAACTTTGACTGGTTTGAAGTTCTCAAATTGGAATGGAAAAGAAGTTAACATATCTAAGTTTTATAATAAATATATTCACATTGTAGAGGTTGTTGATTATGACAATCATTTTCGAGTGCATTTCATGTATAACAATAACCCCTACTATTTTAAAAGTAAGAATAAGAAATTACATTATTCTTTGCTTAGATACAAATTTCCTATAAATTTTAAAGTAACACCTTATGTTAGAACCGAATAGAATACAAATGAACGTTTGTCCTTAGGTAATTCAAAAACTTGGGAACGGTACTTATTATTATAATTACGATATAAGAGAAGTTGAGGCTGAAGTTGAAATACTAGATGAGAAAGACAGTACTAAATTTGAAACTTAGTACAATTTCATCTAGGTTTTACTTAATGGGCAACCTAATTATAAGGATTGCGTAAGAGCTATTATTAGAAGTTTTATAACCATAGATGAAGAATTTGATTTAATCAACTCGTATAATAGTTATACAAAAAACCTTAGCACAGATTCTTCTATCATAACAGATTATCAAGAATATCTTACTAAATTAATGGATATTAAAAACAAAGTCAAAAAAGATTTTGGACTTGTGAATAAATAATTTAAAATTGTTAAGTATTGTACTTTACAATATTAAAAATCTAATAAATGGAAAATTACAAAAATTTAAATTTCTCCGCTGAACAAATAAACCAAAAGCTAGCTTGGGTTGGAGATAAGTCTAAGTTAGCAACTACATTATAGGAGACCCCTGTAAACTAGTTTATGTTTACTAAAGACTAGAAAACTTTAAAAACTATCATAGACGCAAATAACTAGATAATTACCGTAGAGACTAATGATATGATAACAGAACCTGGGTCTAAATTAGAGTCGTGGAATGTATATGTGGACCATTTACTCTGCATAAACTCTATAGCTTGCGAAGGAACAATGTGTTCTCATAATTATGTTGAGTTAGGTAATGGCTCTAAAAAGGATATCAATTTAAATGGTTTATACTTATTATACACAGATTGTTCTAAGAGGTTAGAATCTGACATTGGGTATGTTTGGCAATATCTCCCATTGACTGGAGTTATCAAGGCAGGGTCTACTTTTGTTATTAGGGGAAAGCAAACTAATACAATTAAAGGTAGTATGATAAAAGTAGACTCTTATGATATGGAGTGGGATATAGAATTTAAATAGAATAAAGCTGCCTTCTATTTATGTGCTGGAGATTCTTTTAAACCCTTATTAGAATCTAATAGCCTTGGAAATCCTTGGGAAGCTAATTTAATTGGGTATATTGATTCTTGCGGATTTGGAGCAGAAGCACCAGCAGAGGGGAATTCTCCTTTGTTGGTTAATGATAATTGGAATGATATTATCTTTATTAGATGGTTTATGTTTGAAACGGCTAAACAAGGTACTAAAGCTTTTGCTAAAAGAAAAACTAAAGATTTATGGACTTATATAGATTTAACTAAGAATACTACTAAAGCAGGAAATAGTATATAGTATTATTATAGTGACAATATAAAGTTAAAATATACTCCTAAAGCTTCGTATCTAGGTAAAGATTTCTTTACTATATCTACATTATTTAGATAGGATATTCCTAATTATGTAAATTTAACTTTTGGAAGATAGGCAACTGGATATAAATTAATCTCTAATAAAGAATAGCCATCTGGGAATGCTTATAGAATACCTTGGTTGCTGGCTTACTTTCCCGCAGCTACTAGTTCTTCAAATCCTAAAGAAAATACTGCATAGCATAAGCCTATGTACATTAAATATGATGTGTCCGATACTAATATAAAAATAACCGCAGTCTAGATAAACGGAATTTGGGAAGTAGACTCAAGCTCAACAAAATATGATTTTAATAATTAGATAGAAAACCTTACTATTGATAAAATGACTTTGAGCACTTCCACAGAGGAAGATTTAGCTATATATAGTCCAGACAATCAAAATTTTTATACCCTTAAATTATAGTAAAAATGATTTTTCGTAATGGGAAGTTAGTTACTCAAGTCTTTAAGACTATATTAAAAGGTAGAGATCTTAGGATATATGATTCAAATGGATTTATTTTAAGAGATATAAATCAAACAGTTCTTAATTTTAAAAAAGAAACTGACAAAAAAATAGGAGCCATATATAAAGGGTCGTAGTTAGTCTGGCTTACCGTATATGACGCTGTTAGAAGCTGTTTTGGTAGCGGAACTTGGCTACAAGATAGACCTTGGTTAAAAGATGATTCATGGAAAAATAATTGATTTGTAAAAATGGCAAAATTTGAAAATTTACCTAATCAGATTACAGATTTACTGACAGAGTGGGATGGTCACTCTGGAATGGAGGTCGAGGATTTTATTTGCCGAAAAATAGAAAAAGTAGAAGGATAGGACATAACTGATATGTCTTATGACTCAGCTACTAGTATGCTTACTCTTCTAAAGAGTAATGGAGAGAAGGTAGAAACTGAAGTATCAGTTATTCCTCCTACTTATTCTTATGGTATAATGGTATATGGGGTGATGTTGGACAATAAGTCTGATAAGATATATACCGAGGCAAATGGCTCTTTGTTAATGCAGTACAATTCAGACAGAAATGTTAAGGTAGGTATTGCTATGTATGCTGTTGCTACAACTTCTGTAACAACAGATAGAATTGGACCTTTTAATGTCAAGATTAGTTATGGAACTTAGTCAGGGACATTTAGAGTAAATAATATTAAGTATAGCTAGTGTATTATAGATCCATCTACAGGTGCTATAACAGGAGTTAACATACCATCAGAGAATTTAATAAATACCTTAGCTTGGATTGATATAACTAGCTTGTTTACTAAAACTTAGTCTGCTAAGAAGATTACAGCCCAAGTTGTAGATGACCTAGATGTGGAAGATACACTAGACTTACCAATCACTACAGAGGTAATTACGTTAAATTATAATGGTGAAATTGTATTAGGTAACAACCTAGTTAATTTCTCACTTACTGGTGGAACTACTAGCAATTATCACCTAGAAGGTTTCAACAATGGAACGTCTTTCTCTACTAGTGGTGGAGTTTTAAATTATTCTAGTCTAACATCTGGACTTAATCAATTAGCTGTTAGAGCAGTTCATAATACTGAAAGTTCAATCTACACTGATTACTTATACGTAGATATTATTTATACATATAACTGCTAGGATACTATAGTAGCTATCAATGGTGTAAGTAATGGTATAGCTAATAATGGTGTTGCTACTCTATATGAATTAACAGTATTTAGTCCAGATAATAGTTCGATGGCTATTACTACATATCTGGAAAATGAAATGCCAGATTCTGGAAGTATGAACCCCACTGAAATTATGAAGTATGAAATCATAGGAGCTTCTTCATATGACGAGTAGGGAGTATATGATACTTCATATAAGAAATATATAGAAATAAACAGTAGTGATTCTGAGAAATATCTAGTTATTAAGGTAGATGATACATATTACAAATTCTATACTGTGTTCACTAACAGTTTAGGACAGACTACTGCATATACTAGTAATTTCAAAACTATGAAAGTGGAAGCAGTAAATCCAGAGTTTATATATTCTCAGGATGTTGCTCCATCTAAAAACTTTGACTAGATTGCAGGTTATCTAAATGATATTTTCGTCACAGATGAGTATGCAACTCCATCTAATCCAGCTACAGTGATTTCTACTCTAGAATCATCTGACGGATGGTAGGAAGAAGACGGTCGCACTATATTTAAAGTATCTGCTCAAGATACTCCTATTCTTAAATCTCCTATAAGTCTAGGACTTGGAAATAACTTTACCATAGAGTTAGGATTTAAGACATATAATATTAGTGATGAAAGTAAGCCTATTGCTACTTTAGGAAATTTCCAATTAAGACCTACGTAGTTCTGTTGGAATACTGAAGATAATGATTTATTCAATGCTAGAAACGCACAGTTCCAAGAAGGTGTAGAAACTCATGTGATAGTAACTGTATAGAAAGGGTTTGTAATATCTAAAAGCGATATTTACTATCCTAATTTCTTAGCCAGTTTCTAGGATGCTTTTGACCAAGCTGCTCCTACAACAAGCATAAATTTAGTTAGAATTTTTGTCAACGGAGTAATAGATAGAGAAATTTCTCTAACTGATTCTGAGCTTAATACATTTACTTCTGCTGCTTTGTAGATAAATCCTACTACTGCTGATATAGATTTTTATCTATTTAGAGTATATAATAGTGTAGCTCTTACCTTTAATTAGGTTCAGAAAAATTATCTTTCTTTCTTAAAGGAAAAAACTTCTAAGGAAGACTTTTATGATAAGAATGATATTCTAGGAACTGATGGAGAAATATCATTTGTAAAAGCTAATGAGAAATATAATACACTTGTTTATGTGTTCCCATAGGGAGCTAAGTTCCCAAATAGAGCATGGGGAGGAGAGGATAATGAAACTCCACCGCAAGAAGGTGCCCAAAAGAAGTCTCCAGTAACATTGTTTGTTAATTATGTAAATCAGGCAGTTAATAATCAATATGGAGGTAGACTTACTTATGGACAGGTTAAAGGACAAGGTTCTTCTGCAATGAGATATTTAATTTGGAATGTTACCTATGCTTTAAATAAATTAAAGGATTAGGAAGGATCGAAAATAAAGAGTCCATTTACCCCATACTCTCAGTTAGATACAGATACTAATACGTTTAGAGAAGATGCCTCTTCTACAAAGGGTTACTATGTAATGCCTCCTTATGATGGACAGCAAGATACTACTGCATATAAGATAACTAAATTAGTAGGTAAAGTAAACTTTGCTTCTTCTATGTAGTCTCATAAGATTGGTTCTTGTAAATTATTTGATGATGCCTATAAGGAATCTAGAGGAAATTTAATTTCAGGAGGATAGAAAGCCGTACATGAAGAACCATTCCTATACTTCTATTGGGAAACTGATTTAGAAGATGTTTCTACTATAGAACTAGCAGATTTGTTAGATAATGATGAATCTATCAAATTTATGGGATTCCAAACTTGGGGAGCAGGTAAAGGAGATGATGCTTCCAGTGGATATGACGAAGATATAACTCCTGAGTATCTAATGCTAGAAGGTGGCGAAAACACCGACCCATCTGTAAACTTTAGACGTCCTTGGTAGGCGCTTCAAAGAGCTTCTGGTGTACTTGGAGAGGATACTTATGGACTAACTAATCAACCAACTATAACTTATGCTAATTCTCTACTTCGTCCTTGGGATAATCTTCTAATCGAAGATGAATCTGTTGTATATGACTAGAGAGGAGCTTGGGATATTGATTATGGTTGTGAAGAAGTAGAAAGTGGTAGTGGGAAGACATACTTCCAATTTGCTGAATCAGTACATGAGTCTTTGAAGAAATTTAGAGAGTTCTATGACTTCGTTTATACACATGATTACAACATGGTTCAGACAAGTGCTACTAGTCCTTCTGGATGGGATGTAACTAAAAAGTACATTGTAACAGCTAGTACTTGTACGTTAAACCCAACTAGTCATAAGTCTGGAGATATTTATCGTTATGATGATATTAACGGAACTTGGGTATGTGCGGGAGTAAGTTATGAATCTGCTACTGGATGGGCTAGAGCTAATATCTACGAGTTAGCTGGAACAAGTAGTGCTTTAGGTATTCCTGCTGCATTAGATGCAATGAAAGCTAATTTCATTACAGGAATTAAGAACTACATAGATGTAAATGACATTGCTTTCCACCAGGCTTTCATTAAGTTTGTATCTGGAACTGACAATAGAGCTAAAAACACATATTTCCAAATTATTGGAAAACTAAGAGAAGCAAACGAAGGAGGAGAATTTGTTGAGAGTGGTAATGGGGATTATCTAGTTAGACTTATTGGAGACGACTTAGATACTATTTTAGTAACTGATAATAACGGTCTTTAGTCTAAGACCTATAATTTGCTAGAGACTTCCTATAGAGAGGCTGACTCAGTATATTGGGGAGACGCTAACAATGTATTCTTCTATATGTTTGACCAATGTTTTGAATCTGAAATAAAAACATATTTAGCAAGTGTTATAAATACTGCATTTAAGAACAGTAACAGTATGGAAGATAAATCAAATTACTTCTATAAAGTGTTCTTTAATGTTCAAGAAACGTTCCCAGCAGTAGCATATAACCATACAGCTAAGATATACTATGAAAATGCTTAGGCTATTAAAAATTCTAAGGTACTTTCATACTATAGCAACAACGAGATTGAACCTATTGAACAAAGCCATGGTTCTTGCTTAGCTTGTGAGAAATAGTTCATGACTAAGAGATTTGCATTCCTTTCTACTTATGCATAGACTTCTTTAGGGGCTATTGCATTAAGAACTGCAAGTTCTGCAGGTAGTGGTAATACTCTGAGATTAAGAATGGAGTTTGAACCATATTAGGATTGCTATCCTGTTTATCATTACAACGGTAAAAACCTCTATCTATCTAATTTCTAGACATCTAACTTTGATGCAATTAAGAATTTAGCATAGACAGGAAATAGTTATACAGCCGAAATCAATCAAGGAGATCCTGCAATTAACCAAGGTATATACTTAACTACTTTATATAAGAAGTTAAATATTCTAGGTTTAAAGATGTCTACTATTGATGCAGATTTTGCTAGAGCTACTGAGTTCCAAATTGACAATGCTGAGTTAGACGATTATACTAGTCTATTCCCAAGCGATTATCCGGACTTAGCTATCAGCTTATTTACTCCTTCATTCCCAGTGTTGGAGAGCTTAACTCTTAGAAATATGACACTTCCTACAGAAATGGATTTGTCTAAGTTCTTAAAGTTAGAGACTATAGACTTCTCTAAGACTACTACTAAGAGCGTAGTATTCCCACAAACTGGTAGACTAAAGAATGCAATTCTTCCTGATACTATAGAAACATTTAGAATCTATGATAATCCAGGATTAACTGATATTACATTTGAAGGATTAAATAATCTATCTACAGTTTACGTTGACTGTGATAATGTTGGAAGCTTCGACGTAGCTAACTTCTGTGAATAGTTGATAAATTGTAACGCACTATAGTCAGTGACTATTAGAAATGCAAATTTATATATAACAGAAGATGCTTTAAGAAAGATGATTCTTACAAATACTTGTAACTTAACTGGAGATATTTACATTGTAAATACTGCAGGAAGTACAACTCTTAAAGCAATTAGCTTTGCTACTAAATAGTTACTTGTTAACACATTTGGTGACATTTCTGACCCTGAATCTAAGATTAGAATACACTTCCAAAGTGCAGAAATTTTGGATTTCAGTTGCGCTGGAGAAGTTTCTGTATACTACCAAGCTGGAGAATCTGGAACTATTGTTCGTCAAAACCTATTTGATATTACAGTAGATTCTGGTAATGATGTTGAAATAAAATCTGGAACTAATCCTTATAACCCATCAGTAAATGGATACTTAGATATTACTTACTCCATGTCAGGAGTATCAACTGATATTGCTACTATTGATTAGACTGGTGCTATTACCTTGAAGAAGGAATCTAGTAGTACTGCTACAGTAACTATCAGTATGAAGGTTGCTAATAGTGGAACTCCTATTAGAAAAACTGTTAAAGTAAGCTTCGCTTGGAAGGCTCCTTAGCTTGGAGACTTTGCATATGCCGATGGTACGTTTACTAGCTCATTTGATGCTACTAAGACTTTAATTGGTCTAGTGTATGCAAAGGATGAAAGTGATGATACGTCTGGAGTAGTTTACATCATTGGTAAGGAATACACAGATGAAGAAAAGTCTTACTACTTAGGATATAGTGCAGATGGAAATTCGGGTTCTTAGGAATAGATATTACAATAGCTGTATTAGGTACAAGCCTATTTGTCTAGCGTGTCTGTTTCTAATTATGAAGCTGTTTCTGGTACTGCTACTCCTAACTTAATTAATAATATTAACGTATCTACCTATAACATACAAGTAAATACAGCATTTGCTGGTAAGTCTGATACTGAATTATATATTAATCATGTAAATAGTAAGTTACTTCCTATTTTGTATAATAACTCCGCTTGTAAGCCTTATATTAGCAGAAAACAAGTTTCCTCAGGAGGTAGTACTTCATGGGAATACTACATAGAATCTAAGTCTAACTTAAATAATCTATGTGAAGCTATTCAGACAGTATGGACCAATGCTTCTGGAACAGATATTATGAGCTGTCTATTATATCCATACTTCTATAGTATGTAGGTATATGAACCGTCTGTAAAAGATGGAGAAACTCTAAATTCAGCTTATAAGAAAGGTAATTGGTATGCTCCTTCAGTAGCTGAGTTCTCTAGAATTATTTACTATAGAGGTTATAGTGTCTCTGGAAGTAATTTCAATACTGGAGATACAGTAAGATAGCCTATTAGTACCTCAGTTGCCAATGGAGGTGGAGTGCTAACAACTCCAATTTTCTCGATTGCATATTCTAGAGCTAATAACTAGTTCCCATCTGTATGGTCTAATATAGTAGGTTCTGGAGATAACGCTGGAGTAAATAATATCACTACTTCTATTAACTCGTCGGCTGCTAATAACTATTCTTATCAAAGAACTTAGCAGTATGACGGAAGTTCTGGAGGTTATACATACTCTAATGAATGGGTTACTGGTAGTTATAACGACCCATCATACTGGAACACAGTTCAATATAATAATGCTTGGAGATTAACTAAACATCAAGGAGTACCATTTACTAAATTTAATTATTCTAAGAATGGCTGATAATTTCATGCAAATAAGTCACGATAATCGTTATTATGTAATTAATAAGGATGACTCTTTGAAATCCTTACTCACTCACGAGGGGCTGTTAAGGCTCCCCTTGAGTGTTTGGAAGGGGCTATTTGAACGAAAAGATGGAGTATGTTATTTTAAATTAATGCTTCCAGTCTTAGAAGCAGTTATTAAAGCATATGATAAATCATCTAACGTTAATTCGTTCTACTATAACGGCAAAGAGTATTGGTTAGATAAAGCTACTAGAGTCGGACTACAAAATTTAGCTAATTGTAGTACTGGTAATATGTCTTTGGTTCTTGGTAGTGAAATAATCGAATTACCAGTAGACAAGGTAAAAGAATTTCTAGCTTAGCTAGAGGTGTATGCTGGGAAATGTTATATAAACACAACTCAACATCTATTAGCTATAAAAGAGCTTAAGACAGTTGAAGATGTTGTAAAATATGATTATACTTCTGGGTATCCAGATAAGATTACATTAAATGAATGAGAACTTAGAAAAGGATAAAATATAGCTAGGGAATGAAAAGCCCTAGCTACTTCCTTCTAAATCATTACTTAATACTATAAAACTTGGCTACAATGTTAAGCCAGTCCCTCCACCTCCTGCGAATCATATTGATTTCATAGAAGGGGATTCTGTGATGACTACTATAAGTACGGGATTTGAACATAACGATAAGCCAGTCCCTCCACCTCCTGAAATAAATCTAGGTTGTAAGATTCCTAAGAAAAAGAATCCAGATTCGGTCATAGGAAGTATAGATACAGGATTTGGTTGTGATAATTAGATCGTTATAGATTGTCCCAAACCGAAATATAAAACTCATTTATGTAAAGAAAATTATCTAGGAGAGTTTAAAACAGAATCTGAGAAAACATTAGCTAGAAATAATCTAGGAGTTTATAGTAAAGAAGAAATAGATAAGATTGTTGGTTAGATTGTAGAAAATAACAACAACAATTTTATTACTAGAAAGGAAGTTCAGAATATGATAGCCAACTTAGATTTTGTAGATTCTACACTAAAATCTTATGTAGACTACCAAATACCTAATAATTTATTCAAGTTATGAGTACAACACAAATAAAAAGATTATTTCAATCAAAAACTGAATTTGTCCCTATTACCTTAGCGGAGGCAGTAGTAGTAAATACCTCTAATATTCCAGGACTTTCATCATTAGGAATAACAACTCTTGACAAGGTATTAAGAACTACAATGGGAGTTGTAGGAACTAATGCTGGAGATATTGCTGTGCTGAAGAATACAGTTCAACAAATTAATACAGCCTTAGAGGGTAAATAGGACAAGCTTACTGCTGGTGTAGGTATTACTATTTCTCCAGAAGGAGTTATTAGTACTACTAGTAGCATAGAACTATACAAGATAGTTACTTAGCTACCAACAGCGTCAAAAGACTGTTTAAATTCTATATATTTAGTTCCTGCAACATCTGGTACAGCAGGAAACATTTTTGTTGAGTATATTTGTGTCTATGAAAACACATAGGCTAAGTATATTTGGGAAAAAATTGGGGAAGTTCAAACAGATGTAGATTTATCTGGATATGTAACTACAGAAACCTTTAACTAGACTATCAACACGATTAATGGTTAGCTAGCTAATGCTATAACAGCATAGGATGTTACGACATCAGATGGTAGTGCTAAGGTTGTAGTTAATTATACTATTCCTAGAGATTTATATGACAGTATGGTCGAAACAGATTCCTCAGACCAAGTAATAGGAGGATAATCATGGAATTAACTATTAAACAACTTAAGCAACATGGTTAGATATTCGTTCCTTAGACTACTGCTGAAGCTGTTTTAGTTAAAGATGGTGAAGAAGTAATTACTCTTGATAATATGCTAGAGAGGAAGATTGAGTAGATTATTACACCTGCTGGGTCTGGACTATAGGCATTTAAGCAAGAAAAGAATATAATTCTTACTCACTCCAACTCCATAACTGCAAATGAATCTCCTTCTTCAGTAAAGGTAAAATACGATAATCGAGGACACATAGTAGAAGTCGCTCCTACTAGTAACGTGACGGTAATAGTGGACCAAGAAGGTTATCTTTAGTATAACGGGTCAGAAGACCGGAATCTACTTCTGGGGAATGATTTTGGAATAGATGAAGATAATAAAATTATACTAAAATGGAATCATTTATAATATGGCACTATTAAATTTTGCTAATACCTATGCTGAAATATCAGGCAATCTTACTTTGCCGGAATCTACTTCTGGGGATTTTGTGAAGCTATTCTTTTCCAAGGATGGACATATTATATCCCACGGAAAAGATTTTACACCTACGTTTACTCCAAATATGAGGGGTCTAGTTCCTATTTCTAGCGGAAAAGCTACAGAGATATTTAGAGGAAATGCTACATGGGCAGAGATAACTACTGCCGATTTACCTATTGCCTCTAGTGTTTCTGATGCTATTACTAATGGTACTACTTCTACTACTATATTAAACACCCAACAGATAGTAGAGTATGTTGGCAATGCTTTTGCAGCAAATGACGCTATGAGATATAAGGGAACTATTACCTATAGTAATGGTAATTATACAACTCATACAGTTGCTGGAGTAGAAGTTTAGGGATTCCCAACTAAATGTGAAGTTGGAGATACTTATAGAGTAACGTCTTAGGGAACATATGCTGGATAGACTTGTTCCGCTGGAGACTTACTTATTTGTATACAGGATGGAACTGGAAGTGGCTTAAATACTGCGGCTTATTGGACTGTCGTAGAAGCAAATATTAACGGACAGGTAAAACATACAGTGAACGGTACTTCTATCTATGTTTATAGTAATAGTACTAATACCTTCACTATTTATGCCCCGACTACAAGTGGAACACAGGGATAGGTATTACTAAGTAATGGAAGTTCTGCCCCTATATGGGCAGCTTAGTCTACCCTAGTAGTAGGAGAGGCTAAGAAAGTAAGTAATGCTCTCTCACTAGGAGCCGGTTTAACCTTTGGAGCATCTGGAGCTACTTATGATGGTAGCGTTGCAAGAACTGTGTCTTTGGTGGCTGCTACAACAACCACTATAGGAGGAGTAATTGTAGATAAAGATTCTACTAATAAGACAATATCTGTTACCAGTGCTGGTAGTATATATCTTACTAAGTAGAATGTTATTAATGCTCTTGGTTATGACCCAGCATCTAAGGATACATGGAGACCTATCACTATAGGTGGAGTATCTATTGGCGAGAAGACTTTAAATTTCGTACCATCTGGAGACGTTTATTTAAAGGCAGACTCTAATGGAGATGATATACAAGATATTAGTTTTGGAATAAGCTGGTATAACATCAGTACTAAGAAATACGAAACGGCATAATTTATGAAGATAGCATACAATCCTAAAACGGCTGCAGCTCTCACAACTGCTCCCGCGAACACTGATATAACTTTCGACCTTAGGGGCTTAAATATATTCGTTAGAGGGGAGAAATTCAAGGGAACAGATACTACCTACTCAGTATTTAAGAAACATACTTCTAGTGGAAGTGGGGGTTATAACGGATTGGTGCCTGTCCCTTCATATACTGCAACAAATGTTAGATTTTTAAGGGAAGATGGCACCTGGTCCATACCTGCGGCTGCGGCATTCATTTATACCCAATTAACTAATCAAGATCTAGATGATTACTTAGACGAAGGAAGATGGTACTATGCTGGTGGTGGTAATACTACAACGAACAAACCTAGTGGAGTAGATGCATATGAATTATATGTTGGTCGAAATGCTAGTGGTTTTCGCTACTAGAAATTAATTACCTCTAATGGTCTGATATGGTTTAGATACCATGATTCTTCTGCTTGGAAAACTTGGGTTAGATGGTATACAGACATGAATACTGATCAGAAAGTATTGTAGTCTGCTACCGCTACCTCAAATTATAGACCTGTAATCTTAGGTTATACCAATACAAACACTCCTTCTGATTTAAGTGCTAATGTTACTCAGTAGGTTTATACTACTACTACTATATATGCACAACCAAGTACTGGTAGTCTGTGGGCCAATAAATTATATTCAGGTGGAAAGCCCGTTCTTACAGAACATCAATCATTAGCTAACTATGTTACTCTAAATACATCTTAGACTATTACGGGAACTAAAACTTTTGGCTCTAATATACAGTTTAATGGAACTCAGAGTATTCATTGGAATAATGGAACTTATTAGTAGAGGATATCTATAACAGATGATTCCACAGCTAATACTTCTGTTTTTAACTTTTAGCAGTCTACTAATACTGGAACCTCGTGGAATAATATATTACAAATATATGATAACGGGATTTTACACGCTAATGGATATTATAAAAATGGTTCTTCTGATTCATATGTGCTACTAGGAGGTGGGGGACACAAATTAGTATCAGACTTTATGTTAAAAACTGATGAGCTGTCTAACAACCTTACCACTATCACAAAATCATTAAATGTCACACAGGCATGGATGGATACTGGTATTACTTCCACAAATCTTCCTGCAAATGGTACCTATATAGTATAGGTTCAAGTTAATGCTAATGATAGCACTGGGACTATGTACAATTGCTACAGTTCTGGTGTAATGAGTTGGTACAAAGATGGTACTAATGATACAGAGACAGATGAAATTATATTACATCGCTCTGGTCATGCATATGGAAAAACAATCTACTTAAGAACTGTTATGCAAGGTTCTGGAGTTTTAAAATTATAGATAGGTGCAAGTGCTGGCATAGGCGCTGCTTACACTTATACATTTAAATTTAAGAGGATAATATGATAAAAGTTAAAGATGGATATGCAAAACTTATAGGAACCACATATCAAGGAAGCGCTACACAAGTCCTTCTTAGCAACGGGGGAGACTTAGAGTACTCCGCTTCAAGCAAAGCCAGCACCCTAGTTCAACGAAACGCCAGCTAGCATATTTACGCTACTTATTTTAATTCAGCTATTTCTGATGAAGCGTTAACAGATATTGGTTCCGTATATGTAAGAAATACTTCTGATACCTTTATTAGAAGAGTGAGTAAGACTTAGTTTTATTCAATTTTAGATGATAAGTTCGTAACTCTTGATACTACTCAAAGTATTACAGGAGCAAAGACTTTTTCTACTAGTGTTAGATTTGCTAATAATGCTAGTATTATATAGAACTAGAGTGATACTAGTAACTATACCACTATATTGGAATGGTATAAAAATGGTGCATCTAGGAATACCTACGACCCTTCTATAGGATAGCACAATACTGGAGGAGATGGAAATGGTTCTATCTGTATACTTCCGTATCCTACAGCAACTAATCCTTGGAATGGAACGGTGGGTCTGTTTATAAGTAAAGGAGTTTTAAAATTAGATGGTAAATCAATCGCACTAGCTGAGAATTACTATACTAAAACTGAATCCGATGAGAGATATGTAAATGTAACTGGAGATACTATGACTGGACCTCTTATAGTAAAAGCTACTATAACAGGGACTCAGTTAATATCTACTATTGCTACAGGTACTTCTCCATTAAAAGTAACTAGCACAACTGTTGTTACTAACCTTAATTCAGACCTATTAGACGGATTACATGAAACTTCATTCTTTAGAGCTAGGGGAGATTAGTCTATAGCAAGTTCTGTTCCTACAACTACCGAATTAGCAAGTAATAATAATTTATGTGGTAGCTGGAATGTAAAGTATACAGGAGCTTCTGGACATTTGGTGTAGTTCAATACTGGAAGTGGAAGTACAAGATATATGCAGTTCTACTCTACGTATTCTGGAAGTTTGTATTGGAGAAATAGTACAGACTCAACTTTGAATACAAAATCATGGAAAACTATTGTAGATAGTGCTAACTATACTGGAATAGTTTTAAAGATTGGAACGGCTACAAAAGGTTCTGCAACTCTTCCCATATATTTAAATGCTGGAACTCCTACGGCTTGTAGTACAACTCTTGGAGTTTCTATTACGGGAAATGCAGCTACTGCAACTAAACTACAGACTGCAAGAACCATCAACGGAACATCATTTGATGGAACTGCTAATATAGTAACAGCTTATTGGGGTACTGCACGAACTATTAGTCTATCTGGCGCAGTTACTGGTAGTGCTTCCGTTAATGGTAGTTAGAATGTAACTATCGCTACTACTTACTAGTTTGGCTCTATTGATGGAAGATATGTAGGAGGTAATAAAACTGCCAATCATGGCTCTTCTGGAAAGGCTTATACAGCTGATACATATTCTTCTACGTTTGTTAATAAGGCATTTGTAGCATTTGCTGAACGAGGTTCTTGGGCTTACGCTAATAATGGATATGTATCTACAGATACTGGTGTAAATATCCCGTTAGCGGGAACAGCTATATTCCAGTGGGGAGCTAGTGATACGAGTAAGACATAGCTATATATAACTCCACATAATAACTCAGGAGTAAGTAATCCTGCTGCTAATGAAATGTTATTCTATACAAGCAACGGAAGTGGTTATACTTCTGCTTGGACTAGAGTATTAACTCACAGAAATTATACTAATTATACTGTGACTAAAACTGGTGGAGGAGCAAGTGGTACTTGGGGAATCTCAATCACTGGTAATGCAGCAACGGCCAATAGGATAATATCTCATAGTATAAGCGATACCTTAGCTAATAAGACTACCCCAGGATACTTATATCACGCTGGAGGAAGTAATAGTGTGAAGGATAAACCTTCTGGAGTTGACGCTTTTGGTGTATTTACTATGTAGACAGCATTTGGATGGTATGGGCAATTACTAATGTCTTCTAATACTTCTACAGGATTATATTGGAGAACAGCCACGTCCCTTAATGGTGGATGGAAAAAAATATTAGACTCTTCTAATTATACTGCCTATGTAAATCCAGCTAATTTCGTAACATCTCTTGGAACTAATGGAAACTATGTAACCTGGACTAAAAATGGTACTACTAATAACTTAACAGTTCCCTTTGCTACTACTTCTAACGTATTAAATAACCTAGGAAATAGAACAGCTATATCTGGAACTACTGTTGGATAGAGTGGGCTTAGGTTGTACGAAGTTTATAATAATGGTTATCCAGTAAACTTCGGTAATGTTTTAAATATTGGTGGGCAAGGTTATGGAGAACTTTTGTTTTAGTGGACTGGGGATAGTAATCCTGGACATTTGTACTACAGAAGTAAAAGAGATGTGGCTTCATAGGCTTGGAGTAATTGGGTTACTATACTAGATAATAATAACTATTCTTCTACTCTAGATGGTAGATATGTAACTCTTGCTACAAACTAGACAGTTAGTGGAATTAAAACTTTTAGTACATAGTAGAAATTTACAGTAGCGACTGGAACATCTCCCTTCACAGTATCTTCTACTACTGTTGTTTCTAACCTAAATGCTGATATGCTAGATGGATGGCATCTAAATTATATACTAAAAGATGGATATGTTACAAGTGCCACGTCTGGACTTTCGTCGTATTGGAGAAAGGTGTGGGACATAACATTAAATAATTAGTATAATGATGTTGACATTAATCTTCTTGTGCATTCAGCTTATAATTAGTAGTGGGGAATAATATCTTTTAAATTAAGATAGAATGGAACTGGAACCGCAAAGAGTATATCTGCTTTCCTGGCTGAAGTTGTAGGAAATATACCACTAGATAGATTCAGATTATACTATAACAATAGTAGTGGATTATGTTAGCTATGGTGCAATCCAAGTGGTTAGTATAACGTCTATAACTATAGAGTTCTAGCTAAGACTTGGAGAACAGGTACTGAAGCTGCTACTCTTGGAACATTTTATACTGGTGATACTTCCACAGCACAGTCTCTTCCTTCTGATAGTTATGTTTCTATGACTGGAATAACTATAGTTAATACGGCTGCAAAGGTTGCTAATACCCTAACATTTTCTGCAGGAAAATTTTCTTCTAAAACGTATAACGGAAGTTCTGCAATAACAGTTAATGTTCCGACTCACACTAGTCATTTAACAAATGATAGTGGATTCTGGACTGGAACAAGATATTGGGCTAACATAGCAGTATCTACTTCTTCTAGTACAAGTACTTCACCTACGTTTAGTACTGCCTATACTTCAAATTGGTTTAGAAGTACTGGATCTACGGGATGGTATTCTTAGACTTATGGTGGTGGATGGTATATGTCCGACAGTACTTGGATTAGAACCTATGGGAGTAAATCGGTTTATCAGAATACTGGATAGATAAGAACTGACGGCTATCTAGTTACAAATGGGGGAATTACTGTAGGAGCTACTTCTCCGAATAATGGTACTTATAAATCACATGTTACTGGAAACTCATGGTCTTCTGGATATATTAGAGCAGGTGCTGGTTTTTATCATAATTCAGTAAATAGTAATAGCTATGTATTGTTAGCTGGAGGCTCCTACAAATCATTAGCAGACTTCGCCAAGGGTAATGCTGGTGCCTCAAATAGAGGAGTATATGTAACTAATGGAACTGTTACTGCTATGACATATTACTTAAATGCTACAGTTAACTCTGGAGTATCTGGCAAACTAGCTTATTATAGCGGTACTAACTCTATTGACGACTATACTAATACTATAGGTGCCTCAAATAGAGGAGTATATGTAACTAATGGAACTGTTACTGCTATGACAT
>ENA-OYCJ01000153-OYCJ01000153.1-human-gut-metagenome-genome-assembly--contig:-NODE-153-length-16432-cov-5.749344_pt1 | contig 16432 bp, 11 predicted proteins | sample MGYA00244666_ERZ652872 | MGnify/ENA primary metagenome ERZ652872 (study PRJEB26926, sample SAMN06164826) | human gut metagenome | biome: ENVO:00009003; feature: ENVO:2100002; material: ENVO:00002003...
ACGAGATCTAGTACGGTCTCGTGGGCTCGGAGATGTGTATAAGAGACAGGTGGTACGCCGCTGATGTTACAGCTTTTGGTTGTATTTTACGGACCATATTATCTGTTTGGCGCGACGCTTACGACAAGCTATCGTTTCCAGGCGGTTATCATTGGATTTGCCTTAAACTATGCAGCATATTTCGCAGAGATCTACCGCTCCGGTATTCAGGCAGTGCCACAGGGACAGCATGAGGCAGCGAAGATCTTAGGATACAGCAAGATCCAGACGTTCTTCAAGATCGTGTTCCCACAGATGGCGAAGAACATCCTGCCTTCTGTCACAAACGAGGTTATCACACTGGTTAAGGATACGTCGCTTGCATTTGCAATTTCTTATACGGAGATGTTTACACTTGCCAAGCAGGTGGCAGCCGCACAGACAACGATTATGCCGCTGTTTATCGCCGGTGTGTTCTACTACATCTTTAACTTTGTCGTTGCGTTTGTGATGGAGAAGATCGAAAAACGCATGAATTATTATAGATAGGAGGGCTACGATGAACTTACTGGAAGTAAAAAATATAAAGAAAAGCTTCGATGATCTCGAAGTGTTGAAGGATATCAGTATGTCGGTGGCTGAGAGCGAGGTTATCTCAATTCTTGGACCATCCGGTTCGGGAAAATCGACCTTCCTGCGCTGCATGACAATGCTGGAGAAGATTGACGGCGGAAGCATGGTGTACTGCGGAAAGGAAGCGGTCAATTCCGACAGCGGCGTTCCGGTCTATGCAGACAAGGCAGACTTAAAGGAGATCCAGAGCTATTACGGACTGGTGTTCCAGAATTTTAATCTGTTTCCGCATTATTCCGTGCTGAAGAATATCGCAGATGCACCGATCCACGTGCAGAAGCGTGACAAGGACGAGGTATATGCCGAGGCGAAGGAGCTGCTTCGCAAGATGAACTTAGAAGATAAGGGTGACTATTATCCATATCAGTTGTCCGGCGGACAGCAGCAGCGTGTGGCAATCGCCCGCGCGCTTGCGTTAAAGCCGAAGATGCTCTTCTTCGATGAGCCGACATCGGCACTCGATCCGGAGCTGACCGCCGAGATCTTAAAGGTATTAAAGGAACTCGCCGCCGAGAAGATGACAATGGTGATCGTAACCCATGAGATCGGTTTCGCCCGGAGCGTATCTGACCGCGTGATCTTCATGGATGGTGGTGTAATCGTCGAGGAAGGAAAGCCGGAGGATGTCATTGACAATCCAAAGACCGATCGCGCCAAGGCATTCCTCAAGAAAATGCAAGAGATGTAGAGAAAAATCCCCCGCAGAGCGTGTCTGCAGGGGATTTCTATTTTTGTACGCTGTGCGTCCGTTTAAGAAGATTACATCTTCTCCGGCTCGTCATACTCGACACCCTTCGTGTCGACGGTAACGGTCTTGATACGCTGGTCTTCAAGCGGGCGGTCCATGTAGTCGGTTGGAACATCTGCAATCTTATTCACGATATCCAGACCATCCACGATCTTGCCGAAAGCAGCATAGCTTCCGTCGAGATGCGGACTATTCTTGTGCATGATGAAAAACTGCGAACCGGCGGAGTTCGGCATCATGGTACGTGCCATAGAAAGAACACCCGGTTCGTGCTTCAGATCATTTGCAAATCCGTTCTGCGCGAACTCGCCGCGGATTGAATATCCAGGACCTCCGGTACCATTTCCGTCAGGGCAGCCACCCTGGATCATAAAACCATTGATGACACGATGGAAGATCAATCCATCGTAAAACCCTTTCTTAATCAGAGAGATAAAATTCTTTACTGTGTTTGGTGCGATATCCGGATACAGTTCGAACGTCATAACATCGCCGGATTCCATTGTCATTGTAACAATTGGATTACTCAAATTTATCATCCTTTCTTGTATTTTTATCTAAAAGATGATAGTATAATACCATTATTGTAAAATTACATCAAGTGTGTAATTTTTTAAAAAGTTATGTAAACTAAAATGCAAAGAAGAGGTACGAAAAGTGAGAAAAACGGTGATTCGAGTCGTGAAGGGAATCATATTGTTGGTGGCGATTGTCACACTTGCCAATATGACCTATAAACATATACGAACCTATTACGATGATTATATGGACGAATACAAGGGAACGGAGTCGACACAGGGCGAAGATGTAACTGTTACGATTCCGGAAGGCGCATCTGTCAAGGAAATCGCGCAGATCCTGAAGGACAATGGATTGATCAATTATCCGCGTGCATTTACAAAGCGTCTGCAGGACTCTGAGTACCGTGGCAAGCTGCATGGTGGTACATACACCTTGAATACTGGTATGACAACCTTGCAGATGATGGCAGCCATGAGCCCGACATTTGAGGAAGATCAGCCAGTCGATTATCTGGTTGTGCCAGAGGGCTTTACGGTAGAGATGATAGCAGCGCGGTGCGAAGATCAGGGAATCTGTTCTGCAACTGAATTTTTAAATGCATGCAAATCGGTTACGAAATCTGATTTTGCATATCTGGCAGACATACCGGCAGGTGCCAATGTCAATTATAAGGTACAGGGCTTCCTGTTCCCGGCAACTTACGATATTTATGAGTCGACGACAGCGGAATCATTAGTCGATTATATGTTGAGAACGTTCGACAACTACTATACACAGGAACTGCAGGATCGTGCGGCAGAGCTTGGATACAGTGCATTTGAACTTGTGACGAGAGCTTCCATTGTAGAACGTGAGGCAAAGGTGGATTCAGAACGTGCGACGATTGCAGGTGTTATCAACAACCGTCTGAAAGCAGAAATGCCTTTGCAGATGTGTCCGACTGTCTTATATCCATTGACCGATGGAATGTATGACAAGAGTCAGGTTCTGTACGAGGATCTGGAACTGGATTCTCCATACAACACCTATAAGAATGCCGGACTTCCGGTAGGTCCGATCTGTAATCCGGGACTGGCATGTATCCAGGCAGTATTGTATCCGGAAGAGCATAATTACCTGTATTACCATGTTGGCGACGAAGATGCAGGTACACATATCTTTACAGAAAACTATGAAGATCACATAGATACACAGATTATTGGTGGACCAAACGGCGTGACACCGGATGGAGAAGCTTCCACCGAGGAATCGACAACCGAAGAATCACAATAGGAATAAATAATGTATTAGGAGGGACGTTATGAGAACTTTTAATTTTAGGGCGCGAAACATCGGCGAAGAAAAATATCTGTCATACACAATGGGCGAGGATTGTGAGTTAGATGAGGATGTTTTGGATTACTGTCAGGACAATGCGCCGGAAGAACTGATAGAGATTATCTATGAAGAAGATGACGATTATGATTATCTGACCTACCAGATTACGGGCAAGACATCTCTGGAGGAGTACATTGCGCAGGAGCATGATTGCGAGAGCGTACTGCTCATCCTGCGGAATGTCGCACAGGAGATGATTTCCTTGAAGGAGCAGGCGATTCCACTTTCGTATGTATTGCTGAATCGTGGATTTATCTACGTGGATGCTGAGAAGAAGACAGTACAGTTCCTGTGCCTGCCAATCGAAAGCAAGGGCGCACTTTCTGTAGAATTCAAGAGCTTTGTACGCCAGCTGCTTGCGAACATGAAATACGATGTGGAAGAGGATCTGAATTATGTTGGTAAGCTCCTCACGTATATCAATGGAGATAACTTTAATCTGCGTGGCTTGATCGGACTTGCAGAGGCGTTGATGGAAGAGGAAGGAATCAGCTTCGAGGAGGCTGGCGCCATTGATGCAGACGGTGTAGAAGTTGTAAGTGCAGAGGAAGAAGCACCGGCAGAAAATATCGGTGACATCATGAACGGCCTGCAGGAAGAGGATGACACACCACTTCCGGAGATCGGCGACGATGAAGAAGATGAAGAGGAAGAAGCAGAGGAACCTGTAAAGGAAGAGGAAGAACTGGAAAGTATCCTTCCAGCTGGTATGCAGGTAAAGGAAGAAGAAACACCGGTAGAGGAGAAGGTGGCAGAACCGACAGAGGCTGTCGAGGAGACACCAGCACCTGTCGAGGAAGCACCGGCACCAAAGCCAGTGATGGAAAAGCAGGAAGCACCAAAGCCGGAACCAGTAGCAGAAAAACCAGAGGTTTCCCCAGCTGCAGAGCAGATCCTGTCACAGGTGAAGCCAGAGGGGGCAACAAATGGTGGCGAGAAGCTGCAGTTAAAGACAAACAAGAAGGAATCCGATATCAACCTGATCAAGGATCGGATCAAGGAGCTGGTTGGAGAAGTTCCATCTGCAAAGCCGACAGCACAGCCAACCAAGAATATCCAGACATTGGAAGATCTGGATCATTTCTTAGACAAGCCACCTGTGGTTAAGCGGAATGTGGTAAAGGTAAACCGTGCGGCAATCATCCAGCAGACAGAGGCTGAGATGGAGGCAGCTGAGGCAGAAGCAGCAGCTGAGACAGCAGAGTCTGCTGAACCGGAAACAACCGTACAAAACGAAGAACCGACAAGCGGACAGACAGAAAACATCAAGGTGCCTGTGATCGAGGATATCTACGATGACATGAACATTGAGAAGAAAAAGGACGATGAAAAGGACAAGAAGCCAAAGAGTACATCTATTTTGAATAAATCTGTAACAGAGCTTGTAAAAGATGCCGTTGGTGCTGTGAGTGCAGCGACTGCAGCAACCAATTCGCCGAAAGCATTGCCATATCTGATCCGTGTAAGTACAGAAGAACGTATCATGCTGAACAAGGCGATCTTCAAGATCGGAAAGGCAACCAGAGGTGTGGACTATACCGTTGGCGGAAATGGAGCGATCAGCCGTCAGCATGCATTTATTATCCAGAAGGATGGGGTATGTTATATCAAAGATAACAAGTCTACGAATCATACATATGTGAATGGAAAGCGCGTAGAGGATGGGGAAGAAGAAATTCTGACACATGATTCTCTCGTAAGACTTGCAGATGAAGAATTTACATTTAAGATTCGCTAATTAGGATGATCATATCATGAGGAGGTAGCAAATGAAGGGGTTAGAGTTAAATGTAACAAAACAAAACGGAATGACATTGGTGGAGTATCAGCTTGGAGTAGCAGATGTCTATGACGACAGAGTGTCAGACAAGGTTGCACAGCTCGGAAATATTATTCCGTTCCAGTACAAGGACGAGGATGGAAAGAGAAGTATTGTCTCTTATGTGCATCATGACACTTCTCTGGAAGTGATGCTGCGTCAGACATTGAAGAAGGCAGATGTACTTGCAATCCTGAAGGGACTGTTGTGTGCATTTGAGATTGGTGCAGCAGGTGTGCAGATCTGTTATCTGGTACGCGATCTGAATTATATCTATGTAGATCCTGAGAGCAAGGCAGTAAAGTGCATTATGGTTCCTGTAAAGCAGGATCCGTTGGGACAGTCTGATATCCCGGATTTCTTCCGAAATATTGTGTCACATATGCGCTTTGATGAAGCAGACAAGGATGATTATGTAGCAAGAATCCTGACCTTGATCAATACGGATCATTATTCCAATATGAAATTAAAAGGACTTGTAGATGCGGAGATGGAGAAACTTGGTCTCTTCTATACAAGAGACGAGGGACTTAAGAAGGAAGCAGATACAACCGCAGCTCCGGAAGTACAGAACCAGAATGTAAAAGTAAATCGTGTCGGCGTGATGAACAACATGCGTCCACAGGGTATGCCAGCGATGGGACAGCCAATGGGACAGCCGGTGCCACCGATGGGTGGACAGCCAATGATGGGACAGCCAGTACCACCGATGGGCGGACAGCCAATGATGGGACAGCCGGTACCACCGATGGGCAGACAGCCAATGGGGCAGCCGGTACCACCGATGGGCGGACAGCCAATGGGACAGCCGGTACCACCGATGAACGGACAGCCAATGGGGCAGCCAGTACCACCGATGGGGCAGATGCCGAAGCCGGAAATGCCAAAACCACAGGCACCAGCACCGGAGGCACCAAAGCCAGAGATGCCGAAGCCGGAAATGCCAAAGCCACAGGCACCAGCACCGGAGGCACCAAAGCCAGAGATGCCGAAACCGGAAATACCAAAGCCACAGATGCCACCAATGGGACAGCGTCCAGCGATGGGCGGACAGCCGATGATGGGGCAGCCAGTACCACCGATGGGTGGACAGCGCCCTCCGATGGGACAACCAATGATGGGGCAGCCTATGATGGGACAGATGCCAAGACCACAGGCGCCACAGATGCAGAACGGCAACCTGATGGGACAGCTTGGCGGTGCACGCCCGATTCCACACTTTGTGCGTAAATCAACTGGTGAGATCATCAATATTACAAAACCAGAATTTATCATCGGTAAGTCAAAGACGAAAGCCGATTATGCAATAGAGAACAACAGCGCAATCAGCCGGGAGCATTGTATTGTAATCCAGCGCGATGGCGTGAACTATATTAAGGATAACAATTCTACAAACCATACCTATGTAAACGGGGTAGAGTTGCAGCCGGGTAAGGAAGTGCTTCTGAAGCATAAGACAGAAGTTCGATTGGGAGATGAGGAATTCACATTCCTTCTGAGAAAAGGAGAGTAATATGGAGTACATTGCAACATATCACACCGATGTAGGTACAAGAAAAGAAACGAATCAGGACTCTCTTGCAATCAAGGTTGTGAACACAAAAGAGGGAAATGTTGCATTTGCAATCGTGTGTGATGGCATGGGAGGACTCGCAAAAGGCGAGGTTGCCAGCAAAGAGGTAATCGAAGCATTTTGTACATGGTTTGATGACACGCTGGTGGATGAAATCCAAAATGGAACATTCACAGAGCAGAATCTTGTATCACAGTGGGATGATATTATCCAGATTCAGAATCGCCGGCTGGGCGCATATGGAGAGGAAAATCATTTGCAGCTTGGTACGACGGTATCTGCAATCCTGTTGTACAAGGATCAGTATTATATTGTGCATGTGGGCGACAGCCGCGTGTATGAGCTTACAAAGACAGCGAAGCAACTGACAAACGACCAGACATTTATCGCAAGAGAACTGGCAGCGGGACGTATGACACCGGAACAGGCAAAAATCGATCCGAGACGAAGCGTACTGTTGCAGTGTGTCGGCGCATCGCCGGTTGTTGAGCCGGAATTTACAAAGGGAACTGCAACAAGAAATGCAGTTTATATGCTCTGCTCAGACGGATTCCGTCATGTGATCACACCGGAGGAAATCATCGAGAAGATCGGACCGGGTGAGGCGACGGACGAGGAAAAGATGAAATATGGAGCAATATATCTGACAGAGTTAGTAAAGAACCGTGGGGAACGTGATAATATCACAGTAGCAATGGTTCGCACGATTTGATTTAGAGAGGGTTTGCCATGACGAAGGAAGGAACCGTACTAGACGGAAAATATGAAATTTTGGCAGAAGTTGGTCGAGGTGGTATGTCCATCGTGTACCTTGCCCGTGATAAGCGTTTGAACAAGCAGTGGGCGGTCAAGGAGATCAAGAATGATGGAAAGAAATCCGCAAAGACGTTGCTTAAGGGATTGGAGCGAGAAGCGAATATTCTGAAGAACGTAGATCATCCGGTGTTGCCGCGAATCGTAGATATCATCAATCAGGATGGAACAATCTACGTTGTTATGGATTATATCGAGGGTGATACGATTCAGGATCGATTGAAGAAGGAAGGCGCGCAGCCACAGGAGTTAGTTGTAGAGTGGGGCTTGCAACTTGCAAGTGCATTGAATTACCTGCACAACATGAATCCACCGGTTATCTACCGGGATATGAAACCTTCGAATGTCATGATCAAGCCGGAGGGCGGTGTAAAGCTGATCGACTTCGGTACAGCAAAAGAGTACGAGATAGAGAACAATGCAGATACAACCGCACTTGGTACGAGAGGCTATGCAGCACCGGAACAGTTCGGTGATTCCAAGGGACGTGGTATCTACAATACAGATGCAAGAACAGATATCTATAATCTGGGCGCAACCCTGTACCATATCGTAACAGGAAAGAACCCATGTGAGCCACCGTATGAGATCAAGCCGATCCGCGAGTGGAATCCGATGTTGTCCTCTGGATTGGAGAAGATCATCTTAAAATGTACACAGGCAGATCCGAACGACCGTTATCAGAACTGTACGGAGCTGATGTATGCATTGGAGCATTACGATGAGCTTGACGACAGCTACCGGAAGAAGAACAAGAAGAAGCTCGGGCTTTTTGCAGCAACCGTGGCATTGGCAGTTGTATCCGGTATCACAGCCGGAATCGGATATTCCGGGATGCAGCGGATCAAGCTGAACAACTACAACCAGTATATCGAAAATGGTATGAACTACTGCCGGGAAGAGAATTACGAAGCCGGAACGGCAGAATTCAAGAAAGCAATCGAACTGGACGGCTCGGAGGAAAAAGCTTACGAACAGTACATACAGGCATACATTGATGCTACGAACAAGGCGGAGGAAGCCGGAACGGAATCTACGCTGAATCTGGATGATGCGTTGACGTTGGTTTCCAATCGAATCAGCAGTAAACATGGTGGTGTTGAGAAAAACAGCGCAGTGCTTTACAAGCTGGCACTTACTTATTTTGAGGAAGAGCGTTCTTACAGTCAGGCAGCCAAATATTTCGGCATGATTGACGAGAAGGACGAGGAATATGGAAAGCTTGCAGGCTTTTACAAATCCATTTCCGAGCTGCGATCTGACAGTACGTCGGATGCATCAGAGCTGATGCAGGCGGTAAATGATTTCGCAACCTACAACGAGAACAACTTTACGAACCAGGAAGCAACGAAGTTCGTAAACTATCGTATTATCGGCGAGATTTACAGTACAAACGTCAGCAAGGATGCGGAGACAAGCATCGCAGAACAGGCAAGTACGGTGATGGAACAGGCGGTTGCAGATCTGGACGAGTACACAGGCAATGATCTGGACGAAGAAGCAGTTATGGATATGAATTATCGTTACGACGATAACCTGATCATGATCTATGAGCAGCTTGCCAAGGAAAATGCAGATAATGAAACAGTTGCCAATGGATATTATTCGATGGCAATCAGTTATTGTGAAGACTATATTGGAATCCTGAAGATGAAGGTAGACAGCGATCCGGGCATTTCGCTGGGTGGTTCCTCTGTCAACGCGTATAACCAGTCTTATTACAATAAGATGATGACGGAAGCACGTTGTTATGACGCACAGGGCAAGACAGATGATGCACTCAAGATATACGAAGCCGCAGAAAAGGTATTCGGTACAAAGAACGAGTGGAGCGACAACGTATATGCAGAGCATCTGGATTATCTGTATCGTCTGTGTGAGGCACAGGAGCAGGATCCGAAGCTTTGGACGACGAAGATTCCAGATCTGACAAAGAAGCTGATTCAGGTATTTGATGATGGTGGTAACGTGCTTGGCATCGACAGCAACAAAACATGGTACAAACGAAAAGATACGTTGCAGATGTTGAAGGACGGAAGCTATGATATTAGCGAAGAAGAAGCGACGCAGGCACCGGATGCAAATTCCGATGATTCGCAGTCAGCAGAGATGGGAGAGTGATCAGCATGCAAAACGTATATGAGATATGTTTCTATGGCGGCTTGGTACTGGCGATTCTCCTTCTGATTGCGGCGATCGTGTTATTCATTGTATTGAAGATACCGAAGGTAATTGGAGAATTGACCGGAAGTGCTGCGAAAAAGGCAATGAAAGAAATGCAGGATGGTACAGCGAGTCCGGGCAGCGTAGCGAAGAAAGAACAGGAAAAATACTACAACATGGGAAGTGGAAAGATCACTGCGAAAGAAGCGGTTTCTACGCGGGAGGATCGTAAGGCTAATGGTAACGATTCCACCGAACTGTTGGAGAAATCAAAGGAGAAAGAAAAGAAGTTTGAAGAGACCGACATCCTTCGTCCGGGCATCAATGATTATGATACACCGGATGATGGCGAGACAGAAGTACTCGGTTCAGGTGCGGATGATGAGGCAACAGATGTGCTTCGGGATACATCGGCAGGAGATGACGGAGCAACGGATGTACTTCGAAACGACGAAGGAGATGACGGAGCAACGGATGTACTTCGAAATGACGAAGGCGATGACGGGGCAACGGATGTACTTCGGAATGACGAAGGAGATGACGGAGCAACCGATGTACTTCGGGGAGACGATGCAGACGATGAGGATGCAACCGACGTTCTGCGGATGGACGATGATGACAGTGATGCAACCGATGTATTGCGTGCCGACGATGACGACAGTGATGCAACCGATGTATTACGTGCAGATGATGACGAGGAAGGTACAAGCGTGCTGACAACCGGAACATTAGCGAAGAAGGTAAAAGTAATTTACAATATAGTAGTTGTTCATTCAGATGAAAGTATAGAGTCGGGTAGGTGAGAAAAAGGATGAAAAGAAAAGAAACAAAATCAAACAATTCAAAACACCCGGTAAAGAAGCTCATAGCATTATGGGTTGTCTTTGCTCTGCTGATTGTACCATTTGCAAACCATGTCGGTGATAAGAATGGCGCGAAAGCAGAAGGGGGGAGTGCAACTGGAGGTGTAAAGGTTGTCACAGATTCGTCCGTAGGTGTAACCGTGGATGTATCTGAGGAGATACGAATCAACAAAGATGATACAGGCGCTATTGTGCCAGGAATCTTGAAAAAAACAGTATATCTGTTAAAAGATGTACAGAGTGTAACGAAATTAAAATTGCCAGAACTTAAAAGCAATGATACAGATTTGGCTTTGTTGGGAGTTACTACTGCTTTTGGTGTAGATGCTGAAATCCCTTCAGAAATTACATCTTCATTGCGCCCATTGACAAATAATGGAGAGACAGACTTACAGGATGATGCCGTTAAAGAGAGTCGTAAGATTGGAATCTATGCAAGAGCGAAAGATACGGATTCTTGGAAATTGCAATATGTAGTGAATGTTGTATGTTTGGATACGGTATTTACAGGTATTGCGGGACTGTATGGTGATAACGCGCACACAGATGCGCTGACGGCGGATCGATATGTAAATGAAGCATATATAGGAGTATGGGTGGATCCCTTTGATATACCACCTAACACAAGCTTAAAATATTATGTAAAAACAGACAATCCTGCAACGTCAGAGGAATTAGTAAATGTAGCAAGTTATACTTGGAATTCATGGGATTCTAAAATTTCTGCAGATGCAGAGAATAACGGAAAACAAGTTTACGCATATGCGGCATTGATTGATAATGCATCATCACAGGTTCTCGAATACATAGACGCTGGCACGACTCATATAAGTAATGATGCACAGGCACCAACGATTTCGAAGGTTACAGAAGAGCAGTCAGAAGATGGGAATGTATACGTTGCATTTGATACAGGACATACAGATGACAACGGCGTATATTATGGAAACAAAAATTATTATCGGTTCACCGTAAAGGTAGAGGATGTAGCAGCAGAAAATCAGGATGCATCTGGAGTAAAAAATGTTACTGCATATTTGAATGGCGATACTTCAAAACCATTTTTAGCCAGCAAGAATGCGATAACGGGTAATTATGAGATCACAATTCAGAAAACAGATTTAGCAGAAGGCGATAACACAATTACAGTGACAGCCGAAGATAATAAGGGAAATAAGTCAGAAACATTCACATATCCGGTAAAACTTCATCAGGTTACGGACTCTACAGAGATTAAGAGTGTTAAATTCTTAGGTGAGGATGGAGATCTTCTTATAAGTGATGCAATCATCCGTGAGCCAAAGACGATTGAAATTACACTGGAATCTACCAAAAATGTAGGCAAGGTAGAGGTAAAAAGTGGAGATGATGTTTCTTTTGCAGATGTAGCTCCAGTTACAAATGCAGAGAGTGTGAAACGTGTATATTCTGTTACAGCGAAGATTCAGATCCCAACAGATGCAAATATTGCATCTACAAACTTTTCTGGATTGAAGATTGTTGTATATGAAAAAGACACAAATACAATACTTTCAGATAATAAAGCTATAAAAGATATCATGTACGATGCAACTGCTCCAGAAGTAAAAAATCCGGTTATCCAGAAGAAAAAGAATGGAAGCAGTACATGGGAAGATGTAGCGGATGGCAGTTTAGAAACGGCGATTGTTACGGAACTGGATACAGAGTATAGATATATGGTAGAAGTAACAGATGATTTGAGCGGCGTTGCAAAAGTAAGCTCAGACAAAGGAGACTTCACACTTGAATCGGGCAATAAGTATGTATTCAATATTCCATCGGGTGAGCTAAATGCGACTCTTCCATATTCGGTCGCAGTTTCAGCAATAGATAACGCGGGCAATCCATCAACGACTTTGACACTTCGTGGTGTAACAAAGATTGATGATACCCTGCGCGTAGATAAATGCGTGATTACGGATGCAGTTGGAAACGATGTAACAAGCGATGTTTTGGCAGGAAAGAATACAAATAAAAAATATCAGCTGGAAGTGACTGCAAGCTCTGCTTACGTTGTGAAGAAATTTGAACTGATTGCAGGTGGTACGAATGACCAGGTAAAGGATGTTGCTGACACTGATAATGACAAAAATCCAGACAGTCATCGTTACAGCACAACGGTAAAATTTGATTTGCCTGCTAAGACGGATATAAATGCACAGCTGGATAGTATGTATCTGAATGTGACAGATGGAAATGCACAGAAGATTCGTTACCCACAGGATGCATCTAAAACGCTTGGTACAATTTTATATGACCGTACGAATCCAACCGTATCGATCAATGAGGCAAACGATAGCACATGGTATAAGGAATATACAATCAATTATACGATTACTTCTGGTGATAATGGCGTGGAATCGCCACTTGCAAATGCCGGTTATTCTCTGGCAGGAAGCAAGGCAAATGTAACAGACAAGGAAATCGCATTGAATGGAACACAGACTTCTGTGAATGGAAAGATTGCGATTCCAGAGTCAGCAGGAATTACAGGTACATCTCTTGTGTTTAATGCACAGGATGCAAGTGAGAACCTGCTTCCAAACAATCTGTATAAGATCAAGGTCGATAAGACAAATCCTAAGGCGGAATTGACAGTCAATGGAAAGACAAACATTACACAGCCATTGGATGGCGAGGTACTGATCAAGACAACGGTATCGGATAATCTGACAATCAATCAGGCGACGATCACAGTGAAGGGACCAGACACCGATGTGACAACAAATCTGAGTGGAGCAAAGGAACTGGTAAATGTCAGCCAGGAAAACAGCTTCACATTGAATAACCTGATCGGCAAGAAAGCCGCGGATGGTGACTACACCGTGACAGTCAATGTGTCAGACAAGGCAGGAAACATTGATTCCAAGACGATGAAGTTCCGCGTGGATAACACAATCCCGGTTGTTACAGCAAAGATTTCCGGGGGTACAACTGCTGGCAAGCAGCCAGGAAAGAACTTCGATGGAACTGTTTGCGATTACTTCTATCGTTCTAATGTAACGGTAGAGCTTACTTATGAGGATGAGAATATCTCAGCTTCCGGCGTAAGAGTAACAGATAATAACAACGTGGTAAATGTAACATGGCAGCGAATCGGTACATCTAACAAGTACCGGGCAAGCTATGTTTCAACCGGTATTGGTGCACGTGTAATCAAGATCAATGCACAGGATGATGCAGGCAACAATGCTGCTGAAAAGCAGGTTGTATTTATCAAGGATACAGAGGCACCGAATATTGCTGCAGTGATCAATGGAGGTATGGTTTACTCTGAGAATATGGGCGTTGTTGATCTGACTTCCGATGCAACGGTTGCTTTCTCTGTAAGCGACGCAAACGAAGACGTACATGATTTCAATTACCAGCTGATTAAGACAGTACCGGATCAGCTTCCGGTAACCGCGGATGTATTGAAGACAGATAACCGGGTATTTGGCTATACAGATGAGGCTGATTATCAGGTAAAGGTATATTCTGTGGACAAGGCAGGAAACCGAAGTGCAGAAAGAAATGTACAGTTCCGTGTTGATAAGACAGCACCAGAACTGCAGATTACAGGAACTGCTTCCGGTTCGACACTGAACGCAGGAACAACCCTGACATTTAGTATGACAGAGGCATTCTGGTGGGATGCATCTGGTACGATCACGATCACAAGAAAAGCAAACGACAGTGTGGCAGAAGCCGCTTACAAGACCATCGACTTCAAGCCAACTGCACGTGTGACAACGATGACAGAGACACTTAGTGAGACAGGTGAGTATCAGGTAACATTTACCGGTAAAGACCGTGCTGGACATACCGCAGAGGCAACCAGCTATACGGTAAGAATTGATACAGGCAAGCCAATCATTACGCTGAGTGGCGTGTCAAATAACGACAAGACAACAAAGCAGGTAGAGTTCCAGGCACAGATCGAGGAGGACTTCTATCTGACAAAGTCTGTAACGATTCAGGCAACAAGAACATATCTTGATCCAACATCTTATAAGGAAAAAACAGAGGATCTGCAGATTACCGGATATAATCCGACAGCAGCAACGACGCTGATCCGAAACACATTTACAGAGGATGGTATTTATAAGATTCAGATAAACTGTAAGGATGCCGCAGGTAATGAGGATACACAGGAGGTTTCCTTCACGATTGATAAGACAAAACCAGTGATTGATCCAAAGGTCATGAGCGCATATGAAGGAACTCTGACATCCTTTGCATGGGATTACGATCTGAACGACATTATCTATGACCTGACTGTCTGCGATGCACATATGTACTTGAATGGTAGCGAGTATGACGGAACATCCGAAGTCGAGGACGGCGCATATGAGATGAAGATTACAGCCGAAGATGAACTTGGAAATGCAACTGAGAAAACAGTAAACTTCAATCTGGATACAAAGGCACCAACCTTTATTGTAACGGGTGTAGAAGATGGAGAGATCAAGAACGAGCAGTACGACATCAACGTATCCCTTCAGTTGGATGAGGATACTCTGGATGAGGTAACGCTCAATGGTTCTCCAGTTGAGATCAAGGACAATGCTGCAGCGATTACAGTTACGGAAAAGGGCGACTATAAGCTTACAATGAAGGCACATGATGATGCCGGAAATGAAGCAGAACAGACGATCAGCTTTACATATGGAGAGAAGAGTCATGTACTTCTGTATGTATTGATTGGTGTTGGCGTTCTTGCAGTGCTTGGCGGTGGAATTGCAATTATTCTGGCAGCAAAGAAGAAAAAGAATAATTAACCGGAGATAAAACCAGGTTACACAGGCAGGAGCATGGAAACATGCTCCTGTTTTGCTTGCAAACTACCGCTGGGCATATTATAATCAGAAAAGCGAAAACGGTAACAGGGAAAATTGGTAGGAGGTTGGCGCATGGTAGACGTTGCGATGCTGACAAAGCAAGGGGGAAGAGATCACAACGAGGATTACATACGGAAAGCAACATACGAAGAACAGCTCTGCCTGATCTTGTGTGATGGACTTGGCGGGCATGCCTGCGGGGAAATAGCATCGGAGCTGGTCGCAGAAAGCATAGCAAAGGGATTTGAAAAACAGGGCTACTATGCCGGATTTTTCAAGGATGCATTGGAACAGGCACAAAAAGAATTACTGGAAGAACAGGTGCGGCGGGATCTGTGCAACTCCATGAAGACAACGGCAGTTGTGCTTGTAATCACACCGGACCTGATACAGTGGGCGCATATCGGGGACAGCCGGTTGTATCGGATTTACGAGAATGGAACAAAATATCAGAGAACGCGTGACCATAGCTTAGTACAGATTCTATGCGATACCGGAGAGATCAGGGAATCCGAGATCCGTACGCACGAGGATCGGAACAAGCTGCTGCGTGCGATGGGCGCACAGTGGGGGACGAAAACGTATGATATAAGTGCGGTTGTGGAGCGCGGAGAGACACAGGCGTTTGTGTTGATGACGGATGGTTTCTGGGAGTATGTCTATGAGGAAGAGATGCTTGCCACATACAAGGAAGCGTCCTCTGCACAGGCTTGGTTAGATGCAATGGGAAAATACGTGCTGAAGCGGGCAGACATGACAAAGACGGATAATTATTCTGCAATCGTTGTCCGCGTGGAGGAATAAAGAAGATGTTTCGGGCAGTTGTATTTGATATGGATGGTGTCATTACGGACACGGAAAAATTATACAGGAGATTTCAGTTAGAGGAAGGCAAGAAGCTGGGAATCCAGGATGATGTGATGGTCGTTGCCTGCGAGCGTATCGCGGGTGGCACGAAGTACACAAACAAGAAGAGCTTTGAAGATGTCGTCGGTATGGGAATTGATTATTTTGATTTTCGGGAAGCGGTCGTGAACAAGCTGGACGCGCATATCCGGGCACACGGCGTGGAACTAAAGCCGGGCGTCGCAGATACATTAA
>ENA-OYCJ01000160-OYCJ01000160.1-human-gut-metagenome-genome-assembly--contig:-NODE-160-length-16133-cov-4.674213_pt1 | contig 16133 bp, 10 predicted proteins | sample MGYA00244666_ERZ652872 | MGnify/ENA primary metagenome ERZ652872 (study PRJEB26926, sample SAMN06164826) | human gut metagenome | biome: ENVO:00009003; feature: ENVO:2100002; material: ENVO:00002003...
CTCGTGGGCTCGGAGATGTGTATAAGAGACAGATTTTCTTCAGAAGCTGCTCATCCACCGATGAAAGCAATACCGTCGAATGTGCCTGACAATTCTTCAATTTTGAGAGCTGCTCAATTGCAAGCTTTGCTTTTTCATCCTGTGCCGCCGTCGTGGAAAGCGCAATCAGAATCTCATCGGTATGCAATCTTGGATTGTGGCTTCCAAGATATTGGATTTTGAGTCGCTGGATCGGCTCGATGGCTTCCTTGGATACTAACTGTACTTCATGCGGAATTCCGGCAAGTACTTTAAGCGCATTCAAGATCGCAGCTGCTGATGCACCGAGCAGATCTCCGGTTTTTCCGGTTACGATCGTGCCGTCTGCAAGCTCGATTGCCATCGCCGGATGCCCGGTCTCCTCTTCCCTTGCCAATGCTTTCTTTGCCACCAGGCGGTCCTCCATAGAGACACCCGCCTGCCGCAGTAAAAGCTCTAACTTATTCTTGTCATCCTTCGACTGTCCGTAACGCTTTCTGTCACACAGGCACCGATAATACCGGCGGATGATCTCCTGTGCCGATGCATCGCGGCATACCTGATCGTCAATGATACAATTTCCAGCCATATTGACACCCATATCCGTTGGAGACTTATATGGGCTGCTTCCGGCAATCAGTTCAAACATTGTCGCAACAACCGGGAATATCTCGATATCGCGGTTGTAGTTAACGGTTGTCTCACCATATGCTTCCAGATGAAACGGATCGATCATATTGACATCGTTTAAGTCCGCTGTTGCTGCCTCATAAGCAAGATTGACCGGATGCTTGAGTGGCAGATTCCAGATCGGGAATGTCTCAAACTTTGCATACCCGGCCTTCACGCCACGCTTATATTCATGGTAAAGCTGAGACAGGCAGGTTGCCATCTTTCCACTGCCCGGTCCCGGTGCCGTGATGACAACAAGCGGGCGCTCTGTCTCGATATATTCATTCTTTCCATACCCCTCATCACTCACGATATGGGCAATATCACTTGGGTATCCAACAATCTTATAGTGACGGTAAGACTTGATTCCAAGCTCTGCAAGCTTCTTGCGGAAAAGCTCTGCCGATGCCTGCCCGGCATACTTTGTCAGACACACACTGCCAACATACAGTCCTACTGCCTGGAATTCGTCGATCAGACGCAGCACATCCATATCATATGTAATTCCATAATCATCGCGCACCTTGTTATTCTCGATATCCTCTGCACTGATCACGATCACGATTTCAGCCTGGTCTTTTAACTGTAATAACATCTGCAGCTTCGAATCCGGCTGAAATCCCGGAAGCACACGTGACGCATGATAGTCATCAAACAGCTTGCCTCCAAACTCCAGATATAATTTATTATCAAACTGCGCGATCCGGTCACGTATGTGCTGTGACTGCATCTCTAAGTACTTTTGGTTGTCAAAACCGATCTTCATCTTAATTTTCCTCCCGATAACCGTAATTACGAAGTAAGGTATCGCTGTCTCTCCAGTCCTTCTTTACCTTTACCCATAGCTTTAAATTTACTTTCATGTCCAGCAGATTTTCCATGCTGATACGTGCTTTCGTACCAATCTTTTTTAGCATTGCACCCTGCTTTCCGATAATAATCCCCTTGTGGGAATCCCGCTCACAGATGATTGTTGCCTCAATATCTATGCAGCTGCCATCCGGACGTTCCTTCATCCGGTCGATCACAACGGCGATACCATGTGGAATCTCTTTGTCTAACTGGCGAAGTGCCTGTTCACGGATCATCTCCGCCACAATCTGACGTTCCGGCTGATCGGTAATCGTATCCTCATCATAAAACTGCGGTCCAAACGGAAGCAGCCGCTTTAACGTCTTAATCAGCTCCGCCTGATTGTGTCCGCGCAGTGCAGAAACAGGAACAATCGCATCAAAATCATGTACCTCTTTGTATGTGTTTATAGCATCTGCAACTGCCTGTTTATCCACGGTATCCGTCTTATTGATAACAAGCACCACCGACGTATTTACCTTACTTAACACATCAATGATATGACGTTCGCCCGCGCCGATAAATGTCGTCGGCTCTACGATCCACATGACGATATCCACCTCATTCAATGTGGAATACGCAACATTCATCATATACTCGCCAAGCTTATTTTTCGCCTTGTTGATACCGGGTGTATCCAGGAACACAATCTGTCCTTCGTCATCCGTATATACTGTCTGGATCCGGTTCCTCGTCGTCTGTGCTTTGCTGCTTGTAATCGCAATCTTCTGTCCGATCAGATGATTCATCAATGTGGACTTCCCCACATTCGGACGTCCGATGATTGCAACAAAACCGGATTTGTATGTCGATAAGTTATCCATATGTTTCTCCCTGTATGTTCTACCTAAAATACGCTCTTTACTTCTGTAAATGCATCCTTCGCATCTTCGATCCGCGCTTCATCACCGATTGCACAGATCACATCTCCATCGACAGCTGCTTCCACATATCCGGCAAGTCCACGGATTACTTCCGGGGTTGCGCCAAGCACTTCATCTCTTGTCCGCTGCAAGTCTGCATCGTCGATTCCCATCAGATAACAGATCAGACTGAAATTGCCATCTGCGGATGGTGTAAGCGGTGAATCCATCCTACTGATCGCACCGATGATATATTTCATCATGTCTCTTTCGTCTGCTTCAAAGCTTCTCACATAGTCCGGTGCCTCCTTATAGATCTCGTATGTCTCCAACAGATTTGGATCACGGTAGGATGTAAAATATGCGTTACCGCTTCGATTGAAGCTGCACATACAGCCATAAGCACCACCCTTCACACGCACATTGATCCACAGATAATCGTATGAGAAGATACACTGCAATACATTCAAAGCGCCGGTATACTCATATCCACGTTCACAGAAATTACCGGCCGTCGCTACATACTGTACCTGACTTGCCGTCTTAAAGCCCTCGTTCTTTTTTACTACCGGAATTTCCTTCACATTCTCAAACGCCAGTCTTGTCGAAAGCTTGCAGGAAAATCTCGTCAGACTCTCAGTCAGCGTATCCTCCGGCTTCTTATCGGAAGTAAAGTTCACGAGCAGGGAATCTCTGCGCAGAAGCTGACCGAGCGTCTCCTGAAGATCAGCAGCCAGTCCCTCATAGCGTTCTTCAAAATGATCATCCAGATCTGACAGATACATATAATAATCTACACCCTCTGTCAGTTCTTTCACAACACCTATTTTAGAAATATATGCCGTTGCGCGTCCCGCCGCTGTTGTATGTCCGTTCGCAAGCAGATCGTCTTTCATTGCCGCACGCGTCTCTGCAATAATCTCCTTCAATCGCTTCTTATCCGAAAGCTTCGAGGTGAACAAAATCTCCTCAATCAATTCCATTGCCTTATTGAGCTGTGCATCCAACATCTTTGCACTGACGACAAAATGTGTAACATAACCGCCATATTCTTTCTTATTGGTGACCGTTGTACTGAATCCAATGCCACCAGTATACAGATTGATCTCGTTCGATAACTCACTGTAACTGAAATGCTCTGTATCCACATACTTAAAAATCTCCGTCAAAAGTGCAATTGCCGGAAACTTATCATAGTCGATATCATCCATACAGAAGTTCAGGCTGAGATACGTGATTCCGTTTGTAAAAATATCATGGCTTAGTACCTTGACATGTTCAATCTCCAGAATACGGTTATTTATTTTCTTGGCATGCTTCTCGATATCATCGATCGCAAGCATCGGAATCTTCTTCAAGTCTTCCTCTGCATCACCGGAGCTCTGGTACTCCTTCAGATGCATCATGTTCGCACGGATCTCCTCGATATCCGCTGCAGAAAGTGTCTCCTTATATGCCGCAAGCCGTGCCTTCTCACGCTCTGCAATCTCATTATTAAGCCCCTTCTTTGGCATCAGCAGACAATATGACTTGTGCGTATTCTGTAAAATATACTGCTTGATCAGAGCTTCAAAATATCCGGTCTCCACATCCTGCTTCAACGCATCATACACATCGTTCAGGCTGAACAGATCAAGCGCTGCCGCATCATCATAAAGCCATGTAGAAAATGCATTTAATCCGAGCATCAATCCCTTCGGGAATCGTCCAAAGTTTCCTTCCTTATGCTTAAATTCAAAATAATTGATTGCCGCAAGCAGCGATTTCTTATCCATACCCTGCTCCACAATGGAAGCAAGCGTATCCTCAAGCACCTGTATAAATCGTTCTAAATCTTCTGCATTCGCATTCTTTGCAATGATTGAGAAGTTCGGCTGTTTGATACCGTCATCAAAGGATGACAGAATATCCTTGCCAAGCCCGGCATCAATCAATGCCTTTTTGAGCGGTGCGCCCGGTGCCGACAGCAAGGCATATTCAAGAATCGAAAATGCAGTACATAACTTTTTATCCGCACTTGTTCCAACAACTGTGTTGTATGTCAGATAAGTGTTGTCCTGCTCGGATTCATTCTCTGCGATGGAATAATATTCCCGTACCTCTACCGGCTTCTCAAACGCTGGCTCATCGGTCAATGCAGAATCAATCTCTAAATAATCAAAGTTCTGTAAATACTCCTCGTCGATAAACCGAAGTTCCGCCTCTGCATCCATATCGCCATACAGATAGATATAACTGTTGCTCGGATGATAATACCGCTTATGAAACGCAATAAAATCCTCCTGTGTCAGGTTCGGAATTGCCTCCGGATCTCCACCCGATTCAAAACCATATGCAGTATGTGGAAGCAGTGATTTCTCAATAATTCGGTAAAGCTGCTGTTCCGATGAGGAATACACGCCCTTCATCTCGTTAAATACAACACCGTTATACGTGAGCTCCCCGGTCTCCTCATCGATCTCATAATGCCAGCCCTCCTGCATCATGATCTCTTTCTTCTCATACATATTCGGATAAAAAACGGCATCCATATAAACATGCATCAGATTATGAAAATCCTTCTCATTCAGACTTGCAAGCGGATACACTGTCTTGTCCGAATAAGTCATTGCATTTAAGAATGTATTCAGACTGCCCTTGCAAAGCTCCACAAATGGATCTTTCACCGGGAATTTTCTGGAACCGCAAAGCACCGAATGTTCTGTGATATGTGGCACACCTGTATCGTCGGCTGGCGGTGTCCGGAAACCGATTGTAAATACTTTGTTCGTATCATCATTCTCAATCACAGCCACACGTGCCTTTGTCTTATTGTGGGACAGGATATATCCGTATCCATTAACTTCCTTCAATTCCTTCTTTTCCACTACCGTATATGCGGTCAGATTCTCTAATTTACTCAAACGATTCATCCTCCATCATCTATTTCAAATTCTCCGGTCCAAAGCTTTCCGGAAGCAGTTCTTCCAATGTATATACCTTATACGCCTCTATTGTACGTGCTAAAATCACGGCAAATGCGGACGGATTAACGAACTCCCGCAGCACCTGTCTGCACACACCGCATGGTGCAGTGTATCCGGTCTGCGCAAGCGCATCTTCGTCAAGTTTCCCGCCTACGATCGCGATTGCCGAAAATTCCCTGCAGCCTTCACTCACAGCCTTGAAGATGGCTGTCCGCTCTGCACAGTTTCCCGGTGTAAATGCTGCGTTCTCAATATTGCATCCGGTGTATATCTTCGCATCTGCCCCAAGCAATGCCGCCCCGACCGCAAAGTGCGAATACGGTGCATACGAAAACTTCCGTGCATCCGCTGCAATCCGGATCAGATTTTGTATCTTTTTCTTTTCTAATTTCATATACTGCCTTATCCTGTATTTTGTAAATTATGATTCGCGGTACGCCACTCCTACGCTTCTGTCAGCCGGTAATCAACAACCGCCTTCACGTCACCCGCTTCTTTGCCGCTCATCTTGATGATCACATGTGTTTCCGTTCCGGCTTCCGCTTCGATCTCCTGTATTGCCCGCTCGATCACAAGCGTCTCCCTGTACCTCGCCTGACTCTTATATTCCACGCGGATCCGGCTGACACGCGTGATATCCTCGAGATATTCATTGGCAAGCAGGATATATTTTGCGTTACTCATATGTCCGTTGTAATCGATGTCGGCTTTTGGCACAACTACTGTGTCAACAACCTCGAATTCCTTCGGCAGACGGATCTTTCTACCGCATCTTTCCATCGGATACCGCGGTCTGATCTCATATCCCTTTGCATCCTCTTCTTCAATCCGAACCGGATGCTTCGTCTCCATATCCATGAGTGTCCACATCGAATCGGCACAGACAATATCCTCGCCATTCTCATCTGTCACAATGACATTACGATAGCCGATGGATGTCGCAAATTCATACGCCCAGGTCTTCACGCTTATCTCCTCGAACATCTTCGGAATACGGCGGATCTCAATATTCCAACCGATTGCGAACCAGGTCCGCTTATGCTCAAGCATATAGTCAATGCCTCTGCCTACCGACTCGGAATTGATGTTGACACAATCCTGCATGGCATCCATCAGACTCCCAAACGACATTCTTCTTGTTGCATCAACATCTGAAAAAAGAACTTTTTTATTATATGTGTACATAGTATACCCCTTTATCACGCGCGGCTTTCGTGACAGGTGAAATAAATCACCTGATATTCCTTTGCGATTTCTCTTATAAATGCTTTTCCATGCTCTATTTTTTCCTCATCGAGATTCACAAACGGATCATCCAGAATCAGAAACGGCTTTTCCTCCCGGTACATGGCATCCGCAAATGCAAGACGCATACACAAACCGGTCATATCCTGATATCCCCGGCTGAAATATCCCATATCCCGGTACATTCCCTGCTCCTGCCTCTCCATCTCGAACGTCGCCGTAAGTCCATACGCTGTTCCGTCTTCACCTGATAACATCCGGTAATACCTCCGGAATGCATCCATAACCGGTTTCTGATAACGTGCACCGTAATTTTCCTTTGCCTGTGTCAAAAAAGCCTTAGTCTTTTGTATTATATCACATTTTTCCCGAAGCGTAATCAATTCTTCATTAAGAGATTGCAATTTTCTTTCCTTTTCCGTCAGTGTGTCAGACTCGCTCTCCAACTCATCAAGTCTCCGGCTGTATTGCAGGATCTGTCTCGACAGCGTCTCCATCTCCGATGCCCGCTGTTTCTGCTGTTCCTCCGAAAGCGGCTTTGGCTGTACAGGTTTTGACTCTGGCTGGCGTTTCTTCCTGCCGATTGCATACCCAAGCAGCATACATGCGCCTGCAATCATACTGAATCCACCACAGATAAGGATTAACATACGATACCCTTTGCCTGCCGCAAGCAGCGCATATATAATCACAAGCAATCCTAAGACGATACCTGTGATTCCTTTATATTTCCGCTGTTCGTTTTTTTCATTTCTTCTTTGCTGCAAGGTATCTGCCAGTTCCTGCCCGGATGGGCTTGCAGCTTCTTTCTCTTCGGTTTCCTCCGGTAGCTTCCCCGCCAAGCACGCATTCCAACGCACTTTGACCGCCGTCAACTGGCTTGAAACCGTATCTAACGCTTCCTGCACTACCGTTTTTGCCCGTAATTCCTGTGCAAGCACGTGTGCTTCCCGTTCAAGCTTCGCAAGTTTTCCGGTGCTCCGTTTATCCGACATCTGGTTGATCGCATCGGCAAGCTTTTTATTTGCCACGTCATAACTTGCCATATCTTCGGTCTCTTCCATCTGATCGCCGAGCTTCGCACTCACGCTGTCTGTCGCTGCAAATGCCGCACATTCCGCCTGTCCGATATAGATGGTCCGCATAAAAGACTCCGCATTGATTCCGAATAATTCCTGTCCGATCTGTTCGGTGAAATCTGTACTGTCAAGCAGCGTATTCGCATCCTGTAACCGGAAGGAATCTCCCTTTGCCGTCTTCCCGAAGACACGCGACAGCAGATAATATTTCCCATCCGCTGTAAAGGTAAGCTGTCCGCCATAGGTGCCGCCCTGCCACGGCTGGTAACGCTTCCGTTCCTTCTCCAGTTCCGTCCGCTTCGTCTCCCCGGCAAAGCCATAGAACATCACGCGGATAAATGCTGCAAATGTACTTTTTCCTGCGCCATTCGGCAGCACAAAAGCATTGTAGCCATCTGCAAAATCATAGGAGAAATCCGAAAGCTTTCCAAAGTTTTCAATATGACATGTCAGTAGTCTCATATGAACGCCTCCCCGGCAAGCGCCAATATTCCCGTCTGAATGATCTTCGCTTTCTCCTCATCCGAAAGGTCAGTCTGTGCCTGAACCAGACGCACGAATTCACCCTTTAATGACGCATCATACATATATGCGGCATAGTCGATCTCCGGCACAGTATGATCTACGACCTTCGCATAGAAATAGATTTGTGACAACTGCATCGCAAGCAGGTCTGTATCTACTTCCACGCCCACAGGCAGGCTGCCAGTCAGACAGACCTTCACCAGATCGGCAGTCTGCACCTGCATTTCCTGTAATGTCTCTTTAATAGCATCTAAAATATCCACTCCGGATGCACACACGCTTACATCGACAGATGCCTCCCACAGTCTGCGGCTTGCAAATGGCACAAATGTATCCTGAATCTTATGATGTGCCACATCAACCTCGAGCAGGCAGAATCCATGTATGCCACATTCATCAAAGCCTCTGCCCTCCAAACAACCCGGATACACGTAGATGCCCCTTGCATCGAGCTGCTCACGCTTATATGTATGGATGTGTCCGAGTGCCAGATAATCGATTCCTTTATTTTGTAATAAAGCAAGTGGAATCTGTTCCGCATCCCGTCCTGCCCCACTTGCGTATGGCGTCTCCTGCCCATGCAGCATCACAAGGTTAATATGCTTTGGATTAAGCCTTAATGATGTATATAACGTCTGTGCATTCCGTGCAGAGCTTTCCGCACCGGTAATCACGATTGTCGCACCATCTTCTTCCCACGCATAGTAACGCCATGTATCACCAAACAACTTCAGGTTATCCGGGATTTCATCCAACGACTGCAGGAACCCATCTGCATCGTGATTTCCACGCAGATAGAAAAACAAGATCTCCGGGTGTCCGGTAATTGCAGACAGCACCGCGTTTCCAGTTGCCCGGTCAACCTTCTTCGTATCAAACAGATCTCCGGCGATGAGAATCCCATCGACCGATTGTTCTGCGGCGTAGTCCACCATACGCAGAAACGTATGCAGAATCTCGGTTCTCCGCTGCTTCTGCTTATCTCCATCCAGATGTGTAGACAGAGAGGAATTCAAATGAATATCCGCACAATGTATTAACTTCATCCGTTACCCCTTTCTGTCATTTCCTAAAATATCTCAAATCCTAACTGATTCTTCCATTTCAGCACGCGCGCAACTGCCGCATCAATCTGTGCCTCGTCAATTTCTCCATCTTTGACTGCCTGTATGACGGCTTTAATCTGCTCCTGATAATTCGTGGAAAGCAGCATATCATTTCCGGCTTTGACCGCCTGCACCGCCGCCTCGTCCAGATCATATCCCGCAGATACGCCACTCATCATCAGATCATCGGTGATTACCACACCATCAAACTGCAGCACGTTCCGTATCTCCTCGTGCACCTTCTCCGATAGCGATGCCGGATATTCATCATCGATTGCTGCAACTACATTGTGGCTGACTAAAATACAGTCCGCGCCAGCATTTACGCCCGCCTCAAACGGTATATAATCCCGCGTCACAAACTGCTCATACGTTCGCGTATCCTCGATCTGGTTCACATGCGTGTCTCCATTACTACCGTACCCCGGGAAATGCTTCAACACCGTTCCAATCTGTGCCTTCCGCATCGTCGTGACAACGGTATCGACATACTCTGCCGTCTCCTGCGGATCATCTCCAAACGCACGGGGATAGATAAAATCACTCGCATCTCCGGACAGATCACAGACCGGTGCGAAGTTCACATTGATGCCATACGATAGAAGCAACTTTGTTTTTTCTTCCGTATCCTTTCTGATTGCATCCATACCGCCCGACGCATAGATGGATCTCGGTGATGCAAAGGTGTGATCTGCCAGCGCACTGTAACGGCTGACACGCGTCACCGTACCGCCTTCTTCGTCCGTTCCAATTAGCAAAGGGATATCAGAAGCCTCCTGAAAGGACTGTATCTTCTCCGTCAGGGAATCTGCCGTCTCCCCAGCCAAATCTCCCGCAAACAAAATAATGCCCCCAACCGGATATTGCGTTAGCTCATCCGGTCCGAAGCGTCCATCATTTTTTACAAAGAACATCTGTCCGACCTTTTCTTCCAGACTCATCGTCTGGATCTTGTCCTGTATCCGCACATCAAGCACCGTCATTTGTGCATCTGAAGTCGTGTGTGTCTCTTCGCCTGCCGTCTGCTCTGTGATCACAGGGACTTGTGTCGTAGCTGTTTCTTCCGTATCCCCCGGTTCCGATGAAGTACGTTCTCCATCCCGGAGAAGATTTCCCGAACCGAAAATACCAAAAAACACCATACAGATGATCAATATTCCATATATAATTTTTTTATGCCGATGCATCATTGAACACGATTCCGTCTTATTCATAATAATCACGATTTCTCCGTTCTTCGAACTCGTGATTATCATTATACATTACATATAATAATCACGATTTCTCCGTTCTTTGAACTCCCGAAATCGTAACAGTCATGCGCATTCCGGACTATCGTCCTTCATGCTTATGTCTGTTTATCCGTCATATAAATAAGCAGCTCCGTCTGCAAGCAGCCTCGCTGCTTATTTGCATGACGGAATTATTATATCATGTATTGATCTGATTGCTCGTTGTGCCAATCGACCAGATCCTGCAAGGTAATATTGTCTACGACTTCCGATATCGCATCGTACAGTTTCTCCCAGATACGAACCGTTACGCAGCTGCTTCTTCTGTCACAGTCAATTGGATTTTGTCCAACACAGGCAACCGGGGCAAGCTCGCCTTCCGTCAATCGTAAGATCATACCGACTGTATAATCCTTCGGTGCACGCGAAAGCAGATATCCCCCCTGCGCACCTCGGATTCCGCGCACAAATCCCGCCTTGTTCAATACAGAAATAATCTGCTCCATATATTTTTCAGATATATTCTGCCTCTTTGCAACGTCTTTTAAACTGATCGGTTCTCCCGTGTTATAGACTGCAAGATCCAGCATCAGGCGAAGTGCATACCTTCCCTTTGTTGATATTTTCATGCAAGTTCCTCCATAAAGTAACCGATTATATAATTTCGGTCTCGTCGCTTTCCGCAGATACCAAAAATTATATAATCGGCACTAACATAAGTCAAGATAACAAACTATATTTTATCCGTTCATTTTCTTCTTTTTACTGCTCTGCAAACAATGCAGTTGAAAGATATCTGTCACCAGAATCTGGAAGCAATGCAACGATTGTCTTGCCCTTGTTCTCTGGTCTTTTTGCAAGGATATCTGCAGCTTTCAATGCTGCACCAGAAGAGATGCCAACCAGAACACCTTCCGCTCTTGCAAACGCTCTTCCCTCTTCAAATGCATCATCGTTCTCGATTGTAATGATCTCATCGTAGATCTTTGTATTCAGTACCTTTGGTACGAATCCGGCTCCAATACCCTGAATCTTGTGGGATCCGGCCTGACCGGTTGAGAGAACTGCACTTGTTGCAGGCTCCACTGCTACAATCTTCACATCTGGATTCTTAGACTTCAGATATTCACCAACACCTGTCAGTGTTCCGCCTGTACCAACACCGGCTACGAAGATATCCACCTTACCCTCTGTCTGCTCCCAGATCTCTGGTCCGGTTGTCTTCTTGTGCATCTCAGAGTTGGCCGGGTTATCAAACTGTCCAAGGATGATTGCACCCGGGATAGACTCCTTCAATTCTTCTGCCTTTGCGATGGCACCTTTCATACCCTTAGAACCGTCTGTCAACACAAGCTCTGCACCATATGCCTTCAGAAGATTTCTGCGTTCTACACTCATGGTCTCCGGCAGTGTCAGGATTGCACGATAGCCCTTTGCGGTTGCAACGGCCGCAATTCCGATACCTGTATTTCCGGATGTCGGCTCGATGATTGTTGCCCCCGGCTTCAGCTCTCCCTTTTCCTCAGCATCCTCGATCATTGCAAGTGCAATACGATCCTTTACAGAACCGGATGGGTTCAGGTACTCCAGCTTTACATACAGATTTGCATCTGTCACGCCTGCCTTCTTCGCATAACGGTCTGCCTGAAGCAATGGTGTATTACCGATCAATTCCAACGCACTTTTAATTACTTTACTCATAATGTCTACCTCCAGATTTTCTTATATTTTTCTATCGTTTTTCTATTTCCCTATATTCCTACCCGTCAAGTAGGATTTGAGTGTATTATAACACGATATAACCATTTGTCAATCACTTTTTTGATTTTTTTATAAAAAAAAGAAACCGCACTTAAACGGTTTCTCTTTTTGACAATTCCCAGAACGCGACTGCACTCGCAGCCGCCACATTCAGCGAATCCACACCATGTGTCATCGGTATCTTCACCGTATAATCGCTGTGCGTGATCGTCTCCTGCCGCAATCCTTCTCCTTCCGTTCCAAGGATCACAGCGAGCTTATCAAGCTTCGCAAACCGCGGATCACAGATCTCGCACGAATCATCCCGCAGAGCCATCGCTACACACGGAAATCCCAGCGTATGAAGCGCCTGCGCGGTATCTTCTTCTGACTTCGGCAGATACGTCCACGGAATCTGGAATACCGTACCCATACTGACCCGAATTGCTCTCCGGTATAGCGGATCGGCGCATCCATGTGTCAGAAGCACTGCATCCATGCCAAGTGCCGCAGCAGACCGAAAGATTGCTCCGACATTCGTCGGGTTCATCACGTCTTCTAACACTGCAATCCGGTACATATCACGGCATAAGATGTCCGCCTGTGGAAGCTCATTTCGTTCCATCGCACATAACATTCCACGCGTCAGCTTAAACCCGGTAATCTGCGTCAGTACATCAAACCTTGCAGTATAGACCGGAATCTCTCCACACACCTTAAGCAATCCCTGCTGTTTTGGTACCCCCGCTTCATCCATCAGGACAGAAATTGGACGATATCCGGCAGCAAGTGCCCTCTCCACGACGATCGGGCTTTCCGCGATAAAGATACCCGGCTTCGGCTCCCGGTAACGAAGGAGCTGTACCTCTGAAAGTCTGGCATAGATATCCAAACCTGCATCCTGTAAATTCTGTATAGAAATAAAATGTGGCATGAACACACATCCCCTTTCCGTGACATGTGTCCATGCCGCAATCGTAACCTTTATTTATGAGAAATAAGCAACACCGGACTCAAAGATCTTCTGATCCTGATCTCCGTAGATATTGACTGCCACTGCTGTTCCCTTACGCTCTGAGTGAGCCATCTTACCAAGTACACGGCCATCCGGACTTGTGATACCCTCGATTGCGTAGTAAGAACCATTGACATTGTAATACTCATCCATTGTTGGATTTCCATCCATATCAACATACTGGGTTGCAACCTGTCCATTTGCGAAGAGCTTCTCTGTCCACTCCTTGCTTGCAACAAAACGTCCCTCACCATGTGAGATTGGCACGGTATACACACCGCCAAGCTTTGCCTTCTGCAACCATGGGCTCTTGTTTGTAACAACCTTTGTGTAAACCATCTTGGACTGATGACGACCGATGCTGTTGATTGTCAGTGTCGGTGAATCATTCTCCTGTGGACGGATCTCGCCATAAGGAACAAGTCCGAGCTTGATGAGTGCCTGGAATCCGTTACAGATACCAAGTGCCAGTCCGTCACGCTCATGCAGAAGCTTCATAACCTCATCTGCGATCTTTGCATTCCGGAATGCAGTTGCGATGAACTTACCAGAACCATCCGGCTCGTCACCAGCGGAGAAACCACCTGGGAACATGATGATCTGACTTTCACTGATTGCCTTTGTAAATGCATCTACCGAATCACGGATACCCTGTGCATCCAGATTACGGAATACGATTGTCTGAACCTCAGCACCCGCATTCTCAAATGCCTTGGCTGAATCGTATTCGCAGTTTGTACCAGGGAATACTGGAATAAATACCTTTGGTTTTGCTACTTTATTCTTTGCCACATAGATAGAACCGGCATCATACAGTCCTGTACTTACCTTTCCATCTACAATCTTCAATGTATCGTTGATCTTATCATTCTGTTCTACGCCAGACTCTGTCGGGAATACTTTCTCAAGCTTCTTTGTCCATGCATCTAATGCCTCATCCATTGTGATCACAGTATCGCCATATACGAACTCTGGTGCATCCTGTACTTCACCGATGACTGTACATGGAATACCAAGCTCTGTCACATTGTCCTTCTCCACTTCAAGAATGATAGAACCATATTTCTTCGCTGTAAGATCATCTGCATCAACGGTCTTCGCAAGTTTTACACCAAGCTTATTACCAAATGCCATCTTTGAGATTGCCTCGATCATACCACCAAAGCCGATTGCATAAGCAGATACAACCTTACCCTCTGTAATTGCCTGATGCAGCTTCTCGTATTTATCCATTGCATCCTGATAATCCGGCTTGTCGTAAGCATCGTGCTTGATATCGAAGCATACAAGCTGATTACCTGCCTTCTTCAATTCTGGTGTCACTACATCCTGATAGCTTGCAACATCGACTGCGAAGCTGACCAGAGTTGGTGGAACATCAATATCATTGAAGGAACCAGACATAGAATCCTTACCTCCGATAGAAGGAAGTCCAAGTCCCATCTGTACATCATACGCACCAAGCAATGCGGAAAGTGGCAGCCCCCAACGATATGGATCGGTACCAAGTCTCTCAAAATACTCCTGGAATGTCAGTCTTACCTTGCTTACATCACCACCGGCTGCAGCAATCTTTGCAACGGAAGTCAGTACCGCATAGATGGCTCCATGATATGGGCTCCAGCTTGACAGATATGGATCAAAGCCGTAGCTCATCATTGTAACCGTATCGGTCTTTCCCTTCAGTACTGGGAGCTTTGCGATCATCGTCTGTGTCTCGGAGAGCTGGTACTTACCACCATATGGCATTGTAACCGTACCTGCGCCGATGGATGAATCGAACATCTCCACAAGTCCCTTCTGGGAAGCGACATTCAGATCAGAAAGTGTATCTAACCAGAGCTTCTTCACATCAGAAGCATCCTTCTTCTTGTCAAAATATTTTGCAGATGCATCTGGCATAGCAACCTTGACATCTGTCTCCTGATGAGCACCGTTTGTATCAAGGAATGCACGGGACAGATTCACGATCTCCTTGCCTCTCCATGAAAGCACGAGACGCTTCTCTTCTGTTACAACAGCAACTGCAACTGCCTCTAAGTTCTCCTCAGCGACGTACTGCATCATCTTGTCAACATCCTTTGGATCAACAACGACTGCCATACGCTCCTGAGACTCGGAAATCGCAAGCTCTGTACCATCAAGACCTGCATATTTCTTTGGAACCTTATCCAGATCGATCTGTAAACCATCGGCAAGCTCACCGATTGCAACAGATACACCACCTGCACCGAAATCGTTACATTTCTTGATTAAGCTTGCAACCTCTTCCCGACGGAACAGACGCTGAATCTTACGCTCCGTTGGTGCATTACCCTTCTGTACCTCAGCACCACATGTCTCGATGGAGCTTTCTGTATGTGCCTTGGAAGAACCGGTTGCTCCACCACAGCCATCACGTCCGGTACGTCCACCGAGCAGGATGATGATATCGCCCGGATCAGAATTCAGACGCTTCACACATCTTCTTGGAGCAGCACCCATAACAGCGCCGATCTCCATACGCTTTGCCACGTAATTTGGATGATATACTTCCTTTACAAGTCCGGTTGCAAGTCCAATCTGGTTACCATAGGAGCTGTAACCTTCGGCAGCAACCTTCACAATCTTTCTCTGTGGGAGCTTACCATGCATCGTATCCTTCAAAGATACAGTCGGATCTGCAGCTCCTGTCACACGCATTGCCTGATATACGTAAGAACGTCCTGACAGCGGATCACGGATTGCACCACCCAGACAAGTTGCAGCACCACCAAACGGCTCAATCTCTGTTGGATCTGTCTCTTATACACATCTCCGAGCCCACGAGACCGTACTAGA
>ENA-OYCJ01000188-OYCJ01000188.1-human-gut-metagenome-genome-assembly--contig:-NODE-188-length-14829-cov-5.088737_pt1 | contig 14829 bp, 9 predicted proteins | sample MGYA00244666_ERZ652872 | MGnify/ENA primary metagenome ERZ652872 (study PRJEB26926, sample SAMN06164826) | human gut metagenome | biome: ENVO:00009003; feature: ENVO:2100002; material: ENVO:00002003...
ATATTAAACATGAAAAGAAAAATTATTTATTGTACCATAATGTATATTGTTACATATATTTTGATCGTTGGCATTTCTGTGCAGGATTATAACATATTTTCCACAGTTGTAAGGAATCAAACAACGGAAACTGTACGCTATACAATTATTCCATGGTTATGGGTGCCAAGGCTGATTAACTGGGTGCCTGTGTTGCTTGCATGTTGTATGGTTTATACAGTGATTAAAAATGTAGTTGTTTCAGAGAGCTTTTTGTTTGCAGGAATCAGCATATGTAAGATGTTAATTCGGTTGTTCCCACAGGCAGATAAGATGACTATTATAATATACCTGCATATTGCATCAGTTGTGGTATACCTGATATTGACAGGTAAGATAGAACAACGGGTAAGTGCATGGTGTTCTGTCAGGGATGCATTTGCAAAAAAGTCAGTGCGCAGAGCTGTAATAATTTTTGCAATATGTGGGATCGTATGTAATCTTGCATATATATTTGCACCAAAGAAGACGTTTTATGCATATATTCCAGAGGAAACGAGGACGACGGTTGTATGTGAGGATTTGTCTAGTTACTATCCGTATGCAGATTTAACGATAGAGCATGAATATGTAATCATCGGATTGGCATGGAATCATAAGGATTTTCAAGGTTGCGTGGTGAAGGCAGAAAAGCCGGGAACAGATGTAATCCGTATAAAACAGAGTGGGGATTTGAAAGGAAATGTAGAAGTAGAATATCCAGTGACGGTTGATGAAAAACTAAGATTCCATATCAAACCGAGTGTATCATATTTGTATCATCGGTACTGTGCCAATGTGAATTTTTGTATTGGTATGATAGTGTTGCTTGTGGCTGTCTGGAACAGTGGGGATACCTTAACAGAAACTAAGCGACGTGTGAAAATGGCATGCATTCTGTTGACGTTGATAATTTATGGTATGTGTATAGGTGTAGAAGCGGTACAAATAGGTGTTAAATATGTTGCTCTATTTATATTGTTTAGTATATATGTTTTGTTAGATTGTTTTAGATTGAGAAGCAAAAAAACAAATGGAATATTGGGTGCGGTTTTGATATGCTTATTTTTGTATAGCAGTTATTATGTGGAATTGTTGTTATGGTTATGGTTTGCCTGGCAGGTGTTTTCATATAAAAATAGTCAATCGAGTAGGTGTTAACCTGCTCGATTTTTTGATTAAAAGCAATTATGAAACATGTTCGGCGTATTTTTATAAAAAGTACTTGACAAAATTGTACTACTGTATTATTGTACTATTCAGATAGTACAATAATACAAAAAAGGAGGAACAAAGATTGGCGTGGAAGTTCAATAATGAATCCCCGATCTATCTACAGATTGTGGATGCGATAAAGATGCAGATCGCGCAGGGCACCTTGAAGCCAGGTGATCAGGTTCCGGCAGTGCGGGAGCTTGCGTTGACCGCAGGCGTGAATCCGAATACGATGCAGAAAGCACTTTCGGAGTTAGAGCGCGAAGGCGTGCTCTATTCCCAGCGGACGGCAGGGCGATTTGTAGCAGAGCAAAAGACAGGAGGAACGAGCATGCGAGAGGAGCTGAGTCAGAAGCATATACAGGCGTTTGTGGATAGCATGCGAACACTTGGATATGCAGATGGTGAGATTGTAACAGTATTGAAAGGATATTTACACGAGGAGGGAGCACATGAGTAATTTAGTAGAAGTATCCGGCGTGAAGAAAGGATATGGGATTTCGAAAACTGTATTTGAGAACCTGAACCTGGCATTGCCGGAAGGAAAGATTATCGGTCTGCTGGGACCGAACGGAAGTGGTAAGACGACACTCATCAAGATGCTGGTTGGTCTGCTGCAGCCAGAGAAAGGAAGTATCCGCATCTGTGGACATGAGGTCGGGCCGGAATCAAAGGCGGTTGTTTCATATCTGCCGGAGCGGACGTATTTCAACGAGTACTTAAAGATCCGTCAGCTTGTCAATATGTTCAAGGACTTCTATGCGGATTTCGATGAGACGCGGGCGTATGACATGATGAAGCTCTTAAATATCGACCCGGATATGACCTTGAAGAAGCTGTCGAAAGGTAACAAAGAGAAGGTACAGTTAATCATGGTGATGAGCCGCCGGGCAAGGCTGTATGTCTTAGATGAGCCGATCGCGGGTGTCGATCCGGCTGCCAGAGACTATATCATGCAGACGATTCTTACAAACTACGATGAGAAAGCGACGATCCTGCTGTCCACACATCTGATCTCAGATATTGAGAACATATTGGATGAAGTCATCTTCATCAAGGAGGGCGAGATTATCTGTCAGAAGGATGCGGATGCATTGCGGGCAGAAAAAGGACAGTCAATCGATGAGATATTCAGGGAGGTATTTCGATGCTAGGAAAATGTATAAAAAATGAATTTGTAAACCGTTCCGGATTAGTCGGAATGATATCTGCCGGTGTGATGCTTTTTGCGGTTATCGTGCTCGGACTGGATAAATTATATAACGTGGTTGGTACGACTGCATTTGCCGTATTTGTAAAGCTTGTAGATGTGATGTTTGCTCTGGCAATGTTTGCCGTGATTGTGATGGTCGTACTGCTTCCATGCCTTGATTTCCGGAATCGCTTCTTCAAGGATCAGGGGTATCTTACCCATACCCTGCCGGTAAAGACATCCACACTCATCGGCGCGAGACTTATCTGTGATCTGGTGATGATTGCCTGGATGGTTGCTGTTTATGGGCTTGCTGTCTGCGTCGCAACAGGGAATTTCGAGGTGTTCAGTGATTTCGTAGGGTTCGTACAGCAATTCCTTTCGATGTCCGGGATGATAGTGGATCGGAGTCTGATTGTGTTGGATGGCGTATTGGCACTTCTTATGATGTGGCTCGGTGTGATGTGCAATATCTGGACGATCAACGCCGCCTATGCATTTGGCCATGCATTCACAAAGGGGAAACGCATATGGTCAGTTGTGTTTTTTGCTCTGATCCAGATGATATACGGCATACTTGTTGTTGTGTTTAGTGAGATTCTGTCAAAGCAGGATATTGACTTATTTCTGGAGCAGATCTCATCGACGGCAAAGCAGTATCTGGTTGTGCTTATGACGGTTACGATCATAGAGGTTGTCGGAATTGCAGTGCTGGCTGTGGCTACGACACTTACCTGCAAGCATAAACTGAATCTGGAGTAAAAGAAAGCCGTCCCTCTCTTTTAGTGAAATCCCTCGGAATTTTCATATTCCGGGGGATTTTTGTAAATTAGTGGTAGACAGCTGACGCAGCATGACATATAATTGGTGCGGGGACAAACGAAAAAAGCACCAAGTATATCGTAGGGGGGGATAAATGATGGTGAAATATACGAAACATGCGAAGAAAAATGTCGTGATAAGATTGATTCCGCCCGTGGCGGGAGTTTTATTACTGGCATTTATTTTTTTGCTCACAACTTATATGGCGAAGCAGACGGTCAGTGGCGTGGCAGATGAGACGCTGCTATATGCACGTCAGACCTGCGAACGGTACGACAATTATGTGAGTGATGATAAGACGAAGGATCTGATCAATCTGCAGGAAAAGGCAATCTCGATTGCAATGTATGAGCAGTATGGGGTAACAATTCACAAGGACATTTTGGATGCGTATGTGGTGGATGAGAATCTTACCGGGGTTGTCGTGACAGACAAAGCGGGGAATTGCGTTCTTTCCAGTGGAGAAGATGCACAGATCCTATTTGAGAAGGAACTGAAGAATGATTCTGTATCGCAGATTCTGGAGCATCCGGAAAAATCTTATATGGAGCGGCTGCAGATAGGAGAAAAGGCATATGATTTTGCAGTCGTCGCAAGAGAGGGTGTGACCGGATTGATCCTCTGTTATCATGAGGTGGAACTCCGCCCAATGGGCGTGAATGAAATCTCCCTTGATACAATGCTTTCCGGACATCAGTTTAAGATGGATGGTATGGTAGTTATCACGAATGGTGAAATCGTGTTGAATACAAATGAGAACCATGTGCAGGGGCAATCCGTGGTTGGATGTCCGATTGACATCACAGATGATACGGTATGGAGGGAAGGCAGGATTACAAAATTAAAATATAACGGGAAACGTTGGTACGGAAGGCAGATGCGATATAAGCAGTATAGATTGTATGTGGTATATCCTTCGAGTCAGGTGTTTGCAACACGAACGACGATTCTGGCGTTTAGTACAGCCGTTTATATCTTTTTCCTGCTGGTTCTTACGTTTTTGCGAAACCGGTCGGCACAGAATACGATGCGGGAGATGCAGAAACAGTTTCGGATTATCAATGCGGTCGGAAGTATTTATAAACTGAATCTTCTGATCCACCTGGATACGGGAGAGTGGGAAGCCATCAAAATGCCAGGCGAAGTCGGCGCGGTGCTGCAGAAACAGGCAACTGCAAAAGTTATGCTGGAAAGCTACGTTCAGAATTTCGTGGGACAGGCGTATAGGGGCGCTTATCAAAAGTTTGTCAATCTGTCAGACCTGGATGAGCGTCTGAAGGGAGAATCCTATATTACATTTGTCTCAGAGAATGATTTTGGAATTTGTTCCTGTTCGATTTTGACACCACAATGCTGGGATGCAAAGGGACATGTGACCTCGGTTGTGTTTGCTGTGCGGGATGTGACAGCAGATATTCAGAAAATGAAACAGAAACAAATGGGTGCACTTGCTTAGTGCACCCATTTGTTTTGAAATAGTATCTTATCGTCCCGTGGAACCAAAACCACCGACACCGCGTTCAGTTTCTCCTAATTCGTCAACCACTGCGAAATCACCAACGATATATGGTGTGATGACAAGCTGTGCGATACGCTCCTTTGGCTCAATCGTCTGTGGCTCGTTGCTGTGATTGTGTAGAGCAACCATGAACTCACCGCGGTAATCGGAATCGACAACACCCACTTTATTTGCAGGAGCCAGATGACGTTTGGCAGCCAGTCCGCTTCTAGCATAGACAAGTCCGGCATAACCTTCTGGAATCTCCATGGCAAGTCCGGTATGAACCATCACCGTCTCATGTGGTGCAATCGTAAGTGGTGCATCGATACATGCGTACAAATCGGCACCGGCAGCGTTGGTAGAACCGTAGGTTGGCAGTACTGCGTTTTCGTGTAATTTCTTAACATTTACCTGCATATGGGTAATCATTTGTAAAATTCCTCCTCCAGACAAACTTTGTTTTCTGCAAGCGAACGCTTGACGTTGATGATTCTCTGGTTGGAGGAGCCGCGGAAGCGGAGGGACAAATCTTTCTTATCCATTTCGAATTCCCCGTCGACCAGTATATCGATGTAGCGGAGCAATTCACGTGTCTCCGGCCACATCACCATCATTTTTCCCTGTATATCTTTTTCAAAATCATAGCCTGTGTAGCACCACACATCTTTCTGTGGGTACAGAGACTTAAACCGTCGAAGCAAAGGCAGCAGTCCCTGCTGGTTGACATATTCGAAAGGTTCCCCGCCGAGTAGTGACAGTCCTTTGATATAGTCTGGTTTCAGATAATCCAAGATCTGCTCGATCTCCGCTTCTGTAAATGGTTTTCCGTAGTTGAAATCCCATGTTTCTTCGTTAAAACAGCCCTTGCAGTGATGGGAACAGCCGGACACGAACAGGGAAACCCGCACGCCGAGTCCGTTTGCCACATCAATGCGCTTGATATCCGCATAATTCATATCTATTTTCTAACCTCGACTTTACAGATGTAATACACGTGCCTTGATCTCTTTCGTCTTGCCGACATTCCAGAAATTCTCGCCGAGGTAGCCGCAGGTACGACGTGTCACATTCATCTTGGAGTGATCCTTGTTGCCGCACTGTGGACATTCCCACTCGTTGTCGTCGTTGATCATGATTTCTCCATCGTAATCACAGACATGGCAGTAATCGGATTTCGTGTTGAACTCTGCATACTGAATGTTGTCGTAGATGAAACGCACGATCTCTTCGAGTGCCTCTAAGTTGTGGCGCATGTTTGGAATCTCCACATAAGAGATCGCACCACCAGAGGAAATGGTCTGGAACTGGCTTTCAAAACGGAACTTGCTGAATGCGTCGATCTTCTCGCGGACATCCACATGATAAGAGTTCGTATAATAGCCCTTGTCTGTGACGTCTTCGATCGTGCCGAAACGCTCCTGGTCGATTCTTGCGAAACGATAGCAGAGGCTTTCTGCCGGTGTGCCATACAGACCGAAACCAAGACCGGTTTCTTCCTTCCATGTATCACAAGCCTTGCGCAGACGGTTCATAACACGAAGGGCAAATTCCTCACCTTCCGGTTCGGTGTGGCTCTTGCCAGTCATAAGCTTTGTTACCTCGTACAGGCCGATATAACCAAGGGAGATTGTAGAGTATCCATCCTTCAATAATGGATCAATCTTTTCACCTTTTTTCAGACGGGCAATCGCACCGTACTGCCAGTGTACCGGACTGACATCCGAGGTAACACCAAGCAGTGCATTATGTCTGCACATCAAAGCTTCGTAGCACAGATCCAGACGCTCGTCGAGCATGCTCCAGAACTTTTCTTCATTGCCCTTTGCCAGAATACCAATCTGTGGAAGGTTCAGGGATACAACACCTTGGTTGAAACGTCCTTCCCATTTATAATTTCCGTTCTCATCCTTCCATGGAGAGAGGAACGAACGGCATCCCATACAGGAGAATACATTGCCTTCGTAGTTTTCACGCATCTTTTTCGCAGAGATGTAATCTGGATAGAGGCGCTTGGCTGAACATTTGACCGCCAGTTTCGTAATATAGTCATATTTTCCGCCCTTTAAGCAGTTGTGCTCATCCAATACATAAATAAGCTTCGGGAATGCAGGTGTCACATACACACCCTTCTCGTTTTTGATGCCCTCGAGACGTTGACGGAGAATCTCCTCCACGATGATTGCATTTTCCTCGATATACTCGTCGTTTGGATCGAGATTCAGGAACAATGTCACGAATGGAGACTGTCCATTGGTTGTCATCAATGTATTGATCTGGTACTGGATTGTCTGGACACCGGAACGAAGCTCGTCCTGCAGGCGGTCCTGTGCCATCTGCTCCAGGATTGCATCGTCAATCTTATCTCCGAATTCCTCAACCAGTTTGTTCTTATATTTGTTGTAGCTCTTGCGCAGATATTTGCCGAGATGACGGATATCTACAGACTGTCCGCCGTACTGGCTGCTGGCAACCGAGGAAATAATCTGTGTCATAACCGTACAGGCTACCTGAAAGCTCTTTGGGCTCTCAATCAATTTTCCGTTCATTACAGTCCCATTATCAAGCATATCGCCGATATTGATCAGACAGCAGTTGAAGATTGGCTGTAAGAAATAATCCGCATCGTGGAAATGCAGTACGCCCTCATCATGTGCCTTAGAAATCTTCTCTGGCAGCAGAACACGACGTGTCAGATCCTTGGATACCTCACCGGCGATCAGGTCACGCTGGGTAGAGGCAACCGTTGCGTTCTTGTTTGAGTTTTCTTCCATAACATCTTTGTTACGGTTTTTAATCAGGCTTAAAATAGAATCGTCCGTTGTATTTGCCTTACGGACAAGCTCACGGGTATAACGATAAATAATGTAAGTCTTGGCAAGTACAAACTTGCCGTCCGCCATCAGCTTCTGCTCGATGATATCCTGGATATCCTCCACCAGCATACGTGGGCGGTTCTTGCTTTCAATCCCCTGAACAATCTCCTCAATTTTTTCATCGGTTACTTTTTCACCTGGTTCAACCTCAGCATTTGCCTTTTTGATGGCAGTGATGATCTTGCTGCGGTCATAGGTCACTGTATGACCATCTCGTTTGATAACTTTCATAAACCCTCTCCTAAAACTGTCTGTCAGTGTATTTCTTTGGTATCCAAATAAAAAACGTGAATACGGTTTCACATTATATCATCTGACTTGTGGTTTGTAAACATGAAAACACTAAATCTAGTATGAAAAAAATGCACAAAAACTAGATGTTGCGATTTTTTGGACTCCTAAAATGCCGAAAAACCGCGTATTCAAGCCATTTTTGTGCCTTATACATGCCGGAAAAAATGTGTATGCCCTGTGATTTCTTTGTGAAATATGAAAATTGCCTTTTCATTTTCCTTAAAATATGGTATAAATGCTAGGGATTTAAGTTTTTAAGTCTTATATTTTTAGGTAGAATCAGAAGGGATATGTATTATGAAGAAGTTTAAAACACTTGGGTATGTACTGAGTCTTGCGCTTGGGATGACAATGCTTACCGGATGTGGAAAGAAGGTAGACGGCGTCGACCAGCAGAGCATGATTGACAAATATGCAGCGTATTGTGACCTGCCAGACTATAAGGGACTGGAATATGAAGAGACAAAATCGACCGTGACAGATGCGGATGTAAAAACAAAGATTGATTCCCTATTGCAGCAGTATGCAACGAAGACACAGGTAAAGGAAGGAACCGTCAAGGAAGGCGATAATGTCAATATTGATTTCGTTGGTAGTATCGATGGCGAGGAATTCGAAGGTGGTAATTCGAATGGTGCCGGTTATGATCTGACACTTGGCAGCGGTGCTATGATTCCGGGATTTGAGGATGGTATCATAGGCCATAAGGTTGGCGAGACGTTCAATATCAAGGCAACGTTCCCGGAGAATTATGGTAAAGATGAGTTGAACGGTAAGGAAGCAGATTTCAAGATTACAATCAACTATATCACAGAGACAGAGCTTCCAGAGTACAACGATGCATTTGTTGCTTCTTATACAGATGCAACAACAATTCTGGAATATGAGGATTCTGTCAGAAAAGATCTGGTTGAGCAGTATGACAAGTCCGATAAGAGTGCCAATGAGAGCGCAGTTATGCAGGTGCTTGTAGAGAAGACTACTTATAACGAGTATCCAGAGCAGGAAATGCAGGATCTGATCGATAAGAGTATTTCTCAGCAGGAGCAGGCAGCTTCCAAGTATGGTTATTCGCTGGGTGATTATGTAACAGCCAGATATGGTTTCCAGAGTGAGTCTGATTTCCGTGAGTATGTACAGGGACTGGCTGAGGATTACATGAAGGAAAAGATTGCGGTATGTGCAGTTGCAAAGGATGCCGGAATCACCGTTGATAAGGCAGAGGTTGATGACTACAAGAAGACAATCATGGATTATTATGGTTACGATGATGAGTCCAGCCTTGAAGAGAATTATACTTCTGAGGATCTTGTTTATTATGCATTGGCGCAGAAGGTCGTTGATTACCTGTTAGAGAATGGCAAGGGTGTACAGGCAACCGCCAGTGATGCAACCGTAGAGACACCGGCAGCAACTGGCAGTGATGCCTCTGCAACGGACGCAGAATAATTAAAAATGAAAAAGCGTTTCGATTTTATCAATTTTCCTGTTGACATTTGCGGATAGAAATGATATGATACGAAACGCAGTACGCGGAAGTGGCGGAATTGGCAGACGCGCAGGCTTCAGGTGCCTGTGGTAGCAATACCGTGTGGGTTCAAGTCCCATCTTCCGCATCAAAAGGGATAGGCAATCGCCTATCCCTTTTTTGATGCGGAAGATGGCTGCAGAAGAGGTATAGAAAACAGCTTGCCCATATAGGATAAGTTTGGTAAAATAGTAAGTACTATGGGAAAAGCGATATCTTCAAAATTTCATAGGATGCGTGCGGAAGATCTGAAGCGACAGGTGGAACTCAGTAAAAGAAAAGCCGAATTTAAAATTCCACCATTTGTTGTGAAGCAGTTTGACATTGACGAGTTGCACGAAGAGGGACGGTTATGCTATCGGCTCGTGCCCAAACAGGGATTTAATGGGACTTACATTATGTATCTGTATTCCAGTAAGCTGTGTTTCCGGATGAACCCTGCAGAATGGATGTTCCTTGCGAAGACAGCACTTGCGTGTCATGCGGGAATTTTCCTGCCGATGTATCCGCTTGCACCGGAGCATTGTTGCCGGGAAGTTTTTCAGATGCTGGAACCGGCGTATGCGAACTGTACGAAAGGACAGGACGTGGAACGCGTGGTGCTTATGGGCTGTGGCGCTGGCGGTGGTCTGGCATTGTCGCTTGCGATGGCGGCATGGCGGGAAGGCTTGCGCAAACCGGATCAGTTGTATCTGCTGTCGCCGATGATGGATACCGAGTTTTTTGATAAGAGCTTAGAGCAGGAACTGATCGAGAATTCCAAGCATGCAAAGTGGACATTTTATAATGAGCATGTCAAAGAGTTCCTGAACTCCTATTGGGTGCGTGATTATGCGGTAAAGACGGAGTATACCAGTCCATACTATGGAGACATGACCGATATCTGTGACGATGTTGTGCTGTTTTCCGGGGTGCAGGATTTGTATCACTGCTATGCGCGGGAGTTTTATAAGAAAGCGAAGAAGGCTGGCGTGAATATCCGGTTCTTTGAATTTGAAGATGAAGCGGAAGATTTCATGATCTACGATAAGACAAAGGAGTACAAGAAAGCACAGGGCTTTTTGATCGACTGTATCAACGGAACATTTGATACGTCGCTGCGTGCGATCTATCCTTTGAAAATGATGTCAGACTGGTCTAAGAAATATCCAGAATATTTCAAGGATGACTGGGCGTCTAGGTTTATATATGACCACAAATTTGATTTTACCAGACTGAATCCACATATCAGTGAATACCAGAATATCCGCATGGCAGCGGATGCGAGTGCCTGCGATACGCTGGTGCGCCGGTTTACGGAGGAATTCCCTTGTGGAACGGTTGTACATATGGCATGCCGGCTGGACAATATGTTTGGCAGAGTAGATAATGGAAGAATTCAGTGGTATAGCGTAGATTCTCATAATATCATGTCAGTCCGGCGGGCGATGTATGGCGTGCGCGAGCGGGAGAAGACGATTGGACGGCGCCTGATGGATTTTTCGTGGTTAGACGAGATCCGGTGTAAACAGAATCAGGGTGTCATGTTCGTGTGTGACGATGGATTTTCATACTTGAATAAGAATGAGGTGCGCGACCTGATTGCGAAGATACGGGCGTTGTTCCCAGGTTCCCATCTGGTATTCACTGCATCATCCACATTGGCGAATGCGACGGCGAACACATGGAAACATAGTCAGACCGTACAAAAACGGAAAAAACGGAGGTTTTCAGTAAACAATGCTGCGCAGATGTTTGGTGCATGGCGGCCAGATTACCGCATTATCGACGAACAGCCGATTTTTCGATATCTGGAGATACCAAAGAAGCTGGGCTGGGTTACAAAATTAATGTGCCGTTACAATCTGATTGGTTATAACCACAGAATCATACATGTCAAGCTTGGCAGTGAAGAATATAAGATCAATTACAAATATTAAGGCTGTCCGTGCAGAAACCGGACAGCCTTTTTCTTTTTGAAACGGAACATATAGTAATGGATGAATTGGGAAAGGAGAAGGAATGTTAGAGGCAGAAAATCTGGTAAAACAGTTTGAAAAGAATGAGAAGAAGCATAAGAAGGTATTATTTTCAGCGGTCGATCATGTAAGTCTGCACATAAAGGAGGGCGAGATCGTCGGGGTATTAGGTCCAAATGGCGCAGGAAAGACGACGCTGCTGCGGATGCTTGGCTGTCTGATGCAGCCGACGGAGGGTGTAGTCCGATATACCGATGGCGACCGGATTATCACTGATCAGACAGAGATCAAACGGCAGATTGGCTATCTGTCGGGCAATACGAAGCTGTATGGCAGACTTTCCACGCGGGAGCTGCTGACGATTGCCGGGAACATCTACGGATTGCCGGAGAATGTGATTCATGCGCGGATTGAAGAGATTGCACAGATTTTGTCGCTGGAGGATTTTATCGACAACCGGATCGAGAAGTTGTCTACCGGACAGACACAGCGGGCTTCTATTTCCCGGTGCCTGATCCACAGTCCGAAACTCTATATTTTTGATGAGCCAACTCTGGGACTCGATATTGTGAGCAGCAGTGCGATTGTTGATTTCATGCGGGCGGAGAAGGAGCGCGGAAAGGCAGTGCTTTATTCCACACATTACATGGAGGAAGCGGAACTTCTGTGTGACCGGATTTTGATGCTGGCGCATGGACGTGTAATTGTAGAGGGGACTCTGCCGGAGATCTATGCACAGACAGAAACAACGAATCTACGGGATGCATTTAAAAAGCTGATACCTGCAGGAAAGGAGGAAATGTCATGAATTTCAAGGTGATCAAACAACTGTATAAGAAAGAAATATTAGACGTCCTCCGGGATAAAAAGACGATCATTATGATGGTGATCGTGCCACTTTTGATCTATCCGCTGATGTTTGTTGGCGGTATGGTCATGATGTCAAAAGTGACAACACAGATGGATACACAGACATATGAAATTGCGGTTGATTTTATGGATACGAATCCGGAGCTCGTCGAGATGTTTCTGCATCCGGATGATGACACGCTGCATTTCAAGCTGTGCGATCTGAATGTTATGGATGCAGATATTTCGATGATCCTGCGGGGAGAAAAGATCAATGCGATCGTATATGAAAATGAAGATGGAACTGGATATAATATCGCGTATCTGTCCTCGGTTACGAATTCCAGCTATGCGGAACAGAAGGTGCGTCAGGTACTCTCAGCGTATTCGGATTCCCTGACGAATCAGAGTCTGGAGGCGGCAGGATTAGACCCGGATACGGTGTTACATCCATTTGAGGTAGAGGACGACGACCGCGCGAGTACTGAGGAGACGACCGGAAGTCTGCTCGGTGTGATCGTGCCATTTATGCTTGTTGTGAGTCTTCTGATGGGAACGATGTACCCGGCGATCGACACGACAGCCGGAGAGCGGGAGCGCGGAACGCTTGAGACGATATTGACGCTGCCGGTCACGAATCAGGAACTGATCTTCAGTAAGTTCCTGACCGTTGGAACGATTGGCGTGGCATCTGCTTTGTTAAATGTCCTTTCAATGGGTGGAATTGGTGTATATCTGTACAAACTGGCGGCACAGACGACCAGTATGGTTTCGAAAATACAGGTGTCAAAATTCGTTCCGGCAATCTTAGTCTGCTGCCTGTGTATTCTTGCTTTTGCAGTTTTGATCAGTGTGCTTTCCATGTGTTTCTGCGTATTTGCAAAGACCTACAAGGAGGCAAATAATTATATTACGCCGCTTATGCTGCTTGTGATGTTTGCATCATTTATTGGGTTTATGCCAAATGTCACACTTACCCGGAATATGGCACTTGTTCCGGTTGCCAATATCTGTCTGCTGATCCGGGATCTGCTGGCGTTTAAGTTCAGTTTTTCATCGATTACGATTGTGCTGTTCAGCAATGTAGCATACGGAATTATTGCAGTGCTTGTGCTTGGAAAGCTCTACAACAGTGAAGCGATTTTGTTTGGCGATGGAACTGGAAATGTGCAGATCTTTGAACGCCGAAGCAATATGATCAAGGGTGGTGTCCCATCGGTTGGAGATGCCTGTCTGGTACTGCCGGTCGTGCTTGTGCTGATGATTTATGCCGGCGGTTTTGCCAGTGCGAAGAGTATGCTTGTTGGATTGCTTGTCACACAGGGCATTGTCGGTGGGGTTCCGCTTCTGACGGCGTGGTATACAAAGAAGGATATGCGAAAGACATTCCGCATCCGGCTTTGTCGTCCGGGATTTCTGTTTGGCGGACTTGTGCTGATGATGGGAACAATTCTGGTAGGTATGCTCCTGACAAGTATCACAAGCATGTTGTTTCCGGAGAGCGCGGAGAGTATGACAGGATCTATGGAAGCGATCTATTCATATGGATATGGAGTCTGTCTGCTGCTAATTGCTCTGCTTCCGGCGGTGTGCGAGGAGCTTTTGTTCCGGGGATTTCTGCTATCTTCGCTGGAGCATACGATGAAGAAACGGGCGGCAATCCTGACGGCTGCGATCGTGTTCGGACTGTATCATATGAATTTGGTGCAGACACCGACGACAGCACTGATAGGTATGGCACTCTGCTATGTGGCAGTACAGTCGGAGAGTTTGCTTCCAGGCATGCTCATGCATTTTTTCAACAATGCATTGTCCGTGACAGCTGGATTTTATCCGAAACAGATTGCGCGTATCCTGCCGATTTTTTCAGAGAATGGTGTGCCGGCTCTGGTGTTGATTGTCGGCGGAGTCGGGTTGTGTGTGCTCGGCGTATATATAATAAAACGCTCGAAAAATAAGGCGTTTCCGGTTGAGTCAGATGCCCGTTTGTGATATGATAGGAAGTAGGTTAAGAAAGGTTCACCAATGAGTATGGAACAGCAGAAAAAAAGAGATTATGAGATATACTGGCCACATGTGATACTGGTTGGCGCCATTGCACTCGTGCTTGTCCTGATCGGTGTAGTCATAGGTGTCAATATCGGAAAAAGCAAGAAATATAAGCCGGTTCCTGTGACGGGACAAGGGTATATATGGACATTGCAGCCGGGCGCAGAAGCGCAGATGATCTACACGAACTTTTGGCAGTTTGCGAAAGCCAGTTATGTGTTGGTTGGCGATATTCCGAATTGTGAATTTTATAAGATTGTAAAGGAAGTGCCGCGCAACGATTTCCAGACAGATAATTTCTACATGGAGGACGGCGACAACACGATCATGGCATACCATGCCGGAGATGGCAGCCGGCTGTCTGAACTTGCTGTGGATGTGTCTTCCTATCAGGCAGAACTGGATTGGGATGCGTTGAAGCAGGCAGGCGTTACAATCGCATTTATCCGGGTTGGATACCGGGGCTATGGCTCGGAAGGCAAACTGGTGGCAGATGAGATGTTTCAGACGCATATAGAGGGCGCCAAAGC
>ENA-OYCJ01000191-OYCJ01000191.1-human-gut-metagenome-genome-assembly--contig:-NODE-191-length-14777-cov-4.698750_pt1 | contig 14777 bp, 10 predicted proteins | sample MGYA00244666_ERZ652872 | MGnify/ENA primary metagenome ERZ652872 (study PRJEB26926, sample SAMN06164826) | human gut metagenome | biome: ENVO:00009003; feature: ENVO:2100002; material: ENVO:00002003...
CATACGAGATCTAGTACGGTCTCGTGGGCTCGGAGATGTGTATAAGAGACAGGGCATCCCGCGCGATAGGTTGAATGAACTGGATGAGATTATTTTCTTGATCCTGATTGTGGTTATTGCTTTTGCTGTAGGAGCTGTTTTTCATTATTTATCTGTGCGTTTCACACGGAAGGTGTTGAAATATAAAAATATCAGTTTTTTAAGTTCGCTGATAGAATACAATGCCTTGCGGAAAATGTCTGCGGTCATTCCGCCGCTTATTATATCCGCTTTGTTGCCGTTTGTGTTCGATTATCGTTCTACTTGGTTTACTGTCAGTGAAAAAATCACTTGGATTTATTTCTTTATCGCTTTGTTGTTTTCGGTCAATGCCGTGTTAAACTCGGTAGGTAATGTGCTGATGAACAAGGAGCAGTTACAGAATCGTCCGATGAAAGGTTTCATACAGATCTTTCAAGTGATTTTTTCGTGTGTTGCCATCATTGTCATCATTTCCATATTGATTAATAAGTCGCCTCTCAACCTGATTACCGGACTGGGTGCTTTTGCTGCCGTACTGATGTTGATTTTCAAAGATACCATCCTTGGCTTTGTGGCGGGGGTACTGCTTTCCGAGAATGATATGGTGCATATCGGCGATTGGATTGAGATGCCGCAGAATAATGTGAATGGGGTGGTGATGGATATCACTCTGAACATTGTGAAGGTTCAGAATTTCGATAATACTATTGTCACTATACCTCCTTATTCATTAGTCTCCGGTTCATTTATCAATTGGCGTGGGATGACTGAATCGGGCGGGCGGCGTATTATGTGCGAGTATGCATTGAAACTGGATTACATACAACCCTGTACTCCTGAATTTTTGGAGAAAATGAAGAAGTTTGATGCTGATTTGGCCGACTTTATCACAGAAAAGCAGAAACAGGCGGCTGAAGGAAAAGTAGCGAATACTGACAATCCGGCCGGATTGGTAAATGGAACCATCGATACGAATGTAGGGCTGCTTCGTGCTTATATGACTCTCTATCTGAAGCGCCATCCTTTTATCAGTAAGGACCTGTTGCTGATGGTGCGCACGTTGGCTCCTACGGAGAATGGTCTGCCCGTACAAATTTATTGTTTCTCGTCCAATAAGAACTGGCCTAGTTATGAATCTATCCAGGCGGAAATCATGGAACATTTTGTTTCTGTTCTTCCCGAGTTTGGATTGTATCCGTTCCAGAATCCTACTGCCAGAGATTATGTAATCAGTGGTTTGATAGAGTCTGGCAAGGACCTTTCTACTGTAGACGGAATTCCTTGGCATTCGGTCTTGCCAAAGGAAGAAAAGGTATAGTTAGGGATTTAAACATTTATTAATGACTTGCGGTTGAACAATTCTTGTTGCCGCCGTGTTATATAAATGTGTTTTTCATAGTATTAGATTAAAGGTTGAAGATTGCAATCGGCTTGAGAGAAGTAGTTGCATCTGAAGTAGAAGCGTCTACTATAAAAAATATAGAAAGGTTGTTCCTTACGGGACAGCCTTTTTGTTTTGTTAAAAGAAACCATTCACTTTAACTTGAAATGTTAAAGGAGTTGTTGCTTTTATTAAACAATTCTATAATTTCTTCTTAACGCTTCCTTAAATTTGCAGATAGCAGGAAAGTGTGTATATTTGCATGTGTGTTTTTCATAGTATTAGATTTAAGGTTAACAAAAGGTTGGAGCAAGGCGTTGCTCCTTTTTTTATGGAGTAACGTGAGGAGTACATCTGCTGTCCGGTTCCGATATCCGATACAGAACCACAGAGAAGAATCCGTGCAATGTATTCCTCTCCGTGACTGTGTAACTTAATTCTGCATTTTTAATGCAAGAGGCAGGCTGAATTAAATAATCTCGATGCCTTGCTTCCGGCATAACTCCAATCCCACATCCTTTAACTTGAATTTCTGTATCTTTCCGCTGCCCGTCATGGGGAACTCATCAACAAAGAAGATATATTTAGGAATTTTGTAACGGGCTATCTTGCCGTCGCAAAAGTCACGTATATCGAATTCGTTCATTTCCACCCCTTCGTGCAAGATAATGAATGCGCCTACCGCTTCTCCGTATTTCTTGGAGGGGATACCGGCTACCTGTACATCTTTTATTCCTTCCATCTGATACAGGAACTCTTCTATTTCCCGTGGATAGATATTCTCTCCGCCACGGATAATCATGTCTTTTATCCGTCCTGTGATACGATAATTACCTTCTTCGTCTTTCACTCCCAGATCTCCTGAGTGGAGAAAGCCGTTCCGGTCTATCACTTCGGCGGTTGCTTCGGGGTTTTTGTAATATCCCTTCATGGTGTTATACCCTTTGTTGCACATCTCGCCTTGTACGCCTATGGGACATTCCTCGCCAGTTTCCGGATCGATCACTTTTACTTCCGTAAACTCGAAATCACGGCCCACCGTGTTGCAGCGTACATCAAACGAATCGTCGATGCGGGAGGCTGTCATGCCGGGAGAAGCTTCTGTAAGCCCGTATACACTGGTGACCTTCATAAACATTTTCTCTTCCACACGTTTCATCAGTTCCACCGGACAGAGTGAGCCTGCCATAATGCCGGTGCGCAGACTGGACATATCGAACATATCAAACATGGGATGGTTCAGCTCGGCAATGAACATGGTAGGAACCCCGTACAAGGCCGTGCAGCGTTCCTTGTGGACGGAGGCAAGTACCAGCAGCGGGTCAAAACGTTCCACCATCACCTGCGTGCATCCGTGTGTAAGGCAGTTCATGGTGGCTAATACCACTCCGAAGCAATGGAACAGGGGTACACAGACACATAGTTTGTCATCGGAAGTGAATTTCATGTGCTCGCCAGTCAGGAAACCGTTGTTGCTGATGTTGTAATGGGTGAGCATGACTCCTTTGGGGAAACCGGTCGTGCCCGAAGTGTACTGCATGTTCACCGTGTCGTGGCAGTTCACCTTCGCTTTCGCTTCCAGCAGCTCGTCATCGTCTATGTTGCATCCCAGAAGCAGAATTTCGGCGGTGTTGTACATACCCCGGTATTTTTCGGGGCCGATGTAAATCACGTTCTTCATGCAGGGGAAGCGTTTGCTCTTCAGATATCCGCGCTGGCTGGTCTTTAGTTCGGGCAGCATGGCGTAGACCATATTTACATAGTCGTCATTGCCACGGTCTCCGTTTACGATACACAGCGTGTGCATATCCGAGTTCTGGCAGAGGTATTCCAGTTCTGCCTGTTTGTAGTTGGTATTTACTGTTACGGCCACGGCGCCGATTTTGGCGCAAGCGTACAGAAAGGTCAGCCAGTCGGGCACATTACCCGCCCAGATTCCTACATGGGTTCCCCGTTTCACGCCGATGGCGAGCAGTCCTTTGGCCATGTGGTCTACACGCTCGTTAAATTGTTTCCAGGTGAAGCGCAGATTGCGGTCGGAATATACGATATATTCTTTATCGGGAGTGGTGAGGGCCCAATGTTCAAGCCAGTCACCCAAGGTTCTCGTGCTTAATTCCATCATAAATCAAATAGGAGTATAGATAACAGCCAATATTTTGGCGGCTTGTCCTTGATATCCGTGTACGTGGTGCGGAACGATAGAATCATAATAAATACTGTCTCCGGCTTTAATCAGATGGCATTTTTTACCATGGCATACTTCGACGGCGCCTTCCATGACATAGATAAACTCTTCACCTTCATGCGAGGAGAGTGAGAAGTGGCTTTCCTCCGTCGGTTCCACGTCTACGATGAATGGTTCCATATGCCTGTCCGCTTTTGATTTTGACAGTGAGTGGTAGCGCATATGTGTACGCAGGTCCATTGCATTGTTCGAGAAACTGATGGTATCCTCACTCTCTTGTTTCCGGCAGATTACTGCTCCTTGTTCTTCCTGGTCGTCCAGAAAAGTGCCCAGACGTACCCCTAACGCGCGGGCTATCTTGATGAGGGGAGCCAATGAAGGAAGATCTACATTATTCTCTATTCGTTCTATTTGTTCTTCGGCAAGGCCAGAGCGTACGGCCAGTTCGGCCACACTGATTTCTTTTGTTTCACGTAGTGATTTTATTTTTTCACCAACAATCTTTGTGCTGTCCATGGTTTGTTTTTAATAAGTTTGCAAAGTATAAAGTGCAAATATATAATAAAAAAGAATTGGGCACTCTGTTTTTGTTCTGAATATGTAAAAAAGGCAGGTTAGCGACGAATTGCCGGTCATTTGTCATTAACCGTCGGTAAGTTTCGAATATTTGTGTTTTTTGTTCTATCTTTGTTCTCGAAACTTAATTAAAGACTAAAACTTATGTTCTCAGGGATTGTAGAAGAATATGCGGAGGTGGTGCGTATTGTAAAGGAGCAGGAAAATCTGCACCTCACCTTGAAATGTTCGTTTGTGGACGAACTGAAAATAGACCAAAGTATCTCTCATAACGGCGTGTGCCTGACTGTAGTCAGTTTACAGGATGGAACGTACACGGTTACCGCCATGAAAGAAACGATAGAGCGTTCCAACATCGGCTTGCTGAAAGTGGGAGATAAAGTGAATGTGGAACGCAGCATGATGATGAACGGGCGGCTGGACGGTCATATTGTGCAAGGACATGTGGATCAGACTGCCGAATGTATGGATATAAAGGATGCTGAAGGAAGCTGGTATTTTACTTTCAGATATGCGTTTGACAAGGAAATGGCAAAGCGCGGCTACATCACGGTGGACAAAGGCTCGGTTACGGTGAATGGTGTGAGTCTGACCGTTTGTAACCCTACGGAGGATACTTTTCAGGTTGCCATCATTCCTTATACTTACGAACATACCAATTTCCATACTTTTAAAGTGGGAAGCATTGTGAATATAGAGTTTGATATCATCGGCAAATATTTAAGCCGCATGATGCAGTTCTCCTGATTCTTTTACCGCAGGTTGCACAGATGATTGTTGAAGATGAAAGAAACTTCTTTGTGGAAATCCGGAATTATCCGCATCGGCTTTTGAGCAAAAAAGAATCTGTGCAATCTGTGGTAAAATCGAATATCAGAATTATAAATCTTTCAGCAATATCTTGCTGGTGCTTTTATAATATTCTTCACGGGCATTTGCCAGCGCCTCCCAAGAACTGCTGTATCGCTTTTTGTCTATTTTGAAGGCTTCCGTTCCGGCTATGTCCAGTCTGTTCAGCAGCATAGCCACGTTCATCCGGTTGATATCTACTGACGGCAAATAGCCTATGCTTTCATCGTCACCGTCCATAGCAGTTTCATAAATCATGTGCATGTCCTGTAGTTCATACAGGATTTTCTTGGTGAGCCTTATCGGGATTTTATGTTCGTCGCTGAGTGTCTCGGCGGTATAAGGAGCCTCTTCCGTCTCAAAGCGCTTGCATATCAGAGACATGATGAGGATACACAGAAAGTCGTGATAACGGCGGCTGATATTTGCCGTTTCTTTGCTGAAACTGTAGTTGCGAAGATTCTGTGCCACATAGCAAAGTTCTGCGCCATACAGGCAGATTCCCCATGAAATTTGCGCCCATAACAAGAACATAGGAATGGCGGCGAAGCTACCATAGATTGCATTGTACCTTGATACCCATATCTGACTGCCGATATACAAGTATTGAAAAGCCTGAAAGGCTGTGCCTGCGATGATACCCGGAATGATGGCATACTTCAGTTTCACTTTAGTATTGGGCATAAAGACGAACAGTCCCGTAAACATGGCCCAAGTCAGGATGAAAGGGATCAGGCGTACCAGAAATTTCATCAGGGGTGCCAGTAATACGAAGTCCTCCATGTTTTTCACCATGGTGGACATAAAGATGGTAAGACCGCTGGAAAGTACGATAAGTAGGGGCAGTAAGAGCAGGATGGAGAAATAATCCGTCATTTTGCGATACAGTGTACGGGGCTTCTTCACTTGCCATATATAATTGAAGGTACGTTCTATGTTATAGGTCAGGCTCAGAATGGTCCAGAACAACATCACCAGACCCACTCCGATAAAAATTCCGCTTTTGGCGTGCACCAGATAGGAGTCAATCAGGCCAAGAATGGTTTCGGCAGCCGCACTCTGTCCTTCAAGACCGCTACGGAATTGGGTTTCCAGCAGGTTGGAGAAGCCGAAACCGCGTGCGATGGCGAATAAAATGGCCAGAATGGGAATAATAGAAAGCAGGGTGCTGTATGTCAGTGCGGATGCTTTATTCAAAATACGTCCCTGAGTGAATTCACGAACAGAAAGAGTAGCGATTTTTATTGCATTATAGAGTATTCCTCGGGATTTGCTAACCTCGTCTTCTGTCACCCGCCATATATCATCTTTGAGAAACGATTGCAGACCTTTCAGTTTTTCCTTGTTCATGGTACTCATAAGCTCTTCATTAGGATATATGAAAAAAAAGCAGCCGGCCTGTAAGCCGGGTTCTGTTCCTTCATTGTCAATAAATAAAGGTGTCTGTCATTTATCTGAGCCGCATGTCACCATACAAGCTTTAGCGGTCTACCCTCCGACATGGAGCGAGCAACTCTCATAACGTCGGTTTACATGACCTTACAACTCCCAAGACGCACAGCCCTTGTGTCGCCACAAGACTGGTAGGCTCTTACCCCACCTTCTCACCCTTACCGTAGCCCAAGGGCGACGGCGGTTATTTTCTTCTACGTTACTCTACCCTCACGGACAGCTTTCTGTTAGGAAGTGGGACGCTCTGTGTTGCCCGGACTTTCCTCATACGCACGAGGCGCAAGCGACAGACCGACCAACTGCTTTATAGGGTACAAAGATATTCAATATTAATGAAGAATGAAGAATGAAGGATGAAGAATTTGTTGTGCAGTGTGCGGATGCAGTACGGATGAATCCTTCATTCTTCATTCTTTACCCTTAATTATCTTAAAAACATGTATCTATTTCGGAATAAATTCGTAGCTTTGCTATTAGTAATAACCCCCAAATCCTTTTGGCCAATGAAAAAGTTATCCTCTCTTTTTTCTTTATTTCTGTTAATCCCGCTTTTTGCTGTCGCTTCGGAAGTGGGTGACCGTACAATACCTGCAGAAGTGGCGCAACTCGCTGACAGTTTGAAACAAAAGTTTGCACCGGACAAGCGCGTGGCTTTGTTCGATGTGGATTACTCTTTCTCCGGAAAGAATGTGATGTTGCGTGGTGTCACCACTTCGGCAGAGGCAAAGACGGCTTTGCTGGATGGTTTGGCAAAGAAAGGATATGCGGTGATGGATTGTCTGCAAGTGCTTCCGGATGAGGCCGGACTTGAAGGCAAGACGTATGGCATTGTCAATGTGTCTGTGTGCAATCTTCGGGTAGCCCCGGATTTCTCTTCAGAAATGATGACGCAAGGCTTGATGGGTATGCCGGTGCGGGTGTTGCAGCGCGACGGCTGGTACCGTATCCAGACACCGGACAACTACATTGCATGGGTACACCGAGTAGGCATACATCCCGTCACGCGGGAAGAGCTGACCGCTTGGAACAATGCAGAGAAAATAGTGGTGACTTCGCATTATGGCTTTGTCTACTCACAGCCCAGCCAGGCATCGCAGACCGTCTCTGATGTTGCTGCAGGAAACCGCCTGAAGTGGGAGGGGACAAAAGGTGCCTTTTATAAGGTGGCTTATCCCGACGGCCGTCAGGGATATATCTCCAAATCCATCTCCATGCCTGAGAAGAAATGGCGTGCCACCTTGAAGCAGGATGCCGCCAGCATTATAGCCACGGCGCATAGCATGATGGGCATCCCTTATCTTTGGGCTGGCACTTCCTCCAAAGGGGTGGATTGTAGCGGCTTCATGCGCACCGTTCTTTTCATGCACGACATCATCATTCCGCGGGATGCTTCCCAGCAGGCATACGTGGGCGAGCATATCGATATCACTCCTGATTTCAGTAACCTCCAGCCGGGCGATTTGATTTTCTTCGGGCGCAAGGCGACGCCGGAACGCAAGGAACGTGTGGTACATGTCGGCATGTATATCGGCAACAAGCGTTTCATCCATTCGCAAGGCGATGTGCGCGTCAATAGCTTCAGCCTCGACGACGAGCTGTTCGATGAATACAACCTCGGTAGACTGTTGTTCGCTACGCGCGTGTTACCTTATATAAATAAGGAGGCGTCGCTCAATACAACGGAAACGAATCCATTTTATTCAATGTAATAATGTGCTAATGTGCCAATATGCCAATGACCTGCGGCGTGACGGTGCAAACATAACGTAGCATATACATAGCGCAGCCCATTGGCACATTAGCCCATTAGCATATTGGCACATTTAATACACACACAATTATGTCAAACAGAAGAGATTTCCTGAAAACCGCCGCTTTTGCCGCACTCGGCTCAGGCATGGCAATCAATCATGTATTTGCCGGAGGAAATGACGCTCCTTCCTTGTTCAACGTGAACAGTAGGGCAGGTGTAACCCCCAAAATGAAACTGCGTTTCTTCCCCTATGAACTGAAATTGCGCCATGTCTTTACAGTGGCCACCTACTCGCGTACTACCACTCCCGACGTTCAAGTCGAGATAGAATATGATGGCATTATCGGTTATGGTGAAGCCTCCATGCCCCCGTACCTGCAACACGAATTAGGCACGATGGACAGTGTACTGGCTTTTCTGAAGAAGGTGCAGGATGTTATCGGCCAATTCTCAGACCCCTTTCAGCTGGAAGATATACTGGCTTATATAGACAGCCTCTCGGCAGGGGATTCCGCTGCTAAAACTGCTGTGGACATCGCCTTGCACGACCTTGTGGGCAAACTGTTGCAAGCCCCTTGGTATAAGATATGGGGGTTGGACAAGGAAAAGACTCCCTCTACAACTTTCACCATCGGTATTGATACGGCCGACGTGGTGCGTGAAAAGACGAAAGAGTGTGCCGACCAGTTCAATATCCTTAAAGTGAAGCTGGGGCGGGAGAACGACAAGGAAATGATAGAGACCATCCGTTCGGTGACGGACCTTCCGATTGCCATTGATGCCAACCAGGGTTGGAAGGACAAACATCATGCGCTCGATATGATACATTGGCTGCACGAAAAAGGAATTGTCATGATAGAGCAACCGATGCCCAAGGAACAACTGGACGATATTGCATGGGTCACCCAGCAAAGCCCGTTGCCCATATTTGCCGATGAGTCCATTCAGCGTCTGAAGGATGTGGCAGGCTTGAAGGGTGCCTTTACGGGCATCAACATCAAGCTGATGAAGTGTACCGGCATGCGCGAAGCCTGGAAGATGGTGACTTTGGCACGTGCATTGGACATGAAAGTGATGGTAGGATGTATGACCGAGACCTCTTGTGCCATTACCGCTGCCTCCCAATTCTCTCCGGCAGTGGACTTTGCCGACTTGGACGGTAGTCTGCTGATTGCGAACGACCGTTTCAAGGGTATGGAGGTTGTGAAAGGTAAGATAACGTTGCCCGATTTGCCGGGTATTGGAGTGGTGAAGTTATGAGAAAGCTATTGTATACCGTCGCTCTGTTTGTGATGGCTTCTGCATGCAGCACGAAGCCCGAGAGCAAGCCCTATAATTGGGAGGACGACCTGTACCAACGTCTGCTTACGGATTTCTGTATGACGGAATCCCAGGTGAAGGACTATATCCGCAAGTATATTCCCGACGTGACCGATGAGCAGATGCGCCAGTGGGAAGCCTCCAAAGCTTTGGAGTGCATGATGCTGGATGGAGAGAAACGCTATTTCCGCAATGCCGGACCTAATCTGTTTCGTGTGGACTCCACTTGCTATGACATCAAGATAGCCAAGGAAGGCACTTCGCCGAGTGGCAGCGAGAAAGTGAATATGGAGAACCTGCCCGAAATCATTTCTGCTGTGAAGAAAGAGGGCAAGGCCATTGTTGCGCCGAAGCGCATGCGCGTCACCTACACGTTGACCGTAGATACCAATGCCGTGCCTGCCGGGAAAATCATCTGTTGCTGGTTACCCTATCCCCGTCAGGACCAGGCCCGGCAGCAGGATGTCAAGTTCATTTCGGCCAGCGAACCGCAATACACCTTTTCGTCGCCCGAGTGCCGTCACAGTACATTGTACATGGAGAAACGTGCTGTCGAAGGCGAACCGACCGTATTCTCCGAAACCTTTGAGTTTACCGCCAACGGCGAATGGCATAATCTGAAGCCGGAAGATGTGCAGCCCTATGATACGACGACCGCCCTTTATAAGGAATATACTGCCGAGCGTGAGAAGCATATCGTCTTTTCCCCGCGCTTGCGCGAACTTGCTGCCAAATTGACAGCCGGTGAAACCAACCCCTACCTGAAAGCCAAACGTATCTTCCGTTGGGTGAATGACAACTTCCCGTGGGCTTCTGCACGCGAATATTCCACCATTGAGAATATCCCGGAATATGTGTTGGACAACCGTCACGGAGACTGTGGCCAAGTCAGCCTGCTGTTCATTACGCTTTGCCGCATCAGTGGTATTCCCGCACATTTCCAGAGCGGCTTCATGATGCATCCCCGTGCATGGAATCTGCACGATTGGGCAGAAGTCTACTTCGAGGGTGTGGGTTGGGTGCCTGTCGACCAGTCATTCGGCATTCCTGCCTTTGCCCGCAATGCCGACGAAGAATATTTCTTCCTGGGTGGTATAGACTCTTGGCGCATGATTGTGAACACTGATTACGGCATGCCGCTACAGCCCGAAAAGCAGTATCCCCGCAGCGAGACCGTCGACTTCCAGCGTGGCGAGGTGGAGTGGGAGGGAGGTAACCTCTACTTCCCGCAGTGGGGCTACCACATGGACATTGATTACTTGAATTATTAAGGTGCTATCTGCCCTCTAAAAACAGATGATGCGTTCAGCCCGAACACATCATCTGTTTGGTATAAACGCATCATCTGTTTACCCCAAATGCATCATCCGTTTCGGCCGCAACGGGTGATGCGTCTTTTTATACCCTATCTGTCAGTTCTTTAACAGTCAGCAATCGTACATAAATGCTAATTTGTCAGTCTTTGCCGTTAACCGCTGTTAAGCCCTAAATATCCTCTGTTAAAAGAGAACAAAAAAGAGTGACAAGCGGAATAACTGAACGTTTTTTGTCGTTATTTTAACGTCGTAATGTTAAACGAAACTTGAATATTAACAATTTAAAGAATAGGAAGAATAGTATGAAACAGACAACAAAAAACATCCTTGGAGTTGCGGCTATCGTGCTCCTGAGCTCTGGAGTGGCTGGATTGACCACTTATAAGATGCTGAATAAGGAAAAGCCTGCCGCATTCAGCGAGTTGTTCCAACAGAACCCCAATAATCTGCTACCGGCGGCTTTCCATGCAACGGATGCCCAGCCAGTGGATTTGACACAAGCAGCGGAGAGTTCGCTCCATGCTGTAGTGCATATACGTGCCACTCAGTTGAGTAAGACCCAGACGGTGCAAGAACAGCCGGATATTTTTGACTTCTTCTTTGGAGACGGTCGTGGACGCCAGCGCCAGATACAGACCCAGCCGCGTGTAGGTTTCGGTTCGGGTGTCATCATCTCCAAAGACGGATATATTGTGACGAACAATCACGTGGTGGAAGGTGCTGATGAAATCACTGTGAAACTGAATGACGACCGTGAGCTGAAAGGACGCATCATCGGTACTGACCCCAGCACGGACTTGGCATTGATTAAGATTGAAGGGGATGACTTCCCGACAATTCCGGTTGGTGACTCCGACCAGTTGAAGGTGGGAGAATGGGTATTGGCAGTAGGTAATCCGTTCAACCTGAACTCTACCGTAACAGCTGGTATCGTCAGTGCAAAAGCCCGTTCCATTGGCTCTTCTGCCTCCAATGGACAAGCTGCAAACATCCAGTCTTTCATTCAGACGGATGCTGCCATCAACCAAGGTAATAGTGGTGGTGCGTTGGTGAATGCCAAAGGCGAGCTGGTTGGTATCAATGCCATGCTTTACTCACCCACGGGTGCTTATTCCGGCTATGGTTTTGCCATCCCTACCAGCATTATGACAAAGGTGGTAGCCGACTTGAAACAGTTTGGTACCGTGCAGCGCGCGCTCCTTGGCATCAAGGGTAGTGATTTGAGCACAGACCTGCAGATGGACGAACGCTGGACCGAAGAACTGAAGAAGAAGGCCGACGAACTTGGTGTGAAAGAGGGTATCTATGTGGCCGAAGTTGTTGAAGGTGGTTCCGCTGCCGGCATCTTGAAGGAAAATGATGTAATCATAGCATTGAACGGCAAGAAGATTCACAAGTTCTCGGATTTGCAGGAAATGCTGGCAAAACACCGTCCGGGCGACAAAGTGAAGGTAACAGTGGTTCGTGACAAGAAGGAAAAGGAATTCGAAATCACGCTGAAGAATGAGCAAGGCACTACGAAGGTAGTGAAGGATGCCGGAATGGAAATCTTGGGTGCAGCCTTCAAGCCCGTATCTTCCGAGCTGAAGAAGCAGTTGAACCTGGGTTACGGTCTGGAAGTTACCGGGGTTACCAATGGCAAGATGGCCGATGCAGGTATCCGCAAGGGCTTCATCATTCTGAAAGCCAACGGAGTGCCGATGAAGACGGTAGACGATTTGGAAAAGGCGATGAAAGAGGCAAGAAAGTCTCCTGAGCAAGGTTTGTTCATCACCGGTATGTTCCCGTCAGGAAAACGTGCAATGTATGCCGTTGATTTGACTCAAGAATAAAAAATAGGGATAGTTAGGTAAGAAGATTGTAATATTAGCTAACAATAGCGAAAAAGGGGGTGTCGGTACAATACATACCGGCATCCTTTTTGTTATATAGGATAAGATATAAATAAGGTGAAAAAGTTGGGATGAAATTATTGTAACAAAATAATTTGTCGTACCTTTGCAACCCAAATCTGTATTATAAGAATGAGACAACTTAAAATTACAAAAAGTATCACTAACAGAGAGAGCGCTTCTCTTGACAAGTATTTGCAGGAAATCGGTCGCGAAGACCTCATTACAGTCGAAGAAGAGGTAGAGCTCGCTCAGCGCATCCGCAAGGGTGACCGTGTTGCACTGGAGAAATTGACACGTGCCAATCTGCGTTTCGTTGTATCTGTGGCCAAGCAGTACCAAAACCAAGGTTTGAGTTTGCCCGACTTGATTAACGAGGGTAATTTAGGACTGATCAAGGCTGCCGAAAAGTTCGATGAAACACGTGGTTTCAAGTTCATCAGTTATGCAGTATGGTGGATACGTCAGTCCATTCTGCAGGCTTTGGCAGAGCAGTCGCGTATTGTACGTCTTCCGTTGAACCAGGTAGGTTCGCTGAATAAAATCAGCAAGGCCTTCTCCAAGTTCGAGCAGGAAAACGAACGTCGTCCGTCTCCTGAAGAGCTTGCCGATGAACTGGAAATCCCTGTTGACAAAATCTCTGATACGCTGAAGGTGTCCGGCCGTCACATTTCGGTGGACGCACCTTTTGTAGAAGGAGAGGACAACAGCTTGCTCGATGTACTGGTCAACGATGACTCCCCTATGGCTGACCGCTCTTTGGTGAACGAGTCTCTTGCGAGGGAAATTGATAGAGCTCTTTCTACGTTAACCGATAGGGAAAAAGAAATCATACAGATGTTTTTCGGTATCGGACAGCAGGAAATGACATTAGAGGAAATCGGCGACAAATTCGGCTTGACCCGTGAGCGTGTGCGTCAGATTAAGGAAAAAGCAATCAGAAGATTAAGACAAAGTAATCGTAGTAAATTGCTCAAATCTTATTTGGGATAAATAAGAAATATCAGTTTCCGACAAATAGAAGGAATTAAAAACCGTACGTCTTTAGTAGGCGTGCGGTTTTTTTTATATCTTTGCCCCATTGATAATTCATAACTTATAACTCATAACTCAATGAAATACGTTCGTATACTTTGTGCCGTAGCTTTGGTTTTTGCGTTGTGTTCGGCTTTTACAATGAAAGATAAGGAAAAGGCTGTATATGCTTTTGGGGTGGCGGCTTCTTTCAATGACTCCATCGTATATTATACAGACATCCAGGTATTGGACAGCGTAGAGCTGGATAAGAATGGATTCTTGCCCAAGCGTGATTTATACACTTACCAGCTTAAGAACTATCTGGAGTACAATCTGAAGAAACCTGATTATACTTGCATGATTTATTTCGCTGAAAACAAGAAAAAGTTGGAAAAAGAGGCTGTAAAGGTAAAAGGCAAGTATAAAAAGAGTAAGAATATGGTTTTGCAGGTGGTGAAGCCTGAGGCTTTCACATTTACAAAACCGCAGGAATAATTTAGGGAATATACATATGATGAAATCCAGACTCTTTCTACTATTGTGGATGTGCTGCTCGGTTTTACTGACAGCATGCGAAAACGACGAACCGACGCCGCAGCCTCCCGTTGAAGGTAGTCGTACGGTACTGGCTTATCTGGCTTCGGATAATAGTTTATCCAGCTTTGCACTGGCAGATTTGGAGGAGATGAGGTTGGGTATGGAGAAAGTGAGCGCTAACAACGTGCATTTGCTGGTATATATAGATTCCAATTCTTCACCGCGTCTCATAGAGCTGAAAATGAAGGTGGAGAATTGGTGGAAAATACGGTAAAGACATACGAAAACCGTAATTCGGTAGGTGTGGCTGAGACACTGGAAGTGTTTGATGACGTCTTTAAAAACGATGAATATAGAGCTGAAAGCTATGGTCTGATTTATTGGTCTCATGGAGATGGTTGGATTCCTAATCCACTTCCTGCTACAAGATGGGTGGGGCAGGATGGTAATCGCTATATGAATATTTCAGACTTGG
>ENA-OYCJ01000211-OYCJ01000211.1-human-gut-metagenome-genome-assembly--contig:-NODE-211-length-13955-cov-4.796691_pt1 | contig 13955 bp, 6 predicted proteins | sample MGYA00244666_ERZ652872 | MGnify/ENA primary metagenome ERZ652872 (study PRJEB26926, sample SAMN06164826) | human gut metagenome | biome: ENVO:00009003; feature: ENVO:2100002; material: ENVO:00002003...
TCATGGTTCTCTTCAGGCAGGTGCGTTGACTACCACTTACACTGCATCTCAGGGTCTGTTGCTAATGATCCCTAACATGTACAAAATTGCCGGTGAATTCCTGCCTTGCGTATTCCACGTATCGGCTCGTACATTGGCTTCACACGCATTGTGTATCTTTGGTGACCATCAGGACGTCATGTCTTGCCGCCAAACAGGTTTCGCCATGTTGTGCGAAGGTTCTGTACAAGAAGTTATGGATATGGCTGCTGTAGCCCATCTTGCTACTATCAAATCTCGCGTGCCATTCGTCAACTTCTTCGATGGTTTCCGTACTTCTCACGAAATCCAAAAAATTGAAATGCTGGAGAATGAAGATCTGGCAGGTCTGATTGATCAACAGGCTTTGGCAGAATTCCGTCAACGCGCGTTGAATCCTAACAACCCTGTTGCACGCGGTATGGCTGAAAACCCCGATCACTTCTTCCAGCACAGAGAATCTTGCAATAACTTCTATGAAGCTGTTCCGGCTATCGTAGAAGAATACATGAACGAAATCAGCAAAATCACAGGCCGTCCTCATGGTTTGTTCGATTACTATGGTGCTGAAGACGCTGAACGCGTAATTATCGCAATGGGTTCTGTTACAGAAGCTGCCCGCGAAGCTATCGACTACTTGATGAGCAAAGGTGAAAAAGTAGGTTTGGTTTCTGTACACTTATACCGTCCGTTCTCTGCTAAACATTTCTTGGCTGCTGTACCTAAGACTGCCAAGACTATCGCAGTTCTTGACCGTACTAAAGAACCGGGAGCAAACGGTGAACCTTTGTATCTGGATGTTAAAGACTGCTTCTATGGAACAGAAAACGCCCCGGTTATCGTAGGTGGACGTTACGGTTTAGGTTCTAAAGACACTACTCCTGCTCAAATCATCGCTGTATTCAAGAATTTGGCTCTGCCAATGCCGAAAAACCACTTCACTGTGGGTATCGTAGACGATGTAACTTTCACTTCTCTTCCCCAGGAAGAAGAAATCGCATTGGGCGGTGAAGGCATGTTCGAAGCTAAATTCTACGGATTAGGTGCTGATGGTACTGTAGGTGCCAACAAGAACTCTGTGAAGATTATTGGTGACAACACCGACAAGCACTGCCAGGCTTATTTCTCATACGACTCTAAGAAATCAGGTGGTTTCACTTGCTCTCACCTCCGTTTCGGTGATACTCCTATCCGTTCTACTTACTTGGTAAATACTCCGAACTTCGTAGCTTGCCACGTACAGGCTTATCTGCACATGTACGATGTAACCCGTGGTTTGCGTAAGAACGGTTCTTTCTTGCTGAACACTATCTGGGAAGGTGAAGAGCTGGCTAAGAACCTGCCTAACAAAGTGAAGAAATACTTCGCACAGAACAATATCTCGGTTTACTATATCAACGCAACTCAGATTGCACAGGAAATAGGTTTGGGCAATCGTACCAATACTATCCTCCAATCTGCTTTCTTCCGTATCACAGGCGTAATTCCTGTTGAACAAGCTGTTGAACAGATGAAGAAATTCATCGTTAAGTCTTACGGCAAGAAGGGTGAAGACGTTGTCAACAAGAACTACGCAGCAGTTGACCGTGGCGGCGAATACAAGCAACTGACCGTTGACCCGGCTTGGGCCAATCTGGCAGACGACGCCAAGGCTGAAAACAACGATCCTGCATTCATCAACGAAGTGGTTCGTCCTATCAACGCACAAGACGGTGACTTATTGCCGGTATCTGCATTCAAGGGTATTGAAGACGGTACTTGGGAACAAGGCACTGCCAAATATGAGAAACGTGGTGTAGCCGCATTCGTTCCCGAATGGAACGCTGAGAACTGTATCCAGTGTAACAAGTGTGCTTACGTTTGTCCTCACGCTTCCATCCGTCCGTTCGTACTCGATGCTGAAGAGCAGAAGGGTGCCAACTTCACTCAACTGAAGGCTGTAGGTAAAGCATTCGACGGTATGACATTCCGTATTCAGGTAGACGTTCTCGACTGTCTGGGTTGTGGCAACTGTGCCGATGTCTGTCCGGGCAACCCGAAGAAGGGTGGCAAGGCTCTGACTATGAAACACCTCGAAAGCCAATTGCCGGAAGCTGCCAACTGGACCTACTGTGCTGAAAACGTGAAGAGCAAACAACACTTGGTTGACATCAAGGCCAACGTGAAGAACTCCCAGTTCGCTACTCCGTTGTTCGAGTTCTCAGGCGCTTGCTCCGGTTGTGGTGAAACTCCGTACGTTAAACTGATTTCCCAGTTGTTCGGTGACCGCGAAATGGTAGCCAACGCAACAGGATGTTCTTCCATCTACTCCGGTTCAGTACCTTCTACTCCTTATACCAAGAACGAAAAAGGTCACGGTCCTGCTTGGGCAAACTCATTGTTCGAGGACTTCTGCGAATTCGGTCTGGGTATGGAGCTTGCCAACGAAAAGATGCGCGCACGTATCGTGAAGGCTATGGAAGATGCCATCGCAGCAGAAGGAACTCCGGCCGAATACAAAGAAGTATTCCAGGCTTGGATTGAAAACATGTACGATGCAGACAAGAGCAAGGAACTGGCTGAAAAGATCATTCCGATGGTAGAAGCCGCCAAAGACAAGTGCGACAGCTGCAAGACTATCGCCAGTCTGTCTCAATACCTGGTAAAACGCAGCCAGTGGATTATCGGTGGCGACGGTGCTTCTTACGACATCGGTTACGGTGGTCTCGACCATGTAATCGCAAGCGGTAAGGATGTCAACATCCTCGTACTGGATACTGAGGTTTACTCCAACACAGGCGGTCAGTCTTCCAAGGCTACCCCGGTAGGCGCTATCGCCAAGTTTGCCGCTGCCGGTAAGCGTGTACGCAAGAAAGACCTCGGTCTGATGGCTACTACTTACGGTTACGTATACGTTGCCCAAATCGCTATGGGTGCCGACCAGGCTCAGACCCTGAAGGCTATCCGTGAAGCAGAAGCATATCCCGGTCCGTCACTCATCATCGCTTACGCTCCGTGTATCAACCACGGTCTGAAGGCAGGTATGGGCAAGAGCCAGGCAGAGGAAGAAAAGGCCGTTAAGTGCGGTTACTGGCATTTGTGGCGTTACAACCCGGCTCTGGAGGCTGAAGGCAAGAATCCGTTCACGCTGGATAGCAAGGAACCGGATTGGAGCGGATTCCAAGACTTCCTGAAGGGTGAAGTTCGTTACGCATCCGTAATGAAGCAATATCCGCAGGAGGCCGACGAGCTGTTCAAGGCTGCTGAAGAAAACGCTAAATGGCGTTACAATAGCTACAAGCGTCTTTCCAAAGAAAATTGGGGCGCTGAAGTTACAGAGTAATTCCGATTACTAAATAAAGAATAGAGGCTGCTCCTGAATAAGGCGTAGTCTCTATTTGTTTTTAATTAACAATACTAAATATCACAGGTTATGATTGGATTTATCATTTGGATTATCGGTGTGGTTCTGTGTGTCAAAGCCGTACTTGAAATCATGAAGTGGCCGGTAGACGGCGTGAAGAAACTATTAGTTGCAATTATCATCCTGCTCACAAGCTGGATTGGAATCTGTGTTTATTACTTCTGGGGAAGGGAAAACCTGCCTCAAATACTGAAATAAGTTCCAGTATCATTTACAGAAGTAAACAGACGTGTATTAAGAACAAGGGGGATAGACAACAGCTATCCCCTTCTTTTCAGAAACTCGGTAGGACTCTCCCCAAACTGTTCCTTATAGCATTTCGTGAAATAGGAAGGTGACGAAAAGCCCACTTCATAGGCAATCTCCGCTACCGTCATGTCAGAGGAGGCAAGCAGTGAGGCAGCCTTTTTCAACCTCATCTGGCGCAGCAGCTCATTCGGCGAATAATTGGTCAGCGATTTCAGCTTACGGTAAAGCTGCACACGGCTCATACCCATATTCCGTCCCAAATCCTCCACATTGAGTTCCGCATCTTTCATTCTCTCCTCGACAAGCGATTTGAAGCGGGAGACGAAACCCTTATCCAAATCACTGATGGCTTCCTTCTCGATAGTCTGGTTATCTCCGAAGAACTGCCTCAACTGACGGCGGTTTGCAATAAGATTACGGACACGAGACAAGAGCAACTGCGAATTGAATGGTTTGGAAATATAAGAATCGGCACCGCCATCATAGCCCTGGATACGCTGTTCGTCCAGCGAGCAGGCCGTCAGCAGAATCACCGGGATATGGCATGTCTGTAACTCCCCCTTCAAGCGGCGGCAACATTCCACACCATCCATACCGGGCATCATTACATCCGAAATAACCACATCCGGCACATACTTCATGGCCAGCCGGATACCCTCTGTCCCGTCTGCAGCATCCAGCACGCGAAATTCTTGCGTCAACAGTGACTTCACATAGTTGCGAATATCCGCATTATCGTCAATTACCAGCACAGTAGGACAATCAGCCTCAACCACCTCTTCGCATGCCTTCACTTCCGTATCTATCAGGGTGGACGACACGTCCTTCTCTTCGGCAGGCAACGTCACTATGGTGGGATGGTACTGCGAAACATCCTGCTGCGGGAAAGTAACGATGAAAGTAGTGCCTTTCTCGTCACTGCGTGCCGTAATGTTACCGCCATGCATCTCTACAAAGGCACGTACCAGCGCCAGTCCGATACCGGTACCGGCTTGATGCCCGTCCACTTGATAGAAGCGCTCGAAGATGGCTTCCACATCGGTCGAAGAAATGTAGCTGCCGGAATTGAAGACGGACAGACTGTAGTTCTGTTCCGACTTTAACAACCGTACGGTGATTTTCCCGTTCTCCGGCGTATACTTCACGGCATTGGAGAAGAGATTGAAGTAAATGCGCTCCATCTTCTCCGCATCCGCCATCATCCGGAAGTCCGTATCGGGAGATGCCTCAAAGCTGAAAGCAATATGTTTCTTCAGCAACGCCATGCGGAAAGAGTCGTTCCAGCCCCGGAAGCTGTCGAGCAAATCAAAAGGTTCGAGATGGAGCTCCATGCGCCCGTTCTCCACCTTCCGGAAATCAAGTATTTGGTTGACCAGGCGAAGCAGGATATGCACATTCTTTTTCATCAGCTCGAGGAGCTGGCGCGGCTGTCCGTCGAGGGTGCGGTTGGCAAGAAGCTGCTCTATGGGATCGGCTATCAGCGTCAGCGGAGTACGGAAATCGTGTGAAATATTCGTGAAGAACACCAGCTTGGCATGCGTAGCCTCCTCCAGTTCATGGGAAAGCTGTTCCAACTGCGACTTCTGCACTTCCAACAGTTCCTTCTGCTGTATCAACTGAGTTTTCTGTTCTTCCAGTTTCTTTTTCTGCATGGACAGCTCACGGTTCAACCGGTTCTTGGCACGCAAGGAGAGGTAGACAGCCACCAACAAACCGACCAGCAACAATAGGGCGGACAGACTACCGTACAAGACAACCTGCTGCGTGGCATAACTGGCCAAATACTGGTTTATCTTTCCGTTCAGGGTTTCTATCTTTCCATCTAGGGTGCCGATGTGGGCGGTCTGCATCTTCATGATGAGAGCATTGTCGCGGTCGACGACGGAAGTGCCCAGGATAGTTTCACGGGGAAAATCACGCTTGTTCAGGATATCCATGGCAATCTGCATCACGCGGTCGCCACCGGTAGGATATATAAACGTGGCATCCAGTTCGCCGGCAAGCACTTTCTCCACTCCATAGTCTTTGCCGGACAGGGCGTCTATGCCGATGAACCGCATATCCTTTTCCCGCCCCTCTCGGGCAGCGGCAGCATAGGCTCCGGCCGCCATACGGTCATTCTGCGCATACACCAGGTCGATATGCGGAAAGCGGCTCAGCAGAGTATCCATTTTCTCTCCGGCCTTGAGTTGCAACCAGGCACCGTCTTCAGCGGCCAGCAACCGGATACCAGGATAATCGGATATAGCCTTCACAAATCCTTGATGACGGTCTACGGCAGGTGTGGAGCCCACCAAACCTGAGATTTCCACCACATCTCCCTGCCCGTGCAGCACATTGGCCACATACTCTCCCACAGCTTTCCCTATCTCGTAGTTGTCTGCACCGACGTAGGCCGTGTATTTGTCCGAAAGGATTTTACGGTCCACTACAATCACCGGAATGCCCCGGTTGTATGCCTCCTCCACAACCGGAGTTATCGGAGTGGCTTCATTAGGGGCCACAATCAGCAGGTCCACCCCTTCGGCTATCAGTTCACGAATGTCTTTTGCCTGACGGTCATTATCGTCGACGGCAGTACGGATGTCCACCTCCACATCTTCGTAGAAATGGGCTTCACGGAGTATCTCACTGTTCATCTGGCGCCGCCATTCATCCTCGCTACATTGGGAAACGCCGATACGGAAACGTGCCTCGCGCCGGGAGCAGGCAACCGCCACTCCCCAAAGCACGAGCAGAAAGAATAAAATCCGAAGGTTATGCTGTCTCATCTTCACTTTCCTCTGATTTAAGATTGCAGATGAGCAAAGATAACGAAAAATGTGAAAAGAATAAGAAAAATCTATGCCAGCCTTTCTTTCAAGGCGTCCGGCAATTCCGGCATGGCACCGCTCTGGGTACATACATAGGCAGAGACTTCCACCGCCAGTTTATGGGCATCGGGCACCTGCTTCCCGCTGAGAATGGCAGCGGTGAAGGCTGCCGTGAACGAGTCACCGGCTCCAACGGTGTCCGCCACCGGTACCTTGGGCGTCTCCTGGAAGGAAACCACTCCCGGAGTGAACACATAGCTGCCGTTCGTTCCACAAGTCAAGATAAGCATCTTCAGGTTATACTTGGCCAGCAGAATCCAGCATTTGTCCTGCAAGTCGATGCCCGGGTAGCCGAAAATACGGCTGATGGTCACCAGCTCCTCATCGTTTATCTTGAGGATGTTGCAGCGGCGCATGGATTCGCAGAGTATCTCTTTGGTATAGAACCCTTGGCGGAGATTGATGTCGAATATCTTCAGTTGTCCCTCCGCATCGGGCATCGTGTCGAGAAAGCGGTTGATGGTGATGCGGCTTGTTTCACTGCGTTGCGCCAAAGAGCCGAAACATACGGCACGCGTGTTCAGTGCCAGACGCTTCAGTTCGTCGGTAAAGGGAATGTTGTCCCAGGCCACGCCTTCTTTTATCTCATAGCACGGCACGCCCACGGCATCGAGCGTCACCTGCACCGTTCCCGTGGGGTAAGGCACGCGCTCAATCTGCGTGCGCAGCCCCTTCCGGGCGAACACATCCAGAATCTCGTCCCCATCCGCATCGGCACCTACGGCACTGACCACACGGCTGTCGAAACCAAACTGCGATGCATGGTAAGCAAAGTTTGCCGGAGCACCGCCTATCTTCTTTCCTTCGGGGAGGCAGTCCCACAGAGCCTCGCCCATACCTACTATTATCTTATTCATAATATTATATTGTTTAATGAATGATATATTTTATTCACGGCAAACTCAATGTCCTACCCGCTGCAAACCTAATAAAAAAGTTCCTAACTATAGAATGAAAAGTTGCCAATTATCTATTAAAAAGTCTCTAAGAACTAAGGATTATCTCTATCCCAAGGCTTGGGATAGACATCCGCAACCTTGGGACAGATATCCGCAGCCTTGGGATATGTGTCCGCAGCCTGCGAACAAAGATTACCGCTTCATACGCAGCATATAGAAGAACAAGTACACTACCCCTACCGTCATCACAGCCACGGCACCGCTTTGTCCTACAGCATCACTTGCCAAGCCCATTGCTATCGGAAATACCGTACCGCCGAAGAGCCCCATAATCATCAAGCCGGAAACCTCGTTCTTCTTTTGTGGCATAGCAAGCAACGCTTGGGAGAAGATAACCGGAAAGATGTTCGAATTGCCGAAACCGATAAGGGCAATGCAAATGTATATCATTGTCTTTTCATGGAAAACGAACAACCCTACCATCGCAGCCAACATACATAACACGCTGATGCCGAAGAAGGTTCGGGGAGCCATCTTCTGAAGAATGAAGGCGCCGAGAAAGCAACCCGCCGTGCGGAAAATGAAGTAAAGGCTGGTGGCAAAGCCGGCATCGGCCAGCGTCATGCCCAGACGCTCCATCAGGATTTTGGGCGCTGTGGTATTCGTACCTACATCAATGCCCACATGACACATGATGCCCAGGAAGCAGAGAAAGATAAACGGCTTGCCCAGCAGGGCGAGGCACTCCCCGAAGGTGGAAGGGCGTCCCTCTTCCTTTTCCTCGCGGATGGAAGTACCGCTCAGCCAGAGAATGGCAATCACCGCAATGACCATATAGACCGGGAACAGCACCCTCCAGCCCATGCCCAGAGACGGAATGGCCTGCGTAGCTCCCCACATGGCGATGTATGGAGCCAGAAACGAAGCAATGGCTTTTACAAACTGTCCGAAGGTGAGCGTACTTGCCAGCCGCTCGCCGCTTACGATATTGGAAAGCAGCGGGTTGAGCGACGTTTGCATCAGCGCATTGCCGATGCCCAGCAATGAGAACGAGAGCAGCATCAGCACGTAGCCGTCTCCGAAAACCGGGAGAAGCAAAGAGGCAAACGTGATGACAAGGCTGAGAAGCACCGTCTTCTTACGTCCGATGCGGTTCATCAGCATACCCGTAGGTACGGAGAAGATGAGGAACCAGAAGAACACCAGAGACGGGAATATGTTGGCTTGCGAGTCGGTCAGGTTCAAGTCGGCCTTCACGTAGTTGGAGGCGATGCCCACCAAATCCACAAAGCCCATGGCGAAGAAGCAAAGCATGACCGGAAAGAGCTTTGCCAAAGAAGAATTCTTAGTATTTTCCATGCTGAAGATTATTATCTGTTATTTTAATCCGAGTTTGTACACAGTAAACGAGGTGACATTGCAGCTTCCACCTTTAGCATAGAAACTGATACGGTTGTAAGGTTCCGACGGGAATACGAGATTTGTCACGGCAAAACGTCCGTCGTTGCCAAACGCTTCAATGCTCGACTTGTCTACGAACAAGCGGAGTTTCATTTCATTGCCACCCTCGACAGGAGCCACGGTCACTGCAGGGAAGTCCTTGCTGAACGACACCTCACCACTCTTGATACGGTCCATGGTGAACGTCTTTTCCGCCAGGTTATAGTACATCTCCACCTCCTCGCCTTTCGAGTTAAAGAGCTGGAATCCTATCACATCCGCATTCTTGTTCTTGATAGTCATTTCGATTTCATACGTTCCGGAATTGTCATTCAGCAGTTTGTCCAGATTATACGTGCGGTCTACCTTGAAAGCACGCTTCTTGCTGCCTTTATCCCTCAGTTTCAGCAATTCGGGAGACGGGGTTACCTTTACATAGGTTTCACCCTCCGAGGTATAGAGCGAAAGGTCGCGCGGCACGGAGTTGGCACTACGGTATTGACGGGTGGGCACATCATTGGCATATTGCCAGTTGCTCATCCATGCCAATGCAATGGCACGTCCTGCAGGGGCATTGCTCCAAGTGACAGTTGCATAATGGTCTTTTCCCCAGTCCATCCATTTCGTCACTGCGGGAGACTCGTTCACGAATCTCTTTCCGTCAAATGTCCCCACGAAATATTGTGTGGCAGAGCCACCGAACGGTCCACCCGGATTGAGGTTACAGACGAGTACCCACTTCTTCAGTTCCGTACCTTCAACCGGCAGTTCAAGCAGGTCGGGACACTCCCAGACTCCGCCGTGAGCACCTTGTCCTTCACCGAATTTGCTCTCCAGCGTCCAGCTCTTCAGGTCGGCAGAAGAGTATATTTCCATTTCCTGCCCTACGGCAAGAACCATGATCCATTTCTTGGTATCTTCGTGCCAGATGACTTTAGGGTCACGGAAGTCGCGCTGCGTGGAAGTCAGGATGGGATTTCGCGCATACTTCTTGAAGGTTTTTCCGTTGTCAAGGCTATAGGCCATGCTCTGCACTTGACGGTCGCTTGCCGATGTATAGAAGGCAATGACGGCACCGGCACCGAACCCGGCCGTATTATCCTTGTCGACAACACAAGAGCCACTGAAAATTGTTCCCAACGCATCGGGCGAAATGGCATCTCCGTGATGCTCCCAAGTGACGAGGTCCGTACTGGTGGCATGTCCCCAATGCATGTTCCCCCACATGGAGCCGTAGGGATTATGCTGGTAGAACAAATGGTAGACCCCGTCTTTGTAGAACATTCCGTTAGGATCATTCATCCAACCGTAAGCCGGGCTGAAATGATACACCGGACGGTACTTCTCCCGGTTCGAAACATCGAATTCATCCGACAGTTTCATTTCTTCCCAGCATAAGGCCGAATCCGGAATAAGCTGGAAGTTGAAAGAGAGATGTTTATTATCGAAGCCGGTCAAATCGACCGGAACAAAATAGTCAACCTTATTGACTGCCAATCGCACGTTCATACTGCGTACAACATCATTGTCCGCTATCATATACAATTTTGCCTCCGGAGAAGCCTCTTCCACCGGCAGCAGCAAAAACTTCTTCTGCTCGTCAATTTGGACGATACTCTGTCCGTCACCCAGATGTTTAATCACGAAAGGAGGATTTATGGCCTGGCATGTGAAGACAGCCACGGTAGTTCCTAATATAAATACGGTAAGCGTCCTTCTGATTGTCCGCCAAAAGTCTTTTAAATGAATCATGTTTCTGTTGGTATTAAATTAATTATGTTTTTCTAGCATGCAAAGATACGCCACCAAGCAGCAGGAGACTATCTTTTTTGTTTCAAAGCATACTACAAATGTTACATTCCATCCTTAAAAAGGTATCTGTATGTCACTGGGGAACATACATAGAATTCAATTCATGAATTGTCAACTGTTTCAACTTTGTTTGTCCGCCTTCAACTGATATGGTGACAGAAGGAGTGTTTTTTTCAATCAGATGATAGAAAGCAGCAGACAGTGCTCCTTGATTGACGAAGATTTCTACAGAAGCAATATCCGACAATATATCCAATTCAATTCTTCCTTCATTGGGCTTTAGCACCATCTGCTTCAAGGTTTCCCCATTCTCTTTCTTAACAGTGAGTATCTGTTTGACAGAATCGTAAATCAAATTCAAACCATTAATATCAAAAGCCAATATCTGCGCATCAACACTATCTACAGCAAAACCCGTTTTCAGATAGAAGGCAGGAGTATTCAACTTTGTCGTGAAACAATTCTTTTCTTCAACTACCAGACTCTTCCAGATGTACTTTCTCCCATATAATAAAGCGAGTTCATTTACCGGCATACTTTTTAAGACATATCCTTTATCAACCCGATGTAATGTTAATTCACGCGGAAAGGACATTTGTTGATTGAAAGGCATATCCGGGAAATTACTTCCGTTCATCCATGCTATTTGTATTCTTCGGTCATCTGGTGCATTACTATATGTTTGAACCGCATAATAGTTTGTACCACTATCCATTTTTACAGGTTTCGTCTCAGTCCGAAAACGATATCCATCAAAACTCCCAACCAAATAGGTACTGTTCGCCCCGGTAAAGACCCATTTCCGGACAGTAGGTTCATTGGTTACGGACATTTCAAAAAAGTCGGGACACTCATCCGCCCCCTCTAATTTAAAACGGTCCGTTTCAGTCCAATCCATCAAATTGGGAGATGAAAAGATAGCATACTCCTGCTTATCCAAGTACAATACCATAATCCATCTGCCAGTCGGCGTATGCCACGTCACCTTAGGATCACGATTGTACCTGACCAACGTGGGAAGTACCGGATTACCGGAAAAAGTAACCCAATTACGCCCCTTATCCAAACTATATCCTATACTTTGTGAATGTTGCAAATGCCGGGTGTGATACCCGAATCCACCTGCCGAAGTATAAACAGCAACCAATACTGTATCTCCATTTTGTTGACACCCCAGCGTATTCTTTTTATCAACAACTACCGAACCGGAAAAAATAGGTCCCAACGAGTCCGGATGTAATACATCCCCCAACTCAGTCCAATGTGCCAAATCCCGGCTCACAGCATGCCCCCATGTCATATTACCCCAAATACAGCCATAGGGATTATGCTGATAAAACAGATGCCACTCCCCTTCATGCCAAACCAGACCATTCGGATCATTCAGCCATCCCCGGCGAGAAGTAAAATGTACTTTAGGACGTAACGGTTCTTTATAAAACAAGTTCTCTTCCTTAGGAGTTTCAGAACAAAAGCATTGATTCAAAGCTTGCTCTACATTAGGACTCTTACTCGCCTCTATCCGTAATTCTTGCCCAATCCAATCCTTGACCTCCAATGTAACCCAATAATCAGGTTCATCGCCGCCAAGCTCCACTTCCATATTACGTACCATTTTATCACCAATCCATATATCCATCTGTTCTATAACCGCTCCCATCTTTACCGGAATATTCAAATAACGGTGAGTTACCAACATTCTTTTCGCAAAAATTTCTTTTTCCAATTTGGTATCAGACTGGTAGAAACAGTCGGCATTGATAAATCCCCAGCCCTCTTTTGATTGGTCCACTAAAACAATCCGGGCATTTTTTCCCATATATTCAGCAACATCCCAAGACTCATATTCCATGACACGTCTATTATACCCCGTACTTCTTTTCACCTCCTTTCCATCAATCCAAAGGGCTACATACTCCCGCTGATAATCAACACCCCCACCTATCAGAAAATTAACATATCTGCGTTCTATCCTGAAAAGAGGTGACTTCAATACACCGGTACCGGCATCTCCATTGACAAAGCTAGAAGCCATCCGATTTCCTTCAAACCTATTATCCCCCCATATTGACAAACGTTCCATAGAAACTGGTGAATTGCCAAAAGCATTTCCTTCCAATATCCAGTTTCCAAAAGTATCTCCTTCAAAATTATCTATCAGTAAATCATCCGGACGTAGTGCCATGTGAATATTTTGTGCCTGCATACTACAAACAGTAGCCAGTAGTAAAAGTATCAGTATCCTCTCTTTCATAATATCATTGTTTTTTCATAAGTTGTATAGCATCTAATCCAAACAAATTCTTCTCCTCAACAGCTTTTGGGTTAGCTCCTGACAAAGATATTTTCAAAGTCAATGCTCCACGCACCGGACTATAGCATCCTAAAGAAATAGGGTCAGAAAGAGTAACTTTTGTATCATATCCATCCCACTTTATATGTGTATCTTGTCCATTTACGGAAAAAGAAACTATGCCATAATCAGGAGCTTTCGTGGCATACACCACCAGTTGATAAGGACAGTCTTCCAATTGATTGAACTCAAACTCTACAGAATCACCCGGTTTTCCACCAATACACAAGAGTTGGGTTCCTCCACTCCATTGCCCGTCAACGAAACCAAGCATACTCTGCTTGTCAAAATGAATGGATGGAGAAGAGGCTATTGGAGTTGTTTCCTCAAATTCTATGCTATTTTCTCTTCGATATTTAGATAAATCGCCGGGAACGGGTAGCAAGTCTTGGGCTGCTTCCTCAAGTCCTGAAGTATCAACAGCTTTCGCTCCCATATCTCCATACCAGTAAACGGTAGTTGCATAATCTACAGTTCCCCTTACCCAACTCAACAATTCAATGTCGAAACGCAATAATGAAGAAAACGGTATACCGTCCAAATTCCTTGTACGGAAGAATGTATTATAACCGTGAGAACTCGCCTGGTCGGCACGGGGTGCGCCACCAAAAGGCGTTTGGAATATTACAACCGGAGCCCACGAACTATTGTAGTAATCTTCTGTTCCGGTACCGAAATGCGATGGAAAAACATCATCATCTACCCATATCTTTTCATCCCCTTCTCCGTACCAGGCACGCGAATGGTTATACAGAGTCAGGACATCCCCTTTGTATATGCCTCGTCCGGTCAATGTGGCAAAGTTCCACTCCCGGCAATTTGCATCATCATCCGGACGCTCATAAACCGGAAGTCCGGTCTGCTGGCGCCAGGAAGCATGGAAATAGAGGGAACGCCCTCCCCATGGC
>ENA-OYCJ01000215-OYCJ01000215.1-human-gut-metagenome-genome-assembly--contig:-NODE-215-length-13880-cov-5.075009_pt1 | contig 13880 bp, 9 predicted proteins | sample MGYA00244666_ERZ652872 | MGnify/ENA primary metagenome ERZ652872 (study PRJEB26926, sample SAMN06164826) | human gut metagenome | biome: ENVO:00009003; feature: ENVO:2100002; material: ENVO:00002003...
GGCTCGGAGATGTGTATAAGAGACAGCTGTCCTTCAGATGCTTTGCCAGATCGGAATAGCACTTAAATCCGATAAATGCGACATCTTCGGCACAGCAGGTCATCGCAAATCTACCTGGTACGAATTCGTTTGCCTTGTAGCTTTTCGGCTTGTGTACCATCGCCTTAAATGTGATCTGCTTTCCGACGTATTTGTCCGGATTGTCGCAGGCATCAATATAGAAGATACCATAATCTTCATCCTCGAGTGTGATACTTGGCTTGTCGATCTCATATGGCAGATCTAACTCCTCATCACCGACATCGGCTGCGCCATCCTTGTTCTCGAAGATCACCTGCGCACGACGATTTACCGCACGAATGCTCCGGCGGTACTCCGCACGCTTTGTATTCTCATCGCATCGGTTGAAGATGATCATATCTGCGCTCGATAACTGTTCCATCATCATCGCTTTCATATTTGCTACATATACATCAAAGGTGGATGCATCGACAAATGTGATTACCTGTACGATTGTCCAGCCCTTTGGCACGCGGATGGAAAACAGCTTATCCATCTTCCATGTACCGTTATACTCGATCATCACACGGGTCGGCTTATACTTATCCTGCAGGTCAAGCAGATATTCGGTATTTAAGTTGGATTCCTCCAGATATTCCACGAAGATATTCTGACTCTTCAGATACTCCTCATCGTACTCCTCGATTCCCTCTTCGCAGACAAGCAGAAGGGTCGGTTCGCCTTCTGTAAATCCACGGTCAATCAGAGTTTCGTTCGCAAAGGTTGTCTTTCCGCTTTCCAGAAAGCCCATAAACATATATACCGGAATCTCTTCTACTTCCTTTGTTGGTCCCATACTCTATTTCCTTTCTTCTCTATCCTTTACGCAAAGTGCCGGGATTATGCAACCCCGAACAACTCTGCCAGCTTATCTTCCTTCAGATTGCTTCCGATGACACAAAGCTTACCTGTGTAATCAGCTGCGCCCTTACGGATCTCATATTCGCCCGGTGTCAGGTCGAAGTGAATCCACTCGCCGTCCGTATTTGGAACAATACCCTTGGCACGCAGGATGATACCATATTCGTCTGCGTTGTCAGCCAGTGTCTTCAGGATCTGTTCCATATCGGCATCTGCAAACTTCTTAGCAGTCTCCTTGCCCCAGCTTGTAAATACCTCATCTGCATGATGATCATGATGGTGGTCATGGTCGTGGCAGCCACATGTACATCCAGGTCCATGCTCGTGATGGTCGTGATCATGATGATGCTCGTGTTCCTCATGCTCGTGATCATGATGATGTTCATGCTCCTCATGCTCGTGATCATGATGATGTTCATGCTCCTCATGGTCATGATCGTGATCGTGGTGATGATGCTCTTCCTCATGCTTTCTTGCAATCTCAACTGCCTCTTTGATCAGCTTATCGAGCGTATTTGCATGTTCCATCGCATCCAAGATTACCTTACCGTCGATGTCATCCAAAGGTGTTGTGATAATGGCTGCATCCTTGTTATGCTCACGCAGCATAGCAACTGTATCGTTTACCTTCTTCTCCGGTACATTCTGTGTACGGGAAAGTACAATCGTTCCAGCACTTTCTACCTGGTTGTTGAAGAACTCACCGAAGTTCTTCATATACATCTTGCACTTTGCCACATCAACAACGGTTGTTGCACTGTTGATTACAACATCCGCATCCTGCTTTGCATCTTCAACTGCCTTCATAACATCTGACAGCTTACCAACACCGGATGGCTCGATGATTACACGATCTGGTGCATAATCCACGATTACCTTCTTCAATGCTGTACCAAAATCTCCAACAAGGGAACAGCAGATACAACCGGAATTCATCTCTGTGACTTCCACACCTGCATCCTTCATGAAACCGCCATCAATACCGATCTCACCAAATTCATTCTCGATCAATACAAGCTTCTCACCCTGATATGCCTCGGCAATCAGTTTCTTAATCAATGTTGTCTTGCCTGCACCTAAAAATCCTGAAAGAATATCAATCTTTGTCATCTCTATTGCCTCCTAAAAATTATTTCTATTTTTGTCAACTTTATATAATAGCACATTTCTATTATTTTTTCCATATGCTATACATCCTTATTCTTCAAAGTCACTTCCATCTGGTCAAACGGAATCTCGATTCCCTGCGCATCAAATGCATATTTGATTGCTTCCTGTATCTCCCATTTTGCCTTCCAGTAGTTCTCTGTCGCAACCATACAGCGGACACCCATCTTGATGCTGCTGTCCCCGAAGGAATCCACGAACACATCGACTTCCTTCGTCTTATCATAATACTGGTTCTCCGTCACAACCTGATACAGCGTATCCTTCACCTTTTTCAGATCAGAATCATACGCAACGCCGATTGAGATATCCAGTTTTCTTATTCCTGCTGCTGTCACATTGACAAGCGAATGGGATGTAATGTTTCCGTTCGGAATCACAATGATCCGGTTATCGTATGTCTGCAGCTTCGTGTAGAAAATGTCGATCGACACGACCGTACCTTCACACTGCTTGTCGTTCTCAATGATATAATCCCCGACACGGAACGGCTTGAGTATCAGGATCAGCACACCGCCTGCGAAGTTTGCCAGACTACCCTGTAGCGCAAGACCGATTGCTAAACTGGCAGTACCAAGAATCGTAACTAACGATGTCACCTGAAATCCGACAATAGATGCAGCCGTGATAAATACGATAGCATAAAAAGTGAATTTAATCAGCGATAACAGAAAAGATGCAACACTTTCCTCCATGTTTGATTTCTTGAAGGATTTGCGTATCATCTTCACGATCAGCTTCGACAGCTTCATGCCGATATACATACATATAATTGCAAGTACTAACTGAAACCCTTTATTTAACGCCCAGTCTCCAAGCTTGCTCAGATACTCTTCGATCTTGGACGATTCAATGTCTTTGATGTCTTCCAATCAAGTCCCTCCTTTTTATGTTCATATAAGTAAATATTCATTTATCCATAAAACTTCACAGGCTGCCCTTCTCACGAAGGACAGCCCGTTTCATCTTAATTATTTGCCAATTTTCTTCTTGAATACGCTGATAGAAAGTGGTGGTACTGTAACGGAGATATAATGTTCCTGTCCGTCACACTCTGCTTTCTTCGCCTGTTTCACTGTCTTGTTATTTCTGCCCTCGCCACCATAACGGTTGTTATCGCTGGAGAAAATCTCCTGCCATCTTCCGCCGGATGGAGTAGCAAGCTTGTATGCTTTGTGTTCCATCGGTGTGAAGTTACAGATGATCAAAAGCGTATCGCTCTCCTTCTTACCTTTTCTAACATAAGAAAGAAGGCTTGTATTTGCACTATTACAGTTGATCCATGTGAATCCTTCCGGTGAAGAATCAAGCTCATACAATGCAGGTTCCGTCTTGTAAAGTTCATTCAACTCTTTAACGTACCCCTGCATAAATACATGTGCATCAAACTCGAACAGTGACCAGTCTACTTCCGCATTCTCGTTGAATTCCGTAAACTGCGCAATCTCCTGTCCCATGAACAAAAGCTTCTTGCCCGGATGCGTCATCATATACCCATATGCCACACGCAGATTCGAGAATTTGTCTTCGTATCCGCCCGGCATCTTCGCAATCATAGATCCTTTCTCATGAACAACCTCGTCATGGGAAAGTACGAGAATAAATTTCTCGCTGTATGCATATACCATACTGAACGTCAGATCGTTGTGATGATATTTGCGGTACAACGGATCAAGCTTCATATAGTTCAGGAAATCATTCATCCATCCCATATTCCACTTGTAATCAAATCCAAGTCCGCCAGCCTCAACCGGATGCGTCATCATCGGCCATGCGGTTGACTCCTCCGCAATCATGATAACTCCCTTGTGCAGTTCATGCATCTTGCTGTTTAATTCCTTAATGAAATCAATCGCTTCGAGATTCTCATTGCCACCATAGATGTTCGGCAGCCACTCACCATCGCCACGTCCATAATCCAGATACAACATGGATGCGACCGCGTCAATCCGGATACCATCAATATGATATTTCTCCGCCCAGTAAAGAGCATTCGCAACTAAGAAATTCCGGACTTCATTGCGTCCGTAATTGTATATATATGTCCCCCAGTGTGGATGTTCCCCACGCTTAGGGTCCTCATGCTCATAAAGTGCTGTGCCATCAAATCTGCCAAGTCCATGCTCATCCTTCGGAAAATGTGCCGGAACCCAGTCTAAGATCACGCCGATTCCCTTGCTATGCAGATAATCAACAAAATACATAAAATCTGCCGGTGAACCATAACGGGAGGTCGGTGCATAATATCCGGTTACCTGATAGCCCCAGGACGGATCATACGGATGCTCCATGATTGGCATCAACTCGACATAATTATAATTCATCATCAACAGATAATCTGCAAGCAGGCTCGCAATATCGCGATAATTGAAAAACTCTCTGCCATCGGTCGGACGCTTCCAGGAACCAAGATGCATCTCATAGATTGCCATCGGCTGTGCGTCTGTATCTTTCGTCTCCCGCTTCTCCATCCATGCGGTATCTTTCCACTTATAGGAAATATCCACGATACGGGATGCATTTGCCGGACGGACCTCGCTGCTGAACGCATATGGATCACTCTTCATGAATACCTGTCCGGACTTCGCCTTGATCTCATACTTGTATATCTCGCCAACGAGCTTACCCGGGATAAACAACTCATAAATACCGGAATAATCCAACTTCCGCATCGGATGCCGTCTGCCATCCCAGTTATTGAAATTACCAACCACCGATACTCGGTCTGCATTCGGTGCCCATACAGCAAACAGTACACCTTCCACACCATCCACGGTCATTGGATGTGCACCCATCTTCTCATAGATGCTATAATGTTTTCCCTCATTGAACAAACTGATATCAATCGGATCAATTACCGGTTCGAACACGTACGGATCAAAATATGTCACTTCGTCACCATTGTCAAACCGGACGTTCAATTTATATTCAAATGGTTTCTTATCTTTTATAACCACAGAGAAAAAACCCGGCACACGCTCCGATACAAGCGTGTACTTCTTCTTCGTGGATACCTCAATGGCATTCACAACCTTTGCCCCCGGCAGATATGCATTGATATACAGATCATCGATACACTCATGCATACCAAGAATATGATGCGGGTTGTTATGAATACCCTGGACCAAAGCATCGACTTCCATCCAGTTTATAGCAAAAATTGCTTTTCTTTTGGACATGTCAAATGTGTCTCCTCTCTACAATTTATGAATGAAGATTCCACTTCTTAGCTTTGGTTCAAACCAGGTTGACTTCGGTGGCATCAACCGTTTTGCATCAGCAACCGCAAAAAGCTCCTCAATTGATGTCGGATACATCGAAAATGCAAGCTTCATATCACTGTTTGCACGTCGTTCCAACTCCGCAAGACCGCGGATTCCTCCGATAAAATCGATTCTTTTATCGGTTCTCGGATTTTCAATTCCAAGAATCGGTGCAAGGAGATGATCCTGTAAAATTGAAACATCAAGTCCATCCACCGGATCTTCAGATAGTATATGTGATTTTGCACGCAACTTATACCAGATACCATCCAGATACATGCCAAAGGCTGCCTTTTCTTCCGGCTGATATGCTTCCGTAACCGCTTCTACTTCGAAATCTGCCTTGACCGCATCTATAAATGCATCCGCAGTATACCCATTCAAATCATGTACAACACGATTGTATGGCAGGATTTTCAGCTGATCATGCGGAAACAGAACCGACAGGAAATAATTGTATTCTTCCTCTCCGGTATGGTTCGGATTTGCATTTCTGCGTTTGATTCCAACTTTGACCGCTGACGCTGCACGATGGTGTCCATCTGCAATGTAGATCTGTGACATCTCAGAAAATACATGCTCAATTGCCGCAATATCCGCTGCATCTGTTACCAGCCATACGCGATGTGTAATTCCATCCTCTGAGACAAAATCGTTCTCTGCAGGACGCGCCTTAATCTTCGTTACAATTGCATCAATCGCAGCCTGTGCCCGGTACGCAAGAAAGATCGGACCTGTCTGTGCATCACATGTATCCACATGTGTAATACGGTCAATCTCTTTATCTTCCCGTGTATTCTCATGCTTCATGATGACACCGGACTCATAATCCTCAATGGATGCACATGCCACAATTCCGGTCTGGGATCTTCCATCCATCACAATCTCATACAGATAATACATCGGGACTTTATCTTCCACATAGTCACCGCGCCCGATCATATCGTCCAACAGTTCCTTTGCCTTTTCATACACACATGGTGCATAGGTATCCACGCTGTCATCAAACGCGGTCTCTGCCCGGTCAATACGGAGGAAGGAAAGCGGTTTTCCTTCTACTTCTTTTTTGGCTTCTTTCCGGTTATATACATCATATGGCAACGCTGCCACTTCACTGACAATTTCTCTTCTCGGTCTATACGCTTTAAATGGTTTAATGATTGCCATGTATCTTCTCCTCTAATTATCAGCTCTGTCTATTCTGACAGCTTATCCACGAATTGCCTTTACCGCCGCATCGATGGACTTCTTATACTCTTCCTCGGAAGAATTGTTGAATACAAACAACTCCGGAATATTGTCCGGCTGCTTGAAATTCTGTGTTGCAATATACTCATCCCAATGTGCAAGCTTCCATGCATCACGGTCAGATGCACGCTTGATCATACGCTCGTGGCATACTTCAACATCTGTATGTACCCATACTACAAATAATTCTGCATCCTTTTCCTTTAATTTTGCACGCAGATTGTCAAGATATTCGTTATCACGGATCTCTTCTGTGAACGGGGCATTGATCAAAACTGTGTCGTTGTACTCCAATGCTTCAAATGCAAAATCAAGGACTGCATAATACTCATAATCACGAATCTCTCTCTGGAAGAAATCAGATGAACGATTGTACTCTTCGCCAGCCACCTTGAAAATCTGCTTGGACAATACGATCAATGTATCCTTGTCCAGATATACGCAGTTTGGAAGTGCTTTTGCAAGCTTACGGGAAATAAATGTCTTGCCGCAAGCTGGTGGTGAAGTTACTAAAATCAATTTCTTCATGGTTGGTGCCTCCTATATATGTACATAAAAATTCTCTATATGTTCTACCTCTGTATGCAACGCATACAACAAGAACCTAATTATTTCAATTTTACCACAAAAGAAAAGAACAAACAAGCTTTTCCATTCTGTTTCGTCATGAAAAATGTCTGTTTGTCCTTTTTCTTAATTTTATTTACCTGCTACGCAATCGCGCAAATTACTTCTTTGTAATGTAACCCTGTGCTTTGAGAAGCTCTGCACATAATACAGCACCACCGGCAGCACCACGAACGGTATTATGAGAAAGTCCAACGAACTTCCAGTCATAGACAGAATCCTCACGGATACGTCCAACAGAGATACCCATGCCGTTCTCATAATCTACATCCAGAGTAACCTGTGGACGATTATCCTCTTCCATATAACGGATGAACTGCTTTGGAGCGCTTGGAAGTTCAAGCTCCTGTGGAACACCCTTGTAAGACTCCAGCTTCTCGATGAGCTGTTCCTTCGTCGGGTTCTTCTTGAACTTAACGAATACGGCAGCTGTATGTCCGTTCAATACAGGCACGCGAATACACTGGCATGTGATAACCGGGCTTGTCGCCGGAACGATCTCACCCTTCTCCTCATCGATATGTCCCCAGATACGGAGTGGCTCTTTTTCGGATTTTTCTTCCTCACCACCGATAAATGGGATGATATTGCCAACCATTTCCGGCCAGTCCTTGAATGTCTTTCCTGCTCCGGAGATTGCCTGATAGGTTGTTGCAACAACCTCGTATGGTTCAAATTCTTTCCATGCTGTAAGCACCGGTGCGTAAGACTGGATCGAGCAGTTTGGCTTTACAGCTACAAATCCTCTTGTTGTTCCAAGGCGCTTCTTCTGGAACTCGATGACCTTCATATGCTTCGGGTTGATCTCCGGAACTACCATCGGTACGTCCGGTGTCCAGCGGTGTGCACTGTTGTTTGAAACAACCGGTGTCTCTGTCTTTGCGTATGCATCCTCGATTGCCTTAATCTCGTCCTTCGACATATCAACGGCACTGAATACAAAATCAACGGTAGAAGCAACCTCTTCTACTTCGTTTACATTGTGTACGATCAGCTTCTTAACAGCTTCCGGCATCGGTGTATCCATCTTCCAACGGTCACCAACTGCCTCCTCATATGTCTTGCCTGCACTACGTGGGCTGGCTGCGACTGTCACAACCTCAAACCATGGATGGTTCTCAAGAAGTGCAATAAATCTCTGTCCAACCATACCGGTTGCACCAAGAATACCTACCTTTAACTTATCACTCATTTTATTATCCTCCAACTCCTGTTTACTGAATTACACGTACTTTCAATACGCCATCGATACTTGAAATAGACTTTACAGTATCTTCATCTGCCTTCTCAGAAATATCAAATACCGAGTAAGCATAATCACCCTTTGACTTGCTTACCATGTCAGATACATTGATGCCCTTGGAAGCAAATGCACCAGTAAACTGCGTGATCATATTCGGAATATTCTTGTGACATACACAAACTCTTGCTGCTTCCGAACACTTGCCGACATCGCAGGCCGGATAGTTTACGGAATTTTTGATATTACCATTCTCGATAAAATCAACGATTTCTTTCACTGCCATCACTGCACAGTTATCCTCAGATTCCTCTGTGGATGCGCCAAGATGTGGCAATGTGATTACGTTATCAACTCCGGCAATCTTTGCATTTGGGAAATCTGTTACATACTTAGCAACCTTTCCGCTTGCAAGTGCCTCGATCATATCATCATCATTTACAAGAATATCTCTTGCAAAGTTCAGGATCTTCACGCCATCCTTCATCATGGCAAATGCATCCTTATTGATCATGCCTTTCGTAGAATCAAGCGCCGGTACATGTACAGTAATGTAATCACACTCTTTATAAATATCTTCTACATTCTTGATGTGTTTTACATGGCTGGAAAGTCTCCATGCTGCATCGACAGACACATATGGATCATAACCATATACTTCCATGCCAAGACGGAAACCGATGTTCGCTACCTTGGCGCCGATTGCACCAAGACCGATGACGCCGAGCTTCTTACCCATGATCTCGCAGCCGGCATAGTGTTTTTTCTGCTTCTCAACTGTCTTTGCGATATTCTCGTCTGATGCATTCTCCTTTACCCAGTTATAACCACCCATCAGGTCTCTGGATGCGAGCAAAAGTCCTGCAATGACAAGTTCCTTTACACCGTTTGCATTGGCGCCCGGTGTATTAAATACTACGATTCCTTTCTCTGCACACTTGTCAAGTGGGATGTTGTTGACACCCGCACCGGCACGTGCGATTGCAAGCAGATTATCGGAAAGCTCTAAGTCATGCATAGCTGCACTTCTGACAAGTACCGCGTCTGCTGCTGCAAAATCGTCTACTACTTCATATGTATCATTGAACAAATCCATACCGCAGGCTGCGATCGGATTCAAGCAATTAATCTTAGCCATTTTCTTCTCTCCCTTATTATGAGTTCTTCTCCTCGAAGTCCTTCATGAATGCAACTAGCTTCTCAACACCCTCGATTGGCATTGCGTTGTAGATACTTGCACGCATACCACCGACCGTTCTGTGTCCCTTCAGGTTTACAAAGCCTGCGGCTGTTGCTTCCTTTACGAACTTGGCATCGAGTTCCTCGTTGCCTGTTACGAACGGAACATTCATCAGGGAACGGTCTTCCTTTACGACTGTTCCGTGGAACATCTTAGAAGAATCTAAGAAGTCATACAGGATAGCTGCCTTCTTCTCATTATGGATCTTCATTGCGGAAAGTCCGCCCATTTCCTTTACCCACTTGAACACCAGACCACAGATGTAAATGCCGTAGCATGGAGGTGTGTTGTACAAGCTGTCATTGTCTGCCTGTGTCTTGTACTTCAGCATTGTCGGGCAGTAAGTCGGAACATCGTCACGGATCAGATCCTCACGGATGATTACAACAACGACACCGGCTGGTCCTACGTTCTTCTGTACACCGAAGTAGATCAGACCGTAATCAGATACATTGACTGGCTGTGACAGAATATCGGAAGACATATCAGCTACAAGGATCTTGCCCTTTGTGTTCGGAAGCTTCTTGTAAGTAGTTCCGTAAATTGTATTGTTATGGCAGATATACACATAATCTGCATCCTCGGAGATCGGAAGATCAGAGCAATCTGGAATATAGCTGAAGGTCTTGTCAGCCGATGATGCAACGACATTTACCTTTCCGTACTTCTTTGCTTCTTCGCATGCCTTCTTTGCCCACTGACCGGTAATGATATAGTCAGCAACACCGTTTTTCATCAGGTTCATCGGGATTGCAGCAAACTGCTGTGATGCACCGCCCTGCAAGAACAGCACCTTGTAATTGTCCGGAATATCCATCAGATCGCGAAGGTCTTTTTCTGCTTCTTTGATGATGTTATCGTACACTTTCGAGCGATGACTCATCTCCATTACGCTCATGCCGGAACCTTTGTAATCCAGCATCTCATCTGCTGCCTGCTTCAACACTACTTCCGGTAATACGGAAGGACCTGCTGAAAAGTTAAATACTCTTGCCATTTTTCCTCTTCCTCCTACTTATTATCTAAATCCTGCTGGTCAAAACAGGTTTCCAAAGCTGCTCCTGCAGCAACCATTGGCCATACCTTATCATCCTTACCGATGATACAATCAATCACAACCGGCTTATTTAACTCGATTGCCTGCTTCATGGCATCCTCAAACTCTTGAAGATTTGTAGCTCTGAAACCGGTCGCTCCAAGTGCATCCGCTACCTTCACGAAGTCAACCGAATCATCTAAGATTGTATTCGAATAACGCTTATCGTAGAACAATGTCTGCCACTGACGCACCATACCAAGCACATGGTTGTTGATTACAACCTGGATGATCGGCACATTATAACGGCTTGCCGTAGCGATCTCGTTCATATTCATACGGAAACATCCATCTCCCGCAATGTTGATTGCCACACGGTCCGGACGTCCGTACTTGGCACCGATACAGGCACCAACGCCGTAGCCCATTGTTCCGAGTCCGCCGGATGTAAGAAGCTGTCTAGGCTCTTTGAATTTATAATACTGGGCTGCCCACATCTGATGCTGTCCTACATCCGTTGTGATTGTTGCATTGCCCTCTGTCAGCTCATAGATCTTGTTGATGATCGCCGGTCCCGAGAATTCATTCATATCTGCATGATCCGGATACTGTTCTTTGAGTGCATCAATCTGTGCTCTCCACTCCGGTTTCTTAGACGCCTTGATTCTGGTAGAGATCATCTTCAGTATTTCTTTGGCATCACCGACAACACTTGCATCAACTTCCACATTCTTATTGATTTCTGCAGCATCAATATCAATATGTAAAAGCTTTGCCTGATTTGCAAACTTACTTGCATTACCGGTTACACGGTCTGAGAATCTCGCACCAACGACAATCACAAGGTCTGCCTGATTGATACCAAAGTTTGAAACCTTGGTTCCATGCATACCGATCATTCCCGTGTAACGGTCATCCGTTCCCGGAAATGCACCCTTACCCATCAATGTATCACAGACAACTGCATCAATTTTCTCTGCAAATTTTTTCAGTTCCTTGGACGCATCTGCCGCAACAACACCACCACCGACAAGAATCATCGGTTTCTTCGAGTTCTCGATCATCTTAATCGCTGTGTCGATATCCTCTGCACGGATTGTCTTTGTCACGCGCTCGATTGGCTCCGGTGCCTTCGGCTCATAGTCTGCAACATTTGCAGTTACATCCTTTGTAATATCGACAAGAACCGGTCCCGGTCTGCCTGACTGTGCGATTTTAAATGCACGGCGGATTGTATCTGCCAGTTCATGTACATTCTTTACAATAAAGCTATGCTTCGTGATCGGCATAACTACACCTGCAATATCAATCTCCTGAAAGCTGTCCTTTCCAAGAAGAGAAACACCTACGTTTGCAGTGATTGCAACAAGTGGAATTGAATCCATATATGCGGTTGCAATACCGGTTACAAGATTTGTTGCACCCGGACCGGAAGTTGCCATACATACGCCAACCTTACCGGTAGCTCTTGCATATCCATCTGCTGCATGGCTTGCGCCCTGCTCATGGGATGTCAGGACATGGTGAATCTCATCCTGATGCTTATACAATGCATCATAGACATTCAGGATCGTTCCTCCCGGATATCCAAATACTGTGTCAACGCCCTGTTCTTTCAGACATTCAATCACTATTTCTGATCCAGTTAATTGTTTCATAAACTTCTCCTTATCTACATACAACTTGATTTATCCTTTTTCTTCCTGTCAGATAACCAATATCTGATAGGATAGCACATTGTTTTGAATTATTCAATATATTTTACTTCAACTCCAAAACTGCACCGCGGTTACCGGATGTTACCATCTTTGCATATCTTGCCAGATATCCGGTTGTTACCTTTGGTTCTCTTGGTGTCCATGCTTCTTTCCGCTTTGCAAGCTCCTCGTCGGAAACCTTCACATTGATCGTACATGCATCAATATCAATACTGATGATATCACCCTCTTCAATCAAAGCGATCGGGCCTCCAACAGCTGCCTCCGGTGAGATATGTCCGATAGAAGCACCACGGCTTGCACCTGAGAAACGGCCATCTGTAATCAGTGCTACCGAAGAGCCAAGCCCCATACCCGCAATCGCAGATGTCGGGTTCAGCATCTCACGCATACCAGGACCGCCCTTTGGACCCTCGTAACGGATAACGACAACGTCGCCTTCCACGATCTTGCCACCCTTGATAGCCGCAATTGCATCCTCCTCACATTCAAACACACGTGCCGGTCCTTCATGCTGCAGCATCTCCGGAACAACGGCAGAACGCTTAACAACAGAACCATCCGGTGCGATATTTCCCTTCAATACGGCAAGTCCGCCGGTTGAGCTGTATGGATTTGCCATCGGACGGATAACTTCCGGATTCAGGTTCTTATGTCCCTTTACAGCCTCTCCGATTGTCTTGCCGGTTACTGTCATACAATCCTCATTGATCAGACCTGCCTCACAGAGCTGGTTGATAACGGCATATACACCGCCGGCCTCGTTCAAGTCCTCCATATATGTCGGACCTGCCGGTGCTAAGTGGCAGAGATTCGGTGTCTTCGCACTGATTTCATTTGCCATGGAAATATCAAAGTCAAATCCGATCTCATGTGCGATTGCCGGGATATGAAGCATGGAGTTAGTAGAGCATCCAAGTGCCATATCCACTGTCAATGCGTTCATGATAGCATCCTTCGTAATAATATCTCTTGGGCAGATATTCTTCTTGTACATCTCCATAACAGCATAACCGGCACGCTTTGCAAGCTTCAGTCTCTCAGAATATACTGCCGGGATTGTACCATTTCCAGGAAGTCCCATACCAAGTGCCTCTGTCAGACAGTTCATAGAGTTTGCAGTATACATGCCGGAGCATGATCCACAAGTTGGACATGCATGGCACTCGAAATCATTGACATCCTCTTCTGTCATCTTGCCTGCTGCATAAGAACCAACTGCCTCGAACATAGATGAAAGGCTTGTCTTATGTCCCTTTACATGACCGGCAAGCATCGGACCACCGGATACGAATACGGTTGGTACGTTGACTCTGGCTGCTGCCATCAGAAGTCCCGGTACGTTCTTATCGCAGTTCGGGATCATAACACTGTCTCTTATACACATCTCCGAGCCCACGAGACCGTACTAGATCTCGTA
>ENA-OYCJ01000230-OYCJ01000230.1-human-gut-metagenome-genome-assembly--contig:-NODE-230-length-13176-cov-40.243519_pt1 | contig 13176 bp, 14 predicted proteins | sample MGYA00244666_ERZ652872 | MGnify/ENA primary metagenome ERZ652872 (study PRJEB26926, sample SAMN06164826) | human gut metagenome | biome: ENVO:00009003; feature: ENVO:2100002; material: ENVO:00002003...
ATTTGCAAGCTTAACAACTTCATATACAGTATTTTTAATGTTAACATTTTCATAATAAACATTTCCTAACTGGTAATTGTCAATAAATGTTTTAAATGGCCTTGATGTTTTCAAGGTGTGTATTAGCATTGTGTTTGGTGTATGGTCTGATTTTGTTAATGCATATGTTCGAGTATAATTTTCATCATAATCATTAGAAACAAATATTTTGCCTTCTTGCATATTCAACCAAACGCCGTATGTATTTTCTTTGTATACAAATTTAAAGAAAAATTCACAGTTGCCGCTTTTCTTTTCAATAAATGTTTTGTTATCCCTTAAAAATTCGTTATCAATGGCATAATCGCCGTAAGTTGTGCCGCTTATTATTTTACCAAACCTTGTATGTTTTTTCATTTCAATAAATTCTTTGTTTTGTACTAACTCAACTAGTATATCGTTTTTACAGATTATAGTTTTACCATATGGCAACTTAATATTAAAATATAGGAAATAGGGATTTGTAATTGTTATTGCATTAGACAAGAAAAACACTTTACAATCGTCACGGCTACGGGCAATTGTTTCATAACATTCAAGGAAATTAACTACTTCATCTTGTAAATAGTGGTGTGTTCCTTTGTCCAATATAAATTCATCAAATATTATAGTCTTAACAAGTGGAAAAGCTGTTGACTTTTCAATTTTTGCCGTGCTTAATGGTATAGCCGTTCCTGCTTCTGTGCCATTAATAAAAAACGTTTTGCCGCTTACTTTAAATTCAACGTCTGGAAACTCTTGTTTTATATCGTCAAAAAACTTTTTAATTTTTTTCAGTTCGTCCTTAAAACGGCGTATGTATACGAATTGTTCACCGTATTTTAAAAACCTATTTATAACATATTTTTTACTTCCATAGGTTTTTCCTGCCCCACGATTACCCACTATAAAATTAAAAAGTGCATTATATGATAATGATTTATTAATATCCCAATACAATTATATCAACCTTTCAATGTTCCACGTGGAACAAAAGTAAAGGGATTTAAACAGTTTGCAAACAACCCACCACGGCAAAATATTTCTTGCAGGCTCTCCACCTTGGTTATGCAAAAAATATCATTTACAATTAAACTATTTAAACCCTTTATGTTATTATAACATATTCTTTTTTCATTGTCAACCTTTTTTTACATTCATTGAAAACTCAATAGGCATTAATATAATACCGCCTTGTACTGTTTTAGGTGTTAATTTACCAATGTATTTAGTGCCTTGTTTAAAATTTTCCCATGTAACATATTTATAACAGTTTTCGGGCATTCCTGCACACGTTATTTTTAATTTAGTTATAAAGTCACCGTATACATTTTTCATTAAATGCCCGTTATCATCTGTTAAAATTTCATCTTCAATATATCTTTTTGCTTGCAAAAAACGACCTTTTTCAAAACTGCTTTCGTGTTTCCATTTTCCTAACTCTCTACTATCAATTTCTATACAATTTGGGTATTCAAAACCGCTTAAATGTATGCTATCTGTATCACTATATAAATAACGGCTATATCCTGTTTGCAATATACTTTGTTCGTGTATTTTTTGGCTTGCTGTAATTGTTGTATATCTTGCCCACGCTGTTATAAATGATCCTACTGGAATATATATTGTTTTTCTGATTGCTTTATTTGTTGTTTTTATATTTCCGTTTTCGTCCATTAAAGGATTGCCGTTTTCGTCACATAATTCATATTCAATATCTGAATATTTAACCGTTTTTGTTTCATCATCATAATACGGGTATTTACTACCCACATAGGGATTTAAAGCAAATTTACCATATAAATTATTTAACACTAATTTAGCTATTGTTCTTTTACCTTTGTTCCCTTGCTTATCCGCTTCAATCTTTTTGGCGTTCCATTTCATAACCCAATCATAAAATAAAGTAGTTGAGGATTTAAACATATAACCGCCTAACCATTCAACATTAAAAATATCATAATGTTTTAAAAATAATTCAAGGTCAACAGACGTTAAGCATAATTCTGTTAATTCGTCAACCCCTGTTTTATTATTAACACTACTATCTAAATAAACAGTTGAATTAAAAAACGGGTTATTTTTCAATTGTATTGTTGGCAAATGATTTTCTTTTAATTTAAAAAAGCAACGTAAATTTTGAATATATAAAGGGTATTCCCTATTTGCTTCATATTTCCCATTAAATTCAAGTGGTATTCCATATGGTAAAGGTTTATAAGCCATAACAGACGGGTAAAGACTGTTAACATCAAAAACAATTCCTTTGCCAATGTCAATGCCTTGATTTTCGGGGCATACGAAAGTATAACCGCCCTTGTATGACATTCTTATTTTACTATCTGTTTCAATGTCAAGTATTGGGAAACATCTTTCAAAATCTTTTCCCATATCTTTTTTATAATCTGCTAATGCACAACTACCGATTGTCATTTTGTCAAAGCCATCTGTTATCATTTGTTGCAATGCCATAGCCATTATTTGCACATCATTTTTTAAATACTCCCATTCTTCTTTTGTTACGGGGCATTTTGTGTTGTGTCTATCATAATCAATACAACCTTTTTTAATTGGCAAGTCAAAAGCCTTTGCAACAGCGGCAACGGGCATATTTAATAGTTTTAAGCTATCTAATATTGTTATTTTGTCTGTGTGTTTGCCCTTTTTACTGAAATAAATGTCCGTGGCGTAAAATTTGCCATCATCTGATATAATCGTTGTAAAGTCTTGAAATAAACATAATTTTTTATCTTTTTGCCATGTATAATTATGTGTTAACAACCAATGCAATATATAACTATCATCAAATTTTAAATTATGAAAGTATAGTGTTGGATTGCCTATTTTGCGGCACGTTTGAAAAAAATCGCTAATATTTTCGCCCATTATCACATTATCAGGGTTTCCAACTTCACACAACCCCCACGCCCAAACTTTCGCCGGCTCAATAGTTGTTGTTTCAAAATCGGCTGTGTATATCTTTTTCATGTTTGATGCCTATTCAGTAAAGTTACAGTCCTACTAACTTTTTTGTTGCTATCAATATTTCTATCATAATGAAAATCGGGCGTTATTTCCTCAAAACCTTCATAATATAAATTTATTAATGTTTCATTTTTGCAACCGTTTAACAACTTAATTAATTTTTCGGCTGTTGCCGTATCATAAACGGCGTAAAATGTTTCTTTTAAAGTTTCAATATAAGCCGCCGCTTCAATTTCATGTCTATTATCTTTAATTTTGTTTTCTACATATTCAGCGAATTTTTTAAAGCCGCCCTTTTGTGATTTATCAAAGTTAAATTCTATGGGTTTTGTTTTTTGCTGTTGAGCCATACGCCGAACGGTAACGGCTTTTTTACCGTCAATATACACGGGCATTTCATCAATTTTCTTTTGTTCTGCCCGTCTTTGTGCGTTTAACCGTCTAACGTTCTTTTTAGCTTGTTCGATTTCAAAAAGTGTTGCCCGTTCGCCTTGCACATTTTCAACAACTTTTTCCATTCCTCTTTTAGAAAAACTTTGCAGTTTATCAAGTGTGCGGTTTAAATCCTTACGGCTTACAATGCCACTTTTTAGGTCTTTAAGTTTTACTTTATCAGGCAATACCCCTTTTAATTCGGGATTTTTCTTTAAATTATAGTCAATTTTTGCATTAAAATTTTTTGCCAATCTTGCTAACTCTTTTTTGTCAACTTCTCTCCAACGAATTTTATTATATTTTTCCATTGATACGCTTCTCCGTCCTTTAAAATCAAAAACCCTCTTTGTTCGATACGTCTGTATAGCACACAGTCAGCTAACAAATTAAACTCCATATAGAAATTAAATCTATTTGACAAACTTTCATTAATACGGTTTCTGTTTTCCTCTTGTCTTGATACAAAAGCATTTAAATGATTTTGTGATGAAAAAACAAAAACAATTCCGTTATCGTTTGTTACCCTATAGGGGGAAACGCTTAAATTATATTCAATTCCCCGTCTTGTCATTGTTTCACACTCCTTTAATGTTCCACGTGGAACAATTATAATAAAGGGCGGCTTAATGCCGCCCGTGTAAATCCGTGTAAATATTAAACCGTTGCAACATTTAAAGTCAGCATTTTTCTTTCGCCTTTTGTTATCTGTTTAACTGTTACGGGAACGGGAGTTGTCCATGTGAACGGCTCGCCATATACGCCGAAAAGCTTTTTAAGTGCTGAAAAAATGCCGATTGAAACACATTGATAACCTTTGTTTGTATCGTCAATTAAAACAATACGGGGGCAAAGTTGAACTTCTCCTGTTTTTTCGTTGGTGCAGTTAACAACCTCAACAAACACATCTTTGACTTTGATTGTCTGATTAATGCAATCCCCCAGTCTATAATCAGGGTTGTTCATTGCATTAAACAGGGCGGCTTTTTGTTCGGGTGTATCAGCAACCATTGAAGAATATTGAGTTGTACGGCTTGTCAGGTCAACAATAAAATTGATGTTATCGTCCATTCGCTCAATAGCGGCGGTATTTTCTGTTGCCGTTGTAGCAAGTGAAAAATTAGTGTTTTCCTGTGTTTCCTTTGTTTCCTGTACTTCCTGTGCCTTTGTGTTTTCTGCTTTTTTCATTTTTCAAAACTCCTTTTAATTAATCAGTTATTTTTGTTGCGTGTTCCAAAAACTTTTCACCCGTCATTGTGTATTTTTCAACAGTTTCGGCAATGTTGTCAACAATAATAATTTCCCTGCGGTCAAAACCCATTGCTTTTTTTACAATGTTCAAAGCATTTCTTTCGGTAACTGTTTCGTATGTTTCAACAGGCTTTAACGGCTGATTAACAATTTTCCCGTCAACCTTTGCAATTCTAACCGCTGAAATAGTATACCTTTTAAATTGTCTTGAAAAAGACCTCATTTTAATTCCTTTCGTCTAATGCCAAATTTGGCGTGTTTACATCTGCATAGTCAAAACCAGTTGCTATAATTTGTTCATAGTCATTATTATAACCCCAAATTAAAAATTGTGTGCAACTCATTTTAATGCAAACAAAATGTGTAACTTTGTTATCATTTTCTTCAACCCAAATAACAACCCTATCGGGTGCTTGTTCCTGTAATGAAAAGTTAATAATTTCATAACCGTGCTTTTGAATATAACTTTTTAAAACAGAATAAGCGGTGTAAAACGTGTTCAAAGAATCACTCCTTAAATTTTGCCGTTACATGATAGCCGCCAAAGTTTAACCCCGTTTCATTACTTTCAATACATTTTGTCAAGGTTATTACCTCAATTTCTGCATTGGCGGAAACGCTGTTAATGGTGTTAATTGCTTCATTGTATGCGGCTGTATAACTCTTGTTTGTGGTATATCCGTTAATAAAGTGTAACTTCATATTTGGAAAATACCTTGCATTAACAACAATCAATTTCAATCACCCCTTTCAATTGTTCCTTTCGTGGTGGGTGTTTTTGTTTACCTTACATATATTATTATAACCGATAATGTACAAAAAGTCAACAGTTTTTTGCATTTTGCCCGCTTTTTTGACGTAAAAAATAATAGTGTTTTAAGCCTGAAATGTGTACAAATTGTATAAATTTCTATTGACAAAGTACAAGCACCATGCTATAATAAGTGTATACTATTAAAGGGCGGTGATACTTTGAAAAAATGGGTCGACAAAATTCTCAATATACGGGGCATAATGGCATTTATCCTAACTGTAACATTTGCTATATTGGCAATTTTACGGGTTGTAACCCCGTCTGAATTTATGACAATATTCACGGCAGTTATAGTATACTTTTTTGTGGACAATAAAAACAACGGTAACAAAGGGGGTAGTAAAAATGAATAGTCCATATATGGGAAATTTTAAAGTAACACAGGAATACAAAGGGGCGGCACATGACGGACTGGATATTGTAGGACAGGAAAGTAAAGAAATACATAGTACTATCAATGGCGTTGTTGAGTTTGCAGGGTGGGAAAACCCTAATAACCACAATCAGGGTTTCGGGCAGTATGTGAAGATAATTGACAACAACACGGGTTACGGTTTTTATTTTGGGCATATGTCTGAAATAAAAGTTAAAGTCGGGCAGTCTGTAAAGATTACGGACGTTATCGGCATTGAGGGTAACACAGGAAACAGCACAGGCTCGCATTGTCATTATTGCATACGCAAAAACGGCAAGGGAACGCAAATTGACGTTTCCGCTTTTTCGGGAATACCTAATAAAATAGGTGTATACAATGACGGTTATAAAAGCGGAAACAATGACACGGAAAAGAAAATCGAACTAAAAATTAACGGCAAAACAGTTTACACGGGAACGATTTAATTGTTCCACGTGAAACATTTTGAAAGAGGTGCGAAACAATGACACGGGAAGAATTTAATAATACTGCAAGTGAAATACTTGCCAATATCGCCGACACAGGAAAAGTATCTGAATTACTTGATACTTTACGCACAGGATTTAATGATGAAGTAACAAAAGGCGAAACAGCGGCGGCAAACGTTACAGACTTAACCGCAAAAAATGAAAACTTACAGGCGGCAAATATGGCTTTATTTTTGAAAACAGGCGAAACAGCCGCAACAGGTGAAAGCGGCGAAAATGCAGAAAATGAAGAAACACCGCTTGAATATGCAGATTTATTTAATGATAAAGGAGAGTTAAAATAAAATGTCAGGAACTGAAACAATGATAAACGTGTTAAACACAATAAGGGCGAACGCAAGTCCTACATATCAAGAGAGAGTACCACAGGCAACACAGGATAATCTAACGGCGGTGGGTAACCCTTTACTTGAATACAATGCAACAATGAACGAATTTTTAACAAGCCTTGTTAATCGCATTGGACTTGTTATTGTCCGTAATAAAGAACTTAACAACCCGTTGTCAATTCTCAAACAAGGGGAAATGCCGTTGGGGAAAGACATAGAAGAAATTTGGACTAACCCTGCAAAAGCGGAAACTTTCAACCCAAATTCAACCGATTTGTTAAAACGTAAATTACCTGATACAAAAACGATTTTCCACAGGCTAAACAGACAAGATAAATATACCGTATCAATAAGCAATCCACAGTTGCGGCAAGCGTTCACATCATGGGAAAACCTCGAAAGCCTGTTAAACAGTATTGTTACAAGTCTGTATAGCGGCAATTATCTTGACGAATTTATTTTATGTAAAAATACCCTTGCAAGTGCAATAGCTGAAAACAAGTGCGTAAAACAAACAATCACACCGATTACAGATGAAGCAACAGCAAAAGCATTTATAACCACCGCCCGTCTGTACCACAGAAATATCACTTTTCCGTCAACAAATTATAATGCTTATTCTTTAAGTGGTGGTGAGGGCAACCCCGTTACAACATGGACACCAGCAGAAGATATTCGCTTTATTATGCGTTCTGACATTGAAGCATTTACAGATGTTAATGTTCTTGCAAGTGCTTTTAATATGTCAAAAGCTGATTTTTTGGGTGCAACGTTGGTTGTTGATGATTTTGGCACGGCTGAAAATTGCGTTGCTATGATGTTCGATAAATCATATACACAAATATATGACAACTACAGAGAAATGACTGAATTTTTTAACGGTGACACACTCACATGGAACTATTACTATCATGTATGGCAAACTTACAGCGTTTCAACGCTTTGTAATGCTATTGCATTTATTACGGGGTGATTATATATGTTTACTCCTGCTACAGCGGTGTATTTATGTAATACGCCGCTGAAAAGCGATAATAAAAATCAAATATCATTCAACAGCCGCACGGAACAATTTAATTATTTTAATGGGTTAGCGGTTCGGTGTTTCAGCGATTTTACATATCAGAGGAAAGATAGTATTATTCGTGTACCGATTAATGCAGAAATTTTGATGAATGACGGTGTTAATTATGTGATGTATGATAATAAAAATTTTTCTACCCGTTGGATATATGCATACATAACTAAAATTGAATACATTAACGATAGTGTAACACACTTACATATAAAAACAGATGTATTTCAAACGTGGTTTATGGAATGTGAAATTAAACCGTCTTTTATAGTCCGTGAAACTGTTATAAATGACGAATTATTTAAACACACATTGCCCGAAAATTTGCCTACTGGTGAAGCTATTACAATCAATAGCAATATAATAGGTAATGAATTAAAGGCACGAACTGCAAAAGAATTTAATGAAAATTATTATTGTGTTATAATGACAAGCGAAATAATTAAACATTTATCAAGTAACATTCCATCTATTGATAGTTTTGTCGGCGGTGTTGCTAACCCCTGTTATATGTACGCCACAACGTTAGAAGATTTTTACCCTTTTATGGATAAAGTAACCGAAAACGGACAAGTAAACACCGTTATCTGTTGTGTCGCAATTCCGAAATTTTTTTGTAATTTCCATAAACTTAATTCAAGCGGCACGGGCGACAGTGGTGGGGGCGGTGGCGATACAGCAACCAATTATTTAGGCAGTCCCTATTCTGGTAGTTTTACGATAACACAGACCTACAACCCCCCTAACCATTACGGAATTGACATGGTAGGTATTGCAGATAAAAAAATATATAGTACTGTAAACGGCATTGTTACTGATAGCCGTTGGGAAAATGACAATGACCATAGTCAAGGCTATGGGCAATTAGTACGCATAAAAGACAATGACACAGGGTTATATTTTATTTACGGTCATTTGTCCGAAAGAAACGTTGCAGAGGGGGGCAATGTAACAAAAGGTCAACAAATAGGCGTTGAGGGTAACACAGGAAACAGCACGGGCTCGCATTGTCATTATCAAGTGTCAAGTGATTGGAATAGCGGCACGGTAAACCCTGCAAATTATGGCAATTTTAAAAATGTTGAGGGGGTGCAGTAATTGGCGATTGGTTATATTACAGACAAACAAGCTGATAACTGGTATAGGTTAGAAACGACAGTTAATAAAAACTTAAAAACTATAGACGGATACACACCTAAAAATAAAAAATGTTTTTGTTATCCATATAACTTTTTAACCCTTACAAATAACAGCGGTGCAAAAATTACATTAAAGTATGAATTATTTGACACGCCGCAAAGTGACACGGCAACAATTAAATATTTTTGTGTTATTGGAAATAACCCGTCTTTGTTTTGTGTTCCAACTAATTACAAAGGGCAACCCGAAAATTTTGACAATAGTATTCAATTTGCCAATTTTCCCCCTTTGCCGTGGGCGTATGATGTGTTTAAAAATTGGGCGGCTATGAATAGCAATTCTATTTCAATGAATTTTATTCAAAAAGGTTTTTCAATTGCAACAGCGGCGGCAACTGGAAATGTAGGCGGTATTATTGGGGGCGTGTCCTCAACGGCTAACGAGTTAGCAAGCATGGCAGACAAACAACAGCAACCAGACGAATTGCAAGGAATACCGCAGGGCAATGCCCTTTTGTATTCTGGTGGTGCAGGGTGTTTCGCACGTTGCGAATGTTGCAAGGCTGAATATATAACAATGGTGGATGATTATTTTACAAGATACGGCTATTTAATAAATGAAGTCAGAAAACCCCTTTTAAAAAATCGTAAAAACTTTGATTATATTCAAACAAAGGATATAACAATAACGGGCGGCATACCGTCAGAAGATTTGCAAGAACTTTGTAACATTTTTAATAACGGTGTAACAATTTGGCACAACCCCGAAACTTTCGGCGATTATGAAGTTAATAACGATTGTGTTTAATGTTCCACGTGGAACAATTGAAAGGAGTGTGAAACAATGCGGCATGATTACAGTGTTATGTTAAATCCAACTAATAAAGGATTTGACACAACAGCGGTGTTAAACAATGCAACCTATTTAGACTATTACAAGCGTTTACGCCTTTTAGCATTGTCATTGTTTAAGTGGGAGAATTTGCCCGAAACAATGAACGCAAGATTTTTGGAAAAAACTTTGTATATGTTTGGTTTGGCGTGTTTTTGTTATGATGATGTTTTTGGTTGGTTATCTTTAAGATGTATTCCATCAGCAGAATTAAACGTGTATGAAGAAGCTTTGAAATACACAGCTTATTCTATCAATTATACAAAGACTTTTCCCCGTGATGATATAATACTGGTTAGAAACAATTTAGACCAGTTACCCACAGATTTAACAATACAACTTTTCGCACGGCGATTATATGAAGCCGAAAGGACAATTGACGTTAATATAAAAGGGCAAAAAACGCCCGTTTTAATAAAATGTGATGAAAAGCAGAGATTAACACTAAAAAACATTTATATGAATTATGACGGAAACGCCCCTGTTATTTATGGCGATAAAAATCTTGATGTAACAGATTTTGAAGTATTACAAACTAATTCGCCATATGTAGCAGATAAACTACAGGAATACAAGCGGAATGTGTGGAGTGAAGCACTTTCGTTTTTAGGTGTGAACAATGTAGCAGATGAAAAAGCGGAAAGACTTATTACAGATGAAGTAAACGCAAATAACGAAATGATTGACTTATCAGCACAAACAATGTTATTGACAAGACAACAGGCGGCAAAAAAACTAAATGAAAACTATGGTTTTAATGTGGAAGTTAAGCAACGAACGTTTGAAGAAATAAAAAAGATAATGGAAAATGACACGGGAGAGGGTGAACAAGTTGAGTAAATATACAACCGAATTACGCTATTTAATAGAAAATAATTTTGATTTAGGGTTGAAAAATTATCCTATATTTGATGAAAACTATAGGGAAACACTAAACAACAAAATCATTAATCATTATTATTTTAGGGAAATAGGCTTTGAAACAGTCGAACTATTTAAACGCTATTTGAATACAACCCTTAACGAAATAATGCCTTACTACAATCAGTTATATAAATCTGAATTACTTGAATTTAACCCCTTTTATAACGTAGATAAAACAATTTCAAGCGATAAAAATAACAACAGCGTTTCCGATTTTATCGGCAATATTACGGGCAAAAACAACCAAACAGCAACAAACGCAAACAACCAAACAGCAACAGGAAACCAACAAACAGACACAACAGCAACAACAACAGGCGAAAGCACAGGCAAAAGCAAAGGCACAGGAAAAAATAAATCTAAAAATAGGCGGGTAGCAAGTGATACACCACAGGGATTTTTATCTATTAATAGTATCAACAATGACACATACGCAAGTAACGCCGAAATATCAGAAGGGGAAAATACCAATGAATATACAACCAATGACACAACAGCAACGAGTAATAATTCTGAAATGGGTACAACAACCACCATAACAGGCAACGAAACCAAATCAACAGGCGAAAGCGAAACAAACGCAACCACAGCAACCGACACAACAAACAAAACAACGTCAAATGACTTTGAAAATTATGTAAGTCATGTTGTAGGTAAATCAGAGGGCGAAACCTATAGCGAAATGTTGTTAAAATTCCGTGAAACATTTTTAAATATCGACATGATGATTATTGACGAATTAAAAACTTGTTTCATGATGATTTATTAAAGGAGTGTATAACCATGAATGAAACTTTTAACAGTCAAGCACCGCATTTTTTAACAAAGGTAAAAACCTATTGTGCAAAAGTTTTACCGTTAGTGTTTGATAACAGTCTTTCATATTATGAATTTTTGTGCAAAGTGTGTCACAAACTCAATGAAACGATTGACGCATTAAACGCCCAAAATCTTAATATCATTGAATTTACCCACATGGTACAACTGGAAATTGAAAAGTTTGAAAAATACGTTGATGAACGTCTGACAAACTTTGAAAATGAAATGAAAGCCGAATGGGAAGAATACAAGGCGGCTATAAATGCAGCGTTTGAAGAATTTAAAAATCAAATGCGTACAGAGTGGGAACAAGAAAAGGAAATAAATAAAAATTTCCGTGAAAACCTTTTAAGCGAATTTAACACACTTAAAGCAGACATAATAGCAGAACAAGAACGATTTGAAAATAAAATCAAAGGTGACTTTGAAACCTTTAAAAATACGGTAAATGCGCAAATTGAACAATTTGAACAAGCTACAAATGAAGATTTAACCGCATTTAAAAACACAATGCAAACACAGCAAAACGAATTTGAAAAGCATATGGTTGAGTTGTTCAACAATTTCAAAACAACAGAAAAGCAAGCAAGAACTGATTTTGAAAGCAATTTCCAACAGCTATTTGAACAATGGAAAGTTGACACATTAAATGCCTTACAAACACACTTAAGCGATTATGAAACGTCAACAACCGAACTATTAAAAACGCTGATTAATAATCAAATACAGTCAAGTATTGACAGCGTTATCATACGCATAAATGAAACAAATAGAATGTTGCAAATAGAAGTTGATGCACGGCAAAAAGCGGTAAATGACTTGCAGGAACAAATAAACCAACTTACACCAGAGGGGGCAATAAAAGTTGATACCCCTGACGAAAACGGAAACAGCCAACTTTACAAGAATGACACAACAACGGGCGAACGTGTAAATATATTTCCGAAAGTAAACATTGACGAAACAAACTTAACTAATGTTATAAAAGGTGACGAAACAGACGGGAACGGACACACACAGTTATATAAAACTGATGAAGCCACACACGACAAAGTACTTATATATCCCGTTGTAGATGAAACATCAAAGGTTAAATTTTTGGGATATAATAGCGGTGTTCGTACTAACAGCGTATACGCCAATATTAACCAAAGTGACAAAAATATTATAGTTCAGGGTTTACATAGGTGGGACAATGAAAACAACGAAAAAATGAAATTTTATGACGGTACAATTATTCCTGATTTTTTGTTAATACCCCTTAACCTGATACCCAATATACATCCCGATTCTTCGTCACCAACCGTCGCATACCGAAAATTAAACATTAATTATAATGTTAATTCGCCGTATTTAGAAATAACAAATAGGGAAAAAAACACTATTTTCTTGCCCCGTTTAATAACGTTCACTAATGAGGGCGGCGGCACAGCAGACGAAAACCAAGTGATGAAATTTGTTAATTATAACGGTGTCGACTATTTGTCAATACCAATGGCGTTTCAAATATTCGCTTTTAGCGAAATAGCACCTAACCTACATTCGTCATATACCTATTTGGACTATTGGACAATTCAATTTACAATTACAGTATA
>ENA-OYCJ01000233-OYCJ01000233.1-human-gut-metagenome-genome-assembly--contig:-NODE-233-length-13031-cov-3.967093_pt1 | contig 13031 bp, 10 predicted proteins | sample MGYA00244666_ERZ652872 | MGnify/ENA primary metagenome ERZ652872 (study PRJEB26926, sample SAMN06164826) | human gut metagenome | biome: ENVO:00009003; feature: ENVO:2100002; material: ENVO:00002003...
AAATAAGAGTGGTTGGTCATATTGATAACAGTCTTTTTGTCAGTTGTCGCTTCGTAATTTATGTCGATGGCATTGTCTCTTGTCAGTGCATAAGTAACAGTAGCGGTTACATTTCCCGGAAAATTGGCATCTCCATCCGGTGACTTCATAGTCAGTGTCATAGTACTGTCGTTTAATTGGTTTGCTTCATAAACTTGGTATTGCCATCCTTTAGGACCTCCATGCAGGCAGTGACCAAAATTATTTTGGGGTAATTGAATGGTTTCTCCATCCATTACGATGACTCCTTTATTAATGCGGTTGGCATAGCGTCCGATAGAAGCACCGAAGTCGCTTGGTATATTTTGGTAGTCAGCAATGCTGTCAAAACCCAGCACTACATCTTTTAGATTTCCGTTTTTGTCGGGGACCATGATAGATACAATACGTCCGCCAAAATTAGTTACGCATACTTCCATTCCGGCTGCATTCTTTAGCGTATACAGTTTAACAGGTTTTACGCCATCCACTATTGTTTCATAATTAGTGGGGTTTAATCCGGACTTTGTAAGTGTTTCTTGAGATTGTTTGGGAGCGCAAGCACTTAACAAGGTCAGTGCGATACCGGTTCCCAGAAAGGTTTTTTTCATGCTTTTCATGATATAAAAGTACTAATTAGTAATAGAGTATATGATTTTGGGTGTAAAAGTAACACTATTACTAATACATTGGATATGAAAAGAGTATGTTGTGCAACATAAAAGTGTATTTCCTACACTTTTATAGCATAAAGAAGAAAAAACCGCTTTGAATCCAAAGCGGTTTTTTCATATGTTAGCGAATTTGAGATCTTTTTTATACCAGCTTGCGAGAACCGTCACTGATGACTACATCGTAAACTTTGGGACTTCTTCCGAACTTCTCTTTGAATCTTTCTTTGGCAGTGGTGATGAATGTTTCGTATAGTTCATTTTTAACTAGGTTGATTGTACATCCACCGAAACCTCCACCCATGACACGTGAACCGGTGACACCGCAGTCGAAAGCAACATCATTCAAGAAGTCAAGTTCTTCACAGCTTACTTCATACAATTTACTCATGCCATAGTGGGTTTCATACATCTTCTGTCCTACGGTTTCGTAATCACCTCTTTCCAAAGCATCGCAAACATCAAGTACACGTTGGATTTCTTCAATGACGTATTCTGCACGCATATAGTCTTCTTCACTGATCTCGGCTTTTGCTTCCTGCAACATTTCCATTGTACAATCACGTAAAAATTCTACATGAGGATGTTTTTTCTGGATGGCGGCTACAGCAGCTTCGCAGCTTTGGCGACGTTTATTATAAGCAGAAGAAGCCAATTCGTGTTTGACTACCGAGTCAACCAATACCAATCGGTAACCTTCCGGTTTGAACGGGAAGTATTGATATTCCAATGAACGACAGTCCAAACGGATCAAACTACCTTCTTTTCCGAATACAGATGCAAATTGATCCATAATACCGCAATTTACACCACAATAATTATGTTCTGTTGCCTGACCTACCTTGGCTAATTCAAATTTATCTATTTTGTTGTCACCGAAAAGTTCGTTGATAGCAAAAGCATACGTACTTTCCAATGCAGCAGATGAAGACATACCTGCACCCAAAGGTACGTCACCCGCAAAAGCAGTGTCAAAACCTTTCACATCTACACCACGTTTGATCATTTCGCGGCAAACGCCGAAAATATATCTTGCCCAACTGGCTTTAGGAGCATCTTCTTCGTTCAAGCCGAATTCTACATAGTCTTTTAGATCAATAGAATAAGCACGTACCTTATCAGTACCATTAGGTTTGATTTCAGCAATCATACCTTTATCTACTGCTCCGGGAAAGACAAAACCACCGTTATAGTCGGTATGTTCTCCAATAAGGTTAATACGTCCGGGTGATGCATATACTGAACCTGTTGTGCCATCAAAATGTTTGATGAAGCGACTTCTTACGTATTCTATATCCATGATATTAATAGTTTAAAGTTAATACTATATGTTTTTATAATTATTCTACAGGAATGTCTTTGTTTACGTTCTTGCATCCTACCAAACCATAGAACAACAGATAAGCAAGCAAAGCGATAATTAACCAATAGCTGGCCATATATCCCACAGCGTCAGAAATGAATTGCTGCAATAATGGGAAAATACCGCCACCGACAACCATCATCATAAAAATACCTGAAGCTTGTGCGGTATATTTGCCTAAACCTTCTACAGCGAGGTTGAAGATACCTCCCCACATAATGGACGTACATAAACCACAAAGTACCAAAAATAGGGCACTGACAGGTACAGAGGCCATTTCGAATCCATTTTCTACACTATATCCCGGCATAGAGACAGTGATTTCTTTTGGAGTGAAGATTGCGATTAATATAAAACAGATAGCTGTTGCGGAAACAACAATCAATTGTGTGCGTGTAGCTACTTTACCGCTGATGACACTACTTGCAGAACGTCCCACTAACATGAGCAACCAATAGATGGCAGCAATAGCACCACCGATAGCGGCACCGTTGGCAAGCAGGCCCGCACCTTTTTCCGTTGGGTCGGCAAGATAGAAATTTAATGTGCCTGGAATACCGATTTCAATACCTACATACACAAAGATACCGATTACACCTAATACAGTATGGCGGAAATTCCAAGGACTATGAGAGAATTTCTCTTTTTCATGACCTGCTTTTCTTAGATGAGGCTCTGGAATGGCGATGAATGAAAGAGCGATAAACGCTGATACGAATACACCCATTGCGATGAAAAGCAGAGGAGCTACATCTGACATAGCTGTTTGAGGGGTAACAGAACCAATCAAGGCACCTACGAAAAGCGGAGTCAAAGTACCTGACAATGAGTTTAGAGCACCACCGGCTTGGATTAATTGGTTACCTTTGTTACCACCACCACCTAAAAGATTTAGCATCGGGTTAACTACTGTGTTCAGCATACATACACAAAAACCACAGACGAAAGCACCAAGCAGGTAGATGATAAAATTCATTTTAATGGCATATTCTCCTAAATTGAATACGTCTATATCTGCACCGAACAAACTGGAAATATATTGGATAAACAAACCGATGAAACCTACTGCCATGGCAATGAGGGCTGTTTTTTTATATCCGATTTTTACAAGCATATTACCTGAAGGAATCCCCATAAACAGATATGCGAGGAAATTCATCATATTTCCCATCATACCCAAGGTATTGGCACCTGCATATTGGTTTTTCCATATTGTGCCGAAAGGCGCAGCAAGATTAGTAACGAAGGAAATCATCGCGAAAAGGAAGAACATTGTAATGATAGCGATGATATTACCGTTCTGTTTTTGTTGATTCATGGTTTTGAAAAAATTATAAGTTTATTAATTAGGTTATTTCATAAAATTATTTTTCTACACCGAATTTGTAGATGGTTACTTGATTGTAAGTTTCCCCCGGATGTAGAACACAAGAAGGGAAATGGCCTTTATTGGGCGTATCAGGAAAATGTTGTGCTTCAAAACAGATGGCACTTCTTGCTGGGAAAGTTGCTCCATGAGCACCTTCGAAACCATTGTGCCAGTTTGAAGTATAAACTTGTACACCGGGCTCTGTAGTGTATACTTCCATGCTACGACCGCTTTCGGGCTCCACACATTTTGCTGCAAAACTCAGTGTGCCTGCTTCACGTTTGTTTAATACATAGCAGTGGTCATAGCCGGCACCGAATTCTAGCTGTTCGAATGGGTCATTGATTCTACTGTCTACTCTTTGAGGAGTACGAAAATCCATAGGAGTACCTTCTACTTTGGCAATTTCGCCTGTAGGGATGGATACATTATCTATCGGAGTATAAAAATCAGCATTAATGGTTACGATGTTGTTATCAACGGTTGCCGTAGGATTGGCAATGCCTGATAGGCTGAAAAAACCGTGGTGAGTAAGATTTACCAATGTTGTTTTGTCTGTTGTAGCGTGGTAAGTAATGATGAATTCATTTTGATTACTTAAAGTGTACGTTACGTGAATATCCAAATTTCCCGGAAATCCTTCTTCGCCATCAGCAGATAAATAATGCAATTTCAAGCTTTGGGGAGTTTCCTGTTCTGCATCCCAAATGCGGGTATGAAATCCGGTAGGACCGCCATGCAGCGAGTTGGGACCATTGTTGATAGTCAGTGAATATTCTTTCCCTTCTAAAATGAATTTGCCTCCTGCTATACGGTTTCCGTAACGACCGATAAGAGTACTGAGGAAAGGTTCGTGGCTATTGATAACATGGGTTATACTATCATGTCCTTGAATGACATTGGCATATTTACCGTTTTTGTCCGGAACCATAATAGCTAATACTGCTCCACCATAGTTGGTGACAGCTATTTCAGCTCCGTTTTCATTTTTCAGAATGAAGAGGTCTGTTTGTTTCCCGTTCACTGTTGTCTGAAAATCGGCCCGTTTCAGGCCGCATAAATTCTCATCGGAAGTAGATGTGTTTATCATGTTATTGAAAATCTTTTTATTTTATGTATAAAACTAATGCAAATAAAAAGATTTTCTTCGGTATTCCCAAACTTTTTCTATAAAAGTGAACGGACTAAACGTGAAATTTTAATAAATCCGCAACGATAAAGCTGCTTCCTCCAACAAAAATAAAGTCATTTTTGTTAGCCTTTTCTTTAGCGGCTGTTACAGCTGTTTCTACATCAGGATAAGTATCTCCGTGCAGCCCGGATTGCATCGCTAAGCTTTGTAATTCTTTTTCGGATAAAGCACGCTTTACGCTGGCTTTGGTAAAATAATAGGTGGCATTTTTAGGAAGCATGGACAATACTCCACTGATATCCTTGTCGTTTACCATACCTATTACAATGTGTAATCGTTCATATTTCTGATGTTTTAATTGTTCTATGATATACGAAATACCTCCTACATTATGTCCTGTATCGCATATTAAAGTCGGTTCACTTTCTAATTTTTGCCATCTTCCCATCAGGCCGGTGAGTTCACATACTTGTGAGAATCCTTTGCGTATATTGCTTTCGGTAAGTTGATAACCTGCTTGTTTTAATAGGCGGATGGCAGATAAAAGTGTATTGGTGTTTTTAAGTTGGCAAAGCCCTTCCAGTTCGCCTTCCAGATTGAGGTAGTCGGTTGTTTGATATATTCGTTTACCTTTTTCATTTATGCTGGAGGAGTGTAATAACTGTTCTTCTTCTGCAAAGTAGATAGGAGCGTTTACTTCTTTAGCACGGGTTGTAAATATAGGTTTGGTTTCGGGTGTGGTTTCACCGATAACTACCGGGGTCTTTTCTTTGATGATTCCGGCCTTCTCTGTGGCTATTTTGGCTAATGTGTTACCTAAGAATTGTATATGGTCGAAACTGATATTGGTTATGACACATAGATCCGGACGGATGATGTTTGTACAATCTATTCGTCCTCCCAGGCCGACTTCTATAATGGCTACATCTACTTGGCTTTGGGCAAAATAGTGGAAAGCCATTGCGGTAGTCAGTTCAAAGAAAGAAGGATGCAGAGGTTCAAAAAAGGCACGGTGTTTTTCTACAAAGTCTATGACATATTCTTTGGATACAGGAATTCCGTTGACGCGGATTCGTTCACGGAAATCTATCAGATGTGGAGAAGTGTAAAGTCCTGTCTTGTATCCGGCTGATTGTAAAATGGCGGCTAAAGTATGTGAACAAGAGCCTTTTCCATTGGTACCGGCTATATGAATGGTTCGGAATTGGCGATGGGGATGGTTGAAATACTTGTCTAAAAGATAAGTGTTTTCTAATCCTGCCTTGTATGCATCTTTTCCTATATGTTGGAATAATGGGGCACTATTATATAAATAATCCAATGTTTCTTCGTAATTCATGGCAAATGTTTTTATTTACCGCAAAGTGTCACAAAAGAATGCCAGGCAGATATAAAACCTGGTATTCTTTCTGTAACACTTTGTAGTATAAAAATTAATCGAAGAAGTTTTTGAACTTCTTGAATATTTTTTCTTTAATGCTTGTATTCGGTTTGAAGTTATCCGATTCTTGCATTTTCTCTAGTGCTTGTTTTTCATCTTTATTCAACGTTTCTGGAATATATACGCTTACATTGACTAATAAATCACCTGTACCGTTACTGTAACCATAACTATTGACATTGGGCAATCCTTTACCTCTTAGGCGTAAGACCTTACCTGGTTGGGTGCCTGGTTCAATTTTTACTTTTACTTTGCTATCAATAGTTGGTATTTCTACAGTGCCTCCTAAAGCAGCAGTCGGAACGCTTAGTAACAGATTGTAAATCAAATCATTTTCATCGCGTATTAGGTCTGGATGGGATTCTTCTTCTATGACAACAAGCAAATCACCGGGAACACCGTTATGTTTGCCCGCATTTCCTTTCCCATTGACAGAAAGTTGCATTCCTTCAGCCACACCGGCAGGAATTTTCACTTCCACGACTTCTTCTCCGTATACAATACCTTCTCCTGCACAAGCTTTACATTTGTTCTTAATTATTTTCCCTTCTCCGTTACATTGTGGACATACGCTTTGTGATTGCACCATTCCAAAAATGCTTTGTTGGGTGCGGGTGATACTTCCTGTTCCATGACAAGTGGGACACGTTTCCGTTCCTCCTTCTCCTTCGGCTCCTGAACCATGGCAATGGTCACATGTTACGTACTTTTTCAGTTTGAATTTCTTTTCTACTCCCGTAGAAATCTCTTTTAAGTTCAGTTTTACTTTTACACGGAGGTCTGAACCACGGAACTTGCGTTGTGCGGAACGTCCGCCACCACCGAAACCTCCAAAGCCTCCGAAACCTCCTCCATGTCCACCGAAGATGTCACCGAACATAGAGAAAATATCATCCATGGACATACCTTGTCCGAATCCTTCAAAACCGCCACCGGCAGCTCCACTCATTCCTGCATGTCCGAATTGGTCGTAACGGGCGCGTTTATCCGGGTTGCTCAACACATCATAAGCTTCGGCAGCTTCCTTGAATTTTTCTTCCGCTTCTTTATCTCCCGGATTCTTGTCCGGATGATATTGTATTGCTTTTTTGCGGTATGCTTTTTTTATAACATCAAGGGTGGCTGTTTTGTCCACCTCCAGAACTTCGTAATAGTCTCTTTTTGCCATGTCGTTTTATGATACTGTTTTATTGAGCCACAACTACTTTGGCGTGGCGTATTACTTTGTCATTCAGCTTATAACCGGTTTGTACACAGTCCAATATTTTTCCTTTCTTCTCTTCGGAAGGAGCTGGAACTAATGCAATTGCTTCGTGATAATCGGTATCAAAGTTCTCACCGTCAGTCTCTATTTTCTGAAGTCCTTCCTGGTTCAATACTTTCAGGAATTTGTTGTAGATCAACTCAATTCCTTCACGCATTGCTTTTACATCATCCGAAGTTTCTGAAGTCTTTACTGCACGCTCCAAGTCATCCAAAATAGGAAGAATGGCAGTAATGGCCTTTTCTCCACCATTCTTAATCAATTCGGCCTTCTCTTTCATGGTGCGTTTACGGTAATTGTCAAATTCGGCTGAAAGACGCAGGTATTTGTCATGCTGCTCTTCCATTGTTTTCTGAGCTTCCGCCAATTCCTTGTTCACCTTCTCTTCAGCGTTCAGTTCTTCTGTTGCTTCTTTCTGAGTTTCTTCATCAATGGCAGCTTCTGCCGCTTCCTGATTTTTCAAAACTTCCTCGTCTTGAGGTTGGTTCTTCTCTGTTGGGTTCATATTCTTATTAAACTTTTTGTTTTTCTTATTTTTACTCATAACAGTCAGGTCTTTTAGGTTAATTTACTGCTAACAAATTTCGTGCCTAGTTGTTTTCTTAGAGTAATAATTTTGCAAAAGTACGGAATTTCTGCCACACTGGCATACTTTTCTGAATTAAAATGCCTACCTTTGCAATTCCAAAATAGAATAATTATATAAATAAGGTATATTAGGATGATTACAGTTTCGAACTTGGCCATTCAATTTGGTAAAAGAGTGTTGTATAATGACGTAAATATGAAGTTCACCAATGGTAATATTTACGGGGTTATCGGTGCGAACGGCGCCGGAAAATCTACTTTCTTGAAAGCAATTTCAGGTGAGCTGGAACCGACTAAGGGCTCAGTGGTATTAGGACCGGGCGAACGTCTGTCTGTATTGAGCCAGGATCACTTTAAGTGGGATGAATATACAGTCATGGATACGGTTATGATGGGACATACTGTGTTGTGGAACATTATGAAACAGCGTGAAGAACTGTATGCGAAAACTGATTTTACAGATGAAGATGGCTTGAAAGTTTCTGAATTGGAAGAGAAGTTTGCCGAACTGGATGGTTGGAATGCCGAGAGTGATGCTGCTTCTTTGTTGAGCGGATTGGGCATAAAGGAAGACAAGCACTATATGTTGATGGGGGAACTGAGCGGTAAGGAAAAGGTGCGTGTCATGTTGGCGCAGGCACTTTACGGTAATCCTGATAACTTGTTGTTGGATGAACCTACCAATGATTTGGATATGGATACGGTGACTTGGTTGGAGGAATATCTTTCTAATTTCGAGCACACGGTGTTGGTGGTAAGTCATGACCGTCACTTTTTGGACTCTGTTTGTACTCATACTGTAGATATTGATTTCGGTAAAGTGAATATGTTTGCCGGTAACTATAGCTTCTGGTATGAATCAAGTCAGTTGGCACTTCGCCAGCAGCAGAACCAGAAGGCTAAAGCTGAAGAGAAGAAGAAAGAGTTGGAAGAATTTATCCGTCGTTTTAGTGCCAATGTGGCTAAGAGCAAGCAGACAACCAGCCGAAAGAAGATGTTGGAAAAACTGAATGTAGATGAAATTAAGCCGTCGTCCCGTAAATATCCCGGTATCATCTTTACTCCGGATCGTGAACCGGGCAATCAGATTTTGGAAGTATCCGGCTTGCGTGCGGAAACTGAAGACGGTATGGTATTGTTCAATGATGTGAATTTTAATGTAGAAAAAGGAGATAAGATTGTCTTTTTGAGCCGTGATCCGCGTGCCATGACTGCTTTTTTTGAAATAATCAATGGAAATCGTACTCCGCAGGCTGGTAAATTCGCGTGGGGCGTTACTATTACTACGGCTTATTTGCCTTTGGATAATACGGATTTCTTTGAAAGTGATTTGAATTTGGTAGATTGGCTGAGCCAGTTTGGCGAAGGTAACGAAGTCTATATGAAAGGTTTCTTGGGGCGTATGTTGTTTTCCGGAGAGGAAGTATTGAAGAAAGTGAATGTGCTTTCCGGAGGTGAGAAGATGCGTTGTATGATTGCCCGTATGCAGTTGCGTAATGCGAACTGTCTGATTTTGGATACTCCAACCAACCATTTGGACTTGGAATCAATTCAGGCTTTCAATAATAATCTGAAGACTTATAAGGGAAATGTGCTGTTCTCTTCCCACGACCACGAATTTATTGAAACGGTGGCGAACCGTATTATTGAATTGACCCCGAATGGTATCATTGACAAGATGATGGAATACGATGAATACATCACTTCTGATCATATTAAAGAAATGCGTGCGCGTATGTATGGAGATAATTAAATTATAAATATGAGCTGAAAAAGAAAGAGTCATTGGGAGCCATTGTTCCTGTGGCTCTTTTTTTATGGTTTAGCCGCAATTCTCATTCTGTATGAACCATAATGAGTTCAAAAAATCTATGATAATGGACGATAATCCATGTCGTTATATTAGAATTAGGATTATTTTTGTGTCCATTAAAAACATGAAATGATACTTATGAAAAACTTAATTTTGATTTTGATTTTTGCAGCTGTTGGCTTGAATACGATGGCTTCCAATCCTGTACATGTGATTATAACTGCCGGACAGTCTAATACCGATGGACGAACTCCTAATGAAGATTTGCCGGCATATATTAAAGCATTGGCTACGGATACACTGACGTATGCCGAAGGTGCCTACCGTTATTGTCAGATAGCTCAGAATGACGGAAAGGGAGAATTTATTCCTTTCTGGCCTCGTGCCAAACGTAGCGGAAAAAATAATATGTGGGCTTTTGATGCAGTGACATATTATTGGTTGGAGCAGTTGTTGCAGGAGAAATTTTATGTGGTGAAATGGGCTGTTGGCGGAACTTCCATAGCACCTGATTATAATGCTTCCAAGGGACGTTTTTGGTCTGCGGCGCCTGAATGGCTGGCACAGGCTAAGCCAACTTCTGATGGAGGAAACTCCTTGTTGCTTTCTTTCATTCAAGAGATAGACATGTGTATAGACAAGACTCTTTCCCGCCTGAAGGATGGCTATCAGATAGATGCATTTCTTTGGCATCAGGGGGAAAGTGATTATGCTAAAAGTAAAGATTATTACCGTAACTTGAAGACAATGGTGGCTTATGTGCGTATGCATCTGACAGAAAAAACCGGAAAGGATTATTCTCGTTTGCCTTTTATTTTTGGTACTGTTGCCCGAAGTAATAAATATTTCAGCAGAGAAGTGGAGAATGCGATGAAGCAATTGGCTGCTGAAGATCCGAACATGCACCTGATAGATATGTCAGGCGCGGAATTGTTAAATGACAGACTTCATTTCACGGCTCATTCGGCAGAGTATTTGGGACAACAGGTATATAAGCAGTTGGAACAAATTATTAAAGGAGTTACCGTCAGGACTGATGAATTGAAAGGAAAACGTTTGGGAATTATTGGAGATAGTTATGTGAAGAATCATAAGGAACCTGTTAAGAATACCTGGCATTATAAATTTGCCGAGAAACATGGTATGGAATATTTAAATTATGGCAAGAACGGCAGCAGCATTGCTTATAGTAGCCCGCGTTGGGGGGAAGCGATGTATGTAAGATATAAGGAAATGCCGGATGATTTGGATTATGTTATTGTTGTGGGTGGGCACAATGATGGTTTTAAATTGGATTCAATTGGCGGTATTGATGTATTTAAAGAGAGGCTGGCAATGCTGTGTGAAGGGCTTATTGAAAAGTATCCCACAGCTAAGATTTTTTTCTTTACCCGATGGAACTGTAAAAATTTTGCAGGAAGTGATGCTGAGAAAGTGGTGGATGCTATGATTGAGGTTTGTGGAAATTATAGTATTCCTATTTTTGACAGCGCCCGAAAAGGAGGAATTTATGCAAGTAATGATCATTTTAGAAAAATATATTTTCAGAACAGCAAGAATAATACAGATACTGCACATTTGAATGAAAAAGGTCATGAACGTTTCTTGAAAGTGGCTGAGAGTTTTATATTGCAATACTGAATAATGTAAATGTAATGGATTATTTTTAAAATGTGATGACGCAGAAATAATCCATTTACAATTTTCTTACAGTTCGGAGAAAAAAGTAAGGTATTTTCTCTCCGCTAGGGAAAGTAATTCTCTTTTGATCTTTGTATTTTTCTTGAACCAGTTCATTTCTATATGTGTTGTTTGTTTTTGTATGACTTTATTCCAATTTCCAACTATTTGCCCGTTGTACAGAATAACCGGACGGAATATCCCGAAAGAATTGAATGCTTTGTGTTGGTATTCTTTGTTCAATACATCAGTACGGTCTTTGTAGCTGATTAGGTATTCATCGTATGAAGGAAGAATATGCAATATGTCGGTTGTTTTTTCTTCTTTATAAGACTGATGAACATATAATTTTTGTGCTAGGAAACGGTCAGTAAGCAATTCTTGTTCAATGGCGGCTATACCTTGTCTAGCTTCCGTTACCGAAAGTCCGGACCACCATACAAAGTCTTTCAGACTGGCAGGAGAGTGGCTTCTAAAATACTTGCGTGCCAAGATAGCTAGCGCCTCTTCTTTATGTAATTCTTGTATTGGAGGAACACGCTCATCCAAAAGTGCGAAGGTGATTTTATTATTTTTATCTGCTCCGCTGCAAATAAGTCCTTCAGCTTCAGCGTGAATCAGGAAACGGTTGGATAATCTTTCATTGGTTTCCAGCCCTCCTTCTTTAAATATGTTGTCAATTTCTTGCTTGGTCAGATGATTGTGTCCTGCTAGTGCCTTTTCCAATAATCGGTTTGCTTTGTTGTAAATGTCAACTGAAATGTCTTGTCCTCTGGACTTGGCAAAAGAGTCATTGGCAGTAATGATGCGTCGGGATGAAAGCTTCAGCATCCAGCGTATATCTTCTGCAGCTACATAATGCCAAGTAGGACGCATGACATGAATGCGCAATATATCTCCTTTTGCCAGTGCCTCATTGACTGTTTGCAGATTTCCTGCCTTTAGCCGGATACCAATAGCCCATTTGGACATGGTGTAATCTTGCGCTTGAATGCCTCCCATCCATGATACAAGATCTTTCGGATTATTGAAAACCGGATTTATTAACTGTTGGCTGTGCAGACGGATGGTAGGTATCATTTCAGATAATTTCCATCAAACGATAAAGGTAAAAGTCCGCTTACGTTTTCTAATATATAAATATCAGTCTTACTATAAAGCAGTATCCGCATAGGTTTTCCATATCGTTTTTCAGTTTCTAATAATACTTGCCGACAGGCTCCGCAAGGAGGAATAGGTGTGTCAAGAAAACCATTTTCTGTGCGGGCAGCAATGGCGAGTGTTTTTACTGCTTGATCCGGATATTGAGAATTGGCATAAAACAAAGTGGTACGTTCTGCACAAAGACCAGATGGGTAGGCTGCATTTTCTTGATTGGTTCCGGTAATGACGATATCATTTTCCAACAGTGCGGCGGCTCCAACAGCAAAATGTGAGTAAGGAGCATAGCTTCTTTTCGTTGCTTCACACGCGGCGTCTATCAGTTTGCGGTCCTTCTCTGTTAGTTCGTCATAATGGCAAGCCTCTATGTTTATTTCCAGTTTGATTTGTTTCATGATACGTTCCTCTTTGTTTTCTTGCAAATGTAATGTTTTGTTTTTAATCTCCCAATGTTTCTTTTCTAAAATCTGGTTTTAAATTTATTTGTTTTCTTATTGCTTGTCAGAGTTGAATGTGAGAAGAATAATATAG
>ENA-OYCJ01000271-OYCJ01000271.1-human-gut-metagenome-genome-assembly--contig:-NODE-271-length-11939-cov-3.144985_pt1 | contig 11939 bp, 10 predicted proteins | sample MGYA00244666_ERZ652872 | MGnify/ENA primary metagenome ERZ652872 (study PRJEB26926, sample SAMN06164826) | human gut metagenome | biome: ENVO:00009003; feature: ENVO:2100002; material: ENVO:00002003...
ATCGAGATGGATCCGTTTGAGTTCTTGGAAAAAATAGCTTTCCTGCTGGACAACAAACCTACCCATTATCCGCTGATGTGGGAAAACTATTGCAAAACCATTCCGAAGCCGGACCTTGCTTATTCCGAAATCTCCGTTATCGGAAAACTCATCCGGGCATTGCCCGAACCCTGTGCCCTGCATCTGGCAAACAGCTCCACCGTGCGCTATGCACAGTTATTTACAGTTCCTCCCCAGGTGGAAATCTGTTGCAACCGGGGAGTGAACGGCATAGAAGGCTCCCTGTCCACCGCCATCGGTTATGCCGCCGCTTCCAGCAAGCTGAATTTCATCATCATAGGCGACTTGAGCTTCTTCTATGACATGAACGCACTGTGGAATCAAAATTACGGTGCCAACATCCGCATCCTGTTACTGAATAACGAAGGAGGAGAAATATTCCACACCCTGCCTGGAATGGACAAATCAAGCCGTTCCAGGGAGTTTATCACAGCCGAGCATTACACCACCGCCAAAGGCTGGGCGGAAGAACGCGGCTTTATTTACATGAAAGTGACCGGAGAAGAAGAGCTGGAAGAAGCGATGCAGCCATTCACCTCACCCGAGACACGGATGCAACCCATGCTGCTGGAGGTGTTTACCGACAAGGAAAAAGACACCACCCTGTTAAGAGAATATTATCACGGACTTAAAAATAAAAATGAATAATGGAAACAAGAGAATGGAAAACCATCAAAGAATATCAGGATATTCTGTTTGACTTTTACAACGGAATAGCGAAAATCACCATCAACCGTCCGCGTTACCGCAACGCGTTCACCCCCACCACCACTTCGGAAATCAGCGACGCCCTGTATTACTGCCGCGAGTGCCAGGATATCAATGTAGTGGTTCTGACCGGAGCAGGCGACAAAGCCTTCTGCAGCGGGGGAGATATGCACGTAAAGGGGCATGGCGGCTATATCGGCACAGATGGAGTTCCCCGTCTGAATGTGCTGGACGTACAAAAGCAAATCCGGTCACTGCCTAAACCGGTCATCGCCATGGTAAACGGTTACGCCATCGGCGGCGGTCATGTGCTGCATGTGGTATGCGATCTGACCATTGCCTCAGAGAATGCCATTTTCGGACAGACAGGTCCCAAGGTAGGCAGCTTCGACGCCGGATTCGGCTCTTCCTATCTGGCACGCATCGTAGGGCAGAAGAAAGCCCGTGAAATATGGTTCCTTTGCCGTCAATACTCCGCACAGGAAGCACTGGAAATGGGATTAGTCAATACAGTCGTTCCTTTCGACCGCCTGGAAGACGAAACCGTGGCATGGGCAGAAAAGATGATGGAGCACAGCCCGCTCGCTCTTCGTATGATCAAAGCCGGACTGAATGCCGAACTGGACGGACAAGCCGGCATACAAGAACTTGCCGGAGATGCCACCATGCTGTATTACATGACAGAGGAAGCGCAGGAAGGAGGGAAGGCATTTTTGGAAAAACGCAAGCCACGGTTCCAGGATTATCCGAAGTTCCCATAAACAAACTACAAATTCAAAGCATGGACATTGAAGAATTCAGAAAATATTGTCTTTCGTTAGGTGACGTTTCCGAAAAGATGCCATTTGGCAAATTTGCTGCAAGATATGATTCCATCCTTGCCTTTTATGTTTATGGACACATGTTCTGTTTTATAGACATTGACAATTTCACTTTTGTCAATGTCAAATCTACTTCGGACGAAATTGAGTATATAAAAGAGAGACATGTTTCAGTCGGCAATCCCATCAACCAAAGTCTGAAACATTGGCTTCAACTTAATTTTGATGGTGATATTCCCGACACGAGCATATACACATGGGTCCAACGCGCCTTTGAGATTGTCAGGGATAAATATACCAAACCAACTACACATAAAAAAAAATGTTCCAAACCCGAATTATAAAAAAACAATTACACTTCAAGCAACCGGCAGGTACTTCCAGAGGAGTATATACCACCCGGAATGTATGGTACATCCTCCTCACCGACACCGGCAGCCGCCACTATGGCGTGGGTGAATGTGCCCCTCTCCCTGCCCTGAGTTGTGACGATATCCCCTCATACGACGAGGTGTTGGCCACTGCCTGCAAGAACCTGGAAAAGAACGGGGAAATAGACCGGGAAGCCTTGCTTCCCTATCCGTCCATCCTGTTCGGAATGGAAACCGCCCTGCTGCATTTCCGGGCACGCAGCCTGCAATTCTGGCACACCCCGTTCAGCAAAGGCAAAGAGGGCATCCCCATCAACGGACTCATCTGGATGGGAAACTTTGACGAGATGTACCGGCGCATCGGGGAAAAGATGCAGCAAGGCTTCCGCTGCATCAAACTCAAAATAGGCGCCATCGACTTTGAAAAGGAACTGGAGCTGCTGGCGCACATCCGCCGGCATTTCACCCCAGCCCAAATCGAACTGCGTGTAGATGCCAACGGTGCTTTCTCTCCTGCCGATGCCCTCGAAAAGTTACATCGTCTTTCCGAATTCCAGCTCCATTCCATCGAACAGCCCATCCGTGCGGGGCAATGGAATGAAATGGCCCGGTTCTGTGCCGCCACCCCCTTTCCCATTGCACTGGATGAAGAGCTGATAGGCATCAACCGGCGCGACCGGAAAATAGAATTGCTGGAAACCATCCGTCCTCAGTACATTATCCTGAAACCTTCTCTGCACGGAGGAATCAGCGGCTCCGAAGAATGGATGGAACTGGCGGCTGAAAGAGGCATCGGCTCATGGGTCACTTCCGCTCTGGAGTCCAATATCGGACTGAATGCCATCGCACAATGGTGTGCCACCTTGCAGCCCGCCCTCCCCCAAGGACTAGGTACCGGCTTGCTGTTTACCGACAATATAGACTATCCGCTTCACATCAAAGGAGACTGCCTTTGGTTCCACCCCGAAGAACAAGAACCCGACTTACTAAACTGGCTGAAACAATGACAAAATTCTGCACCAATAGAAACAAACAGACCATTCTGATAGAAAGCATCCCCTACTCCAACTGGGAAATTGAAATGGTAAGAATGAATATCCCTGCCGACAACCGAAGCTTCCGGCAGGAACTTCTCTCCTTTCTTTCCGAATGGTTTGACCCGGCAGACACCCTGCCGGTACATACTTCAGGCTCCACCGGCAAACCCAAGGAACTGTATGTAGAAAAAGAACGCATGATGGAAAGCGCCTGCCTCACCTGTTCCTTCCTCGGACTGCAAAAAGAAGATTCCGCCCTGCTTTGTATGCCCTTGCAATACATTGCCGGAAAAATGGTGGTAATACGTGCCTTGGTAGCGGGACTGGACTTGCTGCCTGTCACCCCCTCCGGACATCCTTTAAAAGACCTGACAAAAGCACCCGTCTTTGCCGCCATGATCCCCATGCAAGTCTATAACTCACTGCAAGTTCCCGAAGAGAAAGCGATATTGCAACAAATCAGACACCTCATTATCGGAGGCGGTCCTATCGACTCCCAACTGAACGCTGCGTTAAAAGATTTCCCCCATGCCGTATGGTCTACCTACGGCATGACCGAAACCTTGTCACACATTGCCCTACGCAGACTGAACGGTCCTGAAGCTTCAGACTGGTACACCCCTTTCGAGAGCATACAGATCCGTCTGAGTAAAGAAAACACCTTGGTGATATACGCTCCCGAAATTTGCGAAAAAGAACTGGTGACCAATGACATAGCCGAGATAAACGGACAGAACCAATTCCGCATTCTAGGCAGAAAAGACAACACGATCAATACAGGAGGAGTAAAAGTGCAGATAGAACAAGTAGAGGCCGCATTGAAAGAACACCTGTCCGTTCCTTTCCTGATCACCTCCGCCCCCGACGAAAAATTCGGAGAAATCATTGTACTGCTTGCCGAAGGACAACTGCCCGACGACATAGAACAGACCTGCACACATCAATTACCTCCCTACTGGCGTCCCAAACGTTTTGTTCCGGTATTCAAACTTCCCCTGACAGAAACCGGGAAACCCGACCGTGCCATAGCCAAATTACTGGCGCAAAAATAACTCCGATCCATTCATAAAGGGTGAATTCAAAAACCAATCAAACGGTCTTTTTGAATTCACCCTTCTTTCTGTAAAAAAGAATAATTTTCCGTGTTCTCCTACAACTTACGGAAAGCTCAAATTGTTTTCCTATCAGTATATTAAAAAAATCAAATACACGTAGTTTTTTTCCGTTTTATTTTCCCTTATGTCCACTACTCCCGGTGGAATGTATCATTAAATTCTAATTTTGTGAAGCTAGATTTGATACAAAGTATGTTATATAATAACCCAAAACCACAGGATACCAAAGAAGGACTGTCCGACCAAGATTTCAGTATTTATATGGATGCGCACACAGTGCCTTTCAGCAAATACCCCTCTTATATGCCGGCAGGAGTTTTGGGTATATGTACCGAAGGAAATGCCGAGATCCAGGTTGGTCTCCGGAAATATGTTATTTGCGCAAACGACATTCTTATTTTCATGCCGGGATTCCTGGTTTCATTTATAAAATCCAGCCCGACTTTCACCATCGACTATTGTACTTTTTCAAATGTCCTTTTTTATGACGTGATCAATGGAAGTATCAAACGTTTTCCGACCGGTTTTCATACCTACACCCAGACCCACTGCGTCTATTCGCTATCCCAAGAGAAAGCGGAACAGTTCTCCATCTATTTCCGGTTATTATACAACAGAGCCACTTCGCCAACTTATTTATTTACAAAAGAATCTATTACCAATCTGCTGAAATTACCTTTTCTGGAACTTTATGCAGACTATTACAGCACGGTAAAAGAACATAAAGTCACCACCTTGCATAAAGAAGAAATCGGATACTTTTTTCTGGATTTGCTGTTAAAGCATTACAAAGAAAACAAAGAAGTGGCGTTCTATGCCGAAAAGTTGCATGTTTCCTCCAAATACCTGACTGAAGCCTTGACCCTGGTAAGCGGAAAATCCCCCAAAGAATGGATTATACATTATACCCTGCAAGAGATTTACGCACTATTGGAGAATCCATCCATCAGCATACAGGAAATCGTTCAAAGAACCCGGTTTGCCAATCTTGCCACCTTAAGACGTTTCTTCAAGCGGCATACCGGAACATCCCTGTTGCAATACCGGAAACAGGACTTATACAAAAATAATCAATAGGTACCTCAATAAAAAAATCAGCCCGTTCCACACATTCTTCCGGAACGGGCTGATCCCTCTATCTACCAAAACTTGTTGTTTTCCTTACTATACTCAAATCCGACCGCCTTCAGTTTTTTCACCAACAGCTCCTTGTCTACATTCATATCATCACAAAGCTCGTCCAGCGAATGATAGCAGTCACGAAGTTTCATATTCACCATGCTGAAAAGCATCATCGGGTCATCAGGTAATTCCATATCAATATCTCCTTTTTAAAAATCGGCTGCAAAGTTACAAAACTTTTCATAATGATACGTATTCCATCGCCAAATATCGGTTTGACAAAAAGTTATCCCCTGCTTTTTATCCTATCAGTCCGTCAGCTTCACCGTTTCCATCTTCCCCGGAACCAAAGTAAGACGCGCCGTTCCATCCCTGTCTATCTCCACTTCCATATACCGGGCCCGGATAATGATCCTTCCGTCTACAGCCAGTACCCCCCACTGGCAGGAGCTGTCCTGATAGGCGCAATAACCACCCACCGGATGCAATATCCTCCGATAGACAGGTGGAATCAAAATCCGCTCCGCTGTCCTCAGCCCCCATTTCACTCCTATTTGAAAAGGTACGGCCTCCACACTCCTGCTGATTATACGCTGCCGTTTCCGTTCATACTCGCACTTCTCCTCACGCAAGCGTTTCTCCACACGCTCGTCCGCCTGTCTTCGGAGCAATGCCACCGCCTCATCAAAATCCTCACTCCGGTCCGACGGACGGTTACAGGCCACATAACGCTTTCCATGCCCTTTCTCCACATGATAATACCGTCCCTTCTCATCCATCACCACAATACTTTGATCCGGCAACCGTCCGCTCAGGTAATAAGCACGCTCCTCATCCCCCTCCAACAGACAAACCTGCGGTTCACAACAAAAGCCTCCTTCTTCCATGCGGCGGCATCGGGAAGGCACTCTGCCATCGTACATCTTCACATAAAACCCCATCCACACGATGGACGAAGAAGGCAACCCGCATGTATTGGCATACACCTGCCTTGTCCTGCTGTAATAAGTACGGTTCGCCTGTAACAATTCTATGCTCCCGTATCTGAGGACACGCGGGCGGACAGAATAACACCGGCCGTTCCGTAAATCCACATAAGACACCGAATTCCCGGCATGACGGACTTGCAACAAATCATCTTTCAGAAACCTCACCTCACGGCAATGCCCCGGTTCGGCCACCAAAGCCCCCGTATCATCCAGTACCCGGACACACCCGTTCCGAAGCCTCCCCACGGCAAAACGTCCTTTGATACTCAAAACCTCTTTAAACGAAGCGTCCGGCAACATCTCATCTCCCTTTTCCAATCCCCAAAGACCTGTTTCCTTATCTACAAATGCCCTCAGCCTGCATGACGGTGACTGCTCCTTCTCATCCGGCAAAGCCTGCTCTCTGATGGAAGAAAGCAAACGCCCGTGCTCCATAACCACCACCAAGTCCCCACCGGCTTCAGCCGGCCTTTCCACCACCGGAAAAGCGGTAACGGAAGCATCACAGTTCATCCGTCCGGGCAAACTCCCCTTTCCCGCCATCCGTCCCCGGAACATAGCATCCCAGTTCCATCGCTGTGTAGGAAGCCCGAAAATGCGGTACAGCCCCACATTGTCTATCAGCATACACGCCTCCTTGCCCTCCGATCTCCGCAATCCGCGCCCTACCTGCTGCAAATATTTAGCCAGTGACAAAGTAGGACGGGCCAGTTGTACAAACTCCACATCGGGACAGTCGAACCCCTCGCTGAATACATCCACATTCACCAGCACCTCGATTTTTCCATGTCTGAACTCCTCCACCATCCGCTTACGCTCCATAGCAGGAGTCTTGCTGTCCACAGCCACCGCATTCACTCCCCGCCTGCTGTAATACTCCGCTATCCGCCGGGCATGTTCAATGCTGATGGCATACACCATCCCCTTCTTGCCGGAAGCAAACTGCCTGACACTGCGGTACAGGCGCTCGATACCGGGACGCCTGTTCAGTACCGCATCCATCTCTTTCACCTGATAATCCCCATCGGCCCCCCGTTTCTCCAGACCGTCAATGAGCCGCTGCTCCTCGCTGCCGGGACGGATGGATACATAATCGAACACAGACAACACGCCTTTTTCAATAAACTCGGCAATACTCCACGAAGTAACCAGTACCTCGAACAGTTCCGTGAACCCCCTACGGTTCAGGCGGCAAGGTGTGGCAGTCACACCCAGTTTCTTTGCGGCAGGATAACGCTTCCACATCTCCGTGTAAGAAGCGGCCAAGGCATGATGAGCCTCGTCTATCACAATCAGTCCCGGAGCATCACCCGCCTCATTCCAGTGCCGGGACAGCCATTGGACAGACATCACCCTGACCGGAGTATCCTCCCTCCGGATACCATATTTAGCCAGCGTTTCCTCCATTTGCGCCACCAGTTCCCTACGATGGGCAATAAGCCATACCCCGCTGCCGGCAGAAGACACGAACTCACTGACCACAGATGCCAGCAAATGTGTCTTGCCCGTACCGGTAGGCATCTGCACCATCACACTCCGGTGAGCTTTCCACGCTTCCATCAGACGTGTTTTCATCTCTATCTGATAATCCCGCAACATAAATAATTTGCCGATTTGCTAACGTGCCAATGGAGTAAGAGGATAACTGAAAAAATTATTTACTAGCCAGCATATTATTAATCTGCGCCCGTATATTGGCTATCGTACCGCCCGACACAAGCCGTTTGGCAAAAGGTAGCAACGACTTGATGAAAGCCGCTTTCACCACCGTGTGTTTGTCTACATTCCTACAGTTCTCATCGGCCAGCATCTTTCCTACCACCACCGCCAGTTCGCGTGCCGTGGTACACTCTCCCAAAAGTATCTTGTAAGCCCTCATCACCTTTATATCGGGTATATAGACCGATACGTAAAATTCATCATCCGACAGTTCCGCCGGCTCCTGTGCCGGCTTCTCATCCGTCACACTTTCTGTACTCTCCGTTTTCTCAGAATCTTCCGGTTGGTCGGCGGCCTCATCACCCCGGTCGCCATAAAAGTTCTGAATGGCGGAAGACGCCACAGGGGCAATCAGATTGTTTCCGCCATAAATATTTATCATCATATCAGGTTTTTCATTCATATACTATTTCTTTTCTCTATTCTTTAATTATTATCAACAGATCGTTAATCAAAATCCATATTTTATCAATATATAATCAATAGCATGCACCAATAGTAAACAGATAGTAAACGGTTATGAACCGATTTCCATACGTCATTCCCTACCCGTATATTTGTGCAGATAAATCAAAATCAATTTCTTTTATGAAAGAATACATCATGTCATTTTTCAATGCACCCGTCACCAATAAAATACCCACATGTATATGCAGTGTGGCAGGGCTTCATACCTACATCAGCACCAATCCGCAACTGGAAGAACTGACGCGTAAAGTCAGAGCCGGACTCGGAGACAAGCAAGTGTTCCGAAAGAATAAACAGACCCTTTTACCGTATGTCACTCCGGCAGGTATCTTCTCTTACTGCAAAGAGCAATGCATGCAAGTTCCTTCGGGCCTCTTTGTCATAGATATTGACGAACTGGCTTCCACCGAAGAAGCGGCAATGTGGCGCGACCGCCTCTTTGCCGATGAAGTGCTGCACCCCGTACTTTCCTTTGTCAGCCCCGGAAACCAGGGAGTAAAACTGTTTATCCCTTACCGCATAAACCCTTTCCTGAGCGTGGAAGAATCCTTCGACAATGCCCTGCACACCGCATGGGAGTATCTGGAATGGAAATACGAGCTGAAAGTGGACAGGGCCAATGCCGACTTGTCCAGAGCCTGTTTTCTGTCGCACGACGGAGAAGCGAAAATCAATAACCATAAATATTAAAAAATGAACGATTCTATTTCTATCTTGGAACAGCTGGTAACAGCCATCGAACAAGCGGGAGTCAATGTGGCCCCCACCTATCAGGAATATATGCCGCTGGCCTTTGCCATAGCCAACAGTTGCGGAGAAGAAGGACGCACCCGGTTCCACCGCATCTGCCGCATATCCGAAAAGTACCACCACGATGAAGCAGACAAACTGTACGGACATGCCCTGACCAAAGGAACAGGCAGAAATTCCCTGGGAACCGTCTTCCATCTGGCAGAGGTGGCCGGGGTGAAAATGGACCCGAAACTTGCAAACTTGCAGAACTTGCAGTCTCTCCACACCCACACACGTGCGCGCGTATCCTATAATGCCCATCCGGATGCTTCCGACGGGACTCCGCCCGATGCCGTTTTCACGGACCCAGCCTCCCCCCTGTCCGACGGCGTGTCCAAGACCATCCTCCCTGCCCGACTTCCCTCTTTCCCCGACTACCGCTGGCCCGCCTTCCTGCAAGGAATCATAGACTGCGGTAACTCTCCCGCCCAACGGGATATCCTGCTGCTGGGTGCGGCAACCGTGCTGGGAAGCACTCTCAACAAACTGGTAAGTTTTGTGTACGGACGAAAGCACAAGTATCCCTGTCTGCAAGTGTTCGTCACCGCGCCTCCCGCTTCCGGCAAAGGTGCGCTGACCTGGGTACGCCGTTTGGCAGAACCCATACACAACGCGCTGCTGGACACCTACCGGGAAAAAATAAAGACCTACCGCATGGAAAAGACCAAATGGGACACTTTGGGGAAGGAAAAGGCAAATACCCCCGAACCCGAACAGCCCCAGCTGAAAATGCTCCTCATAGCCGGCGACAATACCGGTACAGGCATACAGGAAAACCTGATGGACTCCGGAGGCGTAGGACTGATATGCGAAACCGAGGCCGACACCGTGAGCACCGCCATTGGAGGCGACCACGGACACTGGAGCGACCTCCTCCGGAAATGTTTCGACCATGACCGGCTGGCCTACAACCGGCGCACCAATCACGAATACCGCGAATGTAACGTTACGTTCCTCTGCGTACTTCTCAGCGGCACGCCTGCACAAATCAAGCCCCTTATCCCATCGGCCGAAAACGGATTGTTCTCTCGCCAGCTGTTCTACTATATGCCTGCCATTGAAGAATGGGAAGACCAGTTCAACGAAGCGGATACAGACTATGACTCCCGTTTCCTGGAATGGGGGGCACAATGGAAAGAAGTGCTGGACGCCATCACCGCTTCGGTGAGCAACATCAACATGAAGCTCACCCACGAGCAAAAAGAGATATTCAACTTCCACTTTGCCCGCGTATTCGGACGAGCCTCCGCCATTCACGGCAACCAGATGAAAAGCGCCGTAACCCGTATTGCCATCAATATCTTCCGCATCATAAGCATTATCGCCCTGCTGCGCTCTCTGGAATCCCTGCTGCCGGGAGGCGAAAGGAGCGGTGAGCCACAGGAAAACATCGTGCGTACCCTGCTGGACTGTCCCGGACTGACCCCGTCGGCCCATATTCCACAAGAAAACATAGCAGACGGAATCGTACCGCAATTCAACCTCTCCATCCGCACCGACGACTTTTATGCCGTGCTGGCCCTGGTGGAACCTCTGTACCGCCATGCATGCCACATTCTCTCGCTCCTGCCCGCAGGAACCCCCACCGCACCATCGGCGAACATGACTCCCGAAACCCTGTTCGACTGCCTTCCCCTGCGCTTCACCCGCAACGAAGCCATCGACAAAGGAGAACAGGTAGGAGTTCCGGCAGGCTCGGTGGACTCGCTGCTGAAACGTATGACCGAACGCGGACAGCTGGTCAAAGTGGGGCGTGGCGAATACGAATTCAACGCGCGCATGCACACACGTACGTGTGTGGGTGTGAGAGAGAGTGCAAGTTCTGCAAGTTTGCAAGATTCCTGAATTTAAAATGTATAAATATGAAAGATTTCCTTTATTTCCCATCCATGACAAAAGGTAGCCTGGCTCTGCTCTATTTTCCCGGTTCAAATCCCCGGATAGCCACCCGGCATCTGATGAGGTGGATAAACGGCTGTCCCCCTTTGATGGAAGAGTTATCCGCAACGGGTTACCATACCTCGCAAAAAGTCTTCACGAGCCGCCAGGTGACACTGATCAACCGGCATCTGGGCAGCCCCGGATAGCCCTGCAAGCTCTTTGGAACAGGATGAAAGCCATAAAGTGCCACAAGGTGTCATAAAGCGTCAGCACGCATTTCACAGTACCTATCTTTGCAATGTCAACAATGAGGGAGCCGATACGTTACTAACCTTCGGCCTAGCATGTTACTAACATGTAACCCCATACGTTACTAACCTTCAGCCTTACACGTTACCTACGTGCAATCCGCAAGAAAAGTAAAGTATTCTCCCTCTTCACTGACGAAATTCATTTTTTATTTTTCATCTCTTAAAACCCTATTTATCATGATCAACTACAGCACCTGCATGCGTGGTAACCCCACCGACAAAGACGCGGCCAAGAAGGCGTATGCCAACGCCCAGTACTCACAAGTAATGACACTGGACAAGTTCTGTTACCACATTGCCAGCCACGGATGTGTATACTCGCGCGCCGATATCCAAGCCATCCTTATTCTTGCCGTGGACTGCCTGCGCGAGCAGTTGTTGAACGGACAGCAGATACAGATGGGCGATCTGGGCGTATTTTCGAACAGTATCCGAAGCCTCGGCGCCCCTTCGATGGCAGAGTTCACTGTGGAGAACATCACCGAGGTGAACGTACTGTGGCTGTCTCTTATACACATCTGACGCTGCCGACGATCGCATAAGTG
>ENA-OYCJ01000274-OYCJ01000274.1-human-gut-metagenome-genome-assembly--contig:-NODE-274-length-11814-cov-4.396037_pt1 | contig 11814 bp, 10 predicted proteins | sample MGYA00244666_ERZ652872 | MGnify/ENA primary metagenome ERZ652872 (study PRJEB26926, sample SAMN06164826) | human gut metagenome | biome: ENVO:00009003; feature: ENVO:2100002; material: ENVO:00002003...
TACGAGATCTAGTACGGTCTCGTGGGCTCGGAGATGTGTATAAGAGACAGCAATGGATGTCTGTATTTTTTTATCGCACGCACCTGTATGAATACCATCGAAATTCCAATCAATATTAAGATGCCGCCGATATCCAGATTCACAAAATATCCTTCCTTGAGTATTTTTCCATAGGTAAGCTTCGTCATACGTATAGCAATAAATTTGTGATTGATATACGCACTTACGATTGTTTTTACATTCTCATCAATCACAACTTTCGTCATGCCTTCCACTCTTGCCGTACCGTTCTCTTCCACTCTCTGCTTCAAATCTACGAACTGTTCCGGTTGCATCTCAACAATATAGCTTTCCTCAGCGGTTGTTACAAGGTAATATCCTTCATATTTATTTTCCGCCAACTTCTCCGGTACCCGAATAATATCAATATATGCTGTCTGATTCGCAGGATTAGATTCTTCCTGTAATACCTGCTCAAATGGTCGGACACACTCCATCTTTCTCTTTGTCTGAATCAATCCAAATCCCACCAATAATATTCCTATCACTAAGAGGATCATTCCAATTGTCCGCCCTATTTGATTTAATTTGTATTCTTCTTTTATATGCTTATTTGTATATTTCATGTCATGTATCCTCCTACACTTGATTTTTCAGTCCGGCAAAACGGAATTCAGATATTATCATAAAATCTCTGCAACACGATTGCCAACTCTTCCGGAACTTCTACGTTTGCTTCATGACCTTTTTTCATAAGTTCACGGAAGTAAGAATTGTTCAAATGATCTCTGATAAACTTAATTCATTTATTATACCATATATCGGCAGCTTTGCATATCCATATCTTATGTCATATTTCTGCGATACAAAAGAACTAATTTATGAAAACGTGCGACACTGTTGCACGTTTTCATAAATCTAGCATATTAAATACAGCTATCATTCTTCACAAACTCCATATATAATACCCTCGCACCGGCTGTTTGATCATGTTTCGCCGCTCCAGCTCATAAAGCACACTGATCGTCGTCGATACACCAAGTCTTGCCTGTGCGATCACATCATCCACATGCACGGGATCTAAGCCTAGAAGGTCATATACGGTCCGTTCTGCGGTTGTCAGGTTATCCCGTGTTTCACTTTGTTTTTCGGTGCTACCGGATGCAGCACCGCTAACATCATCCATATTCAGGCGTTCCTCTCCCCACAGATCAAGCAGGATATCCTTCGGTCTTGTCACACACATCGCACCCATCTGAATCAGATGGTTTGTACCCTCACTGAATGCGTCTAATACTCTGCCCGGCAGAGCGTACACCTGTTTTCCCTGATCAAGTGCCAGATCTGCTGTAATCAGAGAACCGCTTTTCTTCTTGGCACAGGATACTAATACACCATCCGACAGTCCGCTTATGATCCGGTTCCTGAGTGGGAACTGAAACGCAAGCGGCGGTACATCCAGACAATATTCGGACAGAATCAATCCCCGTTCTTCAATCTGCGCGAATAATTCGATATTCTCGCGCGGATATGTGACATTGATCCCGCAGCCAAGCACTGCAATCGTATAGCCTCCTGCTTCCAGACAGCCGCGATGTGCCTGTCCATCGATGCCCCTGGCCAGTCCACTCACAATCTGGATTCCTGCCTTTGCAAGCTCTCTCGCGAAGATACGTGTCGTTTCTTTACAGTATGTATCTGCATTCCGCGCACCCACAATCGCAACCGATTGATTATAATAATTGATGCTCTCCCGGATTTTACCACGCGCAAATAAAATCTCCGGTTTATCGTAGATATTTGTAAGCTTCTCCGGGTATAACGGATGCCCCGGATACAAGATCCGGATGTTTCGTTCTTTTAATCGTCCGTATACTTCATCCAGATAATTTGAATTTTTGCGAAGTAAAAGCGTCTGATATTCAGCCGGTTCAAATTGCTTTACCAGCTCCTTCTCAAGCTCCGATACCGATTGCTCCATAGCCTGCTCTACCGTTCCATACCGTAGGATCAGATAATATTTTACTTTTGATGATATCTCATGATTTCCATATAGCCACAGCCTTGCCATCTCACTTCTAGTTTCCATACAGAACCTCCTTTGCAAATACATCCTGATTGCGGTAAAATGCCGCCTCCTGCAGATGTGCATGTTCAATCTCTTCGCTGCCAGCCAGATCGGCGATTGTGCGGGCAAGCTTTAATACCCGGTGCACACCCCGGACAGATAATTCCTGTTCTTCAAAAAGCTGAAGCACCAGCCTTTTTCCTTCCTCCGATAACGTGATATATTCCTCCAGATTCTTTCCATCAAGCTGTGAATTAAACAGCAGTCCGGTTCCGGCAAACCGTTCCTTCTGCATCTGTCTTGCCTGTTCCACCCGTGCCCGGATTATCTTTGAAGATTCCGTTTTCTGTTTGGAGAAAAGCACCTCCTGCTTTACGCCTTTAACCTCCATCCGGATATCGATCCGATCAAGCAACGGTCCGCTTACCTTGCTTTGATAACGGCGGATCTGCTGTTCCGTGCAGCTGCATCTACGATAATCCGGGTAGTTTCCACACGGACAAGGATTCATCGCCGCCACAAACATAAAATCCGCTGGGAATTCATACGACGCCTGCACTCTCGATATCCGGATTCTACGGTCTTCCAAAGGCTGGCGCAGCACTTCCAACACGGGTTTGGAAAATTCCGGAAGTTCGTCCAGAAACAGCACCCCATAATGTGCAAAGCTCACCTCCCCTGGTGTCGGAACCCTGCCGCCACCGATCAGTGCATATTCCGAGATTGTGTGATGTGGTGCCCGGAACGGACGTCTGTGTATCAATCCCCCTTCCGGCGGTAACATCCCTCCGACACTGTATATCTTTGTCACTTCCAGACTTTCTTCGAAGCTCATCTGTGGCAGGATCGTCGGCAGACGCTTCGCGAGCATGGATTTCCCTGCGCCGGCAGCACCGGTCAACAACACATTGTGAAATCCTGCCGCAGCAATCTCCATCCCCCGCTTGATGCTTTCCTGTCCTACTACATCAGAAAAATCAATATCATACAGATATTCCGATGTATCCACAGCCGGTTGCTCGACATTCGTATTCTCATATTCTTTTATTCCCTGGATATACTCCATGGTCTCCTTCAGGCTTGAAACACCTATAACCGATATTCCCTGCACCAAAGCAGCTTCCTGCACATTTTCTTTTGGAACAATGCAGCTTGTCATACCTTCTTCTCTGGCACAGATGACCATCGGAAGAACGCCCGGAATCGCTTTTATCGATCCGTCCAGGCTCAGTTCTCCGAGCACCAGCGTCTGTTCCATCGGTAATTCCGCTGTTACGCCAAGTGACAGAAGCACGGCTGTTGCAATCGCAAGGTCATATCCGGAACCATCTTTTCTCATATCTGCCGGGGATAAATTGATTGTGATGCGCTTCGGTGGCAAATGAAAGCCTGAATTCTTAAGCGCAGTCCGCACGCGTTCCGATGACTCCCTGACAGACGATGACAGATATCCAACCATGGTAAATACAGGCAGACCATCATTCACATCTGCCTCCACATCGATCATCCGTCCATCCACACCGTGAACCGCACAGCTTTTTACTTTACTAAACATATTCGCTCCCTTCTTCTCCAAGGGCGCTGGCCAATTTTATAGTATAAAAGAAAAGAACATCTGTCAACGAACAAAGTCTGAAACTTTTGTGAACGTTGCAAATGTTCTTTTCTATTACAGGCACTGCTATCTGCATATCCATGCCTATTTCTTTTTCTGTACACTGTATCCGAATTTGCCGACATAATCACCAAGTGTAAAATACTGTCCGTGGGAATATGCGATCAAATCTGTCTTATTCAGGTCAAACTTTCCTGTCTCATCCATGTATTTCTCATCCGCAAGTACGGCTGTTACCTCTGCTAAGAACATATCATGGGAGCCAAGCTCCATTACCTGTGTAACCTTACACTCGATATTGACCGGGCTTTCTTCAATGACAGGTACCGACACTGTCTGTGCCTTGCCCTTCGTCATCTTCATCTCCGCGAATTTATCTACATCTCTGCCTGATTTTACACCACAATAGTCCATCGCATAACACAGATCCTTCGTCACTAAATTAATAACGAACTCTCCGTTTTTCGTGAGTAATTCATGTGAATATCTTGACTTTCGTACTGAGATCGATACCATCGGTGGATCGGAATTGATGGTTCCCGTCCATGCGATCGTGATAATGTCATCGATTCCATTTCCATCACCGGTTGTCACCATAACCGCCGGTACCGGATACAACATATTTCCCGGTTTCCAAACCTGTTTTGCCATTTTCTGCCTCCTGTTTTTTTATCTATTCAGGTAAATCAAAATACAATCATTCCGTTATTCCAGCAGACTCCGGATCTCCTGCATCTTGTAGTCCATCGCCGTAATCGTATCCGCGCACTTTTTTAACTCCTTCGCAATAATCTCCGGATGCTTCAGATTGTCCTTCTTATACTTGAGCTTATGATCAAGACTCGCCCAGAAATCCATCGCGATTGTCCGAAACTGCACTTCGACTTTCATATATTTTTTCTCATTTGACAAGAAAATCGGAATCTCCACAATCAGATGCAGACTTCGGTATCCGTTTGGCTTTGGATTCCGTATGTAATCCTTCACACATACAACCCGGATATCGTCCTGTTTTGTCAAAAGCTCTGATACCGTATAGATATCCTCCGGGAACGAACAGATCACACGTACACCTGCGATATCCGTCAGGTTCTCCTCGATATTTTCTATCGAGATTTCCAGACCTTTTCGTTTCATCTTCTCCACGATGCTGAGTGGTTTTTTCAATCTGCACCGGATTGACTCAAACGGATTTCGATTATACTGTGATGCAAACTCAGTATTCAACACCTTCAGCTTTGTCTCAATCTCCATCAACGCACACTCATAGTGCATCATAGATTCTATAAACGGCTGCATCGTCTGCAGCACCTTTTCCGGGTTGTCGGAGTTCATCAGAAGCTCCATACTCATATCTGTACTCCCGTTCATGTTACACACCTCTATTCTTACGAATCGTTTTCATAAATAATTCCTTTAATTTCCGGTCATAATCTCTGCCGATCTTATTCAGTGCTTCATGGCTGACAAATCCACCTGCCATCGCAGCATGTCCACCACCGGAACCAATTCCATCCAACGCCTGATAGATTAGTTTTCCTGCATCCACATCTGCCCGCTCACTGCGCACAGAGAATTTAATGCCATCCGAATTGATAGAGTAGACAACGGCTACATCGACCACATCCAAGGACAAAATAAAATCCGATATGATCGCAACAAGGGAATTCGGGCACTCAAATGGAATGTAGGTGAATCCAACATAATCAAACACTTCGATATGCTCGATTGCCGCACCATACGCCTTCAGATCCTGAAATTCTATCGTGGAATTATACATACTGTTCAGTTTTTCCGTACTGATATAATCGAACAGATATGCCATCATATCCATATCAAACGCGGTTGTTCCACGCACAAAATCTGCCGTATCCATCTTGATTCCATAAGCAAGTGCGGTCGCAACATCCTCATCCATCGGCACACCGCTTGTCTGAAAATACGACGCAACAATGCTGGCACAGGCACCAACAATACGGATATCCTCGAACTTGTAATCCTCTGTCTTCACAAACACCGGATGATGATCGACACATGCCACCTCATTGCCCAGAAGATCTGTCGTATTTGCATTCGGTTTCTGACAATCGACATGCACGATATAGTCCTCCGCCTGCATGTCCGGGATGTCATCATACGAATAAATCTCGATGCCAAACGTATCCATCATCTTTCTTGTATTAAACCGGTCAATACTGCCGACATAACAGATGGTCGATGTAATTCCATAATATTCCAGATATCGCTTCAAGCCAAATGCACTCGATATCGCATCCGGGTCCGGGAAATTATGTGTCTGTAAATATACCTTATGTCCTCTCAGAAGTTCAATCAACGCCTTCTGTTTTTCTTCTGCCACTTGCGCCTCCTGTTAACAATCAAAGCACAGCAATACATACGCTAAGATAAGCATTGCCGTCACTAAAACAAACTCGCAAAACCCACTGACAAAATACGAAAGTATCATGCCAATCGCCATAAATAAAATCGAATATCCAAATAATGCCTTCAATGCCGCCTCTTCATCATATTTGTTCTACTACATACTATGAGACAAACGGAGTGAAAAGACGTAATTTCGTTCAAATCCTAGTTATTCTCACTTGCCTGATCAATCGCTTCTTTGATTTCTGGGCTGTCAATATCCACATCTGCTTTCTTACCCATGGCTGTTGCAATCTTATCGACAACCTCTGGAATCATGTCGATCACCTTGCTTACCGTGTCACCCTGCTTGACTGGAATCATCTTCGCATGTCCGTTCTGGATCACAAGTACCGCAGTTGGAGACATCTTACCGCCCATTCCGCCTCCAGCAGAGTTGGAACCGCCGTTTTTGCCAAATGCACCGGCAGCTACACCAAAATTCACATCCACCAATGGTAAAATAATTGTATCGCCTACCTTCGTTGGCTCGCCAACAACTGTCTTCGTTGTAAGCAGGGAATCCATCCCCTGAAATAAAGAACCAACTGTCTGATTAAAATCATTTGCCATCACTCATTACCTCCAATTTCTATATTATCTTACTGATTCATTACTTTCTTTGCAACTTTTAGTGTCCTCCAGATATTGATATTCAAGACAATCCGGAGCAGATATCCAAGCCGGATTCGGCCTTTCAGCTTCACATCCAGTTCCAACACCTTCTGTTCAAAATCCGGCTGCATTGACAGCCCTTTTTGATATACAAACGGCAGTAAGCTCAAATATCCGGTCACCTGCCCGGTCTTGTATGGCTCATCCATGCCGTAATGCACATAGCCCTTTACCTTGCGTGGCAAAATATGTTTCAATGTCCGCGGAATATATTTTTTCAGATATTCACGTGTCTTTACCGTACACGACAGATTCCAGAACTTCTGCAATCGCCGGAGCTTTTTCTTCGCAGTCGCTGTCTTTTTCTCGATCTTGTCAGTCACACGCTCTGCGACCTTTCCTGGTGTGTGATTTATCACAAATGTCCAGACTTTCTTAATCTTCTCCCACACCTTCCGGCACAATATCTTCAATCTGCCCGATTGCTTCTTTTCTTCTTCCGACAGATCGTCCGGTTCGTCCAGATCAAAGATTTCATGCTCTGGTGCTTCCTCTGTCTTTGTTTCTATATCATCCTCATTTATGTCTGTCTCTGGAAGTGGTATCGTCGGAATCTCTGTAATAGTCCCATCTGACTCATCCGTTTTCTCCGATTCACTTATTATCTTCTGTGAACTATTTTCTATACTATCCTTTCGCTTTACCGGCTTCTCACAGATTGCATCATCGTCCTCATCCACGTCGATATCATCCCACGCGTCGTCGAATCCCTCATCAGCGAGATGTTCCACCTCACGCTCTGCTTCTTCTGCCTTCTTCTTTCCAAGCCTAAACCATAACAGCCGTATCTCCTGTTTCAGTTTATCCTTCTCCCGGCTCTGGTCATACAACACCCGGACACTTAAGATCAGATACCGTACCTTTGCTTTTGCCTGTAATGTCTTCCCACCCTGATACGAGATATCTGCCTGATACCGGATCGGGCAAAATAAAATCAGCATCACAAGCAAGAGAAGCAATCCTATGATACCAAGGAGGATCCATCCGATTATTTTTAAAATAAGTAACAATACATGCAGCATTCCTTACCTTACTCCTACCTGTGGTTCTTTCACTTCAATCAAAAGAAAAAATCCTCTACCTTCCATTCTTCCCCGGTTTCATCATACATATCCTGTATGATCTGCAATACGAGCTGTTCTGCCACTTCTTTGCCTCTTGCAAAGCCGACAACCCGTATCCGGGAATCCAGCTTCCTATATGGTTTTTGTAACAACTGATTATATGGATAAATCTCCAGCAATCCATCCTGCAATAACGGCAACACGATCACATACAGATTCCGGACAGGCTTATGCCGCCTGATCCTTTTCCTGATCCGTGCCTGTTTTCGCTCTGTAAGATTGTATGTATAACATTTATCAGCAAAAATCACGATTACTCCTCTATCATCTCTGAAATCAGCTTATTACATGCCATAAGTTCGCTGTCATCCTTACAATTCTCAATTACATAATCAAAATAATCCCGGATCTCCTGTTGTGTATTCATGAAGATCGGCATTGCAGCAAGAAGCTTACACATCATACTACGGTAAACCGGTCTCTTCACACTCGAAAACAAATCGCCAAGTTCCTTTACAAGTGCTTCCTTCTTTGCTGTGATATACGCATGATCTGCGGTTTCTGTCTTTCTAGAAACCTTGTCTAGATCAATAAACAAGCTTGTAGAAAGCAGCTTGCTTACCTTATCCAGACGGTCAAATGTCTCTGTCAGTGCAAGGCTTTCAATCTGCTCGGCTTTTCCAACGCGAATCTCATCCAGCACTGCTTCCAATATCACGATAGATTCATACACGCGCTCCTGCACACCTTCGATTGTGAAAAACTCATCCATCACCTCATCCGGTAACTGATCGATCGTCTCTGCCTTTACACACGCCTTGATAATGCGAAGTGCTGCTGCATACCCCGGTACATCTTCTTCGTTCTTCTCATATGCTGCATCAATCGTAAGTAGGATCGTATACACATCATTTATGACTTCCTGTAACAGCATAAACGCTGACACTTCGTTGTTGATGATCGTCGCAGCCTGATTCAGACGCTTCGTCAAATCTTCAAACTCCGGCAGCGTGAGTGCCGCATAATCAGCCTCTGCAAGATCGGTATAAACATGATATAAAAATGGATACTCCGTCTCAAATCCCTTTGGCTTCTTCAAAAGCACTGCACTGCGCAGCATATCAACAAACTCATCCACAGAGGTTGTCTCGCCCTCCTCATAGATATTGAGTGTTGAATTGACAATATCATAAAACTTATTCTTCGTCATACGAACCGGAAGCTGCGCCATCAGAAGCTGTAATTTACTGTTTATAACAACCGTATCATTCTCTGCAAATACATAGGCAAACATCTTCTCAGAAAGCCCTTTTGCATCAACCGGTGCCACTTCATCACGCACGGCAGCCTCCACACGGTTTAACACATACTCATAAATCTCATATGCATCCGTGTAAGCGGTCAGAATATGCATCTTATATTCTACATTGCTACGAAGCTGTGCGATTGCTTCCATAGAATCTTCGTCCACTGCCTCGCGCTTAACCAGATGACGGTCTAACAAGCCTGTCAGAAGTGCAAAATATTTGCAGACATCCGTGTTCTTGTCATCCTGCTCATCACAGACTTCCTTCATCGTGTAATAATTCATGCTTCCTTTTACAGTCGCATAGCAGTTATACTGTCTTCCAAGCAGTTCTGCATATTCTGGAAGTTTCTTGTCTAAGTCTTTGTCTCTCTGTATATCTGTCACTAATTTCTTACATGTTGCTATCATTATATCAGTCTCCTATTTCACATGCTCATGCGTAAATAAATGTTCGTTACAATACTCATAATTTCCGTTACATTTTGAGCAGAACCGAAACTCCAGATCATCGCCATCCCGCTCCGTTCTTCCACAGATTGCACATTTGTGCTTCGTGATGTTCGATGGATATCCCATCTGCTGTGCCTTGTGACGCCGGTCTGCCTCTCCGTTTACCTGTCGAGAGAGATTCTCCACGCGACGATCATAATCCCGTTTTCTTCGTTTCGCTGCCGCCTTGCTGTTCGAGCTTCGCATACCGACACCCCGCCCCATAATCAGGTAGAATATAAAGAAATTCACCAGATACGCAATGATGGAACCACGGTTCAACGTACTTGTGGTTGGCCGCATAAATTCATATGCCATCAATCCCATATCTATAACTGCGACCCAGAAAGCACGGATTGGAATGAAAAACATAAACAACACACGTGCATCCGAATACATCAGTGCAAACGCTAAGAACAATCCATAATCAAAGTAATACATTGCCCATATTCCAACATCCATCATGCCAAGAATGGAACCATTTGCATAATAGTAAATACTGATGCCTAACATGATGACCGTATTCCAGAACCATGCACCAAATATATAAAGGTTAAACATAAATGTTCCCATGGCCTGTTCGATCTGTTGTCCAAACAAAATCAATATAAATATCATCAGTATTCCAACTAAATTCAGATCTCCCGGTGGTGAAAATACCCATGTGAATAGCCGCCAGAACTGGTGCTGTTCCATAATCGCATACGGGGAAAAAACAAGCTTGACGGCAAACGTCGGTACAAACGCCCATAATATATATGAGATTGCCATCACAACTGCGATCTTGATCGGGAGATTTCGAATTGCAAATTTACCAAATTTTTTCTCTAACTTCACAAAAAAACTCAAATTAAATTTTCCTCACTTTCACTTTGCATATCAATTCGATATTATACCCTATATACATAAAAAAAGCAATCGCCACGCGCGGATTCTCCGTCTGTGGCAATCACTTTTCTCATACACTTCTATCCCATTTTCACCAATCTGTTTCTATGACTGTTTTTCTTTCTCCGGCGGAATCCGGATGATTGTTCCAAGTGGCACCCGCAGATCGTAAAGCTCCCGGTTATACTGCATCAGATCCGCAATATCCGTATCAAATTCCCCGACTAAGCTTCCTAGTGTCTCCCCAACCTTCGCCGTATAATAACGCCGCTCTTCTTCCTCATACACCTCTGTCGGAATACAGATTTCATCTCCCGGCTGCAGATTGTAGACATTGACATATGGATTCTCTTTCAGGATATCAATCAGGCGTACACCATACAGTTTTGACAATTTGTACAGTGTATCTCCGGCAACGACTTTGTGCACGGTTCCCTTACATTCATGCTCCATACCGCATATCTCCATACTCATTTCTGATTATTCTATTCTTAATGGGTAAAAATGTTCTTAATTTTTGTGTTGAAATTCATGATTCTTTCCTATATAATGTCAGATGTCGAAAAATGCAGGAATATAAATAGTGAAAATAGTAAAAAAGAGGTAAGCATTTCATGAAGAGATTAGGAATCGATATTGGTTCGACCACAGTCAAGGTTGCTGTGATCGACGAAGAACATAACATATTATTTTCTGAATACAAGCGTCACTTTGCGAATATCAAAGAGACATTAAAGGAGCTTGTAGAACATGCCAGCAAGGAGCTTGGAAATGTTGAAGTTGCTCCTACGATCACCGGTTCCGGTGGACTTGCATTGGCACAGGTCATCGGGATTCCGTTTGAGCAGGAGGTTGTCTGTGTATCAGAAGCTCTGACTGACTATGCTCCACAGACGGATGTTGCGATCGAGCTTGGCGGCGAGGATGCCAAGATCATCTATTTTACAAACGGTGTGGAACAGCGTATGAACGGTGTATGTGCCGGCGGTACTGGTTCCTTTATCGACCAGATGGCATCCCTGCTCCAGACAGATGCTTCCGGACTGAACACATACGCGAAGGATTATGATACGATCTATCCGATTGCCGCGCGTTGTGGTGTATTCGCAAAGACTGATATCCAGCCACTCATCAACGAAGGTGCAACAAAGCCAAACCTTGCAGCTTCTATCTTTCAGGCGGTTGTCAACCAGACGATCAGTGGTCTTGCCTGTGGTAAGCCAATCAAGGGAAATGTTGCATTTTTAGGTGGTCCTCTCCACTTCCTCGACCAGCTCAAGGA
>ENA-OYCJ01000275-OYCJ01000275.1-human-gut-metagenome-genome-assembly--contig:-NODE-275-length-11771-cov-5.659013_pt1 | contig 11771 bp, 19 predicted proteins | sample MGYA00244666_ERZ652872 | MGnify/ENA primary metagenome ERZ652872 (study PRJEB26926, sample SAMN06164826) | human gut metagenome | biome: ENVO:00009003; feature: ENVO:2100002; material: ENVO:00002003...
CTTATGCGATCGTCGGCAGCGTCAGATGTGTATAAGAGACAGTAGTAACGGGATTCGAACCGACGACCTTCAGGTTATGAGCCTGACTAGCTACCTCTGCTATCATCCCGCGATATTACAAATGCTTTTTAATTAGTTTACAATGATTATACTCTCCTCCCCAGCTAATAGGAAACTCTTTTTCCTTAGCCTCTTTATACTTCTCTGCCTGTTTCTTGTCTAAGAAGATTTGGCAATCAGTTTCATAATTTTGAGGAGCATTAGCTGGTGATAATTTACTACAACTACATATACTTTCATAATTTTTTAAATAAAGTTTGTGGACACGCAGGGACTCGAACCCTATCTTCCGGTGTGCAAAACCAGCGCTCTAGCCATTTGAGCTAACGGCCCATTTTTGGGATTTTCTTTTTAATTGGTGACATACCCATAAATTTCCACTGTTAAGATTCCACAACTTAACAACACCAGATAAGTTTTTTTTGTTTGAATCATGTTCTAGTAGCATAAGTCCGCAACCATACTACTCTCTCAGTTCATCGACTATCGTATCAGAAAAGGTCTTTATGATTCCGCAGGGACTGGCTTCAACTTAAACCCCGAATGGATTTTTACCTTGCCAGGTCAGGATATTATTACGTTTCTAGCACTCTGAATTGATTTAGCCTGTTTAATCTTATAATCACGAACTACTTCTTTCATATAAGAGTTAAATTCCTTCATGTCTTTCCATGAAATCTCATTAGCTAGTTTTGGAGTTTGAAACATTTTGTACTTTTCTAATAGGTCTTTCATTTCTCTCTTTAGTTTTCAAAGCATTTTCACACGCTTGTTTCTTCATTACATATGGACAATCACAATTTCCACTGTAGTACCAACAACAATAATCACACTGATGCATAATCTAATATAAGGTCAATAGCTGGGGCACATGGACTCGAACCATGATTCTTTGATTAACAGTCAAAAGTTCTGACCTTTGAACTATACCCCAATAGTTAATTTTCTCCACGGGTGTAGATAAGTACCCCTTTGGTACTTACCTTTTAGTAGTATCTTTACTCTAGACCTCTATAAGGAGGCGGAATAGTTCCAGAAACTAACCATGTATAGCTCTTAGAACTCTGTTCAAAATACCACTTAGCAGCTTTCTTCACAACATTAATTACTTTCTTCATAACATCAAAGTTTAAAATTGTTAATAATTAATCTAATTCAGAGCCACAAAAGGAGTTTCGTTGCGGAGGTAGGATTCGAACCGTTTATGACGATTTCTAGGTTATGAGCCTAGCGAGATGACCACTTCTCTACTCCACGATATTGGCAGCTACTTTACATCCGCTACCCAGGGATGCCTCTATCACCAGTGAGGCACGGACTATTCTAACCGTATAGCACGACTGGTTGGTAACGTCTCCAGACACGGCATTTAGACTGAAAATGTCGAAACAGTGATTTAAAGATTAAATAGGCTCTGGAAGATATTTCCAAATATAGCCATACTATGATTTGGTTTTATTCTTACAGCATCCTATAATATGACTCTATGCAGATTTATTGTCAGTAATTCCGTTATTAATTAACCATTCCTAAGCTTCTCTGGAACCAAAGAATACCTGTATAAAATTACCTGCTAAGTCATACTAAGCAATTAACTTTGCGTTACTTTTTCTAATTTTTATATTATTTGCCTTCAAAACTTTGTAAATAGTGTCTTTACAGCACCCTATTTTTTCTTGCATCTAAGAACTAGTATATCCCAATCTAGCTAATTCTACAATTTCACTATGATTGTATAGAATAGTGCCATCTCCTCCTTTAGAGGCATTGTACCCATTAGAACCATAAGTTCCTAGCTCTTTTATCCAATAGATTTCTCTTTCAGATAATTCAGAGTTACTATCTACATATTCCAATTCCTCTATCATAAAGTTCTCAACACCATACTTATTCATGGCATCATATAAAGGTCTTTTGTTGCATCTTTCTTTCTAAAAGTCATAACAATGTTCCTTCCAGCGCTCTTCTATAGAAGTAGTAGTTTTTCCTACGTATCGCTTGCTATTAATTAAATTTGTAATGCAATAAATATATGCCATATTTTTAAATTTAAAATTAGAATCCGTGGAGGGATTCGAACCCTCATTAAAGATTTCTCTTTTCAGTTTTGCAGACTGATGGCTAAACCATTCACCCACACGGATATTAAGATTTAAAGTACTTCTCTCTAAATGGGATATTAAATAATGAATCATTAATATCCTTATCAGTTATTTCCCTACCTAGAGCCTTCTCCGCACATTCGCTACAGATAAACACATGGTGGTCTGGATAATAATCTTTACCTCCCCCTTTGTAATAAGAGGAGAATTTCTTTGCAGCTTCTTTTTCAAAATTGGTTAGCTTAAAGTAATTTATTATCTTGTTCCAAACCTCATCAATAAACATTGGAGAGTTATGGTCTCCATAATAAAATTCTTTATTACATACTGTACACTTTATTTTCATAAAACTTAAATTTTGAGTAGGTAATGAGAATCGAACTCACATCCTCGGCATGGCAAGCCGATGCACTAACCGTTGTGCTATACCTACAAATGTGCAGATAGAGAGACTCGAACTCTCCCCTTCAGATTGGAAGTCTGACGTGCTCAAACCATTAACACCACATCTGCATAAGGAGAGTTATACGATACTCTCCTAAACGCTATCTTAAGATAGTAATTCCTGTGCCTCAATCTCGCCGATTATTTTAGTAACCGCAATCTTGAACGGATTTCCCTTAGTCTTGTCAAACAGATGTACATCACGTACCTCGTCAACCTTGTCAGGAACATTCACCTTTCTTTTCCCTCTCTCTATGGTCTTCCAAGTGATGACTTCGCACCGTTTCACGTCATAAACGCTATCGTTGCGGTCTACATAGACCCTGAAGAAGTTCTTCTTATGCTTCACAATCTCAACTCTTTTAAAGTTTTTGATGTTAGCATGAAATTTCAAATCGCATTTTCCGTTAGCTAAGAAAATCAATTCTGCCATAATGATACTCCGCATAGTCGGAGATTCAAAGTTAAACTATGTTAATTCCAGTCTTTCGTCTGGCACTCCACCTCGTTTTAACCAATAGCTACTGTTCTTCACTACTTGAGCTAAGCTCTAAACTGGGATAAAGGTATTATTCTATATACATAAATGGTTTTCCAAATTCTTGCCTGAAAGACTCAAGCCAGCCTTCCATTTCTTCGTCACTATCGAAATAGATAGTGTCAGCACATTTTTCAGAAAATTCTAAAATAACATGAGGCTTCTGATATACTACCCCTTCTTTGTAGAAGGTACGCTTACTATCTAAAGATGAAATCATTCCTTCCTCTGTATAAATTCCGAAACAAGGATCGACAAAATACCAATAATCCTTATGTATTTTCCAGAATAAAAATCGACAGTCTGCCTCATAATGCTCCCAATCGGGATGTTTTCTAGTTTTAAAAACTAGTATCCTCTTTATTAAATTTCCATTAATATACTTGTCCATACTTTTAATCCCAATATTCTGAGCAGTTTTCAGTCATTAATAATCCCTTTTCGCAAAAGCCTTTATCGTAGAAAATGCAGGATGAACACGAAAGACTGTCCCTAAATTCATATTCTTGAATACCTTCTTGAATATCTCTTTTTGCTCCATATCTGTCCTTTCTGTTCTCTTTCTTGTATTCATATTGCATCATTCTGCTTCTATAAGGAGAAGTACAATTCTTAAGCATCTTTGCGTATTTAGAACTATCAAGGAAATCCGTAATTGATTCACAGACCTTCAACGCCTTATTCCTTATTATAGGAACATTATACCTTACATTGGCTTTAATCCCGGCAACAGGTACGTAAAATTTACCACAAGCGTTGTAAACCTTTTTAGCTCTCGAAATCCACTTTCTTTTAGAAAGCTCTCTTCTTAATTCTCTATCCATAAGCAATAAGATTAGTGTAGAATCTAGAGTGGGATTCGAACCCACGAAACACGGTTTTGCGGACCGTTCCCTTAGACCACTCGGGCATCTAGACGTAAAGGGGAGACAGGCTCCCCCCCCAAGTTTTATAGCACCAAAGAGTTATAAGTACCTCTACGATACAGAGACGGTTTACTATTTGGATCTTTAACCCAGTAGTAATTGATTTCGTTGCCGTTCTTAGTAACTACGATTCCCAGTTTCTTGTCAATCGCAATAATTTCGTCACCATAGAAGTTGTCTCCAACTGCCAGATTTGCGAACTTAATATCCGAAGATGCATAGTAATATGACAGATTGTGGAAATTGTGGCGGCGATATTCATAATACTCGTTAAGAGCTTTTCTTTCCTCAACGGTGCAGTTGTCCTCATCGTCTACAATAGGCTTAGGTATAGGATTATTAAATCTCTCAACAGCCTTGGAGAAGTTTTCAATAGAGAACTTATTCTTGTCTTGTTCAATTTCTCCAGTGTAAGCGTAACCTCTGATACAAGAATACTCATACTCATTAGTTACTACATTGAAGAAGCTCTTAGCTCTTCTCAATCCTTCTATACCATGAATATTGACCTCATTAACTATAGTTTTGAGAATATCAATAGTAGATATAGTCAAAGAATCAATGAAATCAAGCAAATCTTGACGAGCTTCCGGCACTTGAAGTGCGTCGTCCAGATACTCGTTCACAACCTTCAAATCCAAGTTGCCAAACTCCTTGACATAACGGATTCTAGATGGACGTCCTACCATATTCTCATTGATGGTCATGGCATTAGTAGTAAGCAGAAAAACCTTGCGATACCTAGAGTTGTAAACACCATCCATGATTTGCAAGATAGTAGAATCCGATTCACTGAAATTCTTTTCAAATTCATCCAAGAACAGAATACAATCTCCTTCAATACCAGAAAGGAACTCAATCATAGATTGATTACTGTCTCCCATGTCCTTTACGATAATGATAGGCAGATTTAGCTTGTTAGCTAGTTCCTTAGCAGTAACAGTCTTTCCAGTGCCCTTTGTACCAGTAAGCATAATTCCGAGATTGCCTTCTGTAGCATGATATGTCTTAATTACATGGTCAATAAACTCGTTCTGCAAGCCATACATTTTGTACGGGAATACAAACTTATCCGCATATCTGTCTAGGTGGTAACCTGTCATTGTCAGACAAATACTGTAGATTCCAACTGGGAGAGACTGCTCAACGCTATAGCCTGAGCTTACCTGGGTATATGTAGACCCAGAACACATCCAAACTTTGTTCATTTTTTCTTTTTAATTGTTATTTAATATGAATGTTTCAGAACATTCAGTTAATTAAAGTTCTCCACTGTCTTTGATAAGTTCTTTAGCCTTATCCATTCCAGCTTCGTAAGCCTCCACAACATACCGTATAGCAGTTTTTGAATCAATTTGATTCATGGAATTGTCTACCAATTCTTGGATAATTTCACTTAACTCTTTCATAATCTATAATCGAATAAAAGTTGTAGGGTAGGAGGGACTCGAACCCTCACACATTTCTGTACTAGATCCTAAGTCTAGCGCGTCTACCAATTCCGCCACTACCCCAAGGTTACAATTCCCCGTCTCTTATTTTCTCAGCCATAGTACACATCTCTTGATAATACTTGACTACCTTATTGAACAATTCTTCAGGAACTATTGTACACTTTTCACTTCCCTGCCCAGGAAGCCATTGACGATTTATCATTCTCTTCTTTTCAAGACTTATTCTAGTTGTATTGCTATCTATGAAAACTTCATAGAAATCTTCTTTAACATCTTCTCTAAAGGCAGTAATATCTTTAGTTATCTTGAAATAACCAAATGATTGTCTATTGAAGTTTATTTGAAAGCATTTTCCCTCAAAACTTTTTAGAAGTTGATTATTTTCTTCTTCTTTTAGTCTCCTTCTTTCTGCTTCCTCTCTAGCAATATTATCTAAGTATTCACAATACTCTTGAAGAGAACAGCCAGGATGTTTCCTGGCATATTCTTTCATTGGACTTTCTCTTGACCACATTATTTCACTAATTTTATTTCACAACAAATATTGAGTTTGGGAATAGAAATCCACTCGCATATTCCATTGCTATCAACTGGTTTTCCTCCATTGATTGTGCAAATAGTAATATGTGGTTTAGCATTTGCACAAGGCAAGTCTGGTATAGTAACTCTAAAAGCTATTGCTTTGTTAGAGAAACCTATTCCATTTACTTCTACCATCCATGATTCATCAATCTTCTTTACAAGAGAGTCATATATCTCTTTGTCGTTTTGATTTCTGTGGAGCAGAGTACAATGGTCTAGATATAAAGTACTTCCTCTTTGAAGGACCAGATTAGCTATAATAGGATTAGCAAAAATGATTTTCATAAGCTCATTCCTATTATGTTCATTTAAAAACAATCCGAAATACTGATAATTCATAAATTCCAATTTTTAATTCTCTAGTGGACCTAGAGGGCTTTGAACCCCCGACCTCCTGATTATGAGTCAGTTGCTCTGACCTGGCTGAGCTATAGGTCCGATTTAGTCTCACTATCGTAGGACTATAAGCTCCCAACGTCCGACTGGCTACGGAAGGTTATTTACCGGTCTAATAACCTATTCTACTGTTAGTTCCTGTTCGCAGACATATTCAACTAGCAATTCATCATTACCAAATACCATAATCTGCAATACCACAATTTCCGGCCCATCCTTACTTAGTCTACTAGAGAATGCGTATTCTGACATAGAAGACCTAGAATGAAACCTTACGAATTTACTTCTAGGATGAGACCTCTGGATTATTCCGCTACTGGGAGTATTTAGAGATACTTTACTAGTTATCTCCCCAATATTGAAAGAAGTTACGTTAAGCATAAGCACTTATTGATTGACATTTAAATATTATAGTTTTACCGATAATATCATCAGGCTTTATGTTAAACTTAGCAAACTCCTCATTCATATCTTCTACAGAATACGTTTCTCCAATAACTCTCATATTATCTAGAGAAGTTTGGAAATTCTTTAGTAGTTCTGTAAGTAAACAGCTATTAATTATCACTTTCATTTTACTATGATTTGCTCTTCAGGTTTTAACTTAGCTGGAGCATCAGAGTGTAATTTACCACATCTTACACACCAACAAACTCCAAATGAATTTTCTCTCACTTTACATCTGCCTTTCTCACAGATTTTAACTACTTTTCTGTAATTCTCCTTATCCATAATTATATAATTTAGAAATACAGCCTTACTACCCCTATGTTCCTAGTTATTCTTTAGCTAGCTTTAGATTATTACTAGGTAATACCGCAACGGATTTATTCAGCTGACTTTACCGCCTCTTGGTATGCAAGGCTAGGTCTCCCTAGCGAAGCTGTATTTAGTTGGGCTACCAGGACTCGAACCTGGACTCTCAGAACCAAAATCTGATGTGACTACCATTACACCATAGCCCAGTTTAGCTTAACTATTCTCTCGAACCGTTAAGCCCATATTTACCATGAAAAACACACAATGCGTGGGACGAGGCAGGATCGAACTGCCGCTATCGTCCTGGATTTTCAGTCCAGCGCTCTACCTACTGAGCTATCGTCCCATGTAATTAGATACTCAAATCTAATACTTTTTTGTTCCACCAGTTAGTTAAATCTTGTAAAGAAAACTTAAATTCTTCCTCAAATTTTTCTACCGGAACAGTTTCATCTCCTAATTCTATTGCCCATCTCCAGCAAGCTTCTGTTTCAGCTACGTCAATAGGCTCTTCCATTAACCAAGTATCATCCATAAGCATATCAAGAAATGACTTATGAAGAGACTTAAAGATTTCAATTCTTTCTTCCATAACAAATTTTATTAAGCGGAGGCAGCTGGATTCGAACCAGCGGGACCCGAAGGCCCTCCGTCTTAGCAGGACGGTGGTTTAAGCCACTCACCCATACCTCCAAATTGCGAAGGGGCTTTTGTTATACTTTACTATTGAAATTGTAAAGCCCCTTCGCTGTGAATTACTTCACTTCTTCAAACTCAGTTGTTTCAGCTTTCTTCTCCTCCAACTCTTTCTTGCCGAGAACACTTTTCAGTGTATCAGCGAAAGGTATAGAGCGAAGCAAGTCGAACGCAGGATTCAAGTTCTCAGCAGTTTTAGCCATGAAGTTACCAGCGGTATTCTCATTACCATAGACAGTAACCTGTCCAAGGTGAACGTGTTCAAACATCTGAGCAGATGCTTCTGCAATACCTGTCAACTGGTCAACTGTCTTGTACTGAACCACCATTTGTGGAGTCAAGCCAGATTCAATCATCTTCTCAACTGCCAAGGCTGGAGCCATTTCAATAGCCTGGACTTTATCAGCCTCAGCCATCAAAGATGCTCTCTTACCCTCAGCTTCAGCAAGCAGTTTCTTTCTTGTACCTTCAGCTTCGGCTTCTAGCTGCAGTTTAGTAGCGTCAGCTTTCGCTTCTGCTTCTTTCAAAATCTTTGCAGCTTCTGCTTCTGCTTCCAATACCGCTTTGGCTTTAATTGCCTCTGCTTCAATAGTTACTTTCTCTTTTTGTTTCTGAGCAGGAACAATCATTTCAGCTTGAAGTTTTGCTTCCTCTGCCTTAGCAGCGGCTTCGTTAACCTCAATCTGGCGTTCTTGTTCTGTTTTAGCTACAGCCATTCTTGCTTCTACTTTAGAAGTACCAGCTACCTTTTCTGCCTCAGCTTGTGCCTGTGCAGCTTCTCCTTTTGCCTTTGATACTTCAATAGTTGCTTTCTGCTCAGCTACTCCAGCTTGCTTGTCAGCTTCTGCAGCCTTAATTCTCTTCTGAGATTCGTACTCTGCAGTAGCAGCTTCTTGCTCATTAATTGCTTTCTGAGTGTCTGCTTCCTGCTTTTGTTTAGCTTGAGCAATACGGGTTTGCTTCAGAGCTTCAGCTTCAGCTTTCTTAGAATCCGCTTCTGCTTTGGCTTTAGCTACATTAGCTTCTGCTTCTGCGTCAGCAGTAGCTTTCTTAGAAGCAGCCTCTGAAGCGGATTTCGCTACATTAGCTATTCTCTGAGATTCAGCTTCAGCTTTAGCTGATTCTGCTTGAGTATTTGCACGAGCAATACTAGCTTCTTGTTCTGCCTTCTGTTCAGCAATACCAGCTTGTTTGTTCTTCTCTGCTTCTGCCAAGCGAATAGCTTTCTCCTGATTAATCTCAGCAACCTTTACTTCCTGTTCTTGCTTAGTCTGAGCAACTGTAGTTTCTCTTTCCTTTTCAGCATCGGCTACGGCAATCTCACGCTGTTTGTTAGTTTCTGCAATCTGAATATCTCCTTTCTTCTTCTCTTCTGCAATGTCAGCCTGTGCCTGAGCCTGAGCTTTAGTTGCAGCTTTCTGACCAAGATTCTTGATATAGTTTGCATCATCCGAGATGTCAGCGTTGTTAATATTGATAATACTGAAACCTACCTTGTTCAACTCAGTCTCAATATTCTCTTTTGCCTTGCCGATAAATTTGATTCTATCAGCATTTATTTCCTCAATCGTCATTGTTGCCATCAAGCTTCTCACTTCACCAATGAGAATATCCTTGATTTGGTCTGAAATTTCAGAAGTTTTAGCTGTTAAGAATCTGCTTGCAGCGTTTTGCATTAGTACTTGATCGGTTCCTATACCAGTAGTTAATGTTACAGGAATCCTAACCTTAATCATTTGGCTGGATACTCCCTCTACCATTACCTGAATCTGAATAGGTTTCAAGGACATTTTAGCCCAGTCTTGAATGACAGGCATTACGAATGTACCTCCGCCGTGGATGATTTTAGACGGCAGTATAACTTCCTCTGTTTTACCAGTCTTCTCGTTAACTACCTTCTTCTTTCCTGCTTTACCAAATACTACCAGGATTTCATCACTAGCACACTTACGATACCGAGACAAAAGTCCGATAAAAGTTAAAGCTACTAAGAGTACAATAACACCCGCTACAATAAGAGTTTCTGTTGTCATCTTTAAAAATTCTTTTTAGTTAAAATAATACTTTCCATTCTCAAATTTTGAAATTCTCACTTTGTCCCCGTTTTTATACGTCTTATGCTCTTCTTCGGCATAAGCTGACAATTCTTGAAGCATTCCATTTATCTCAACTAAGATAATGGAACTGCTATCATTAGGGATGGTGATTGTTCCAATTCTCCCGACTAAGGCTTCGCCCTCTTCTGGAATAACTTGATGCTGGAGTTTTAAACAGAATTTATATAAGTAGTAAAGTATAACCACGAAAAGAATACCGCATACTAATGCGATTAGATAATCATACCATTCTACAGAATGGGATACGGATTGCTTAACACAAAGCCATCCACTAGCTCCCATTATAAAATGGATTAATCCCTTAAATGAGACAATATCACTCACGTTCATATCTAGTTCTCCATCTAAGTCAACATCTAAGTCAGTGTCTCCACCAAACCAAGATAAAATGAATTGAACTAGAAAAATGCCATATGAAACGGCTGCCAAAAGATAATACACTTCACTCATCTCTTACAATATTTACAATCTGGGTCATGGACCACTCCTACAACCTTGTAGTTTCCATTTCCCTCGGTGAATTTAATGTACTGGTGATTCTTGTATTTAAAGTGAACTGCAGCATCAAATGGAATAATCCCATCTCTGGTATTCCTAGTAGCTTCTAGTTCACTAGTTGGACCTGAACAACTGAACAGTAGTATAAGTCCTAACGAAATGATTGTTAACTTTTTCATAATCTAATTTATTAATTAAAATAGCATAGGATAAAGGATTCGAACCCTTACTTTCGGTTTTGGAGACCGACGTGCTAACCATTAACACTAATCCTACAGATTGAGGAGGCAGTGGGACTCCAACCCACACATCGCTGTTACACGATTACTGGCAGTTTTCAAGACTGCTGCCTTAGCAATTAGGCTTATACCTCCATTATAATGAAACCTTATATTTATCCAATTATGAATCAATATTAAGGCTCCATTAACCATATACCAAGAAGCAATAGTAGAACTACAATTAGTCTAGCCATTCAAATTCTTTACCTTCAAAATGTCTTACAAAACAAGCATCAAACACTAACTTTCCAAACTGAGTTGATACATATTTGGCAATCTCCTCAGATTTGCACGCAAGCAACCCGACAGCGGAATTGGCAAAGCCGACGCCACCGTTAGAATAGAAAAAGCCGAGACCTGCACTGCCGCCAAGATTCGCGCCGCCGCCCACCAGTGCGAATTTCTCGCCCTGATAACGGAAGTGTCCAATGACCTCTGCATCTCTCGGCACTGATTTCATTCTAAAGAACCGAACCCAAGGATACCATACAGTTCCAGTCAATAGATTGAACTTATGTCCTTCGTTTAAGGCATCAATAATTAATTGTAGCCTAGAGAGGGATTCTATAGATTGGTTTTCTCTCATGTATGTAGCAAGACATACTCCCATCTCGTTGGTAGCATCCGTGAAGGATTTTATCCTTTCTGTAGAGCTACTAGGAACAATTTCTACTTTTCCAGTCTCCGCATTGTAAACTGGTTTGTAACCATCAGGACATTCGATTTCAATTGTCTTTTTCATTCGTTGTAATTTTTAATAAAACACCAATAGGTAATTATGTAAATTATAGATATTACACAAAACCAAAATAACTTTCTATCTTTCATAATATAATTAATAAGAGTTCCGATTCTTCACTTATTCAGACTTTCCTAAGCTGTCTCTTATACACATCTCCGAGCCCACGAGACCGTACT
>ENA-OYCJ01000289-OYCJ01000289.1-human-gut-metagenome-genome-assembly--contig:-NODE-289-length-11449-cov-5.349219_pt1 | contig 11449 bp, 5 predicted proteins | sample MGYA00244666_ERZ652872 | MGnify/ENA primary metagenome ERZ652872 (study PRJEB26926, sample SAMN06164826) | human gut metagenome | biome: ENVO:00009003; feature: ENVO:2100002; material: ENVO:00002003...
AGATCTAGTACGGTCTCGTGGGCTCGGAGATGTGTATAAGAGACAGGTATTACATCAACTTTTCAATTTCTTCGAATTCAGGGCCCATTTGCAAATTATAATACACTCTATATAGACCATTTAACCACAAATCTTTTTGATCAGGTTTCAGTTCTCTTGCCTTTTCATAATAAGGTTTTGCCTTTTCATAGAAAGTCTTCAGAGTAGCCTGGTCTTCTTTATACTTCGGATCATTAATATCTGTAGTTGCTTTTTCTGAGAAATCTTGTGCTTGTAAGCAGTAAATCAAGCCTAAATTAGAGTATGCTTCTGCATAATTAGGATCTACTTCTATAGTTTTTTTATAGAATTCAATAGCTTTATCATAGTCCTTCATATTGTGATAAAGGTAGCCTTTTACATACAAATAGAATGTATTGTTAGGATCTTTAGCCAACATATCATCAGCAAACTGCATAGCTTCGTCATATTTGTTGTTATTGCTATAATAATCAATCAAGTGACCGAAGAAGAATGAATGTTCAGGATATTTCTGGATACCTTCTTTTAAAGAAGCAATCCATTTAACAGTATCACCTTCAGCTTTCAATGCAGTAGAGATAAATTCCATTGCGTATTTCCCAACTTCTTTATCATCTTGCGCATAAGGAGCATACTTCAAAATACTAGGATAATCTTCCATCTTAGCAGCTGCTAAACTTGCATAATATGCTATTTGGGGTAATACAGTATCTGTTTGTAATAGATTTTCCTTTTCAAACATCGGGTTGATAGCAATATCAATGTATGTTGCAAAGAAATCTAATGCTTTTTTATTGTCTTCATTGGCTGCATCGCCTTCTTTCTGTGAGGCCAAATTAAAGAATTGGATACCGCCATTGATCAGATTACCGCGTTCTGCTAAAATTGTAGCAGAATTAGATTTTCTATATTTATTCTTGATTTTGCCCTTTTCATTGGGAATTTGTGCCAATTCGTCACATTTGAAGTAGAATTTACACATGTTCAATGCGCTATTATATACCTGAAGAGTGTCATAAGGTTTTCTCAGATAGGCATTTTCCATTTCTTTCTCACTTCTTTTTCTTTGGATAAGACCTGCTACATCCCACGTTTCGGCATTGTCCTTTGTTTCGGGATTGGTTAAAGCCTGATTTATCAGTTCCTCTGCTTTGGCAAAGTCAGGATTTACTCCGTTAGCAATACTTTTAGCCTCTTTTACGTTCTTTTCTTGGGCGAAAGTAAAGCTTGCGACAAGTAGTAAAACCATTGAAAATAATACTCTTTTCATGATTGTAGAAAATTTAAATTAATATTATGTCTATTCTTCATTTTCATTGTTTACCTCGTTCTGAGGGCTTTCAAGGGTATTTTCTTCCCCCTCCTCTATAAGTTCCTCTTCATTTTCTGAAGTGACTTTACATACAGAGCCGATTTCGTCATTACGTTTCTCAAGGTTGATTAGACGCACACCTTGTGTAGCACGTCCCATGATACGAACATCGGCGACTTTCAGACGGATGGTAATACCGGATTTATTAATAATCATCAAGTCATTTTCATCTGTAACAGACTTGATAGTTACTAATTTACCCGTTTTATCGGTGATATTCATTGTTTTCACACCTTTACCTCCACGATTGGTCTTGCGATAATCTTCAATATCCGAACGTTTGCCATATCCTTGTTCCGATACAACCATAATTGTTTCCGCTTCAGGATCTTTGATGCATATCATACCTACTACTTCGTCTTGACCGTCTTCATCCAATGTCATACCACGTACACCGGTGGCAGTACGTCCCATAACGCGCACAGCACTTTCATGGAAACGAATGGCACGTCCGTTACGGTTGGCAATGATGATTTCATTGTCGCCGTTTGTCATACGCACTTCGATTACACGGTCGTCTTCACGGATAGTGATAGCATTTACACCATTTTGGCGAGGACGTGAATACTGCTCAAGCAATGTTTTCTTAATGACACCATTCTTAGTACAGAACAATACATAATGGCTGTTGATAAATTCTTGGTCGTTCAGGTTCTTCACGCGCAAATAGGCGTTTACAGCATCGTCAGAGTCGATATTCAACAAATTCTGGATGGCACGACCTTTCGAATTCTTAGTACCTTCGGGGATTTCGTATACCTTCAGCCAGTAACACTTACCTTTCTGTGTAAAGAACATCATGGTATTATGCATGGTTGCAGGATAAATATGCTCTACAAAGTCTGCATCGCGGGTTTCGGTACCTTTGGAGCCTACCCCACCACGGTTTTGCGCACGGAATTCGCTCAGCGGTGTGCGTTTGATGTATCCCATGTGCGAGATGGTGATAATCATTTCATCATCTGCATAGAAGTCTTCCGGATTGAATTCTTCTGATGAATAGACAATTTCCGAGCGACGTTCGTCACCATACTTCTCTTTTACTTCAATCAGTTCATCTTTAATGACTTTGCGGCAGAGTTCGTCATTGACAAGGATTTCTTCCAAATAAGCAATCTGCTTCTGAATTTCCTCATATTCGGCGTGCAGCTGGTCTTGCATCAATCCTGTGAGCTGACGCAAACGCATTTCAACAATGGCACGTGACTGAATTTCACTGAGTTGGAATCGCTCCATCAAACCTGATATAGCATCATTCGGGGTTTTAGCAGCACGGATAATCTTGATTACTTCGTCGATATTATCAGATGCAATGATTAATCCTTCCAGAATATGTGCACGTTCTTTGGCCTTGCGCAAATCATACTGAGTACGGCGGATGACTACGTCGTGTCTGTGCTCAACGAAGTGTTTTATCAAATCTTTCAGATTCAACAGACGTGGACGGCCATGTACCAATGCAACATTGTTCACACCAAAAGATGTCTGCAGCATTGTCATCTTGTAGAGCTTGTTGAGTACAATGCTGGCATTTGCATCACGTTTTACATCAATAACGATACGCATACCTTCACGGTCGGATTCGTCATTAGCATTGGCAATACCTTCAATTTTCTTTTCGTTGGCCAGATCGGCTATATTCTTAATCAATTCAGCTTTGTTGACACCATAGGGAATTTCTGTCACAACGATTTTATCGTGCGTCGAACCAGTCTCAATTTCGGCTCTAGCACGCATTATGACACGTCCGCGTCCCGTGAGATAGGCTTCGCGAACACCGCTCATACCGTATATATAGCCTCCGGTCGGGAAATCAGGAGCTTTGACATACGTCATCAGCTCTTCTATATCGATGTCATTGTTTTCAATGTATGCAATACAAGCGTCAATAACCTCAGATAGATTATGGGTCGGCATATTGGTAGCCATACCTACGGCAATACCAGATGCACCATTTACCAAAAGATTCGGAATACGGGCCGGCATGACGGTAGGCTCTTGCAAAGAGTCATCGAAATTGTTCTGCATGTCAACAGTCTCTTTCTCAAGGTCTGTCATCATGTCTTCACCAATTTTTCGCAAACGACACTCTGTATAACGCATGGCAGCAGCACTGTCACCGTCTACTGAACCGTAGTTACCTTGTCCATCTACCAACATGTAACGCATTGCCCAAGGCTGAGCCATACGTACAAGAGCTCCGTAAACGGACGAGTCGCCATGAGGGTGATATTTACCTAATACTTCACCTACAACTCTGGCTGATTTTTTATAAGGTTTGTCGGAGGTATTTCCTAATCCCATCATTCCGAAAAGAATTCTTCGGTGAACGGGTTTAAAACCATCTCTAACATCCGGAAGGGCACGTGAAACAATGACCGACATAGAGTAGTCAATGTACGATGACTTCATTTCCTCCTCGATGTTAATCTTTATAATTCTGTCTTGTTCAAGCATTTAAAAAGATTATTAATTATACATTTTCGGGTTCGTGAAAAACCACGCTAAAGTACTGCTTTTTTACGATATACAAAAGTTTTCCTCCATAAACTTTGTTGCCTGCAACATAAATATGGAAGTACTCCCTCCCTTCCTCACCAAATTGCTATTAATATATAAGGTATAAAGTGGAAAAACAGATTTGAAATTTATGGCACGGGATTTGTATACTATTAAATCAGTTAAATATGATACGCTGAATTAATAAATGCGTATCTTTGTCGTGGATAACCTTTTTAATTGAGGAGAATTATAAAATATGAACAATCAATTTTCACAAAGAGTTTCAGACATAATTACTTATAGCAAGGAAGAAGCCAATCGATTGAGAAATCGCTATATTGGTCCGGAACACCTTCTGCTCGGCATGCTGCGTGATGGCGGAGGAAAAGCTATTGAAATATTGTTGAAACTTGATATAGATTTAAAACGAGTAAAAAGTCGTCTGGAGGGTTTCCTAAAGGATGCCGAGGACGATACTCTCTTGCCGGACGCTGAAGTGCCCTTGTCCCCGATGACGGCTAAGATATTGAAGATGTGTATGCTTGAAGCGCGTTTGCTGAAAAGTGCAACTGCCGATACGGAACATGTATTGCTGGCTATCTTGAAAGATGGCGACAATCTTGCTGCAACTGTTTTGGAAGAACACCGGGTGGATTATCAGGCTGTATTTGAACAGCTTTCGATGAAATCGACCAATCCGAATGCGGGAATGGGATTCACCGAGGATGATGAAGAGGATGAAGAAGATATGAATATGTCCCGCTCCTCCCGTACTGGGGGAGCTGGTTCGGCTTCGGCTGCACAGGCTGCATCCAGAAAGCCGTCCAATGATACTCCTGTGCTGGACAATTTCGGCGTAGACATGACGCGGGCTGCCGAAGAAGGCAAGCTGGACCCGGTTGTGGGTCGCGAACGCGAGATTGAACGTCTGGCGCAAATCTTGAGCCGCCGTAAGAAGAACAATCCGGTGCTTATCGGTGAACCTGGAGTCGGAAAATCTGCCATCGTAGAGGGTTTGGCATTGCGTATTGTGCAAAAGAAAGTTTCGCGCATTTTGTTTGAAAAGCGCGTGGTGATGCTTGATATGGCCTCTGTGGTGGCGGGAACAAAATACCGTGGTCAGTTTGAGGAACGTATCCGCTCTATCATCAACGAGTTGCAGAAAAATCCGAATGTCATCCTTTTCATCGATGAAATCCATACGATTGTAGGTGCCGGTGCTGCTGCCGGTTCCATGGATGCTGCCAATATGCTGAAACCAGCTTTAGCGCGTGGTGAAATACAGTGTATTGGAGCTACCACTCTCGATGAATACAGAAAGAATATCGAGAAAGACGGTGCTTTGGAACGTCGTTTCCAAAAGGTGATTGTAGAGCCTACCACAGCTGAAGAAACGCTTCAGATATTGAAGAATATCAAGGAGAAGTATGAAGACCATCATAACGTGAGCTACACGGATGAAGCCTTGGAAGCATGTGTCAAGTTGTCAGCACGCTATATAACCGACCGCAACTTCCCGGATAAAGCTATTGATGCTTTGGACGAGGCGGGTTCGCGTGTGCATTTGACGAATATTAATGTTCCGAAAGAAATTGAGGAACAGGAAAAGCTGATTGAAGAGGCACGTAGCCTGAAGGCTGAAGCTGTAAAGTCACAGAATTTTGAGCTGGCTGCCAGCTACCGCGACCGTGAGAAGGAACTTTCTGTCCGCTTGGAGGAGATGAAGGTTGAGTGGGAAGCCCGTTTGAAGGATGACCGCCAAACGGTAGGTGAAGAGGAAATAGCCAATGTTATTTCAATGATGTCCGGTGTACCCGTACAGCGCATGGCGCAGGCAGAAGGACTTAAACTGGTCGGAATGAAGGAAGAACTACAGGCGAAGGTGATAGCTCAAGATGCTGCGATAGAGAAACTTACCAAAGCAATCTTGCGTAGCCGTGTAGGGTTGAAAGACCCGAACCATCCCATCGGAACTTTTATGTTCCTTGGCCCTACTGGTGTGGGTAAGACGCATTTGGCAAAGCAATTGGCAAAATATATGTTTGGCTCTGCCGATGCCTTGATACGTATCGATATGAGCGAGTATATGGAGAAATACACCGTATCTCGTATGATTGGTGCCGCTCCGGGATATGTGGGCTATGAGGAAGGCGGCCAGTTGACTGAAAAGGTGCGTCGCAAGCCGTATTCCATTGTCTTGCTGGATGAGATTGAGAAAGCCCATCCGGACGTGTTCAACATCTTGCTCCAGGTACTGGATGAAGGTCGTTTGACTGACAATTATGGCAGAACCATCGATTTCAAGAATACGGTTATCATTATGACCTCCAATATCGGTACGCGGCAGTTGAAGGAGTTTGGCCGTGGCGTAGGTTTTGCGGCGCAAAACCGCACGGATGACAATGAACATTCGCGCAGTGTGATACAAAAGGCTCTGAACAAGACTTTTGCTCCCGAATTTTTGAATCGTTTGGATGAAATCATTACTTTCGACCAGCTCTCCTTGGAGGCTATCACAAAGATTGTGGACATTGAGCTGAAAGGCTTGTACGAACGGGTTGAAGCAATTGGTTACAAGCTGGTTGTGGAGGATGATGCAAAGACATTCCTTGCTTCGAAAGGGTACGATGTACAGTTTGGTGCGCGCCCATTGAAGCGTGCCATTCAGAACCACTTGGAGGATGGACTTTCCGAGCTGATAGTGGCGGCAGAGTTACAGCCGGGTGATACGGTAAATGTATCAGTAGACAAAGAAAAAGATGAGCTGAGCATCAAGAAGGCATAAGCAGTTCTTTATAAAAACCGTCAAAATGTCAGTCCTTATGGGCTGGCATTTTTTTTGTGCTATATCTGCCGGAATAATTAAAAATATAAATCTAAAAAATATAAATGTAGTATGCAAAAAGGTAATATTGGGGTAACTACTGAGAATATCTTCCCCGTCATTAAAAAGTTCTTGTATAGTGATCATGAAATTTTTCTCCGTGAGTTGGTTTCTAACGCGGTTGATGCTACACAGAAGCTGAAAACACTCTCCTCTATCGGTGAGTTCAAGGGTGAAGTTGGCGATTTAACCGTACATGTCTCGCTGGGAAAAGATACCATTACGGTGTCCGACCATGGTATAGGTCTTACGGCTGAAGAAATAGACAAGTATATTAACCAGATAGCTTTCTCTGGCGCCAATGACTTCCTTGAGAAATATAAAAACGATGCCAATGCCATCATCGGTCATTTTGGATTGGGGTTCTATTCGGCTTTTATGGTTGCCAAGAAAGTCGAAATCATCACTAAATCCTATCGGGAAGGCGCCCAGGCTGTAAAGTGGACATGCGATGGCAGTCCGGAGTTTACGATTGAAGACACTGATAAGGCAGAACGTGGTACGGATATCGTTCTTTACATAGACGATGACTGCAAGGAATTCCTTGAAGAAGCGCGCATTTCCTCTTTGTTGAAGAAGTATTGCAGCTTCCTCCCTATCCCGGTTGCATTCGGCAAGAAGAAAGAATGGAAAGACGGCAAGCAGGTTGAAACTGCCGAGGATAATATCATCAATGATTCCAACCCGTTGTGGACGCTGAAACCCAGCGAATTGAAAGATGAAGATTACAAGAAGTTCTACCGTGACCTTTATCCTATGTCCGACGAACCTTTATTCTGGATTCATCTGAATGTGGATTATCCGTTCCACCTTACCGGTATTCTGTACTTCCCCAAAGTGAAGAGCAACATCGAGTTGAACAAGAATAAGATTCAGCTCTATTGCAACCAGGTATATGTGACGGATTCGGTGGAAGGTATTGTTCCCGACTTCTTGACCCTGCTGCATGGTGTGCTCGATTCACCGGACATTCCATTGAACGTTTCCCGTTCTTATTTGCAGAGCGATGCCAACGTGAAGAAGATTTCTACATATATCACGAAGAAGGTGTCAGACCGTTTGCAGTCTATCTTCAAGAATGACCGTAAACAGTTTGAGGAAAAGTGGAATGACTTGAAAATCTTCATCAACTACGGAATGCTTACGCAGGAAGATTTCTATGATAGAGCCAAGGATTTTGCCCTTTTCACCGATACAGACAGCAAATATTATACTTTCGAAGAGTATAAGACGTTGATTAAAGATAACCAGACGGATAAGGATGGAAATCTGATTTATCTGTATGCCAACAATAAAGATGAACAATACAGCTACATAGAGGCCGCTACGAATAAAGGATACAATGTGCTGTTGATGGATGGACAGCTGGACATTGCGGTGGTGAGCATGTTGGAACAGAAGTTCGAAAAGGTTCGCTTCACTCGTGTAGACAGCGATATTATTGATAATCTGATTGTCAAGGAAGACAAGAAGAACGAAGCGTTGGAAGCCGGCAAGCAGGAAGTTCTTTCTTCCATCTTCAAGAGCCAGTTGCCCAAGATGGATAAGACGGAGTTCAACATCACGGCGCAGGCTTTGGGCGAAAATGCCACTCCTATCATGATAACTCAGAGCGAGTACATGCGCCGTATGAAGGAAATGGCGAATATCCAGGCTGGAATGAGCTTCTATGGCGAAATGCCGGATATGTTTAACCTGGTATTGAATTCAGACCATAAGCTGGTAAAAGAAGTTCTGGCAGATGAAGATAAGGAATGTGCTGCTGCCGTTGCTCCGGTTCAGGCAGAGATGGATGAAGTGAACAAGCAGCGTACTGACCTGAAAAAGAAGCAGGAAGGCAAGAAAGATGAGGATATACCGACTGCCGAAAAGGATAAAGTGAATGAGCTGGATAAGAAGTGGGACGAACTGAAAACACAGAAAGAAGGCATCTTCGCCGATTATGCTGCCAAGAATAAGGTTGTCCGTCAACTGATAGATTTGGCACTGCTGCAGAATGGTATGTTGAAAGGTGAAGCTTTGAACAACTTTGTCAAGAGAAGCATTGACCTGATAAAATAAGCCCCTTTAAATTTGCATTTAATATATGCAAGGGTATTGTGATTCTTCGGAGTCGCAATACCCTTTTTTTATTCATTTTCACCAATTAGGGTGTGATTTTCTTCGTTGAATACGGCATTTTTAGAAACTATTGTTTATATTTGGGGCAATGAACATTTATCTTACTCGGAATAGCATAGTTATGAAAAGAGTTTTATTGTTTTTTTCGTTTCTTCTATGTGGCTTTATTTTACAAGCTCAGAAAGTGGGGCTTGTACTGAGTGGCGGTGGAGCAAAAGGCATGACTCATATAGGCATTATCCGGGCTTTGGAAGAGAATAATATCCCCATTGATTATATAACCGGAACCTCTATGGGAGCTATCATCGGTTCTCTGTATGCTATGGGGTATTCCCCGGACGATATGGAGGCGCTGTTGCGCTCTCCCGACTTTAAGCGTTGGTATTCGGGCAAAGTGGAGCCTAAATACGAGTATTATTTTAAGAAGAATCGTCCTTCACCGGAATTTTTTAATATCCGTTTTGCTTTTAGGGACTCGCTGCATATAAAGCCCCAGATACTTCCCACAAGCATGGTCAACCCCATACAGATGAACCTGGTATTTGTGGAATTGTTTGCACGTGCTACGGCTGCATGTGGCGGTAATTTCAACAAACTGTTTGTTCCTTTTCGCTGTATAGCATCCGATGTGTACAATAAAAAGCCATTGGTATTGAGTAAAGGGGATTTGGGAGATGCGGTACGTGCTTCCATGAGCTTTCCATTTGTCTTCAAACCGATAGAAATAGACAGTACGCTTGCTTATGATGGCGGCATTTACAATAATTTCCCTACGGATGTGATGCGGGAGGATTTTCATCCGGATGTCATCATTGGCAGTGTGGTGGCGGCAAATCCCGGTAAGCCGAAGGAGAATGACCTGATGAGCCAATTGGAGAATATGATTATGCAGAAGACCGATTATTCCATTCCGGACTCATTGGGCATAGTCATGACCTTCAAGTACGATGATGTCAACCTGCTGGATTTTGACCGTCTGCAGGAATTGCACGATATAGGCTACAACCGTACTCTTAATATGATGGATTCCATCAAAAGCCGTGTTCACCGTAGGGTGAATGCTGATAATGTGCGTTTGAGGCGTCTTGTCTTCCGGAGTAACCTGCCTCAATTCCGTTTTCGGGATATCATTATTGAAGGGGCGAATGCCCAACAGCAAGCCTACATCAAAAAAGAGTTCCATGATGAAGAGCATGAAGTCTTTACTTATGAAGACTTGAAGCGCGGGTATTTTCGTTTGCTGGCAGATAATATGATTTCGGAAATAGTTCCTCATGCTGTGTATGATTCGGAATCCGATTTGTATGAGCTGCATTTGAAGGTGAAGATGGAGGATAATTTTTCCGTGCGTCTGGGGGGCAGTGTCTCTACCACGAGCTCAAATCAAATCTATTTGGGAATAGGATATCAGAACTTGAATTATTATTCCAAGGAAATCACTTTTGACGGTCAGTTGGGTAAGATTTATAATAATGCCCAGTTGATGGGTAAGATTGATTTGCCTACCCACATATCTACGTCCTTTCGTTTTATTGCTTCAATCAGTACCTTCGATTACTACAAGAAGGACAAGCTGTTTTCCAGGAATGACAAACCTTCATTCAATTCAAAGGACGAACGTTTTGTGAAGTTGATGGTTGCCTTGCCGTTTTTGGCCAATAAGCGTGCGGAGTTCAGTCTGGGATATGGCCAACTGGAAGATAACTACTTTCAATCCAGCGTAATAGATTTCGATAAGGACCGTTCGGACAGAAGTACCTACAAACTTTTGGGAGGTTCCATCGGTTTCTATGGGAGTACCCTGAATACGCGGCAATACGCGACAAAAGGCTATCTGGAGAAACTGATAGCCCAGGTATTTACCGGGAGGGAAAGATTTGAACCGGGGAATCCGCAAGAAGGGTACAGTCCTTCTCCGCAAGAACGGCAATCATGGTTGCAAATTTCTTATATGAAAGAGGCATATCACACAATGGGGCCGAAGTTCACCCTGGGATGGATGGCAGAAGCACTGTATTCGTCGAAAAATTTCTCTGAGAATTATACGGCAACCATGATGCAGGCAGGAGAATTTGCACCGACTCCGCATAGTAAACTGATGTACAATGAAGCTTTTCGTGCCAACCAGTATGTGGCTGCCGGTATCAAACCCATATATGTTTTGAACGACATGTTCCAGTTCCGGACAGAATTTTATGGCTTTACACCGATTTTTCCGATAAAAAAGAATGCATTGAATAAAGCATATTATGGAAAAGCATTCTCCCGCTTTGAGTATATGGGAGAAGTTTCTGTTATTTGTCATTTGCCCTTCGGAGCCATCTCTGCTTATGTAAATCATTATAGCTCACCGAGAAGGGAGTGGAATGTGGGGATGACCATCGGCTGGCAGTTGTTTAATTATCGCTTTGTCGAATAAATTTCTTCAAAAAAAGTTTGTATATCGTTTGCTAATTCGGAAAAAGTACGTATCTTTGCACCCGTTAAACAAAGAGGCCGCGTAGCTCAACTGAATAGAGTAGCTGACTACGGATCAGCCGGTTACAGGT
>ENA-OYCJ01000320-OYCJ01000320.1-human-gut-metagenome-genome-assembly--contig:-NODE-320-length-10769-cov-3.976013_pt1 | contig 10769 bp, 8 predicted proteins | sample MGYA00244666_ERZ652872 | MGnify/ENA primary metagenome ERZ652872 (study PRJEB26926, sample SAMN06164826) | human gut metagenome | biome: ENVO:00009003; feature: ENVO:2100002; material: ENVO:00002003...
TGCAGGGCGTGTCGGTTCGGTAATATGAATTCCTCTCCCGTCATCTGCCATACGGGCTTTGATAAAAGTTCTCTGATTTCCATGTTGGAATGAATTTAACGTTTGTACTGTAAGCCCTGCGCACGGGCTTTTTTGTTTCGTTCGAACAGTGCAAAGTTAATCCCGGATACGGGTGGTAAGGATGTGGATAGCGTGAATGGAGTATCACGCTATCTCACTAAATATCAGAAGATAATAAAGGGTGGTGGAAATTATTTTGAGTGGTAAAAGTGGTCGTGTCGTGGAATGTCGTTGCATATCACCGACTATCGGAATATTGACCGCATTTCCCTTGCGAATTCCTGATTGCTGTCACTGGCTAAATCGGTACGGGGAACGGGTGCCTTGTATTTGGACTTGTAGTATGCATCGTCTATTCCCAGCAGGTTCATGATATCCTCTTTCCATTTCTCTCTGTCCGGCTTGGGCAGCGTTTCACCCATAAGGAAAATGAGATAGCATACACGGGCTTTCTCCCTCGGTCTTATTTTCAGTCTGCCTTCGCACGGTTGCAGGTTCATGCTGGCGTAGAAGTCCAGTTCTGAAACGGCTTCGAACTGCTCGCCGTTGCATCTTTCGTAAACGGCTGACAAGAGTTTCATGGGGAAGTAGGCGGGTTGGCTTGTCGGTGTGGTGGCGGCTTCCTTTTCCTCTCCCTCCTTTTTCTTTTGGTCGGTCAGGTATTTTTCAAGGATTGCCAATAGTGAGCCGCCCAGTCTGCAAATGTCCCCGCAACGGTTTTTCAGGCATTGCAGGGCTTCCCGCCTTGCCTGTTTCTTCTTTGCATATAGTTCATCCAGTTTGGCTTTCTCCCTGTCGTATTCCCGCTTGCACCGTTCGTACCTTCTTTCCAGCAGTTCCTCTTCCTGACGGTCATGCTCCCTGAAGCCTACCGCTTCCAAAGAGCCGTTGGCTTCCATGAGTTCCCGGTAATATCCGTTTGTGACTTTCATCTGTCTGTCGATGTCCCAGTCAAAACGGCTTTCATGCCGTCGGCAGACGTATTCGGTATCGAGACGGTCGAAAAACTCCCTGCAGGCGTTGTAAGTCGAGATGTTGCTTTCAATCTCACGTTTCAGGCTGTTCAGCAATATGGAGAAGTGTGCGGCGTCCATTTCAAGCATGAGGCTGATGAGTGCGGTTTCAAATGTCTGCGTGTCCCCGTACTCTCCGTAAAAGCCGGAAATGAATTGCTGCTTCTCAAAAGAGAAACTGCCGCCGGACATTATTTCGGTATATATCTTGTTGAGTTTCCCGTAGTGGGGTATCATTGATGTTATTCTTTCGTCCATAGTTATATCAGATTAAATTTAGTCATAGCGTTGATTTTGATTTCATCCGCTATATCAATATAGGGCTTCATCGCTTTGTAATCGCTGTGTCCCGTCCATTTCATTACTACTTGTACTGGAATGCCAAGTGCCAAAGCATTACAGATAAATGTTCGTCTTCCGGTGTGAGTACTTAATAATGCGTATTTAGGTGTAACTTCGTCTATTCGTTCATTTCCTCTATAATATGTTTCTCGTATTGGTTCATCTATTTCTGCCAGTTGTCCCAGTTCTTTTAAAAATTCGTTCATCCTTTGATTGCTTACAACTGGCAATGCCCTGTCATTAGGGAACGGCACACCTTTGTACTTTTCGAGTATTGCCTTGCTGTGGTCATTTAATTCAATAATAAGACTGTCTGCCGTCTTTATGGTAATAACTTCGATATGACCGTTTTTAACATCACTACGTTTCAAATTATACACATCGGAGTGACGTAATCCGGTGAAACAGCAAAATAGCAATACATCCCTTACTCTTTCAAGGTATTTCTTTGTTGGTGGTATTGGGCAGGTTCTTAGTTTATTTATTTCATTTTGGGTGAGGAATATCACTTTTTTGGGTGCACTCTTCATTTTAGGCGTGAATTTATCATAAGCCATGTTTTGGTGATACCCTTTTCGATTACTCCAACGTAAGAACCATTTTACGAATTTGATTTGTTTGGCAATGGAAGTGTTGCGCATGTTTTTTTCTGTACGCAAGAATTCTATATAGTCATTGAAATGTTTTTCCGTCCAACTGTCAAACGTAGTATTAGGGTCAAATGTATAAATGTGTTTTTTGACTGTTGCAAACTTTTTGAGGGTTGAGGAAGACCAGTCATTTTGTTTGCTACATTCTGCTACAAATTCATTGAAAACTTTCATGAAGTCTAATTCAACCTTTTGCTTTTCCTCATGGTTTTCTTTCTTTTCCCCTTTTGTCTTTAGGTTGAACGCTTCCTTAATTTGTGCAGGGGTGGGTATTACATCTTGCACCTCGAATTCTTTGAACACATTCTGTATTTCGGTGTATTGCCGTAATAGTTCGGCGTTGATTTCGGATGCACTTTGCTTTAGCTTGTTGGTACAACCGTTTCTAACCCGTTGCTTGTCTGTGTCCCATTTTTCTACATCGATTCTATATCCCGTAGTAAATTCGATACGCTGACTGGCAAAGATAACACGCATACGGATTGGCACATTCTTTGTGACTGGAATACCGTCTTTTTTGCGGCTTTCCGGTGCGAAAATGATATTTCTTTTAATATTCATAATTGGGTGTGTTTGAAAATGACACCCAAAAATACACCCGAAAAATGAGATATACAATGATATTAAGAGATATTTAGATTAATGAAAGAAAGAGATAAATAACTGATTACATGATATTTGATATCCTGTGAAATTTTATAAAAAGGTTCGAGAGACACCCTCCAGCTCCACGGAAATAGTAAAAAGAAGTTTGTAAGTCCTTGAATTCCAGTAATTCAGGGGCTTTTTCTTTTCTTCTACTCCCCCTACCTTTTATATTCATTTAGAAAACAGTTGTAGTAAATGTGCTACAATTCAAAATTAATATCTACTTTTGTCTGTTCAAAAATCAATAACTATTAGAAGTGGGGGCAACACTTTAAATTCTGCAACAGATTTATGAAAATTCACGAAGGAAAATGTACAGAGAAGATTTTGAAAGAACGTGAACGGATTGGTAACCGGTTAGCCATTCTTCGCAAGAAGAGAAATATGACCCAAGAGGAATTGGCTAATCTTTGTGGCGTTAATCGTGTTAATATAGCCAAGATAGAGAAAGGGGCTTATAATGTGAGCATTGATATACTATCTAAGGTAACATCCGCTCTTGGTTTTGTGATAGATATAAAAGTGGATAGCTCTGTTTGTCCGACTCATTTCTCTCAACGTAAACCTGTAAAGCTGGTAATAGGGGAAGATTATTATGTCAGTTTTGGCAATAACGAAGCCCATAGATGTAAGCTGGTGGATATTCCGGAGATGTACCAAGGTCAAAGAATTAAAATCGAAACTCCGACCCCGAGAGGGTCTATCACCCACATATTATTTGCCGATGAAATAGGAACGACACCTGACGAGGCTGTAATGAACCAAGTAACGATGTAAAAACATTAAAAGGGAGGAAGTGCAAGTTCCCCTTTTATTGAAATCACCTTCGCTACAACCATCTGCAGCGAGGGTGATTTTTTAGTTTATGAGGGTTTCTACACACCCTCTTTCATCAGGGCTATTCAGAAATTTAATGGTTTCTTCTGAATATATAATCTTAAATTGATGGTTCGGAATCAATTCTAAAGCTGGGAAATCAGTAGTGATTAACAGTTTTAGTCCCTTTCTTTAATATGTAAAAGCAACTTGTACAAAAGAAGTTTCTTATGTACGGGATAGCAGCAATAACTCCGTTGAGCCTTCGTGGGGACAAGCCGAATTTGATTTTATAATGTGGGTTTATAAGGTACAGTCTCCGGTCAATGATTTGATAGTTGGCTTGCCGGGCGATGCGATTGAACAGTTCGATGGTGCATCCGGTGCTCTTTATATCCAGTAGCTCCGTGATTACGCGTTCCTGCTCACCGCATAGTCTTAATATCCATCTGTATAAAGTGCGGGGAAGGAGGTGGAGAAAAGGGAAATGTGAAACAATGTGGCTGTGTGCTATCTGCTGGTGGCCTCCGAATGGCATTTGCCAGGCGGGAAATCCTACAAATACAGCTCCGTCGGCAGACAAATGTTTTTGTAGGCCGGAGAGGAACCGTTCTTTGTCTCTGATATGCTCTATCACATCGTGTAGAAGAATTAGGGGAAAATTCGTAGCCTTGTCCTTAAGCTGGAAAATGTCGGTGGCAATGAACTGTCCCTGCTGATGCCTTTGGGCGAAGAAGGTTCTGGCTTGTTCTATTCGCGTGGCATCAATGTCTACGCCCATCACCCGGCAACCGGCTTTGGCAAAGGGAAGCAGATTGCCTCCCTCTCCACAGCCCACTTCCAGCACTTTATCGGGGATGTGTCCGATGACTTCCTTTATGTAGGGGATATAATAGTTCTTGCTGGTCTGTGACTGTTCACCAAAGTAGCTTTCCCGGTCGGTATGTCGTTTCTGCATGTTCTTTGTTCCTTCTTGAGTTTGATTATCCATATAAATAGATAATCAGTCGGGTAAAAGACTGCGTGGCACATCGTTTTTTTACCAGGAAATGCGGAGGCCTACCGGGAGGGTGAATGTGAACGGATGTTCCTTTCGGATGGTGCGCAGTTGGCTGCCGTCGGGGATATAATAGTTTACAGTCGGCTCCAGATAGATGCCTGCCTGGGGTGTGAGGCGATATTGTATGCCTATACTTGTGTTGACCGACCACTGCCAGGGAGCACTTACCGGCTGGCTGTCGAGCTTGTGTGGAATACTGTCCGTGACATGGAAGCTTTGGAGTGTCCCTTTTATGGGGATATCCACCTGCATGCCTGCCGTGGCATAACTGGAGAAACGTTTGTAATGCCAGAAACGGTAGGAAAGCCGGAGAGGAATGCCGATATAATGCAACTTCTGGTTGTCTTGAATGCGGAATGCTTCGCCGGTAGTGAACTCCGACCTGAGAAGCGTATATTGCAATCCGGTTTCCAGACTCCAACGCTCATTCAATTTCTTGCTGAGAGAGAGTCCCACGACGATGGGGGCATGATGTTGCTGGTTCTCAACAATCCTGCCGCTGTTATTCTGGGCAATCTGCATGAGTCCGATGGAATCTTTTCCCAGAGTACCCTGCTGATAGCGGGTGTGCAGATAAGAATAATACTCTTCCCACGTGCTGACTTGTTGAGGGAAGTCACTTGAAATGCCGTCGGTATGTGGAGTGGCAATCAGCTTATATAAGTTCTGTGCCAGTTGCGGTCCGAGTGAACCAGCCAGCATCAACTTCCATTTTCCGGATTTCTTCTTGCGGGTTGGCGGCATCAGGGAAGGGGAGAAGACGAAAGCCATCTGTCGGTTGGTGATGGTCTGTCCGGTGAATGGAGAAGGTATGGGATATTTGTGGATACTATCTTTCATTGTGGGTATGGCAAGGGGCCATTCTGTGGAAACTGGAACGGGAGGGATGATTCGTTCCCTTTTGTTCAGATTTTCTTTGGTATAGCATTGTTCGTCGGTTCGGGGAGTATCGGCTTTCTTTGTTTGTTGCGTACTCCCGGCTTGCCTGGAAGAAACTTTGGACAAACGGTTTTCCCTGATACTCTTTTTCTCTCTGTACAGATAGTCATATAGCGTTGGAAAGAGAAGCAATACTGTCAAAACAATGAATACACGGTATCCTGCCAGCATCTTTTTAAGTAAAATTTTCGCCCGGAACAATTGGGAGGAAGAGGAGTGTGGCGCTATACCCAGTAAATCTCCGATTTCTTTGTGGGACAATCCTTCCAGTACTGCCAGTTTAAATACCTTGCAGTAGCCCTCCGGAAGGCTCTCCACTATATCCAGCATCTTATCGTACGAAATGAAATCCGGACAAAAAGGATTTTCAGCAGGCTCTTCCTCTTCCGGAATATCTGTCAATGGGATGGTGGGGTTGGCATTGGCATGGTTGAGGTATTGCAGTGCCAGGTTTCTCATAATCTTTTTCATCCAGTATTCCAGTTTCTCCGGGTTGCGCAGCGAATGAATGGAAGTGAATATGATGACAAAACCGTCGTGAAGAAGATCTTGGGCTATCGTTGGGTCGGGAATATAGCGTAGGCATACTTTCAGCATTTTCTCTGAATAGTTTTCGTAGAGCAGGCTCAAGGCCTGCCCGTTTCCCTTCTGGCATAAAGTGACAAGAGCTTTTGTATCCATGTGTTTGTCTCAATGTTATTTCTTAAGGATAGAGAAGAACATGAATGACTGCATGGATTTTTATTTTTTAACTAAGCCTCCCGGTTGACTTCTGCTGCACAGTCCGGACAAATGCCTTTCAGTACATAGTTGATGCTGTTCAGTGTAAATCCTTGAGGCAGCTTCACCACCGGAGTGGGAATGTTGGTGAAGCAGAAGGTTTTGTTGCATTTCTCGCAATGGAAATGGGTGTGCAGGTCGCTTACGTCGCAAGAGCAACTGTCGCTGCACACGGCATACTTGAAGGAACCCGTCCCGTCATCTATACTGTGTATCAGATGATGGGAGAGGAATAGGGTAAGGGTACGGAAGATGGTGGATTTGTCCACCGTATCCAGCATGGTTTCAAGGTCGAGCAATGAGACGGAACGGCCTGCCTGCATCATGGTGCGCAATACCAGGATGCGGATGGCAGTGGGCTGTATGTCCCTTTTGGCCAATAGGTCCAAATATTTCTTTTCTTCCATTTTTTCTATTTAATAAGTTTTTGTATGCGTATGGCGTTCACTATCGCAATGAGGGCGACGCCTACGTCGGCAAAGACAGCTTCCCAAAGTGTGGCGATTCCACCGGCACCGAGGATGAGGACAAGCAGCTTCACTCCGAAAGCCAGCGAGATGTTCTGCCAGACAATCCGGCGGGTTTGCCTGCCCGCATGAATGGCGGTGGCCACTCTCGAAGGCTGGTCTGTCTGTATCACTACATCGGCGGTTTCGATGGCGGCATCGCTGCCAAGTCCGCCCATGGCGATGCCCACATGGCTAAGGGCAAGAACCGGGGCATCATTGATGCCGTCGCCCACAAAGGCTATTCGGTTGGCAGGGTTGCTGCGGAGTGCCTCGATGTGCTTCACCTTTCCGTCCGGCAGCAGGTCTCCGTATGCCTGGGTGATGCCTAGCTTTTCTGCAAAGTTAGTAACAATGGCTTGTTTGTCTCCCGATAATATCTGAATATTATTGATATTTAAAGCTTTTAATTCTTTGACGGCGTTGACGGCATCTTCCTTTAATGTGTCTGATAGCAACAGATAACCGGCATATTTTGTTCCGATGGCGCAGGCCACAATCGTATCGACAATTGATGACAATTCATCGGGATATTCTATCCCGAACTTAGTCAGCAGGCGGGTGTTGCCCACCAGGACACGCGTTCCATCCATAGTGGCTTGCAGTCCGTGGCCGGCAATCTCCGTAACGTCCGTTGTGGCAATCAGCTCTATATCTCTTTGTTTGGCATAGCTTACGATGGCTTTGGCTATGGGGTGCGTACTGTTTCGCTCTGCCGAGGCGGCAAGCTGTATCAACTTCTCTTCCGTAACTCCCGGTTGTGCCTGGCAGGATTGTACATCGAAGGTGCCTTTGGTCAGCGTACCCGTCTTGTCGAATACCACCGTGTCGACTTGGGTGATGGCATCGAGGTAGTTGCTACCTTTGAAGAGGACACCCAGGCGGGAGGCGGCGCCGATGCCTCCGAAGTAGCCTAACGGAATGCTTACGACGAGGGCGCACGGGCAGGAGATAACCAGAAAGACCAATGCCCTGTATAGCCAGTCATTGAAGATGAACGAGAATTGTGCATCTGCCAGCGAATAGAGGAAGGGGAGCAGTACAATCAATGCCGCCAGTCCGGTGACGGCGGGCGTATAGATACGGGCAAACTTACGGATGAAAAGTTCTGCCGGCGCTTTGCGCTCGGAGGCATTCTGCACCAGTTCCAATATACGGGAAAGAGCACTTTTCTCGAAGGGTTTGGTGACTTGGATGCGTACGACTTTGTCGGTCGCAATCATTCCGGCAAGCACTTCCCCGCCCTGGCGGATGTTGCGGGGAACACTTTCTCCCGTCAGTGCGGAGGTGTTGAAGGCGGCAACTTCGTCCAGCATCGTTCCGTCCAGGGGGACGCGCTCTCCGGCTTTTACTTCGATGGTTTCGCCTACCTGCACACGTTGGGGAGCTTCGACAAGCGTACTGCCGTTTCTGATGACCGTTGCCGTTTCGGGACGTACGTCGAGCAGGGCGCTGATGTTACGCTTGGCTTTGTCTACGGCTTTGTCCTGAAAGAGCTCTCCCAAGGAGTAGAAGAGCATGACGGCAACGCCTTCGGGATATTCGCCTATATAGAAGGCGCCGAGGGTGGCGATGGACATAAGGGTGAATTCGCTGAACACGTTCTTTTGCAGGATGCTTTCCCAGGCTTCCCTCATCACCGGGAGGCCTACGGGGAGATAGGCAAGCAAGTACCATATAAAAGGTACATACTCTCCCTTGAAGAAGGTGGTGTCAGTAGCATTCAGGATGAGCCCTCCGAAGAGCAATAGGGCGGAGAGGATGATTCTCCAATAATCTTTCAGCAGACTGTTTCTTTTTTCTTGTATCGCTGTATGTCCGTGTGTGCAGCAGCATTTGCAACTCATATTGTTTCCTCCTATTTTCTATTTTCTGCAGCAAAGGTAGCGGAAAGGAGATGCAACTTGGTTGCAAAGTGAAAAATCCCGGACTGTCCGGGTTATCTTAGATTTCCAACATCCGTTTCTCCCGTTCCAGGTCTTTCTCGTTCAGCAGGGGAGAGGGGACGGAGCAGGTTTTGATGAAGTCGCCCGGCTGGCAGGTGTAGTTGTAGTAGGGGCGTTGCTCGTCGGTCAGCTGGTCTTGGGGGATGAGCTGGCCTTTCAGTTCCAGGAAGTCGTCCATGGAGGTGCTGTCCGAGTGTTTGATGAAGAGGATGCGGCGGGCTATGGGGTTGCGGTTGTAGTCCAGGCAGAGGTAGAGCCCTTTGAGCAGGTGGGGAAAGTCGTACATGGGCAGTTGCAGGTAGATGGTGAACAAGGCCAGTTGGGGTGCCTCGCGTTCGTTGAAGAAGATATAGGCATTCTGGTGGTTGTTGAAGACAGCAGTGCCGAAGTGGGTGGTGTTGTAGGCGCTCATATGCACCACTTTGACGTGGTCGTTGCTGTCGGCAGGGGTTATCAGGTAAGGCTCTACCTTTAAGGCATTGGAGGAGGAAGAGAGGCTGTAACTGATGTAGATGCCGCTGTAATTGTACACTTCCTGCGCCGAGTGGAGCATCTCATGAAGTTTATTAATAATGGAAATTCATTTTTGCTGTCAGCACCCGCCTCTATCTTTGCCGCCGAAATCAAGAACGAACTTAAACGACACACTATGTTCAACGGTGAGAAAAAACAGATAATACAGAGCAAGAGACTGGCTGATGCCTTGTTCATCCTTTGGGCGGGTGGAGCGGCTTTGCTCTCCTATTCACTGGTCTATGCGCTGCGCAAGCCGTTTACGGCTGCGGGCTTCGACGGGCTCGACTTCTTCGGGATGGATTACAAGACGGCAACCAGCATCGTGCAGATTTCCGGCTATTTTATTTCCAAGCTGATTGGCATCAAGGTAATTTCGGAACTGAAGAAGGAGAACCGTCTGAAGTTCATCATCCTCTCGGTGGCGGTGGCCGAGCTTTCGCTGGTGCTGTTCGGAGCGTTGCCCCGGCCGCTGAATGTCTTTGCGCTGTTCTTCAACGGGCTTTCGTTGGGATGCATGTGGGGAGTGATTTTCAGTTTTCTGGAAGGGCGTCGTGTCACGGATTTACTGGCAAGTCTTATGGGGTTGAGTATCGCTATCAGTTCGGGGACCGCAAAGTCGATTGGACTTTTTGTGATGGATAATTTGCATATCAGTGAATTCTGGATGCCCGCTTTCATCGGTGCGTTTGCTTTTCCGCTGTTGTCGTTTCTGGGATGGCTGATGACACGGATGCCGAAACACACGCAAGCAGATAAAGAACTGCGCACGGAAAGGGTTGCCCTGGACAGTAAGGCACGTTTAAGTCTGTTCAAGAACTTTATGCCTGTGCTGGTAATGTTGTTCTTTGCCAATCTGTTCGTTACGGTATTGCAGGATATCAAGGAAGATTTTCTGGTGAAGATACTCGATGTCGATGCGGCGGGACTCTCGTCATGGGCGTTTGCCAAGGTGGATGCAACGGTTACATTGATAATTCTGTGTATGTTCGGGCTGATGTCCGCAGTACGGAGCAACATAAAGGTGTTGTGTATGCTGTTGGGGCTGGTCACTTGCGGTACGGCTACGTTGAGTTTTCTGGCTTTCAATTATTCTGCCTTGCAATTGCAGCCCATGACATGGCTGTTCCTTCAAAGCTTGTCGCTCTACACGGTCTACCTTAGTTTCCAGACACTCTTTTTCGAGCGTTTCATCGCTTGTTTCAAGATAAAAGGGAATGTGGGCTTTTTCATTATTACACTGGATTTCATCGGTTATACGGGTACAGTGGTGGTGCTGATATTCAAGGAGTTCTTTAATCCTGCTGTCAACTGGCTGGACTTTTACAATCTGATGTCCGGTTATGTGGGTATAGCATGCAGTATAGCTTTTATAGGTTCGGCAGTTTATCTGATACAGCGTTATCGTCGTGAGAAATATGCGGAAGTTTCCGGTGAAGAACTCGATACTCCCCACCCGGCGGGTGGTTTATCCGGTAAGCGTGTTGCATTGGAAC
>ENA-OYCJ01000327-OYCJ01000327.1-human-gut-metagenome-genome-assembly--contig:-NODE-327-length-10613-cov-4.793048_pt1 | contig 10613 bp, 8 predicted proteins | sample MGYA00244666_ERZ652872 | MGnify/ENA primary metagenome ERZ652872 (study PRJEB26926, sample SAMN06164826) | human gut metagenome | biome: ENVO:00009003; feature: ENVO:2100002; material: ENVO:00002003...
GCTCGGAGATGTGTATAAGAGACAAGCCACATTCATTCCGAGCGTAACCGCTTGTCTCAACTCGTCATCAATCTGGTGACCAATGCCATCAAGTTTACCCAAGAAGGCAGTATCCGTTTTGGCTACAAGCTGCAAGACGACAAGATGCTTTATTTCTACGTATCCGATACGGGATGCGGTATCCCCGAAGACAAACAAGAGAGCATATTCGGCCGCTTTGTCAAGCTCAACAATTTTGCCCAAGGCACCGGACTGGGATTATCCATCTGCCAGATGTTGGTACAGCACATGGGAGGCAATATCGGACTGACTTCCAAGCCCGGCGAAGGCTCTACCTTCTGGTTCACCCTCCCCTATGTGCCGACAAGCCGCATCTGGCAGGCAGAAAGCAAGACCGAACCTATAAAAGTAAAAAAGCAGAAAATCACCGTCTTGGTTGCCGAAGACCATGACAGCAACTTCCGGTTGATTGAGTCCATCCTACGAAAAGACTACAATCTGATACATGCATGGAATGGGCAGGAAGCCGTGAGTATGTTCAGGGAATACGACCCGCAGCTTATTTTGATGGACATCAACATGCCGGTGATGAATGGTTACGAAGCGACCAGGGAAATACGCAAATACTCTACACAAGTCCCCATCATAGCCGTCACCGCATTTGCCTATGCTTCTGATGAACAGCAGGTCATGGAAAACGGCTTCGACGCATATATGGCTAAACCTATCAATGCCAATCAGCTGAGGACACAAATATCAGCTATACTGAAGCAGCATATTATCTTTATGTAAAAAACATCCGGACGGAAGAAGCATGCCAACGTCCGGATGGCGAGTATCAGAATTCATTGTTCAGGCAAGTCAGCCTCAACGAACCGTTGAACGCTTCGGCAGACAATCGCGTCCTGACCTGTACCTGCACGCTGCTCTTCGGCTGGACATCAAAATAATTGTCGCTATATACACTTTCATTGTCAGCAACGGACAAGCATACGGCACGGGCAAACTTGTCTGTTGATACCGTCACTTCATATCCGCCTTCAATGGAACGGACTTCGGTCTGCAAATCCACTTTCGGATAATTCATATTCTTCTGCTTGTCCAGACAGTAGTTGTTATGGTACACCCTGCCCGATTTGTCCGTATAGTCTACGCGGACATATACCGTTCCTCTATCTGCCCCCTCCAGCAGCTTGGCAAGCGGTGCGGAAAAACAGACACGGCTGTCATTACCGGAAATGCCGACAGATTTGTCCCAGTGATAAACCACAGTGCCGTCGAACCGGCAGACCTGGAGCTGCAGCCGGCCGGAAGTATTCTCCAAGCGGTCGGACACTGCATATACTTTCAAATCATCCCCCTCCACTACCGGAGAAATCAGGATGTCATCATAGACCTTGCGAGTATAATAGTGCTGCGCCTTCCAGCGTCCGTAATAGTCACGGCTCGCCCAGGAAGCTACGGGCCAACAGTCGTTGTGCTGCCAGAAAAGCGTCCCCATATTATACGGCATCTGGCGGCGGTGCGACTCGATGGCCGTCTTGATGGCATCTCCCTGCAGCACATGGTTCATATAAAGAAATGCCCGGAAATCACGCGGTTTTTTATATTCATTCAACAGGTAAGTCTCAATCAGCCCGTTGGCATGGTCGCCACCACGCTGATGGGACATCATCACCTCGGAACGTATATCCCAGTCTTCGGGGTAAGGAGCATAGCGCTTGACGGAGTCGAACTCTGGAAAAGACTGAAAGCCGTACTCGCTGAAAAAGCGGGATTTCTCGCTGTCATAATCGGAAATGGGTGCTTTACCATGCCAGACACTCCAATAGTGACGGTCCCCGTCAGTAGTACCGGACATCTCTCCCTCGAATGCGAACGGAGAAGAAGGCCAATAGAAGGTTCCGGGTGCATACTCCCTGACCACCCCGGGTAAGGTGACATGATACTGCTGCCGGTACTGTGCCCAAATCTTGTCGGCATATTCCTTGTTCTGCCGTTCTATCTCGCACTTCCAGCCCCAGCCCAGCCAGGCATCCTGGCATTCATTGTTTCCACACCACAAAGCAATGCAGGCATGATTGCGCAAACGTTTCACATTGTCCACCGCCTCCTGATGGATATTATCGAGCAGGGCGCCTTCTGCCGGATACATGCTGCAGGCAAACATAAAGTCCTGCCAAATCATAATTCCATGCTCATCACACAAATCATAGAAGACATCGTTCTCATAGATACCTCCGCCCCAGACACGCAACATATTCATGTTTACACCGGCGGCATCGAGAATCGTCCTTTTATAATTCTCGGGAGTGACGCGCGGCAGGAAGTTATCCGAAGGGATGTAATTGGCTCCTTTGGCAAAAACCGGACGCCCGTTCAGCTCTATATAGAAAGTATGCCCGTCCTTATCCGGCTGATGCACCACCTTCAAAGAGCGTATGCCCACCCTTTCGGTTTTAGAGTCCAACAATTCCCCGCCTGCAATGATATCCGTACGGAAACGGTAAAGGAAAGGCTCCCCCAGTCCATTACTCCACCACAGCTTCGGCTTGTGAAGGACGAAATCAACGGTCACCCGATTGGTGCCTCGCTTCAAATCCGCTTGCCACTCGCCAAGCACTCTTCCGGTAGCCTCGTCTGTTATCGTGACCAGCACTCCGTCCATATCCTTATCGGCATCCAGCTCCACATGTCCGGCAATCACGGCCCTGCCTGCACCGACTTCCTTCTGCTCGATAAACACATCGTTGATTCTCAAATCGCTCCAAGCCCTGATATACACCGGACGCCAGATGCCGGAGGTAACCAGACGTGGGCCCCAGTCCCAGCCATAATGATAACCCGCCTTACGGGCAAAAATGCTTATCTTCTTGTTGAACAAGCCTCCGTTTTCAGACTGGTCATTGGATGCCGGATACTGGTAAGGAAGTGCATCCCATTTGGGGACGTCTATCTTTACCGGCGAATGGAAGTACACCTTCAATATATTATTCTCCTCCCTGATGTACTGCCTAACGGGGATAGACCAGCGGCGAAACATATTGTCCGCTTTCAGTATACATTCATCATTCAAATAAACGTCAGCGTAAGTATCCAGCCCCTCGAACACAAGCTCCATATTCTCTTTCCGCATCATGCCGGCAGCAAGGGTAAAGCAAGTTTCATAAACCCAGTCTTCCTTGTCAATCCATTGCAATCCCCGTTCGTTCAACCGGAAAAACGGGTCTTCAATAATCTTGTTCTGCAGTAAGTCCGTGTGGACTACTCCCGGAACTGTAGCCGGATACCAATTGGTCAGTCTCGCCTGCCGGAATTTCCAGCCTTCATGAAGGTTCTTTACCGCTGTTTTTAGTTTCATACGAGTGTGTTTCATAGTTTTCTTTGACTACTCTAAATTACGGATAGACAAAAATACGACATTCAAAGGATACTTTATAATATCTTCTTAACGAAACATGATACAATCCCGTACACACCTACCGGGTCAGCGTCGCTGCACATCTGCTGCAGTGTGACTGCAAACGTGTTGCAGCGCTACTGCATATATGCTGCAGTGACACTGCATATGTGTTGCAGCGCCACTGCAAAGCTGAATGCAGTAGCACTGCAAAAAGCATGCACTTGCTTTGCAGTGGCAATGCATTATCCCATCGCCTTATTATGAAAGGAGATGTCATCCAGCTTTCATTATCTATAATTAATTTACAAAGACATAGTTTCCAAGTCTTTCAAAGCAAACGGAGTACAAGCAAAAAAGGTCTACAAATCATAGATTTGTAGACCTTTACCCGCTAGTTTTCCATCTTATTCAGAACTGTTGCGGAGAGAGGGGGATTCGAACCCCCGATACCCTTTAGGGGTATACACGCTTTCCAGGCGTGCCTCTTCAACCACTCGAGCACCTCTCCTTGTTCGGGGCGCAAAAGTAAGGGAAGTTTTTGGAATTACCAAATGTTCGGGCAAATAATATTAAAAGTCCGTTCAAGCAACCAATGCCGGAACGGACTTTCAACACTCAATAAAACATACTTATCATTACCGTGATCTGACTTCCCGTCTCATAAATATGACATACGAAAGAGCAAAACAGATGACAGTAGCTGCAATCAGTCCGGTGAGCTGCGGCCACACCACCAAAAGACTCTGTCCCAATGGCAGCGGACTGGGAATGGCCCCCTGAACCTGCTCCATAGTAAGCGGCCCCAAACTTCTGACGGAAGGCATCAGCAGCGTTGTGGTCGCCTCATTGAACAGTTCGCTAGGTGCCAGACGCATCAGACCGAGAATAAATTTCTGGTAACTGACTATCTGATAAGGAGATGCCAGCTGCGAAGGGCTCAATGCCTTGGCAACCAGATTGACAATCATCGTATAGAACACGCTGAAAAACAACCATACCGCCACCGAAGCCAATGCCGAGGTGGCCGCCTGACGGAAGCAAAGCGAAAACAGAATGGCCAGATTCAGCCAGAATGCCACATAGAACACACTGATTATGAGAAAGAATACAATCCTCCAAAATTCTTCTGCTGTGGGAGGAATGCCTATCGCTATCAACCCGCAGCCCATTACGAGGAATCCCAGTACAAACAGCATGATACCTATCACAATCAATGCAGCCACGAACTTGGCATTGATAATGCAATCACGATGAACAGGCTGTGACAGCATACGGCTCAACGTCCCCTTGTTCTGTTCCGAATTTATAGCATCGAATCCCAGCGCAATCCCCAACAACGGCCCCAGAAAGTTGATAAACTGCACAAAAGAAGGCAATGTGCCATCCGAGGCTGTGAATAACTTCAAGAAAAGGAACGAACCGTCCGGGTCATTGGGCTTGATGGCGGCACCTATGTTGGTAAGCGAGGTATAGAGTGAGCCCATGCACGTAAGCAAAATGATTCCCATCAAGATAATGAACCGCCAACTTTTCACATGGTCGGATATTTCCTTGTTAACGACTACCCAAAAAGGATAATTGACTTTATTCATGCCTTTCTCCTCCTTCCTCCATATAATGGCTATAAATATCAGATAATTCTTGATGCTTGTCCTTCAAATCAGACATATCAATCAAGGTGACCAGCTTCCCACTGTTGAACAGTCCCACGCGGTCGCAAACTTTCTGCACCTGGTCCAGGTGGTGGGAAGAGAACAAGACGGTCAGTCCCTCCTTCCGGCTCAACTGCCTAATGAGCTCGATGAACTCCTGAACACCGGCAGGGTCTATTCCCGAAGTAGGTTCATCCAGGATTATAATTTCCGGATTTTTGATAAGCACGTCCGCCAGTCCCAATCGCTGGCGCATACCGCGCGAATATTTCCCGGTCTTCTTTTTCATCTGTCCGGCAAGCCCCACATGCTCCATCAGCTCCAGCGCCTTGACTTTCGCTTCGGCATCCGAAATGCCATTGAGACGCGCAGTATATATAAGGTTTTCCGGACCGGTCATGTCATCATAAAACCCCACATCTTCGGGCAGATAGCCTATCTTCCGCTTTACCTCGATAGGATGCCTGGTAGAGTCGATACCGCAAATCTCCACAGAGCCGGAAGTGGGTTCCGTCAGTCCCAGCATCATCAGGATGGTAGTTGACTTGCCGGCGCCGTTTGGCCCCAATAATCCGAAAATCTCCCCTTTACGGATAGTCAAGCAAATGCGGTCTACGGCAGTGAAGCGCCCATACTGCTTGGTCAAGTCTGTCAATGCAATCACTCGCTCGTCCATGCTCACCTCCTTCCATATTTACGGAACAGATAGCATACGGCACCTATGGCAACGATTATTATCAAAACGCCCACCCATCCCCATATCATCGGGGTTTTCACGGCAATGCGGAATTGGGCGTCTGTATTCACTTCAGGAGTTTTGGCCGTCATGGTAGCCACATAATCTCCGGGCAATGCCTTTTTGGATGCTTTCATGGTAGCTACGACATTGGCCGTTTCCCCCGCCTTCAGCATATCAATCTTCGAAGGCTCAAAAGACACTTCCCAGTCCACGGGCTTATTGGCAGAAAGCTGGATATCTTTCAACAATGAAGAGCCGGTATTCCGGACCACCAACTCGATACGCTTCACATCTCCCGCTGTGATTTCGGTACTCAACAATCCTCTGGGCGTGGACAATTCCATCTCGTAGGAACCCGTGACAACAACTTCCAGCTCCAAGTCGGCAGAAGTCGTACCGGTAGCCGCACGTACCGGAATCTTGTAATTGCCGGCTTCCACATTGGCGGGAGGGACAATCTCTATACTCACATTCTGGCTACTGTTCGCTTCCACCTGGGCAGAAGTGGCCTGCTTATAGTTAGGCTTGAACACGACACTCCAGCCTCTGGGGGCATTGGCCATCAGCGCATACAGCTGCTGGTCGGCCGTCTGGTTTTTCAAAGTGGCATTGAAGGTAAAGGTGGACTTGGAATTGCCCTGCATATTGGGCTGGTCGGTAGTGAACTCGGTCTGGTAAGTTCCTTTCTGGGCCACGACCACCTCCAGCGGCAGTTTGGTTTCCCCGGCAAATACTGTGAAATGATAACTTCCTTTATTTACTTTTAGAGGAACTTCCACTTTCAAATTGAACGTTTTCTTTTCCTGGGGCAGTACAGAAAGCTGGCTGAGGGTCCAGCCGCCTGACTTGATTTCATGCTTCCAACTGCCCGGCAATCCGCTGACCGAGAGATTTGCATTTGTAACCCCGTCCGTGTTGTTAATCAAATCAATGCTGTAATCAATGGACGCTCCGGGCGTCACGGAAATTTTTGTGTAAGGAGTGTACAGAATTATGCTTCCAGATTCATCGGCATGTACACTTAAGGGAAAGGCTCCCAACAAAATAACTAACAATAAAATACAATTTGTTCTCATAGTCATAAAAAAGTTCTTATGGTTATTTAATTATGAATATTTTCCCAATTTGTGCGTTGCAAAAATAAAAGATAGCTATATTAGTAGCTGTTAAAAGAAACAAAAGAATATAATTGCGGACACAATATACCCTGCGATGACCTGCTTTTCTTATCTTTGCGATTCCTATTGATACAAACGAATACCATACCGACATGAGAATCCCTGAAATACGCTTACAGAACCAGCAACTGTCCACTCCACTCTTCGGCCACCCGAAAGAGCTGGTCTCCTGGATGGGCGCCATGCAGGCACAAGACTATACAATGGTGAAATGGGCCGTAGGTATGCGGCTGAAGTCACCGGGAATTCAAGCCGTGGAAAAAGCCCTGCATCAAGGGGAAATACTGAGAACCCACATAATGCGTCCCACATGGCACCTGGTAGCAGCAGAAGACATTCGTTGGATGCTGAAACTCTCTGCACAACGCATCAAATCCGCCAATGATTCTTATGCAAAAGGACATGGTCTGGAAATCACGGAACAGCAATATGACAGAAGCCATACCGTACTCGGGAATATCCTCAGCGGGAAGCGAAGCCTGACGAAACAAGAGATTGCGGAACATTTTGAACGTTCGGGACTGCTTGCAGACAACTACCACATGACCCGCTTTATGTCGCGTGCCGAAGTCGAAGGTATTGTGTGTAGCGGAGAATGCCGTGGACGACAACACACCTATGCCCTTCTGGACGAAAGAGTTCCACCTACCCCCGAACTGACGAAAGAAGAAGCGCTGGCCCGTCTGGCTACAGCCTATTTCCGCAGCCATGCCCCCGCTACCCTGCAAGACTTCTCCTGGTGGTCCGGTTTGCCTTTAACGGAAGCAAGGCAATCTATTTCTCTGATAGAACCGGAACTGATGTCCGAACAATGGAACAGCCAGACATGGTACATCCATGACTCCTGCCGGACATCTGGAAAGGCGACCGGCAACCTGCACCTTCTTCCCTCCTACGACGAATACCTGATAGGATACAAGGACCGGACGGACGTCCTACCCAAAGAGGACTATTCCAAAGCTTTCACCAACAACGGATTGTTCTTTCCGGTACTTCTCTATAAGGGGCATGTAGTAGGAAATTGGAACAAGGCGTCCAAGAAAAAAGAAATCTTCCCGGAGCATTCGCTTTTCCGGAAAGACATCTGCCTGAAAGAGGAGTTGCTGAACCAGGCTAAAGAAAAGTACGTCCGGTTCCTAACACATTAAAGGCGGTCATCGAAGATTTTCATTGAAGAATCTCTCTATTTTGCCGAATGGAATTACCTCTATATTGTCATACAAGTCTACATGGTTTGCACCGGGAATAATCAGCAGTTCCTTATTATCACCCTGCAACTTTTTAAAAGCATCTTCACTGAAATAACGTGAATGGGCCTTCTCACCGTGCAGCATCAACACTGCACTACGGATTTCATCACTATATGAAAGGATAGGCATATTGATGAACGAAAGCGGTGAAGTCTTGTTCCATCCGTGGTTAGAGTTGAGTGACCGCTTATGATAGCCGCGCGGTGTTTTATAATAGGCATGGTAGTCCTTCACAAATTGTGGAGCATCGGCAGGCAACGGGTCTACTACACCTCCTCCAAGAGCAAATGTACCGTTTCTATAATCCTCCGTACGCTGAGCATTAAGCTGGCGCCGCAATTCATGCCGTGCATCGGCATTCATAGAATCGAAATAACCGTTAGCATTGACCCGGCTCATGTCGTACATGGTTACCGTAACTGTAGCCTTGATGCGAGTATCGATAGCCGCTGCATTAAGCGCCATGCCTCCCCATCCACAAATACCGAGAATGCCGATGCGCTCTGCATCTACATCGTCACGGGTGGAAAGATAATCGACCGCTGCACTGAAATCTTCCGTATTGATGTCCGGCGAAGCCACATAACGGGGCTGGCCGCTACTTTCTCCCGTATAGGATGGATCGAAAGCAATCGTCAGGAATCCACGTTCTGCCAATGTCTGCGCATACAAGCCCGAAGCTTGTTCCTTCACGGCACCAAATGGGCCACTGATGGCAATGGCAGGCAATTTACCCGTCACATTCTTGGGTACATACAAATCGGCGGCAAGTGTAATGCCGTAACGGTTGTGGAAAGTTATCTTTTTATGGTCTACTTTATCACTCTGTGGGAATGTCTTGTCCCACTCTTGAGTCAGATTCAAATTCTCTTCCATAAATTTATTATCATTATTAGGATTATTTTCTGTTGCAGACAAATGTCCTGCAGCACAAAGGCTAATAACCATCGCCGCACATATGTTTTTTACCATGTTCTTCATCTCTACTTCTTTAAGTTTCGGTTGGAAATTCATTTCTTAATCCATTGCTTGACAGTTTCCCGGCTCGCTCCATTCAGCAGCCTGCCTTTTCCCCAGTTTATGCCGGGGTAATTCGTCTGCAATTCCTTTTCTGCATTAGAAATACTGCTGCTTCCCGAAGTGGCGAATGGAATAACCGTTTTACCTGCAAAATCACCGCTTTCTATAAATGTATTGATGATTCTTGGAGCCAAATTCCACCAAATAGGAAAACCTATATAAATGGTATCATACTCCGCGAGACTTCCCAATTTAGAATACAATGCAGGACGTGATTTGGAATCCGACATCTCCACACTGCTGCGCGAAGCTTTGTCGTGCCAGTCCAAATCAGCAGCCGTGTACTTTTTCGCAGGCTGTATTTCGTAGAAGGTCCCATCAACAGCTTCTGCCACCAACTTGGCAGCCCTTGCCGTTGTTCCCGTTGCCGAGAAATAAGCTACCAGTGTCTTACCACCTTTTTTCTGTGCGTTAACAGTAATAGACAACAGCATAACTGCCATCATAAACAACACCAATCTTTTCATACGATATATTATTTAGTTGAAACATATAAATCCAATTGTTATAGCGATACAAAAGTAGCGGGTATTATTATTACATAGGTATCCAGATTACTGATTATATAACCCAAATTACTGATAGATGTCCGAGAAGAGAAATAAAAAATCCCGTAAAATCAAGGTTTTACGGGATTTGTCATACTTTGAATCCTTTTTGTCTTTGGAGCTCTGCGGAGAGACAGGGTTATGAACCGACTCCCCAATATCCTTGAAATTCAATTTCTTATCATCATGTCAAAGCCTTAGGGGGTACAACTTAGGTTACAAGAATAACGCTTTTCTGTCACCTTTTGGCTGTTCGTTGTCTGCCTAAAACTACGGTTCAAAGATACGGCTTTCTTTTGATAAATGCAAATCATTGAAAATAAATATTCTGCGGTTAGTGCAAGGTGCAAGCTATATATAGATATATACTTGCACCTTGCACTAAAAATACTCAAAATATTCTAGTCTTGATATTATTATCTTAAATTTGTATCCAAATATATCATAATTAAAGAGAAAAGCCTTATGAATAAATTACATATTATTACTAATAGAATATCTACAGCAATAACTCAACAACCAAGTTTGAAAAAAAATATCATTAAGGATTTTAAGTTTCTATTTTATCGTCACAATAGAGTTATATTGTTTTTAGTAAAGCATTTTCCTAACAATTCATTCTTTCGCTGGATAATAAAACTTAACACCGAAATTTGTTTATATTACTATTTTAAAAAGATATTACCTTTACCTCATTATCAAACAATATTAGATCTGTCTCTTATACACATCTCCGAGCCCACGAGACCGTACTAGATCTCGT
>ENA-OYCJ01000338-OYCJ01000338.1-human-gut-metagenome-genome-assembly--contig:-NODE-338-length-10300-cov-6.720644_pt1 | contig 10300 bp, 20 predicted proteins | sample MGYA00244666_ERZ652872 | MGnify/ENA primary metagenome ERZ652872 (study PRJEB26926, sample SAMN06164826) | human gut metagenome | biome: ENVO:00009003; feature: ENVO:2100002; material: ENVO:00002003...
ATACGAGATCTAGTACGGTCTCGTGGGCTCGGAGATGTGTATAAGAGACAGCACTTATTCAGACTTTCCTAAGACTCTACACTATGTCTTGTTACAAGATAACACTGTACATCTGCCAATTTATTGATCGTTCTGGGAATTATACTATGGGTGTTATAGCGGATTCGAACCGCTGACCTCTACAGCCACAATGTAGCGTTCTGCCAACTGAACTAATAACACCATCTAATCGTTTATTTAAGCAGCAGCAATAACTTTTTACCAAGAATCTTTACTGCTTTCTGTACATCAGTTACAGTTCTAAAATAAACAATACCTGGATATTTTACGTTTTGATGCATAACAACGTATACTCCTTTTATATCAGTTTCCGTCCTTCCAGATAGAGAAGAACCTTTTCCAAGAAAGTAACCAGTATTACCTTCTGTTTTGATCCATCCTTTATTTAGATAGTTAGCAACTATTTGTAAACTGGCTAGAGAACTAAGTTGTTCTGTCATACTTGGAGGACATACTAATTTATCCCAAAAACCATAATCTTCTTCAGACTCTACTATCTCTTTAAAGGAAGGAATTAGCATTTCCTCACTAAATGCAGTAAGAGCTAATTTCTTCAAGTCTTCATTACCACTTTCATACCATTCGCGTGCCTGCTCTAAAGTTACTTCAAGATAGGCTTTTGTCTTAATTCTATTCATTTTGTTTATTAGTTTTTAATGGACACCAATCTGGAATTAATACCCTTTCGTAAGGTCTCCCTCAATTAGTTTATTTCCTGCTTCTTTACAAAGCGCTTTTTCATCATCGTCATTGAACCAGTCATCAGGGTCTGGGTCAGGAACAATTAAGCAGTGCGGACATTCTCTACACTGCGTAATTTCTTTTTGGAATACTACACTAGTACCAGATTTCTGGTAAGTATCCTTCTCCGTACTCATAATTTGTCATTTTGTAATTTCTTTAAATTCGTTTATAACTGTTTTTATAAATGGTTTAATATCAAATAATAGTATTACAATAACAAATATAGTATTTATTACTGGTAATGCCATTATTGCGAGTCTTCTAACTGTAACAAATCGTTCATTTACTACCATATAAAGGCCAACTATGTACGTGCTTATTACGTATATAAATGCTGAATATACAAATATCATCATAATATATTGAAATTAGTGTGGGATTGGGAGGACTCGAACCTCCAGTCTCAAAAGAGAGCAGATTTACAGTCTGCGCGGCTACCAATTACCGGTTACAATCCCGAATCGACCTAGTAGAGAACCCTGGTTTCCTCATTTAAATATGACTAACCTATATGCAGTGGGTATACATATTTCTAAAATCCATATCCTAGGTCTCGCTAATAGGGTTTTATTCATAGATAGATTGATAATAATCTATCCAATAGTCTGCCTGCATATCTTCGAAGATTTCTTTGAGCTCTTCATCAGATAGCCCTTCATATTTGTCTTCCATTATATCTTTCTCCTATTAAATAGTCTAAAATATTCGTCAGAATATACGCTGCATAAGTCCTTATACTTTTTTGGCATAGGATAATCAAAGTCATCAAATGCAGACTCTTTAATAAATCCATCATGTAGAGCCATATTTGCTGTGGTAACAGCAATATTACAATTACGCTCCTTTCCCCAGTCAACAATGTTACTCATAACACTATTAAAGTATTCTGTATCATTATCTACTTGGAGATAGATTTCCACTCTGCAAATTGCAGGATTTTTGAATCCTTGTCTACCTTGTCTAAGAGTTATCTTAGATACGAAATTCAAGTCTAGCAAATCTGCTATTCTATCCTTAGCTACAATTCTAGAAATTCTTATCATCTTTTGGTAAGTTATTTTACATAATTGTGGGATAGGTAGGATTCGAACCTACTAAGCCTAAAGGCAACGGATTTACAGTCCTCTCCATCGTTGGCGCTATCCCATAAAGCAATTAACAGATTTGTTCTAATTAACATAGCTACTACAATTCTTCCTCTTGGCACCCCAAGTCCTCTAGTAGCTAATAGCCGCACTAGTGCGTGGTAACAATTTTAAGGGAACTCACCTCTGTTAATTGGAGTAATCAGGGATTCATCTACGTAGGCACCCAATAGACATTATCTATTCTACTAGTGAATGGTGATTACTTCGTCTGGATAGTGTGGCTCGAACACACGACCTCTGCATCCCAAATGCAGCGTTCTACCTACTGAACTATATCCAGGTGTAAGTATGTGTTTCACCTCACTGCGTAAGAAAAAGAAAAATTCAAGAAAATTGCCTGTGACTCCGCCCCAAATTAAAAGTTTGGTGCTCTATCCAACTGAGTCATTTTAATGATAAAGTATCCCGTGAAGGATTCGAACCTTCGACCCACAGCTTAGAAGGCTGTTGCTCTATCCAACTGAGCTAACGGGACATCGTGTTCGCTATTATATACAGCGAACTACGTTCTTCTTAGTTAATAATTGTTAAATCTTCTCTTCGGAAATAAGCGCATTACCGCACGTTATTCTGTCAGCATCTTCTTCTTTAGAAGGAACAAATACGATAACATCCCAACCTTCTTCAAGTAAAGGCTGTTCGAATTGACGATAAACATTATAATCAGAGTAGCCAGTTACTTCAAAACCATTCTCAACTGCGGATGCAGTTTCATGAATAGGGGTTATTTTCACAATAAACTTCTCTTTATCGAAAAGTCTAGATAACTCCTTTGCATCCAGAATAGTCTGTGCAGTAACTGGGAAATTCAACGTATACTTTCTACCTTTCGGCATAGGTAAACGACTAGCCATTTCAGAAATAGTAGCTAATGAATGACTTTTGTTGTCAAATAACTCTCTTCGTCATTAGTAGAATTTATTGAGAATTGAAGACCTGCCTCACCTCCATAGAAATCATTCTTGATTCCACACCAAGTTTGTATGAAGTTCTCTAGTTTTCTATTAGCTCTAGGAAGCATAGTAGAAACTACTGGATGGACAGTCTTAGCTATCAATCCACAACTCTTTACTACTTCTTTTAGAACAATCCCAAATGCTAGTACATTATCGTTCCAAGTTGGCTCTCCCATTCTTGCGAAATGCACATTGAATCTGTCAGTATTCCTAACAGTCTCATTCTTGATAATGTTTCTTATTTGCCATTCCATCTCTTCAATAGAAACGTTTCCATGGAATCCAAATTTCGGAACATCACAGAATTTGCATTCCATTGGACATCCTTTCTGAGTGGAAATAGTTGCAACCCACTTCTTACTAAGGTCAACTTCAGTATTAGCTACTCCGTTGATTTCCTTAGTTAGACCTAAGAAATCAGCCTTGATGTTGTTCTCCTTACCATAGTCTCCTACAGTTAAGAACTCTAGTCTATGCTCTGTATCAACATAGATTTTTCCTGTATGGGTTAGTACTGTTTTCATTCGTCTATAATCATTCTCCACATTATTATTAATATTATAAATACAACGATATATGTCATGATACAATCCTCCAATCTGGTCTATTTCTAGTTATACGAAATTTGTTAGCTTCAGACCAGCTTGAGAAGGCCCTAACGACCTTCCCATAACTGTCTAACAGATAATATTTCATAGCGAACTAGTTCTCCATTTATTTGTACTGTAATCAATACGATCTCTTCTACGATAATCATAGTTTCTACTACAATTATTTCACCGTTTATTTCGGTAATTCTTCTCATCATTGCCATAAACTAAATACTTTTTTTGTTAGTGGATAGTTTCCTCTCCACTTTGTTGCATACTTAAATACACGAGAATCGCCTGTACGACGCCAAGTAGATCGAAATAGCGGGAATAAAATCGCCATAACGACAAGTCCAAATACTAGAACAATGAAAGTTAAACCTTTCAGTATATGTTCTAATAACCAAACGGGTAAAGTAATGCCCCATCTAACAATTGCTAATAAATCTTCCATATTAGTTCTCAACTATCAGAGTGTTATGGATTCTCAATTCCTCTTCCGAAATCGGAATTAATTCTCCAAATACTCTTATGTATTTTTGTTCTTTGATTACTAATGATGTGGTAATTTCAGTGATTACCTCGATGTTAGCATTGTGCCATCTCTTTAAATACTGAGAATGTATTCTTCTAGACAATTCGTAGTTGTCTGAAGATGCTATTCTCGCAGCTTTGAATCTTTTTCTCATGGTTTTCTTTTTAATTCGTTAAATCTTTTCTTGCTAATTTTCCATTCACAAATGTTTCTGTAACTGTTCTTACTCCTTCTATGTAAATGGCATATTCGAAGGCGTGGGTTCCAGTGAGAGTTATCACTCTTCCCCATGAATCTTGCGCGAACAGTTGAATCGCAGTGTAATCTGTTGAATTTTCTCATTTTCTTTTTCTTTTAATCCTGACTACCTATTTCTAGGTAGTTTCGTCTTAATTTTCAAAGACTCATCAGAGGATCTTCATATAAACCCAATTTATACAATTGCATTATTTCTTTATCTTTACTTTTAGGGTCTAATATAGAAAGACCTTTTCTTATTTTTTCTAATCTTTCTAAATTGTTTTTCCTCGATAAATCGTTCATGCATGTAACTGCACTGAATCCGTAGTCTGTTTCAGTCATTATAAATAGTCCTGTATCTGTGACAACTGTAGAATCAAATATTTTTCCTAAGCAAAAATCTTTGCAGATATTCCTTAGTATATTATCTAGTCCTACAATTTTAAACCTCTCGTTATACCTATCTAAAAAATGACGTGTAAACTCCAGTACTGTAGTATCAGTAGAATAAGCATATATTCTTTTGCCACATTTAGTAAATACCGCATAATTTAAACTATTTCTACTTAGACATTTCCATACTAAATAATATCTGTTATTTCCAACTTTCATCTGAGTTATTTCTCCAAAGTGTGGAAAAGTCATTTGATTTTTCATTTTCAACAGTATTCGCCTTTTCTTTACGGCCATTCTTTCTGCAATTTTATCTATTGAGTCTATATCGCGGTTAAATTCCCTGACAATATCTTTACCTGTCATCGTATCTACAATCATAAATTACTATCTATTAAATTATTAAAAGTGCTGTTTTACTTCTAAGCCAGCAAAGGACTTCCAATTCTCAGTTTAATTCGTATCCAAATTTTCTAAAAGCTTCTACTACTAGAGTCAATGTATGCTTTCCTACATTTCTAACTCTTAGTATATCTCTCTTTGAATACTGTTTAACGAAAGTACTTAGAGTTATGTCATTAGTAACAGACCTTAAAGCATTATTTGCCCTAACATCTAGCTCTTCAAATAGAACGTAGATAGGAACATCTATTTGCTCCTTCTTAATTTTCTCTGTCTCGTAGATTACTCCTAGAGAATCTAACATTTTCTTATAGAGCTTAGATTCTTCTGCATTGATAGACTGTTCTTTAATCTTGATAATTTCCATGATAAACATTTTTATTAATTATTACTAGAACTATTAGTTTCAGCTAAAATAGCTTACTTATCCCTCAAACCACGTAAAGGTTGTTCTTATCTTGAGAGTAAAGGCACCGCTGTGCCTTTTAGTCTATATCTATGACAAAATAGCAGACCTTCCTGTGCCGCAGTACTTTGAGTTGTTTCACAACAACTACATAGTCTCAGGGCGTACCCATTATAGTCCTTAACAGCAAATAGAGCCTACAAGTAGCTGTAGTCCTCAAATACTAAGTTCCCCACTCCGGGTTTGAACCAGAATCTCCTTCTTTAGAGGAAGGCGCAATGCATTATACTAATGGGGAAAACTCTATCTTGGCAACTAGTATAAGATAGAGAGTTATTCAACTACTTAATTCTCAGTTTCCTATACTGAAAATCAAATAGCTACGTTACTAACGTTCACTAAGAATATAGGTAGCTAATCCATATTCTTGCGACTGAGTTCGAGGTAGGAAATATACCCTTATGAGGTATCCTCTTATCAGCTAGCCTTATTAATCTAGCGGCTTATACCAGGCAACTTCTAATACAATTGCATAACATATTTTATATATGATATGTATGGTCACTGACATATCAGCAGTACTTTCATATATTGCTATAAGTGACCAATCTTATAGCTCAATCCTCCTTACTCATGAGATAAGTTTGCGAACTCTCATTTTCATTAATAGCAGTTATTTTCGGATATTGGGCTATCTGCGTAGCCTCGCTTTTTGTTGCCTTTTTATAGGCTAATGTTAGAGTAAATAATCATTGTAGTATGAGTTATAAAACTCGTCCTACTGGCGATTTTTTGAAAACTGGAAAAAGTAGGAAAATCTGCCTTTGAGTTTGTGGAACATTCTTCTCCTTACTTGCCCATATTTTCTTTTGTGAAACTGAATTTTCAAAAGAAATGATAGTCTTTCCTATCAGCCAGACATAAAAACTAAAACTACTACAAAAGTTAACTCGGTTTTGATTTTTTTTGTTTTGTTGTTGATTTCTCCGTTGACCAATGTTCCAATGATGGAGTTCATATGGGCATTTTATTTATACTCGTAATACCTTAGAGTTGCACGTTTGACTTATTTTAAATCTCGTTGTGCGCTGAGATTAGCTATAAGATTCTGCTACACTCTCACTTATTTATACACGAGAGAGTCGTGTTAATCTACAAAGACAATTCTTATTACTTTTGGAATGTCTTCTTCTGACTTTTGATAAGTCATAACCCATGCTTCTGAAGTTTTGCAATAAACTCTATCAGCTTTAAAGTTTACCTTTTCTCCAGTCTTTGGGTCATAGATTATTCCCCAGCTATACAAACACTTTTTCGTTCTGAACTTTTTTCTCGTGTCCATAACTACAAAGATTATTTGTATATAAAAGAAAGGGGATTTCTCCCCAATCTTTTACTCGTAATCCTCAACCTCAAGTTTGTAAGTTCTCTTGGTGTGAGCCGGAACTCCTCCGTGTGCTTCGATGTCCTCAGAGGTGATGCTCTTTACCACAAATGTTACTTTATGGTCAATGCACCAAACAAGGAAATTTGCATTTTCCAAAGGAGTAGAACCAATAGCCGGAGCGTCGTCGTCGATAGTTACGCCTGCGAAATGTTTCGCGCCAATGGTTGCACCTGTGTCAGTGCTGAATGTGATAGGCACAAATCTTGCTTGTCCTTCTCTTTGTGTATTGTTTGTCAATTCCATTTTGTTCATAGCAACAATCTGGAACTTATCGCCCTTCTTCAAGCCGACAATAACTGAACGTTCATTACCTTCCAAACCTAATGAGTTTATCACTGATTTAGCACGTTCTTCTACGCTGAGATTACTGTTCTTTAATTCTTCGAGTGTCATAATACTAAAAATTTTTAATTTGTTAATACTGTGAGTTACTTTTGTTTTTGTTTTAGTTTTATATCAATATACAGGGGGGGACTAAAGGGGTTGTGGACCGCCACTACACTCACTCTATGAATTTTTGGAATCTAGGTAATTATCCTCCAGATATAAAAGTCAGAATTTATAATAACCCCAGGGGGCTATTTATATAAAGTACCTGTACCGGCTTTCCCTTTAATATATAAAATATGTATAATATTTGAATTAGAATTTTTTAACTTTGTATTTAACTTTTCAGAAGGTATTGTTGTATATAACTAAAAAGAAAACAATTATGATTACAGACTTAGAAACATTGTTAAATTAGGACTAGTTTAAATAGCTAGTTGAAGCAATTAATACGAATCAAGAATATTATATGTCTGGTAATGGGCTAACTATTAAGTCCGAATCTACCGACGATTCTTTGTTCTTATTAATATCTTATGAAAGATAGAAGGAAGAAAGCTGTCTAGCTAATGAAGAGGTAGATCAATTCCAGAAATACTTAGAATCTTTAGATGATGATTTATTTATAGATGTCTGCGAATATCTAGGGGAATCCGAACTGAATAAAATTCAAGAATGTTTGGAAAGTGGAAAATTGGAATCAGTAAGAGCTGGAATTACTAAATTCAGAATGGCATTATCTAATGTGGTAACTATGAAAATAGAACAACTGAAAGCATATGTATGAACAAATAGCTCAAATAAGAATACTCCTTGCTAATGTAAATGCAACCATGTAGGCTTTATTTCACGAAAATGAACAATTAAGAAAAGAACTAGAGAAATTGGCAGCAGAAAATAAATCTCTAAAAGAGAAATAAGTTACTGCCCTATGGTGTAATGGTCAGCACAGATGACTCTAAATCATTTAGTCTGGGTTCGAATCCTAGTAGGGCAACGCCAAAATTAATAGTTATGATAAAATTAAATGAGAATTATGTAGTAACTCCAACAGGAGCTAAAACTCTTATTATAGAAGAAGAGGACGATTGGAATAAAGTTTGTGAGAAGGTAGTTGGAAGTAAGTTTGATTATATCTTTGTACCTCAAGAATTTGAGAATCAAGCCTGCTATTTTCTTCCGCAAATAACAGTTCAAGGAAAACAGATAGGTAAGATATGTACTTATAAGGTATTGAAATGAAACAGTGTGCAGTTGTATTAAATGGAAATGATGTTGTCAAAGTCTCTAATTTAAAGAGAAAGTACGACAAGATAATGAATAACCCTAATATGAAAATATTAGAGGAATGTGATATGGAAATGTTAGATGAGAAGTACAACTATTGGAATAGAACATTAAATAGAAATACAGAAGAGGAGAAAAAAGAGGAGACTAAGATGCATCACTTTAAAAATCCGAAAACTGGATGCTCTATAGCAAGTATCTATCCAGATTTGGAAGAATGTAAATCATATATAAAAGACTGGATGGATTATGTTAAACTTGATTGAAAAATATAACGAACTTACTAAATCGGAATTAGAGGAACTAGCAGAAATAACACTATTAGCTACAGAATCTTTAATTAATACTATTGTAGAAGAAGGAAAACAAAACGAACAATGGTTCTTAGATTATCTAGACAACTTAAATAAGCTAAGTGTGTCGTATTAATATATCACGATAGAGAAAGTAATTATTAACAACACTTTGAAGGATATGATAAGAAAACAATAACTAATATTCATGAACTGCTTCCAGAGCTAGACTTGGATGCATTATTTAAAATAATGGAGGCTATAGTAGAGGAAACTACGCCAATTTATAATTGGCCCAACAGCAGCAGAACTCCACTTTCAGATAAACCTTGGTAGGAAGAGCCAAACAGAATCACTTGTACATATAATAGTAAATAAAAATAGGCGAACTTAGACAATTAAGTCTAGGCTCGCCTATTTTGTTATGCATTAACTTTTAGATATTTTATCCATGAAAACATCTTTCTCTATCCTTCTAGATACTGTAAATTGTCTTCATTCATATAAGCTTCTTCTTCAAAGCTTACATCTCTGTAACAATCATTTTGAGAATCTTTAAGTCTTAATAGTCGTATAATTAAATACTCTAATCCATACCAGATATAGAAAGATGGAATAGCTAACCATACCCATTCTAATCCAACTAATATAGATATAAGTATTGCAAACGCTATTGCACATTCCAAAATCTATACTGAATGGATATTCTCGTGATTCTTATCCTCATCAGTCAAATCCGACTTAGTAAATATTAATCCAAACAGATTAATTACCTTATAACCTCCAAACGGTATAATATTATTTTTAATTATCATATTATATAATACCAATCATTACGTTCCATAACTCCTTTCTCCTTGAGCTATTTGTTATCTAAATGATAGTCTCCATTTCTAAAATTTAATTCATTCTTAGTATAGTCCCAATAAAAATACCCTCTCCAGCCAGGGAGTAATAAAGTACGACCAGTAGCCGCATAAAGAGTTGCTCTATTATAGTCCATATTACTTATTAAATATAAATAGTAAATAGAGATATATCTTAAGTATAAATTCTTTAATTAATTTAACTACAGTCTTCATTGCTTTCTTGTTTTAATTAATCCATAATTTCCTTTCTTTAATCTAGTAGTAGGAATCCATCCATTATCTAAAATAGATCTATGCCCACTTGGTTTATGTATCTTAGCTCCATCTTCGTGTTTCCATTTAGAAGCATTTCTAGCAAAATTAGCTCGCTTCTTCTAAAGAGGGGTAGCGTTAGGATTGTTTAGTACATGCTTAGCGTGTTCTTGTACAGATTCTCCTGCTGCCTTGGCAGATGCTGTAAATTTGCCTCTGTTCTTCTCTTTAATGTGAATGCCCGACCCATTTTTAAAAATTGGACACCCAAATGTTGTAATTTTCTTACTGTTAGACATTTTTAATATAATGTATTATTTATTGATTTGTATCTTACAAAGAATATTAATA
>ENA-OYCJ01000391-OYCJ01000391.1-human-gut-metagenome-genome-assembly--contig:-NODE-391-length-9203-cov-3.250984_pt1 | contig 9203 bp, 10 predicted proteins | sample MGYA00244666_ERZ652872 | MGnify/ENA primary metagenome ERZ652872 (study PRJEB26926, sample SAMN06164826) | human gut metagenome | biome: ENVO:00009003; feature: ENVO:2100002; material: ENVO:00002003...
GCTCGGAGATGTGTATAAGAGACAGCCTCTGAAGCGCGGCAAGGGCAGCCAGAAGAAGACCAAGGTACTCGTCATGGCCCAGACCGGGGCTGGCATGCCGACAAAGAAATCCGACAAACCTACATCTGTCAAATACATCAAGATGATTGTCATTAACGACCTGAAGTCTGAAACGGTTGACGGCAAGGTCAGGCTCAATGTCGACCCCTCCTCCGTTATCATTTCCGATGACTCGAAGTCATATACCAACTTCTGCAAACTTGTGAAAGAACATATACATCAGGTCATCAGACCCAAAGAGGTCGGAAAGGTGTTGCCCTGGGTTCACATCGCCATCTCAAATGCCAAGAGGCTCCTCCTGAACATATACCATGACATCCGTCCGGAATATTTGCAGAACTATCTGAATGAATTCTGCTGGAAGTTCAACAGGCGTTTCTTCGGTGAGGCCCTCTTTGACAGGCTTATGGTGGCTGCTGTGGCATACAAAAATCAATTTAGGTATAACATTTAGTAATCATTTTTTTAATAGCTATTCAAGGCTGTGATGTAATATAAAACGCTAAAAATGTTGGCTATATTGTTATAAAAGTGGGCAATAGCATAAAAAAGCCATCATATTTGTGTGAATATGACAGCTACTATTGATTATACCATTATCGGATTGACCTTCATTGTCGCAAGGTTTAGATAGAGTCCGTGATGCTCTATCATACCGTGTCGGAACATCTTCCAGAGGATATTGCAGCCGAGCTGAGCTAATGTGGAGTTGATGAACAGGTCCTGTTTCTCCAATGCCTCGGCAAGTGAACAGCTCGGACCGGAGTCATCTTCCTTGATTCGGGCATACTTTACCAACTTTGTGATGACCTTTAATGACGGTACGGTCTGGTAAATTTGAGAAGTGGGTTGCTTTATCTTTTTCGGGATACTACCCAATACGACCTGTCCCGATGTTTGCGTGTTGCCGAAGTCAAGCCAATACAGAGGTGTCTGATAGTTTGTATAATTGTACTGTGGCAATGCTTTGAGTACATTCCAGAGGTCTATTCTCGACTTTATATTGTCCGTACAGGTTATGGTTATATTGGCAAGATGTTCCTGTCGTACATCTTTCATATTGGAGGGATAGAGTGCCGGCACTGCCTTCCAGTCATTCCCGAAGAAGTTGTTGATGCGTGTTATCAGGCAATTCGCCTTATTCAGCCCCAAGTCGGAATACCCGAAGAGTTGTCGTCCTATGTTGGCTTCAGTTACAATATCGGGATCGTATAGCGTTACGAATAGTCCCGGATGTCCGAGGGCACGAAGTGTTACATCCAATCGTGCAAGGTTTGTCAATACTTGCGAACCTGTACCGCCACCACCTATAAGGTTTACCGTTACGGGGTGTTGTGGTACGAGCAGATAGCTGTCGGTATAATGTACTCTTTTCATCGTAGTATATCTTTAAGTTTCAAATTCTTTAGAGGCTTTAACTCTTCAATGTTGAAGGGAGCATCTTTTGCTGCCTTTGTTACCAGTACAAGGTTGCTCTTTGTTGGATTTCCGTTACCTCCGAGGTGTGAGAACTCTGTAAGCCAGAACTTCTTCTCCCAGTACTCAAGTAATTTGTCGTAGGTAATCTCTGTCGGCTTGTCAATCTTTGCCGAGCCGAGACAGACGCTTGACCCTGTGACATTGAAGAACGGAGCAGCGTAGAGTTCCGTTTCGGGCTTCAGTTCCTTGTCTATGTATGCGTAGATGTTCATACGCTCATCCCGCACCTCATAGATGACACCTGGCAGGTTGTACTCGGCATTCTCAATATGTAGCGACTCCTTGAAGAACATCATACGCTTTTGTGGCGGGTTATACCAGACATATTTCTCGTAGCCCTTGCGGGTATCACTCCATAGCATATTTGTCGGGATGCGACCATGCGGTGTGCTGCTGTGCCTCTCGGAATATCCCTTGATAAGTTCGTTGATGAAGTCCACCGTTACGGGACGGCCTTCGCTCATGGCTCCCTCATTATCTATGCTCCTTACTTCAAGGAAGTATGTATCTCCTCCATCTGTGGAGTATGCTATCAATGCCGCATGTGGGTGCAGCATCGTATTTATCTGCTTGGTAAGTTTGTTTGTATCCATAGTGATTATCGTATGTAGTGAATAAAATCATCTGCCCACTTGAAAAACCTTTCAGGATAGGTATCTTCAAGTGTAAAAACCTTGTCGGTCTTTGGAGAGACGGCAAAGGTTGATGCAGGAATAATATCGTATGACTCCTGACGGGAGGAATTATAGAAGTCGATAAGGTGTTCCGTCATTATATCATCGCTGTCATAGACAACTCTTATCTGCTGTTCGAGTGTCATCGGCAGATAATCGGGCTCCTCGTCATAGAACGGGTCATAGCCATAGTACATGATGGCTTTATCCGTCTTTATGAACTCAAGTCCTCTTCTCAGCAGTTCGATAAGACCTTGTTCAAAGCCATTCTTACACTCATATTCTTCTATGGCTTTCGGCAGGTTCTTGTAGTAGGACTTTCGCCACACCCTGTCGAGGAGTTTATATGCTCTGCCATCCTTGTATGATTTCACGAGCTTTTCCCTCGCTCGCCTCTCTTTGGCATCTTCATCCTCATAGCAGCCTTCAGTCAGCATATCCATAGCCCAGTCCATATCATCCTCATCGTTGATAGTGGTTATACCGTTCTCTTTCATAAAATTATGATAGAATGTGATGACAATGCGTCTGAGTGTGGGATTCAGTTCCTCCACGAACTTTACAGGGAAGTAGTACAGTGTGTACTCACCCCAAGTATGTGTGTTCCACACATTGAAGTATAGACAGCCATTGTCATCTTCAAGGTTGAGATACATGCCGCTTTTATTTACGAGGTCGTTCATCTCATTGTAGAGATTGACAATACCTTCACCGATAGTTCGGCCGGGTGTATGCTCCGCCTTTACATTCATCAGTTCGGCATAGCGGAAATAAGAATCACGCAGGTATTCGTAATTCTCCTGCGTGATTAGGTTATAACTATTTCCGCAATAGCTCTCCCTCATAATAGTCTGCGGTGCTATGGGGAGAATAGGTGTCTTTAGAAAAGAATTACGGCACCCGTTGGCGCCGTAACTCTCTCTACTCTTGTCACACCGTATCGTACCTCCCGCTTGGTCGATGCGATTATCATCCTTGCGAGCTGTTCCGACTGATGTTCGTCCAATGGTCTGCATGACTTCTTCTTTTTAGTGTCCTTACTCATAGTTATCATCCTTTTGTTCCGATGGTTGTCTTGAACTCATATACAGCCTTGTCATCCTTGATGGTCGGGCCGTGTACGGTTGCTGTTGTCAGTTCCGGATAGATGTTCGAGTAGAAGCTCATCACACTCTCCGGAGAGTCGTTCGGATTGGGATCAGGAAGTGTAATCATCTCTGTTCCTTTCTTAAAGGTGAATGATCGCTGCATTTCGTTTCTTAAAAGTGCCATAGTCTTAAACTGTTTGGGCGTATGCCTGTGAATAATGATTTTCTAACATTGACTGAGGGAAGTCGGGATATTCCTCATAATCCTCGGGGCGGTATGCAGGGCCTTCGTGCATATATGCCTGCTGTAACTCTTCAGGCATAGGAGGCTCTTCATGATGTGGGAACATCGGAATCTCACCCTGCGGATAGTGAGGATGCTGCTGTCCTACATTTTGAGGAGGATAACCGCCTTGTGGCACGGTGAACATAGGCTGCCCGCCATACTGAGGCTGTGGAGGTTGCTGAACAGGTCGCTGTATCGGCTGCTGCACGGGACGCATTACAGTCTGTTGTGGCTGTGGCGGCATCTGTCGTGGTGCTGCCTGCGGCTGGATAGGCTGCTGTGCAGGTTGCGGTGCCACATTCTGCGGTTGTGCCACTTGTGGAGCCGGTGCAGGAGTCTCTTCCATCATCTCGAAGAGCGAGCCTTGGTTCATCGCCTTCTTCTGTGCGGCAATCTTCTCATCTACCTCCTTCTGCTTGTCGGCAGTGGCATACATACGAGCCTGTTGGAGTGCGGTGATGGCATCCTTATGATTCTTGGCAGTGATAAACTCCTCGGCCTTCTTCATATGCTTCTCGTACTTCTCACGCTTCTCCTTCTCCTCCTTGGTCTCCTTAGCCTTGGCATCCTTTGCCGCCTTACTGTTGGCAGCGGCCTTGTCTGCCTGCTTCTCGAACTCCATCAAATTGGAGATAAGCCCCGTAGCCTTGCGTATAGGCTGCATGATGTGTTGCCGGAACTCTGCATCCATCTCTTCGGGAGTGCCCGTTAGTGTCAGCGGAATGATGTGGTTTGCTGCCTCATCTTTAAGTCCGTTGGCCTTCGGCAATGTTGATACAGTAAGCTGTCCGTTCGCTTTGCGGATGACGAGCGTAAGATCTACGCTCTCGGTCATCATCTGTGAAATTGATGTGAAAAACATAACTTTATGATTTAATGTTAATACTGAATTATTTTCTTGTGATGTTCACTGGTTGAAGAACTCTGCAAGCAGTCTGTTACGGTCAGGATGCTTGCTTATCTCCAGAATGGGATTGAGCAGCTCCGATATATGTACCGGACCTCGTGAGCCTCTTGGCGGCAACTTGATTTCAGGTTCAGTGACCTTTACTCTTCTTCTACGTACCACAGGCATCTGCATCGGTGCCATCGGTACACTTGCGATGATTGCTTGATTCATAGCTTTATCTTTTATTATATGGTTAATACTCGGACTTTGGCAGTCCGTTGAACTACGAGGGCGTTAAGGCTAATGCTTCCGGTAAGGCAAGGTTTTCGGGGAAAATACCGGAGCATGGCGAGGATGATTTTCCCCGAAACCTGCAAGGCCCGACCTTGCAGGTGGCAACGGGCGGTTCCGCTACCTTTGCCCCGGAATTGGGATGACGGTATCATTTACCTTTCCCGCCCTTGGATTTTGGGAAAGAAAGTTTCAGGTTAAAACTTTCGTCAAAGATGACCGTCGCGTCGAAAGGCACCCCTTTCTTGCCCTTGAAGCCCTTGATCAGCCGGGTGGAGCCGGAAGAGAAAAGCTGTTCGAGATGCTGGTCCGTCAGTTCCTTGTTCAGAAAACGGCGGAACACCAGCAGTCCGCATCCTTCACGGTCGCATTTTGCGACTTTGGACTTCACCACCACGTTGCCGGTCTTGCACTTGGGGCAGGCAAGGACGCATGATGACGGCTCCGGAAATTTGAGACGCAGTATCTCGCCGGTAACTTTTCCCGTGTATTCCCTGATGGAGAGCATGAAGCTTTCCGGATCGAGGGTACGCCACTCTATCTGTTCCAGCGCCTTTTCCCATATGCCGGTCAGCTCCGCGTCAGCCACCATCATGTCCTTTACCGATTCATAGAGGTAAAGCCCCTTTTCCGTCGGACGGATGTTCTTGCCGGAACGCTCGATGTAGTCACGTTTGAGCAGGGTCGTGATGATGGCGGCACGGGTGGCAGGCGTACCGATACCCGTATCCTTCACCGCTTCGCGTGCCTGTCCGTTAGTGATTTCCTTGCCGCAGTTCTCCATGGCCGTGAGCAGGGTGGCTTCCGTATAGAGAGGTTTGGGCAATGTTTTTTTCTGTGACAGTCCATGTCCCATGACCGGTATTTCCTCACCCTCTGTAAAAGATGCTGTGCCTTCGTCTCTTTCCGGCTCGTCCTTTTCCCGGTCCTCCTTTCGGGAGAACACCGCCCGCCAGCCCGGATTGGCGATGACAGTGGAACGGGAGCGGAAGTCCAGTCCCCCGCATACGCACTCCATGAGCAGCAGTTCTTTCTCGCAAGGGGGAGAGAAGGCTTCCAGCATTCTGCCGGCTATCAGAGTATAAACCGTGGATTCCGCCTCGGACAATCCCTCAGGGACGATACCGGTGATAATCAGCGCATGGTGGTCGGTCACTTTTGCGGCATCCACGCTTCGTGTATTCAGGGCGGAAAGGTCTAAGCTCCTTCTGTACTCACGGAACTCCGGCATGGCTGTTATCTTTTCCAACAATACCGGAATGTGCGCCATGACATCCTGCGGAATATACCTGCTGCCTGTCCTCGGATATGAAACCAGTTTTTTCTCGTACAGGGACTGTGTGATGGCAAGGGTCTTGTCCACCGGAAGATCGTAATGAATATTACAGTCCTTCTGGAGGGCTGTCAAATCGTACAGGAGCGGAGCCTGCTGGAATACCTTCCCTCGCTTCACTTTAGTGATTGTTACCACCGATCTGGGGGTAATACTCTTGTATGCCGCTTCCGCCATATTCTTGTCCTTGAACTCCTTCGTGTGGATGAACTGCCGGTGCCCGTTGTCCCTTTTCAGCACTATATGCAACTGCCAGTATGGTGTGGAGACGAAGTTACGGTTCTCCTTGAAGCGTGCGCATATCATGGCAAGGGTCGGTGTCTGTACCCGTCCGATGGAGTTGTTCACCGAACCGGAGGCTGCCGCCAATGCGCGGCTGGCATTCATGCCCACCAGCCAATCCGCCTTCGCCCTGCTGTCCGCGGCTGCATACAGGCTGTCATATCCAGTTCCTTCCTTGAGGCTTGCCATTCCCTCACGGATGGCCTCGTCGGTAAGCGAGGAGATCCACAACCGTTTGAACGGCTTGGTACAGCCCAAATAAGAATATATCCACCGGAAGATGAGTTCCCCCTCACGTCCGGCATCGGTCGCCACGATGATGCTCTCGCATCCGGTGAGCACTTCGCTGATGACCTTGAGCTGCCTGCCGGCTGCGATGTCCGTCACCATCCCCCTGTCAGTGCGTACCTGCCGCACGACAAGACGGAACGGATCGGGAATCATCGGAAGGTCTTCGGCGGCGGTTCTCGTGTAGCCGTATGCATCCGGTAAGGCCAGTGACACCAGATGTCCCAGTGCCCATGTCACCATGTAACCGTTTCCCACTATGTAGCCGTCCTTTTTTTCTGTAGCCCCGACCACACGGGCTATGTCCTGACCGACACTCGGTTTTTCTGCTATGATTGCTATCATGATTCGGATAAAGTCAAGCCGTTTCCCGCTTGCCGGTGTGTGGTGGAACGGAAAACGGCGGTTATACATTCAGTTTACATATTATATATAAGGAGGGGCTACTGTTGTCCGATGGGTTTGATGCCGAGGATTTCGAGCAGCGGTCCGCCGTCCTTGCGCACCAGCTGTAGCGTGGCGTCCATCACCACGTCCACACCAAGCAGCACCAGGCTGAGCCGTATCACATTCGTTTTCTCCCCCTTGAGCAACGTGTCGAGTTCTCCCGACATTTCCAGCTCGTCTTTCAATATGCCGATACCTGCCAGTTCCTCCCAGTTTACGTCCTCTACCTTGAAAGGCGTGTTGTTTTCCTTGTTCATTTCCATGTTCTGATTCTTTTGGGTTCAACATTCGTTTTGCTTTGACCGTCAGGCTATGCTCGCCCCCCTGGATTGGCGGTTTTCCTCTCCCTGTCTTTGTGTGGCGGACACCACGTTGCGCTGCGAGGCGTCGCGTCTGCGGTCGGGATTCTCGTTGTAGAAGTCCAGCCTGCCCTGGTTGAAGTTCGCCTTGACGTACTGCGAGATGGTCTTTCCGTCATACCCCTTGATGCCCTCGACCAGTACCGCCTTGCCGCTCTGGAGGTCGGCACGCTGCTTGCGGGTAAGCTCCACGTCCCATACCTTGGCCGGTATCTTGAACTCCTCGCGCTGGTCGAAGCCGTCCCGGGTGCGCGAGTAGCTCAGCCTGCCCGTTTCGAGGTCTGCCTTGATGAACGAGGAGAATTCCTCTCCCTTGCGGTTCACCATGTCGTTGAGGAAGATGGGCTTCCCTTCGCGCAACTCTTTCTGTTCCTCGGGAGTGATTTTCACGCCATTGATTTCATTCGGGATGTAGATTTCCCGTGCGCCTTCAGGGGAGTCGGGATTGTAGCGGGTGTAGGACGGGCGGCCTGTCGCCTCGTCGAGTTTCACGTAGGAGGAGAACAGTTCCCCGTCCTTGCGCTTCATGCCCTCCACGAAGATGGCCTTGCCCTCGTTCAGGTCGTCAATCTGCTTCTTGGTCAGTTCGACGCCTCCCAAAGACTGCCGGTTGAAGAGCTTGTCGTTCTCGAAGATGAATTCCACGCCCCTGCGCTCGGCGTTGACCTGGAGGTGGGCGTCGAACGGGTTGCCCGATCTGGCTGTCATTCCTTCGACGAATATCTTCTTGCCTTCCCGCAGGTCGTTCTGCTCCTGCTCGGTCAGTTCAACTCCGCTGATTTCACGCGGTATGAAGACATTCTCGGCTTTCATCGCCACCACCTCGTTGGTCAGCTTGTCGATGCTGACGAAAGAGGGGACATACTCGCCGTTGCGGTTCTTCAGTTCCACGACACGCCCCATGTTGCCCGTCTCAAGCAAATTTTTCTTGTCCTCGTCCGAGAAGATGTGCCCGAAGTAGGGACGGTCGAGGTCGGGTTTCTGCCGGATACCGTGGATGCCCAGCACGATGGGACCTCCCACGGACTGCTGGAGTGACAGCCGTGCGTCGGTACGCAATACGGCAGAACCGAAATTCATGCTGATGGGCACGACCTGGTTGGTCTTGTAGCCCCTGAGCATCTGGTCAAGGAGTCCGCGTTCCTGAAGATACTCGCGGGACAGCCCGTATTTCTTCAGTTCCTCCCAGTTGATCATGGATTCATTGTAGCGGTATTTCGGCTGCTGCGCGGTTTCCGGAGCGGCCTGTTGCTGTGTCTCAGTTTTTTTTGCCATTTCTTCTTGATTTTGATGGTTGATACTTTGGTTTTCCTTGTCGCGGGGGACAATCTCGTACTGTTTGAGGAATTCCTCCACCGCGTCTGTCTTTTTTCCGGCGGCGAGGTCTTCGACGGCCTGCCGCACTTTCGGGTCGTCCAGCGTGTCTTCCTTGATGGAAAGGATGCCGAAGCGTGTCGGGTCCTTGAGCTGGCTCCAGAAGTTCTTCAGGAAATTCTCGAACATGTTCGCGTAACGGTCGATTTTGAGGAAGGAGTTGCGGTGCTCCTTGTCTGCCGGCACTGTTTCGTACCTGCCGTCCTTGTCGAGCTTGCTGACCGCCTGGAGGAGCAGCTCCATCTTGTCGAGGATAAGGACGATGTCACTCATCTGCTCGTTCTCGGTGACTTGCGGTTTGAGGGGTTCGTCCCTCACGTTTTTCTTTGCCATAACTTTGAGTTTTTAGCGTT
>ENA-OYCJ01000425-OYCJ01000425.1-human-gut-metagenome-genome-assembly--contig:-NODE-425-length-8633-cov-3.519119_pt1 | contig 8633 bp, 7 predicted proteins | sample MGYA00244666_ERZ652872 | MGnify/ENA primary metagenome ERZ652872 (study PRJEB26926, sample SAMN06164826) | human gut metagenome | biome: ENVO:00009003; feature: ENVO:2100002; material: ENVO:00002003...
TCGCGTGGGCTCGGAGATGTGTATAAGAGACAGGGGCTATACACGCCACAGCGCACAGGCAGAGCTGGATCATGTGTTTGATGCACAGTATCAGCTCACGCTGAGAGAAGAAATTCAGATTCGCACTTACACTGACGAAGATGGGGATGAGCATGAATATGAATATCGTATTCTCCATGTAACTTTAACAAGCCGTTCCATTGCCTCTCTTGCGCCAGAACTACTGACTCCGGAGCAGATGGAGATGTACCAGGTCTACCGACAGACTATGGGCAATAAGCCGCTGTTGTTTGGTGGCGGTTCTCCCGATACAGGTGTTTCTGAAGATTTGACTGGTGTTGAATTTATCAATGGCACCCGCCCCGGCAATCCGCAGCTGGTGGAACTGGCGAAAAGTCAGGTGGGCAATGTGGGAGGACAACCTTATTGGAGCTGGTACGGCTTTGACTCCCGTGTGGAATGGTGTGCCTGCTTTGTATCATGGTGCTATGGTCAATCCGGTCGAACGGAACCACGCTTTGCTGGTTGTCAGTCTCAGGGTGTTCCGTGGTTCCAGTCTCATGGACAGTGGGGCGCACGAGGATATGAAAACATCGCCCCCGGTGATGCCATTTTCTTCGATTGGGATCTGGATGGTTCCGCAGACCATGTGGGAATTGTTATCGGCACCGATGGCAGCCGTGTTTATACCGTGGAGGGAAATTCCGGCGATGCCTGCAAGATCAAAAGTTATGACCTGAATTATCAAAGTATTAAGGGTTACGGCCTGATGAACTGGTAACAGACTTTGTGGAAAGGAGTGAACGGTTATGGCAAAAAACAAAATTGAACGTATCGACCAGGAAATTGAGAAAACCCGTGAGAAGATTGCGGAATATCAGGAAAAGCTCAAGACCCTGGAAGCACAGAAAACGGAGGCAGAGAATCTGGAAATCGTTCAGATGGTTCGTGCGTTACGCATGACTCCAGCACAGCTGAACGCTATGCTTTCCGGTGGAATGAACCACGGCAGAGATACAGCACTGTCGGAATCAAATAATCAGGAGGCTACCGCTTATGAAGAATAAAAGAATTTGCAAAACACTTTCCGCCCTTTGCCTGACAATGGTTGTGGCATTTGGCTTTACGATCCCTGCTTTCGCACAGGGGTCAGAACAGGCTCCGGTGGCACCGGCAGAGGATTCTACCAATGACAGCAATGTGATTGTGGAAGAAACAGAACCGGCACCGGCACTTACACCAGATGGCAATGCCGCTCTGGTGGATGATTTTGGTGGCAATAAGCAGCTCATTACCGTTACCACCAAGGCGGGCAACTACTTTTATATCCTGATCGACAGGGCCAACGAGGATAAAAAGACTGCTGTTCACTTTCTGAACCAGGTGGATGAAGCGGACCTGATGGCGCTGATGGAAGATGGAAAACCCAAAGAGGAGATGCCTGCGGTATGCAGCTGTTCAACAAAATGTGAAGCAGGGGCAGTCAATACGGCCTGCCCGGTCTGTGTAACTGATAAGAGTAAATGTACGGGAAAAGCACCGGAACCTCCGGCAGAAACACCGGAGCCGGAAAAAGAGAAGCCTGCCGGACTGAACCCGGCTGCCCTGATCCTTCTGCTGGCTCTGCTGGGCGGCGGTGGCGTATTTGCCTACTTGAAGCTCGTTAAGAATAAGCCTAAGACCAAGGGCAATGACAGTCTGGACGATTATGATTATGGCGAGGAAGATTCCGAGGAATGGGAAACCGAGGATGAGGAGTCGGAAGAACCGGATGCTGACGGGGGCAGCACAGAAGAAGATGATGAGGACAGTGTGAAATGACCCGTTTCACAGACAGTCCCTATGAACGCATGATGACACGCAGGCCGGAGGGCGGGAAGGAAACTTCCCGTCCTCCTTCTTTACCCCACAGCCACCCCTGCTATGGCTGCGGGAATTATGGAAGTCCCTGCGTATGTATCTGCCATCGTGAGATGGAACGCTGGCTCAAAGAAAGGAAACGAAAAAAATGAGTGTTCTGATTATATTTATCAAGCTGATTGCTGTTTTTGACCTGCTGGTGATCGCCGTGTATTTTGGCGGCGACATTCTTTCTACCATGTTAAACAAACTTCGGAGAACGCCAAAGCAAGATGACCCCTTTGATTTCTCCTTAGATACCGTGACAGTTTCATTGTCCATAGATTCTATCCGTCAGCTTTGTTCCGACGATGCGGCAGATTTTGTGGAAGAAAAGATCCTGCCAAATGCGGAGAAAACGATGGCTGTTTTGACGGATCAGGAACAGACAGCAGCCCGTCTGCTCTTATCTGCCCTGATCGGTTTTCTTGCAGCAGAAGCTCCTATGGATGAACAGAGCTTCCCTATGGTAATGGAACTTTTGAACTGTATGGAGGGGGAAAAAGAGGATGGTTGCCGGGATGCAGTAGATATTTTGTTTGAAGATACCGTCAGCAATACCCACCGTCATGAAGAATATTACAGCAATTATCAACGCTACCAGCTGATGCAGGTGTATAAGCCCCGTATCATTTTGGCTTGCCGCATCATCATCAATGACCTGCTGGGGAAACTGTACCGCTATGATTATCGGTTTGGCTATAACCTGTTACTGGATGAGGAAAACAGCATAGAGAAAAAACTGCACACGCCTGTGCGGGAAGAATGGGAGGTTGAAGATTATGAATTTAGTGATTGCTGAAAAACCATCGGTTGCACAAAGTCTGGCTGCGGTGATCGGCGCAACCGTCCGTAAGGACGGGTATCTGGAGGGTAACGGCTGGCGTGTCAGCTGGTGCGTGGGTCATCTGGCCGGTCTTGCAGATGCAGACAGCTATGACCCCAAGTATGCCAAGTGGCGATATGATGACCTGCCTATCCTGCCGGAGCATTGGCAGATGGTGGTGGGAAAGGACAAGAAAAAGCAGTTTGATATTCTCAAAAAGCTGATGAACGCCCCGGATGTGACGGAGGTGGTAAATGCCTGTGATGCCGGACGCGAGGGCGAGCTGATCTTCCGCAGTGTCTATGAGCTGGCAGGCTGCCAAAAGCCGATGAAAAGGCTCTGGATTTCTTCGATGGAGGACTCCGCCATAAGGGAAGGCTTTGCAAACCTGCGCCCCGGTGCGGACTATGACGGACTTCGGGATGCTGCCCTCTGCCGTGCCAAGGCCGACTGGCTGGTGGGGATCAATGCCACAAGGCTTTTTTCCGTGCTGTACCACCGCACCCTCAACATCGGGCGCGTGATGTCCCCTACGCTGGCACTCATTGTCCAGCGAGAAGCTGAGATCGACACCTTTAAGCCGGTTCCCTTTTATACCGTGGCGCTGGAGCTGCCCGGTCTTACCGTATCCGGGGAGCGCATGGCGGATAAGGCTGCTGCTGAGCAGCTGAAAGAAGCCTGTCAGGGTGTAAATGTCACAATCAAAAAGGTGGAGTGCAAGGAAAAGTCCGAAAAGCCGCCTGCCCTCTATGACCTGACTACTCTGCAAAGAGATGCCAACCGCCTGCTTGGATTTACAGCCCAGCAGACCCTGGACTATCTGCAAAGCCTGTATGAAAAGAAGCTCTGCACCTATCCCCGTACTGACAGCCGCTATCTGACCGGTGATATGGCAGACAGCCTGCCGGTGCTGGTCAATCTGGTTGCCAATGCTATGCCGTTTCGCAAAGGAATCGCCATTACCTGTGATCCGCAGACGGTCATCAACGATAAGAAAGTAACCGACCACCACGCAGTAATCCCTACCAGAAATCTCAAGGATGCAGACCTTTCTGCCCTTCCTGCGGGAGAAAAAGCGGTGCTGGAGCTGGTGGCCCTGCGTCTGCTGTGCGCCGTAGCCCAGCCCCATATCTATTCGGAAACCGTTGTGATTGCAGCGTGTGCCGGTGGGGAGTTTACCGCCAAAGGAAAAACAGTGAAGCACCCCGGATGGAAAGCACTGGAGGACGCTTACCGTGCCAAAATGAAGGATGCAGAGCCGAAAAAAGAGGGCGCAGAGAAAGCCCTGCCGGAGCTGACCGAAGGACAGACCCTTTCGGTTTCTGCGGCAATCGTCAAAGAAGGCAAAAGCAGTCCGCCCCAGCACTTTACGGAGGACACCCTATTGTCCGCGATGGAGACTGCCGGAAAAGAGGATATGCCGGAGGATGCCGAGCGAAAAGGTCTGGGGACACCGGCCACTCGTGCCGGTATTTTGGAAAAGCTGGTATCTGCCGGTTTTCTGGAACGAAAAAAGAGCAGGAAAACGGTACAGCTTCTTCCTTCCCACGATGCAGTATCCCTTATCACGGTCCTGCCGGAACAACTGCAATCGCCGCTTCTGACTGCCGAGTGGGAGTACCGCCTGGGCGAGATCGAGCGCGGGCAGCTTGCCCCAGAGGAGTTTCTGGACGGGATCAGCACCATGCTGAAAGACCTGGTGGGAACTTATCAGGTCATCAAGGGAACTGAGTACCTGTTCACTCCGCCCCGTGAGGTGGTGGGCAAATGCCCTCGCTGCGGCGGTGAAGTTGCAGAACTGCAAAAAGGCTTCTTCTGTCAGAATGATTCTTGCAAATTTGCAATCTGGAAAAACAACAAATGGTGGGCTGCCAAGAAAAAACAGCCGACCAAGGCTGTGGTGTCTGCGCTGCTGAACGATGGCCGTGTCCGTGTGACGGGGTTATATTCGGAGAAAACCGGCAAGACCTACGATGCCACTGTGGTTTTGGAGGACGATGGACAGTACGCCAACTTCAAGCTGGAATTTGACCAGCGGAAAGGAGGCAGCCGATGAAGCTCTCTTTAGTGGAACGGGAAACCATTCTCCTCTATAACCAGGCAGAACCAATGGCTGAGGTCTACACCCACGATCCCCGTTTGATGGAGAAGCTGGAACTGCTGGCAAAAAAGCACCCCGACCAGATCACCCGAAAGGACGCCCATAACTTTACCGTCCCCAAGCGGTGTGTATCAGTCCGGGAGCCATACAGCGCCGAGCGCCGCAAAGCTGCCAGTGAGCGTGCGAAAGCCGCCGGATACCAGCCCCCTGTGAAAAAGTCCGGCAGTTAAAGGCACATGGCAGAGAATGTATTTGAAGCAGTCAAGCAGTCGGTCAGCACCAGAGAAGCGGCAGCGTTTTATGGGATCGAGGTCAAACGAAATGGTATGGCCTGCTGTCCCTTTCACGATGATAAGAACCCCAGCATGAAGGTAGACCAGCGGTTCCACTGCTTTGGCTGCGGTGCAGATGGGGATGTGATCGACTTTACCGCAAAGCTCTTTGACCTCTCCCCAAAAGAAGCGGCGGAGAAACTGGCACAGGACTTTGGCCTGATCTATGACAGTCAGGCCCCGCCCCGCAGGAGATATGTCCGGCAAAAAAACGAGGCACAGAAGTTTCGGGAGGATCGACAGCGCTGTTACCGTGTACTGTCCGATTACTACTATCTGTTGAAAAAATGGGAAGCCGACCGTTCTCCCAGGACACCGGAGGAAGAACCGCACCCCCGCTTTGTGGAAGCAATCCAGAAGAAAGCCTATGTAGAGTACCTGCTGGACCTTTTTCTTTATGAAAGTGAAGAAGAACAAAAGGCATGGATTGCAGAACACACAGCAGAAATCACACACTTGGAAAGGAGATTGAAAATCATGGCTGAGAACAAACCCACCAACCGAGAACGGCTAAGGGAAATCACAGATGGCATCGAGCAGGGCATCAAAGAACTGTTTGAGAGTGAAAAGTATATGCGCTATCTGTCCGTCATGTCCCGCTTCCACCGCTATTCGGTAAACAACACCATGCTCATCTATATGCAGAAGCCGGACGCCACTTTGGTAGCCGGATACAATAAGTGGAAAGACCAGTTTGAGCGTCATGTAAAAAAGGGCGAGCATGGCATTACCATCATCGCTCCCACACCGTACAAGAAGAAAATCGAGGAGCAGAAACTGGACCCGGATACCAAGGCTCCGATTTTGGATAAAGACGGAAAGATCGTTACAGAGGAAAAAGAAATCGAGATCCCCATGTTTCGCCCGGTCAAGGTCTTTGATGTGAGCCAGACCGATGGGAAACCTTTGCCGGAGCTTGCTTCCTCCCTTTCCGGCAATGTGCCAAATTATGAGGCATTCATGGAGGCCCTGCGCCGCAGCGCACCGGTGCCGATTACTTTTGAAGCAATGGCTGCTGATACGGACGGCTATTTTTCTGCCGATCATCAGAAAATCGCCATTCGTCAGGGCATGAGTGAGGTGCAGACGGTTTCGGCCACAGTACACGAGATTGCCCACAGCAAGCTCCATGATCCTAAAAAATATGAAATGCTACCGTCATGGAAGGTTGTGCAGGAGAGTGAAGGTGGAACCAAGCATGATTTCAAGTTGGATTTTACCACAGAAAAAGAAGCCGAACAGTTTGCTTCTGATATGGATTGGCGTTATGTGGACGAAAATCAGTTTGAATGGCGTCTTGCAGTTGAGGAAGATGCAACCGCAGAAAAACAGGCAATCAAAAACCGTCACACGGAAGAAGTGGAGGCTGAAAGCATCTCCTATGCAGTCTGCAAATATTTTGGCATTGAAACCGGAGAAAACAGCTTCGGCTATATTGCCAGCTGGAGTCAGGGCAAGGAACTGAAAGAGCTGAGAGCCAGTTTGGAGACCATCAATAAGACCTCCGGCACTTTGATCTCTGACATTGAGCGCCACTATAAGGAAATCTGCAAAGAGCGTGGAATTGACCCTAATGCAAAGGCAGAGCCGGAAACCGCCCCGATAGAGCAGCCAGCAGATGCCATTAAGGTATCTGATAGGCTGCCGACCGGCGATCTGACCTACTATGTAGCAGAGTGCATGGAATTTCCAAACCTCGGAGAATACCACGATAACCTGTCTTTGGAGGAAGCTGTCCGCATTTATCAGGAGATTCCGGCAGAGCGAATGAACGGGATCAAGGGCATTGGTTTTGAGCTGAAAGACGGAAGCGACTATGAAGGACCTTTTCCGATTTTGACCGGGCAGACCATTGACCTGGACACCATTCAGGCAATCGACTATTACCGTGATAATCCTCTGGTACAGAAAGCGGTAAAGGAACTGGCTGCGGCCATGCCGGAAATGGAGGTGCTGGGGGCGGACGCCAACCAGCAGGAGGCTTTGTTTCTGATCGACGATGCCACCTATCTTCATATCCAGCCCTGTGACAGCGGCTGGGACTACACCCTTTACGATGCCGCGTCCATGAAAGAGCTGGATGGCGGTCAGCTGGATATGCCGGAGCTTTCCCGCATGAAGGCAGTTCTCCAGATTTGTGATGACAACGATTGGGGCAAAGACTCGGTAAAATACGCACCGTTGTCCATGATCGAGACCTTGCAGGAAGCTGCCTATCAGCAGATGCAGGCAGAGGCCAGTCAGATGGCTGCTTCTTCCCAGCTGCCGGAAGCACAGGAGCAGGCACTGGATGAATACCCCATGCCCGATGAGCAGGTCTCCACACCGGATATGCAGGAATACGGCTACTCCTATGATGGGATGCTCCCTGTTACCAGAGAACGGGCGCTGGAACTGGATGCCGCCGGTTTGACTGTCTATGTGCTGCATGAGGACAATACGGAGAGCATGGTGTTTGACCCACAGGAGATCATGGAGCATGGCGGTCTTTGCGGTGTGGACCGTGAGGAATGGGAGAAAAGCCCTCAGTTCCACGAAAAGGTCATGGAGCGTCAGGAACATCAGCAGGAACGAGAACAGGCATTTCTCTCCCAGAATAGAGATTGCTTTGCCATCTATCAGGTGAGCCGTGACGATCCGCAGAATGTGCGCTTTATGAATCTGGACTGGCTAAAGTCCCATGACATTTCCATAGACCGCAGCAATTATGATCTCATTTACACTGCTCCGCTGAGGGAGTCTGGCACGGTACCGGAGCAGCTGGAAAAACTATATGAGCAGTTTAATCTGCAAAAACCGGCGGATTTTCACAGTCCTTCTATGAGTGTCAGTGACATCGTTGCGATCAAGCAGGACGGTAAGGTATCCTGTCATTACTGTGACAGTGTTGGTTTTACCCAGATCCCCGGATTCCTGCCGGAAAATCCGCTGAAAAATGCGGAGATGGCCGTGGAGGACGATTACGGCATGATCGACGGTATCATCAACAATGGCGCAAAAGAGCCTACGGTGGCAGAGCTGGAACAGCAGGCCCGAAGCGGTCAGCCCATTTCCCTGATGGACTTGGCTGACGCCGTTCATCGGGAGGAACGGGAAAAGAAAAAGTCCGTCATGGAGCAGCTGAAAAGCCAGCCCAAGGCAGAACACAAAAAGACAGCACCAAAAAAGAGTGCGGAAAGGGAGATTTGATATGGGAAACTTTACTTTTGAGGAAATGAACCTGATGTGCATTTACAATACCGGCAGCCGCACCGGACTGATCGACAGCCTGCGTGAGATGCGCGGCGAGCTTTCGCCGGAGGAAACGGAACTGAGGGAGCTGACCGACAGCGCCCTTACGAAGCTCTGTGCGATGACCGATGAGGACTTTGCCCAGCTGGAGCTGTACCCGGATTTTGACCAGTAAACAACATAACCGCAGGGATGGGGTGGCGATCTGCCACCCCCACCTTTTTACACCAAAACTGAAAGGAGG
>ENA-OYCJ01000433-OYCJ01000433.1-human-gut-metagenome-genome-assembly--contig:-NODE-433-length-8552-cov-3.460751_pt1 | contig 8552 bp, 7 predicted proteins | sample MGYA00244666_ERZ652872 | MGnify/ENA primary metagenome ERZ652872 (study PRJEB26926, sample SAMN06164826) | human gut metagenome | biome: ENVO:00009003; feature: ENVO:2100002; material: ENVO:00002003...
TGTTAATATAATCAAATTTATTTTCATTTTATTTCGTTTTGTATTGAATATTTCCAGTTAAATTCCGTTATTTGCGAAATGATAAGAAAGTAAATGATAATAATATGCAAGTTGAAACGTTAGAATTACAATCGGAAAAGAATCGGAAACGGTTGGTTGAGATTGTGTATAAAGCAAAAGCAGGACACATTGGAGGTGATCTGTCGTGTCTTAACGTGCTTACAGCACTTTATTTTGATATAATGCGTGTTTGGCCGGATAAACCAAAGGAAACGAAAAGAGATCGTTTTGTAATGAGCAAAGGGCATTGCGTAGAAGCGTTATATGTTACGCTGGAAGCAAAAGGTTTCATCTCTCGTGAGGTAACCGACACATTAGGAGAATTCGGATCTATCTTGTCCGGCCATCCTACTATAGAGGTACCGGGTATTGAAGTAAATACAGGAGCTTTAGGGCATGGCTTGTCTGTAGGTGTCGGAATGGCGATGGCTGCCAAAATGGATAAAGCTGATTATAAAACGTATGTATTGATGGGAGATGGTGAGCAAGGGGAAGGTTCTATATATGAAGCTGCTATGGCAGGAAACCAGTATAAATTGGATAATCTGGTAGCCATTATTGACCGTAATCGTTTGCAGATCAGCGGTACAACCGAGGAGGTCATGTCATTGGAGAGTATGCGCGACCGCTGGACTGCCTTCGGTTGGGATGTATTGGAAATGAACGGAGATGAGATGGAAGATATCATCCGGACTTTCCGTTCTATTGATTATACGAATAAAAAGCCTCATTTGCTTATCTCCCATACTACAAAAGGAAAAGGAGTGTCTTATATGGAAGGCATTGCAAAATGGCATCATGGCGTGCCTACAGCCGAACAATATGAAGAGGCTGTTCGCGAGGTATCCGAAAGAATTGAAAAACTAGAAAAAGAAAACAATGGCAAATAATATGATAGCGTGCAGAAAGAGCTTTACAGATACGTTGCTGGAGTTGGCGCGTCAGGATAAAGATATTGTGGCGGTTACAACAGACGCCAGAGGATCTGTTACTTTGGGGGATTTTGCAAAAGAATTACCTGCACAGTTTGTAGAATGTGGAATAGCCGAACAGGATGCGGTAGGAATATCAGCAGGTTTGGCACATAGCGGAAAAAAAGTGTTTGTATGTGGCCCGGCTTGCTTTTACGTGGCACGTAGCTTGGAGCAGGTGAAGGTCGATTTGGCTTATAGTCAGAATAATGTGAAGATACTCGGAGTAAGCGGTGGAGTTGCTTATGGTGCTTTGGGGGCTACTCATCATAGCCTGCATGATATTGCCGTATTAAGAACTTTTCCGGGAATGAATATCGTTCTTCCTTGTGATGCCCGTCAGACACGCAAGTTGGTCAAACTATTGGTAGATTACCCTGAACCGGTATATGTGCGTGTAGGAAGGGCTGCCGTTCCCGATGTGTATGAGAATGATGATTTTGAATTTGTTCTGGGAAAAGCCAATACGTTGCTGGACGGTACGGATCTGACTATCATTGCCGCCGGAGAAACGGTTTATCATGCTTATCAGGCCGGCTTGATGCTGCGTGAGAAAGGCATTCAGGCACGTGTGCTGGATATGTCTTCCATCAAGCCTGTTGATGTGGAAGCCATCAGGAAAGCGGCGGAAGAAACCGGACGAATTATCACCGTAGAAGAACACAGCCGGTTTGGCGGCTTGGGAGCTATTGTAGTTGAGACGCTTTCTGAAAATCCGGTTCCGGTACGCATTATCGGCATCCCCGATGAGAACGTGGTTCATGGAAACTCCCATGAAATCTTTGCCCATTACGGATTGGATAAAGAGGGCATCTGCAAGACTGCCCTTGAATTCGTGAAAAAATAAACATATCCTTTTTAAATCTAATAGTATGATTAGCAGAATAATTACCATAGATCAAAGTACTTCGGCAACAAAAGCCATGCTGTTCTCTGAAGATTGCGAATTGTTGCATCGGGTAAATATAGAACATCAGCAATTCTACCCGCAGATAGGATGGGTAGAGCATGATGCCGAAGAAATCTATAAAAATACCATAGAAGCGATACATTGTCTGCTTGAACAAGAAGAAGTGAATGGAAAGGATATTTCTTATTCTCTTGCCATCACCAATCAGCGCGAAACGGTGGTTGTTTGGAACCGACATACCGGCAAGTCCGTTTATCATGCCGTGGTATGGCAATGCCAGCGGGGAGCGGCTATTTGCAAAGAACTGAAAGATAAGGGATACAGCGAACTGGTACAACGAAAGACCGGATTGCTTATCGATCCTTATTTTTCTGCCAGTGGTGCTAAGTGGATATTGGATAACGTGGAAAATGCACGTGAACTGGCAGAAAAAGGCGATTTGTTGATGGGAACTATTGATTCCTGGCTGATTTGGAAATTGACCGAAGGCAGGAAGCATCTGACTGATTATACGAATGCGTCGCGTACCATGCTTTTTAATATTCATACTTTGGACTGGGATGAAGAGTTGTTGAAACTCTTCACTATTCCCCGGAATATGATGCCGGAAGCGTTGCCCTGTGATGCTGTTTTTGGAGAAACAACGATAGAGGGTTTGTTCAAATCTCCGATACAAATAGCAGGTGTTTTAGGTGATTCCCATGGAGCATTAACCGGTCAGATGTGTTTTGAGGCAGGTATGGGCAAGGTGACTTATGGAACGGGATCATCTGTTATGGTTAACATTGGAGAAGAGGCTGTCGCTGCTCCTGAAGGGCTGGTTACATCCGTCGGATTCTCGGCTTTGGGTAAAGTGTATTATGCTTTTGAGGGCAATATCCATTGCACCGGAGCCACTATCAAATGGATGGTGGAGAAATTGGGATTGGTGGACTCGTTCAATCAAATTGAAACCTTGGCGACTTCGGTGAAAAATAATGATGGAGTCTATCTGGTTCCCGCCTTTACCGGATTGGGAGCTCCCTGGTGGAAACCGGATGCTAAAGCTGCCATCTGGGGAATGACACTGAATGCTGGAAAAGCGCATGTGCTGCGTGCAGGATTGGAATCCATTGCTTATCAAGTGAAGGATTTGATAGACATGATGACCCGGCAGGCAGGAATCGAGCTGAAAGCGTTGCGTGTTGACGGAGGCCCCACGAAGAATCAGTTCCTGATGCAGTTTCAGGCTGATATGCTGCATGCCGTCATTAACCGTTCGGAGATAGAGGAAGCTTCTGCATTGGGGGCTGTTGTCATGAATGGCTTTGCCCGTAAGAAGTGGGCCAGTTTCCAAGAAGCCGCTGCCATGCGTACCATTGACAATTGCATCGCTCCCTGTATGGAGGAAAAAGAACTTCAATCTTTGTATAGTGGCTGGCGTGAGGCTGTTAAGAAAGTAATAGGACAGAATAACTAACTGAATATATCGTAACTTTTAATACCATTAGAAATGAAAAACAAGAAAAAAATGTGTTTTGGTGTCATCATTGGAACACGCGCTTATTTTAACTCGGAATTAGCAAAAGATGTCCGTAAACAATTGTTGGAAACACTGACGAAAGAGGGCTATGACTATGTCATTCTCCCCGAAGATGCTACGCCTACAGGCAGTAGCAGTATTGAAACAAGAGAAGATGGCTTGAAATGTGCAAAGTTGTTCCGTGAGAACCGTGACCGCATTGATGGAATCATTGTTTCATTACCTAACTTCGGTTTTGAAATCGGTATCATCAATGCTATCAGTGTAGCCGATCTGAATGTGCCTGTTTTGGTTCAGGCATGTGATGATGAGAATGACAAGGTGGATTTGGATAGCCGTCGTGACGCGTTCTGTGGTAAGATTTCCGTATGCAATAACTTGTATCAGTATGGCATTCCTTTTACTGATACTACACTACATACTTATTCTATTTATTCTGATTTGCTGGCAGCCGATATTAATAAGTTCGCTGCGATCTGCCGGGTGGTGAATGGTCTTCGTCATGCTCGCATCGGTGCCATCGGCACTCGTCCTGCCGGTTTCCAGACCGTCCGCGCCAGCGAGAAACTGTTGCAGGCATCGGGCATTACAGTCGTTCCGGTAGATCTTTCTGAAATCTTGTCTGCCGCCCGTAAGATTGAAGATGCTGATGAAACGTTACAAGCAAAACTGAAAGAAATCAGACAATATGCTGCTGTTCCCGAACAATACAATGATAAACTGATTTTGCAGGCTAAATTTGGTGTGGCTGTAGAACAATGGATGGAAGCCAATGAAATTGATGCTGTAGCTATCCAGTGTTGGGACTCTTTGGAGCAAAACTATGGTTGTGCAGCTTGTGTGACTATGAGTATGTTGAGTGAAAAATTAATCCCTGCTGCTTGTGAAGTGGATATTGCCGGTGCAGTGTCTATGTATGCGTTGACATTGGCTTCCGGTCGCCCGTCGGCATTGCTTGACTGGAACAATAACTTTGCCGAGGATCGTGACAAGTGTGTGTGTACACATTGTGGTAACTTCCCTAAATCATTTGTAATGAATGATTTGAAGTTAGGAACATTAGGAGTGTTGGGCAGAACATTAGGTAAGGTACATACTTTCGGTGCCGTTTACGGTAAAGTAAAACAGGGTGATTTCACCTTCTTCCGCATCTCGACAGATGATACGAAGGGTTGTATCAAGTCTTATTTGGGCAAAGGTGACCTGACCGATGACCCATACGGAATGGATGGTTGTATAGCAGTAACCAAGGTGGATAATCTGCAGCCGCTTATGAAATATATTTGTAAGAATGGATTCGAACATCATGTGGCTATGTGCCGTGGCAATGTGAAAGATATTTTGGCGGAAGCTATTGAAACTTATCTGAACTGGAATATCTATATTCACGAATAATATCGATGAAATATGATATTGGTAGATAATTACTTTTTGGCAATCCTCTGCTGTGTTATTTGCTGTGCCTGCTGGGGCTCTTGGGCAAATACGCAGAAGATGGTTGCCGCCAAGCAATGGAGCTTTGAACTGTTTTATTGGGATTTGACCGTCGGTCTGTTCCTTACAGCTTTATTGGGGGCGGTGACTTTGGGAAGTATGGGAAGTGAAGGCCGTACCTTTTTTCAGGATTTGGCAGTCATGGACTGGTCTAGCATTCAATATGCATTCTTGGGCGGTGTTGTGTGGAACTTTGGCAATATATTTCTTACCGCAGCCATTGCTGTAGCCGGAATGTCAGTAGGTTTTCCTATCGGTGGAGGCTTGGCCTGGATTGGAGGTATTGTATTCAATTATTTATTAATCTCTTTGGCCGGTCAGACCTATCAGGGAAATCAGCTTTTACTATGGAGTGGTGTGTTAGTCATCATTGTAGCTATACTGATCTGCGGAAAAGCGTACGGAAAGTTATCGTCCGGCAAGGCTTCCACTCCGAAGAAGGGGATTCTGCTGGCCATTATGGCAGGCATTGCTATCATGTTCTTTTACGGATTGGTAGTGAAATCTCTTGACCCGCAGTATGTGGCGGGAGGAACCGGAACGCTGACTCCTTATACAGGTGTGTTCTTCTTTGCGGTAGGTATTCTGGCCAGCACACCTATATTCAATACCTTTGCCATGAAGCATCCGGTAGAAGGCAAGGCGGTGACCATGAAAGATTACTTTGCCGGCGATGCCAAGACCCATCTCACAGGTATGCTGGGAGGCTTTATCTGGATGGACGGCATGGTGATTAGTTTTATGGGAGCAGGTGCTGCCAATCCGGCTATCTCTTATGCCCTTAGCAACGCAGCGCCTGTGGTGGCTATGATCTGGGGAGTTTTTGTCTGGAAGGAATTTAAGGAAGCTCCGAAGGGGACCAATAAACTGATTGCGGCTATGTTCTCCTTGTTTATTATCGGATTAATAAGCATTACTTTGTCAAATTAAAAATTAGATGAAGAGAAATTATAAAATAGGGCTTGTAATGAAGTCGTTACAAGCCGATTTTTTCAAAGTGATGAAAGAAGGGGCCATTCAGTATGCGGCCCCTCTTCCGTTTTTGGATTTGGTTTGTGTGGGAACGGCTACACAGACAGAGGTAGAGGAACAGGTTGACTTGATGTATTCCTTGATTCATCAGCAAGTCGATGCTATCGTATTGGTTCCTATAGATTCAAAAGCCTTAGTTCAGCCTGTAGTAGAGGCTGTCAGGAAAGGAGTTCCGGTAATCAATATTGATATCCGGTTGGATACTCAGCTATTGGAGCAGGCAGGAGTAGAAGTGGCTTTTGTGGGACCGGATAATTTTGCAGCTGCGTATGAAGTGGGTAAATTATTGGATAAGAAGTTGCGGAATGAAGATAAAGTTGCTATTATTGAAGGATTGACGGCAGCCGATAATGCGCAGCAGCGTAAAAGAGGTTTTATCAAGGCGATAGAAGAAAAAGGGTTAAGATTGGTGGCATCCGAACCGGCCGACTGGGAAACGGAGAAAGCCGCCGAAGTTTTTCAGGCTATGTGGATGCGGTATCCTGATTTGAAAGCTGTATATTGCAGCAATGATGCGATGGCGTTGGGGGTTCTTCAGCAGATGCAAGAAAAAAATTGCTATCTGCCTGTAGTGGGCTTTGATAATGATGCGGTGATGAAAGAATTTCTTTCTACGGGAAAACTGGTTGCAACAGCTGATATTTTCAGCTCACAGATGGCTGTCCGGGGCATTGAGTTCGCTTTGGATGTATTGGAGGGAAAAATAGAGAATAGAGGGGTTCATTCTACAGCTTACGAAATTATTAAACAATGAGTTCGTAGGGAAACGGCCCATACTGAGATATGCACTTAAGGCACCAGCTGTTTAACTTCTTAATATTGCCGGCAATGAGCAATATTAAGAAGTATTCTTTTTACGAATGAAATATTTAGTGTAATTTTGTGGCTCAAAATAAATTAAATAGAATCATTATGGCAGCAAAACCAAGTATACCTAAAGGAACGAGAGATTTTTCGCCGGTGGAAATGGCGAAACGTAACTATATATTCAATACGATCCGTGATGTGTTTCATCTTTTCGGCTATCAGCAGATTGAAACTCCTTCTATGGAGAATTTGTCTACCTTGATGGGAAAATACGGTGACGAAGGGGATAAGTTATTGTTTAAGATACAGAACTCAGGTGATTATTTCAACGGCATTACCGATGAGGAATTGCTGAGCCGCAATGCGGTAAAGCTGGCGAGCAAGTTCTGTGAAAAAGGATTGCGCTACGATCTCACCGTACCTTTTGCCCGCTATGTGGTGATGCATCGTGATGAAATAAGTTTTCCTTTCAAACGTTATCAAATCCAACCGGTTTGGCGTGCGGATCGTCCCCAAAAAGGGCGTTACCGTGAGTTTTACCAATGTGACGCCGATGTGGTAGGCAGCAATTCTTTATTGAATGAAGTGGAGCTGGTACAGATGATAGACCGTGTATTTGGTAAATTCGGAGTACGTGTTTCAATTAAAATCAATAACCGTAAGATATTGACCGGTATTGCCGAGATTATCGGGGAGGCTGATAAAATTGTAGATATCACCGTAGCCATTGACAAACTGGATAAAATCGGATTGGAAAATGTAAATGCGGAATTGGCTTCTAAAGGGATTCCTCAAGAGGCTATTGATAAATTGCAGCCGATTATTTTGTTGAGTGGAAGCAATGAAGAGAAATTGGAAACTTTGAAGACTGTCCTTGCTACCAGTGAAGCGGGATTGAAGGGAGTGGAAGAAAGTGAATTCATATTAAAAACCGTGTCTGCACTGGGTGTGAAGAGTGAAGTGGAATTGGATTTGACTTTGGCTCGCGGCTTGAATTATTATACGGGAGCAATTTTTGAAGTGAAGGCCTTGGATGTGCAGATTGGCAGCATCAGTGGTGGTGGCCGTTATGATAATCTGACCGGTGTCTTTGGTATGGATGGTATGTCTGGTGTAGGTATCTCTTTCGGAGCCGACCGTATTTTTGATGTGTTGAATCAGTTGGATTTGTATCCGAAAGAAGCGGTGAACGGAACCGAGCTGTTGTTTGTAAACTTCGGCGATAAAGAGGCTGCTTATTGTCTGCCTATCCTGGCAAAAGTCCGTGAAGCAGGGGTGCGCGCTGAAATTTATCCGGATGCTTCTAAAATGAAGAAGCAGATGGGATATGCCGATACGAAAAAGATCCCGTTTGTGGCGATTGTCGGTGAAAACGAAATAAATGAAGGCAAGATCAATCTGAAAAACATGTTGACAGGCGAACAATCTCTTGTCACATTAGAAGAACTGATCGAAAGATTCTAGCTGTAATTTCAATTTTGTGCCTTTAGGTACACCCGTTTCTACTATAAATAGACTGATAATTGAACTTCCCCATTCATTTTCTTGTTGTAATGGGGAAGTTTTTTTGTAACAGGATGGTCATCCTGTCAGATATATTTGCATTGTCTGTCTTTCTAAAATGCAAAATTGTCAGTCTTTTTCCTGACAACAGTTTTGGCACAGTATTCGCATAGACGTTTATGTGCGATAAGAAAGCACAAGATTAACGTAATATTATTAACAACTAAAAAATATACAACGATGAACATTAGAC
>ENA-OYCJ01000438-OYCJ01000438.1-human-gut-metagenome-genome-assembly--contig:-NODE-438-length-8491-cov-5.339972_pt1 | contig 8491 bp, 6 predicted proteins | sample MGYA00244666_ERZ652872 | MGnify/ENA primary metagenome ERZ652872 (study PRJEB26926, sample SAMN06164826) | human gut metagenome | biome: ENVO:00009003; feature: ENVO:2100002; material: ENVO:00002003...
GCAGCGTCAGATGTGTATAAGAGACAGCTTAAATCTATTTAAAAGGAGAATATTCCGTCGTAAATAAGCTTTATCTTTAACACGTAATTACAAATAATATAAATGTAGATATGATACAGATAGTGCAATTACATGGTACGGATAAAAAGCTGTACGAGCTTGTAGCCCCTTTGGTTATGAGCCCGGAAGTGCTGAAACAGAACTACAATTACCCTTTCCGGACATCGGAAGAGTACGAGTGGTTTGTTGCTCTGGATAATAAACATGTTGTAGGTTTTGTGCCGGTGGAGCACAAGAAGTATGAATGTGTCATCAACAACTATTATATTAAGGAAAGGAATGTTGACACGCTAAAATTGCTTCTGGAAAAGGTACTTGAGAAGCAGGGCGAGGAGAGTAGTCTGACGGCTGTTAGCTTTGTTGAAGATAGGGATGTCTTCAGCGAGCTGGGCTTTTTGGAAGACAAGGTATGGACCCGTTATGTGAAAATGAAGAAAAACAGATAATTATGGCTACACCCAAAAATGTGTATGAACTGGCGCAAGAACGTCTTGATGTGATTTTTAGGGAATTTGACACGATATGCGTCTCTTTTTCGGGAGGAAAAGATAGTGGAGTGTTGCTGAATTTGTGCATAGACTATATCCGCCGGAACCGGCTGAACCGTAAACTGTGTGTATTCCATATGGACTATGAGATACAGTACAGCATGACCATTGATTATGTGGACCGGGTATTGGAGGCGAATAAGGATATATTGGAGGTGTATCGTGTTTGTGTGCCTTTCCGTGTAACGACTTGTACGTCGATGTACCAGAGTTACTGGCGTCCGTGGCAGGAGGATTTGGAGGACATTTGGGTAAGGAAGATGCCGAAAGGCTGCCTCACTAAAGAGACGTTTCCTTTCTACACTCCCGAAATGTGGGATTATGAGTTCCAGATGCACTTTGCCAAATGGCTGCATGAGAAGAAGGATGGAGTGCGTGCCTGCTTTCTCATAGGCATCCGTACGCAAGAGAGTTTTAACCGCTGGCGCAGCATCCATCTGAACCGGAAGTATCAGATGTACCACAATTACCGCTGGACCTCGAAGATAGGCAATGACATTTTCAATGCTTATCCCATTTATGATTGGAAGACGACGGATATCTGGACGGCCAATGGCAAATTCGGCTTTGACTATAACCATTTGTATGACCTATATTATAAAGCCGGAGTCAATATCGAACGCCAGCGTGTGGCAAGCCCTTTTCTTTGTGAGGCACAAGAGAGCCTGAAGCTGTATCGTGTCATCGACCCGAATACTTGGGGAAGAATGATAGGGCGGGTCAACGGGGTGAACTTTACCGGTATTTACGGAGGGACGCGTGCTATGGGGTGGCAGACGGTCCGACTGCCCGAAGGGTATACGTGGAAAGGCTTTATGCAGTTCCTGCTTTCCACCTTGCCGGAAGAGACCCGGAGGAACTACTTGAAAAAGCTTACCGTCAGCATTGAATTCTGGCGTACAAAAGGGGGGTGTCTGGCTGACGAGACCATCCAGAAGCTGAGGGATGCAGGAGTGTCCATTGAAGTGATAAATACCACGAATTACAAGACAAACAAGAAGCCGGTGCGCATGGATTATCTGGATGATATTGACATCGCGGAATTCCGGGAAATTCCCACTTATAAGCGGATGTGCATATGCATCCTGAAGAATGACCATGCCTGCAAGTACATGGGTTTTGCCTTGAACAAGGAAGAGGCATACAAAAGAGACAAGATAATGGAACAATTCAAAAATATGATGTTATGAGCGTAGATAAAAGTCCGGTATATAACGTAAGGGCAATTCCAATAGAGAAAATACAAGCAAACGATTACAATCCGAATGTAGTGGCACCGCCCGAAATGAAGCTTCTGGAGCTTTCCATCTGGGAAGATGGTTTCACCATGCCTTGTGTCTGTTACTATGATGAGGAAGAGGATAACTACATCCTGGTGGACGGTTACCACCGTTATCAGGTGTTGAAGACATCCAAAAGAATTTATCAGCGCGAAAACGGGTTGCTTCCCGTGGTCGTGATTGACAAGGAACTTTCCAACCGTATGGCGTCCACTATCCGTCATAATCGTGCCCGTGGTACGCATAATATCGAGTTGATGTGCCATATTGTTGCGGAATTGGACAGAGCCGGTATGTCTGATGAATGGATAATGAAGAATATCGGAATGGATCGCGACGAAGTGTTGCGTTTAAAGCAAATTTCGGGTCTGGCAGACTTGTTTGCGAACAAGAACTTCAGCATTCCGGATAAGAAAGAAGAGTATGTGGCGGATAAATAAATGAATATTTCAGGGGTGGATTTTTTAATCTGCCTCTTTATATTCATTAACAAGTGAAATATTTCGTTGCAAACTTGCATAATTTAGTCAAATCGCCTACATTTGTCAGCATCAAAACAAACAGAATAGGTCCTATGTGCTTTAAGGCACTATAAAAAACATTACATGAAGAAAATTTTGGTTAGTGGCGGTGCTGGTTTTATAGGTTCTCATCTTTGTACCCGATTGATAAACGACGGGCATCAGGTGATTTGTCTGGATAATCTTTTCACCGGTTCGGAAGGAAATATCACTCATCTGAAGAGCAATCCCCGCTTTGAATTTGTACTGCATGATGTGGAAACCCCTTATGAGGCAGATGTGGACGAAATCTATAATCTGGCTTGTCCTGCTTCTCCCATCCACTACCAATATGATGCCATTAAAACCATCAAGACTTCTGTATTGGGCGCCATCAATATGCTGGGACTGGCCAAAAAGACGAATGCCAAGATATTGCAGGCTTCTACCAGCGAAGTGTACGGTGACCCCGTTATTCATCCCCAAGTGGAAAGTTATTGGGGAAATGTAAATCCAATTGGCCTCCGTTCTTGTTATGATGAAGGGAAGCGTTGTGCCGAGACATTGTTTATGGACTATCACCGCCAGAATGGAGTGCGGATCAAGATTATCCGTATATTCAATACGTACGGTCCTCGGATGTTGCCGAATGACGGACGGGTGGTTTCCAATTTCGTGGTTCAAGCATTGCAGAACCAGGATATTACAATATACGGTTCGGGTAATCAGACGCGAAGTTTCCAATATGTAGATGACTGTATAGAAGGTATGGTGCGGATGATGAACACGGAGGACGATTTTATCGGTCCGGTAAACTTGGGAAATCCGAATGAATTCTCCATATTGGAACTGGCGGAAAAGGTCATTAGGCTGACGAATTCCAAGTCGAAACTGATTTTCAAGCCACTGCCTCATGATGATCCCAAACAGCGTCAGCCGGACATCACTCTGGCAAAGGAAAAGTTGGGCTGGGAACCGACTATAGAGCTGGAAGAGGGTTTACAGTATATAATAGAGTATTTTAAGGAATATCGTTCCTAACTAAATAGTAATTTTGATAACGGGAAAAACAATATAGAAAGATGAACATGGAAATAAATCCTTCCGAATACAAGATTCTCATCGTTGACGATGTGATGTCAAACGTTTTATTGTTGAAAGTGCTTTTGACAAATGAGAAATTCGCGATTGCTACTGCAAGTAACGGGCGGCAAGCGTTGGAACAGGTGGAAAAGGAAAATCCTGATTTGGTTTTGCTTGACGTAATGATGCCGGACATGAGTGGTTTTGAAGTAGCTCAACATTTAAAGTCAAATCCGAATACAGCTGATATTCCAATCATCTTTCTGACCGCACTGAATAGTACGGCAGATATTGTGAAGGGGTTTCAGGTTGGCGCGAATGACTTCATCTCTAAGCCTTTCAATAAGGAGGAATTGATTATCCGTGTTACCCACCAAATATCTTTGGTAGCTGCCAAACGGTTGATTTTGAGTAAGACGGAAGAACTGCAACGTACTATTGCCGGGCGTGACAAGCTTTATTCGGTGATTGCCCATGACTTACGTTCTCCGATGGGATCCATCAAAATGGTGCTGAATATGCTGATATTGAACTTGCCATCTGAGAAAATTGGCGCCGAAATGTACGAGCTTCTGACGATGGCTAATCAGACTACGGAGGATGTGTTTTCATTGCTGGATAACCTGCTGAAATGGACAAAGAGTCAAATCGGTAAGTTGAACGTGGTTTATCAGGATGTGGACCTCGTCGAAGTGACAGACGGTGTCATTGAGATTTTCAGTATGGTGGCAAGCCTGAAGAAGATAAGAATCCACGAGATGAAACCGGAAAAAATGATGGTCAACGCTGATATTGACATGCTGAAGACAGTGGTCCGTAACTTGTTGAGTAATGCCATTAAGTTCAGTAAGGAGAACTCAGAGGTACTGGTGAAGATGGAGGAAGTAGATGGTATGGCAGTTGTCAGCGTTCAGGATTATGGCTGTGGCATCAGCGAGGAGGGGCAGAAGAAGTTGTTGCATACTGATACGCATTTCAGCACGTTCGGCACGAACAACGAAGAAGGCTCGGGACTGGGCTTGTTGCTATGCAAGGATTTTGTCGTGAAGAATGGCGGTAAACTGTGGTTTACTTCCAAGGAAGGCGAAGGCTCCATATTCAGCTTCTCTATTCCGGTGAAGAAGTGATAACGAAGAAAATAGAACGGATGGTCCGTTGAAGTAAAACAGACCATCCGTCAGACTCAAATAGACCGTCTGTTACGGTCGTACAGACCATCTGTTTCTTATGAACGGATGGTCTGTTTTTTTATCTCTTACACAGACTGCGGAAATCGCAATATTCACATTTCCGGGTATCCTCTGTTTGGCTGAATGTTTCTTCTTGGCTGAATATCTCCTGCAGGAGTCCGTGCAGCCGTTCGCGAAACTCGTCTTCGAAGAAAGCGAAGTTGTTGACCGGTACCTTGGGTTGTCGCGGCGCTCCCATTTCGATGACCGGGGAGTAGCTTTCGGAAGCTGCCCGGTGGATGTAAAGTAGGGAAGGGGCTACCTTCAGCGATTGCTTGCGGCAGAGGATGGCGGCGTACAGAAACGTCTGGAAAATATAGTTGGGACGGTTGTCGGCGGGAGTAAACAGTTGTTCTATATTTTCAGGAGTCTTGGGAGTACCGCCTGTCTTGTAGTCCACGATACGTAGCGTGTCTCCTTTGCTGTCCAGGCGGTCGATGGTACCGCCTATCTGTAAGGCAAGCTTTCCTTGCGGAGTATCTATTTCCATCATTTCTCTGACGTCCTGTTCCATACCCTCCATACGGAACGGGGCATATTGCAGGTCATTGCGCAGAAGCTGGCGCAGGTAAGAGGCAATGACTTTGGAATGGATAAGCTGCGTACCGTTATATTCCGGTTGCTCCGTAAGGGGCACATGGAAGAACTTTTCTTTAAAAGCATTGTCCACATAGGCTTGCAGGCGAACATCGTCTTTCAGTAATTGTTCCAGGTCGTCTTTACGTATCTCCCGTCCGTTGGCTGTCAGTTCGTTGTACACCAGTTCGGCGGAACGGTGGAAGATGGTGCCGAAGAGGGTGGAGTCTATCTCGGCGCTTACTTCATCGGGAGCTTTCAGGCCGGCTACGTATCGGTAGTAGAATTTCAGGCGGCAGTCCAGATAGGCATTGAGGGCAGAGGGGGAGAAGAACGCTTTGGGACGTCGGTGGATGTCGTAGGCGTCGAACATCTGTTGCAACATCTCCGGTGTCTTGTGAATCTCAATTTCCAGGGCTTGTTGTGGAGATTGTCCGGCTTCAAGGTACTCAAGGGAGATGTTGTGCGGCGACTCTACCAGGAATTGCAGCATGAAGCGGGACATTTCCCCGCGGTTCAGTCCGTCCGAAGAGGTGTTATATAATAAGGTGACGTTTTCTGCCCGTTGGATGAGGCGGTAGAAGTAGTAGGCATAGACGGCATTCTTGTGTTCTATGGTGGTCATGCCGAAGGCCTTCCTCAGGTTGTAGGGAATGAAGGAGGAGTCGCCTCCGGCTTTGGGCAATTGCCCTTCGTTGAGGGAGAGCATGATGAGGTTGCGGAAGTCGAGGTTACGCGTTTCCAGCACACCCATTACTTGCATGCCGATGGCGGGCTCTCCGTGGAAGGGGATGTTGGCAGAGGTAAGCAGCCGGTTCAGCAGTCGCTTCAGCGTGTCTGTGCGCACGCCACTCAGTTCGCCGGTCTCTATCAGACTGAGCAGGCGATTGACGAGGGTGTAGCTTTTGAACAGAGACTCGCGGTACAGCTGGTTGAAGATGTCTTCCACGTCTTTTTCCTGGCGGTAGAGGACGGCCACTTCGCGAAGCAGTTCGGTGAGGTAGCTGCATAGGGCGGCGATGCCGTTCTGTGGTGTAAAGACTTGTTCAAGGAATGCGTCCTGCTTCAGCTCCGAGGGAAGGGGATAGAAGCGGTTGTCCTGCGTAAGCCGTCTTTCCAGTACTTCGGCATGGGAGGAAAGCTGCCGGGTATAAGGATGTTTCAGCAGGGTGAGTACGGTCTCGTAAGTATATCGTCCGGTACCTGTGTGGTAGCCGGTAGTCTGTAGCTCTACAAGGGCGTTGATAAAACTGTACACCGGAGTTTGGGCAAGGGGAAATCCCATTGTGATGTTGACGTTCTTTACATCTGCCGGAATGGAGTGGAGGACGGGAAGCAGTAGGGATTCGTTACAAAGGACAACGGCAGTGTCTTTGAATGAAGAAGGGGTTCTTAATTCTTCATTCCCCCTAATCCATTGCGGCAAGTAGCGGGCTTGTGCATTTTCGGTAGAAGCGGAGATAAAGCGTACGTTCTTGGGTTTCCGCAGTACATCAAAAGAAGTTTCGGGCAGTTGGTTGGGAAACAGCTTTAGGTTGCGGAGGATGAATTCGCCTGCTTCGTGGGTATAGGGCGGCTTTTGCTCAAGGGGAAGACGGGTGTAGAACACGTCGTAATCCCAATAGAACATTGCTTTCCCGGCATCCTGCAAGAGCTGGAAGAAACGGGTTTCTACTCTATTTAGCACGTTGAAGCCGACAAATACATAGCGGTCGTAGCGCAGTCGGTCGGTGTCGAGTTGCTCCATGACATTGCGGTACATCATGCCTTCGTAGGCGATGCCCAGTTCTGTAAGATTGCGGCGGTAGTGGCGGTAGATGTCGCCCAGTTTATCCCAGAGGGAGATGAATTTGGCTTTCAGCTCCGTGCGCTTTTCTATGGAAAAGTTCTGGAAGAACTGGCGGATGGCTTCTTCTTGTTCTTGGTCGAGGAAGTCGTAATTGTCCATAATGTTCTTCAGTTCTTGCAGGTTGCTGAAGAGTTTGTCGGCATCTACAAGGTTTTTGTCTACGTCATCGAAATCGCTGATGAGCAGTTCTCCCCAGAAGTAGAAGTCATCCAGAGTTTCTTCGCTGCGGGTTTCTTCGCGGAACACCTTATACAGTTCGCATACCAGGCGGATAGGGTCGCCGGACTTCAATGGAGAGAGTTGCCGGAACAGTTCGCTGATGCTGACGTAGGCAGGCGACCACAAAGGGCGGTCCGTTTCAGTTGCCAGATATTCGTTGAAGAACAGACTGGCACGTTTGTTGGGGAAAACGATGGCGGTGCGCGAGAGGTCGTTTCCTATTTTGGCGTAAAGGTCGCGGGCGACCAGTTGGAGGAATGTTTCCATGATTTAGTTGATAATTGATAATTAATAGTGGATGGGGAGTGAGTTATACCGGTTCTATGTTGTTCTCCTCTACATACCACAAGTAACCCCGTATATTTTCTGCGACATACCCCATGCGGACCAGCAGTTGCATGTATCCCTGCACCTGCTTGTTGTACTTCTTGTTTGGCTTTCCGAACTTGAAGTCCACCACTACGATTTCTTCGCCACGCATCATCACGCGGTCCGGGCGGCGTGTCCGCAGTTCACCGTTTTCCTGCCAGATGATGTCGCATTCATTGAATAGCTGCCACGTTCCTGAATACCAGTCCTTGACTTGAGGCAGGGAGAAAGCGCGTTGGGTGAGATTGCGTATTTCTTCTTCCGTCTCACTCCGTCCAATCACACCTTCAAAGACGAGCTGGCTGATGGCATTGTCAATGTCTTTTTCCGTTTCGATGGCAGAGAATAGGGTATGCAGCAAACGTCCCCGGTTGATGAAGCGCTGGCTGGACTCTGCTTCGTCCACTCCTGCTATGAAGTCTGCCGAACGGTTGGATTGCCGGAACTCGATGTCGTGGAGCATGCTCTCCATGTGGACGGGCAGTTTGACCGGCTTTTGCGAAAGTCTGTTGACTGGTTGCTGTTCGTAAACCTCAGGTTTACGTTCGCAGTATAGAGGTTTCTGTTCGTAGTATAGAGGTTTAGCTTCGTCGTTAGCAGGGTTGTCTGCGTCATGCTGTGAGACGGGGACGGGGGAAGGGCAAATCCTGCCGTTCTCGTATATGGCAGCCTCTTCGTCCCAACTGCCTGCTCCGTCTTTGGCTATGCGGGGCAGGGTGTTGGCAAGGAGTTCGGACATGGTTCCCTTCTGTTCCTTTCGGCTCCAGAGGATGAGGTT
>ENA-OYCJ01000442-OYCJ01000442.1-human-gut-metagenome-genome-assembly--contig:-NODE-442-length-8464-cov-4.897372_pt1 | contig 8464 bp, 6 predicted proteins | sample MGYA00244666_ERZ652872 | MGnify/ENA primary metagenome ERZ652872 (study PRJEB26926, sample SAMN06164826) | human gut metagenome | biome: ENVO:00009003; feature: ENVO:2100002; material: ENVO:00002003...
CGAGATCTAGTACGGTCTCGTGGGCTCGGAGATGTGTATAAGAGACAGCTTCTTGCCATAACACAATAAAATAATTTACTACCCCGTACCTCTCTGCATGGCGTATGGCAAGCATCAAATAGATCAATTAAATAATCTTCATCTATTTTGTTATTTACTTCGTCAAACCCATAATCTATCCAATTTCCATCTTCTGAAGCCAACACGTATGATATTCCATATTTATTTAATTCTCTTATCAACTTATCTTGTCGTTCTTTTATCCATGGCAAAGTTTTAGAATAATTTGATATTTCAAATTTTACACAATTATTTCTACACGCAATTAATACTTCTTCTCCAGGAATAATCGTTCCATTTGTGGTAATACAAAAATTTCCCATTTGTTTACGATAATGTTCCCCTATATATTCTATCGCATTTGCTAGCTCTCTGTATAATAAAGGTTCTCCCCCAATCAATACAAATTCTCCAATAAAATCTACTTTTTTAAAAAAACAATCTGCACTTTTATATACTTCCTCCAAGGACATATCTTTTGATGAAGAATTAACATATGCACATGCATGTGCACATTTTTTACATTTTAAAGAACATCTCTCTGTAAGAACAATTTGTGCTAACCACATAAACGTCTTATTGTATTCATAAACTGCGATTATAGGAAGTATCTTACTAACAAATTCATCAGTCAGATAATATTCCTGTCCTCTATGTAATCCAGCACCCGTAAGCTGATTTTCTATCTCGTTTGAATTATTCTTATATGTAGTTGCAATGACGATAGCTTTTTCATTAGTCCTTTCCAGATACTCATCTAGAGAAAGCACTTCCATCCCAAAAATTCTCTCCCCTGTTTCCTAATGCTATTATCTATAAATCCTCCCAGCATTCCAAAATTCATTAAACTATATCCCAGTCGTTCACCAACCTGTCCTGTTCCAAAAACATATATATTTCTTTTAAAGTTCTCTGAAATCAAAGAGGCGCATTCGTCAAATTCTCTTCCTTTATTTTTCCATTTCATATACATCTACCTCATTTTATAATTCACAACTCACATCATCTAAAATTTCTTTTAATGATACAATTTTACAATTTGTCCTGTTTTTTAGAAGATTGTATATTTCATTATAAATATGTATAGTTGTAACAACAATCATTTCCGTTTGGGGAAGTATATTATCCGGACTATATACATTCTCCATATTTAATCCTTCTGCATTTTTATCGATAATATAATCACAGGTTATCTTATCTTGGCTCTCCATTTCTGATAATAACTGTTTTCCCAACATACCATATCCATATATGGCAATATGCTGTATATTTTCACTTTCAAAATACTTAATAATTGAAGACTTATTTCTTTCCAAATAAAGCCATGTGTCTAATAGATTTTTTTCCGCTATATAACGTGTTTTCTCTGCTTGCAATCGCGCTAATATTCTATCTTCTTCTGAATTAGAATCTGCTTGTTCATATTTATACATTTCATCTGTATAATATTTTTCTGCATAAGAAAAAGCCTCTAAGTATTCATAACCATATTCTGTATCTGGCTCAAGGTATGTTCCTTCTCCCCATTCATTCCAGGCATTAACAAATACAAATTCATTTCCTGCAACAGCATTTTTTGCATATAAATCCGCCAAATACACTTTGAATTTTTCGGGTGTTGAATTAAAGATAACAGTCCCTGCGTTTCCACGTCTAGGAGAATCGTCATATCCTGTAAATCCACCATAATAGGTCTTTGTTCCCATCGGCTCATTCTTTAACAACGCATTCCAAATATCATCATAAGGTACATATCTTGCAACTTCTGTCCTCTTCACATTATTATATCTCTCATTGAAATACTTTTTTATCGTTGACATCGGTTCTTGAACAAATCTAGCATCAAATAGCTCTGGGCACTCTTCATTCCTACATGCCCCAATCATATATATGCCATCATATCCCTCACCAATTGCTAATTTATTCCATAGTTCATACATATCATTTATGCATGCAATATCAAGAGGTCGATAAATCATAAACACAGGTTTATTATCTTTTTTAATATATCGCTGATCAGAAAAGAACGCTTTTAAATAATTAAAATGTTGAATCCAATCTGACTCACAACCATAATCCTGCTCCAATAGAACACCTTTTTTATCTTCGCCTTTATAATTCGTCTCAAATTGACTTGCCCAAACATTCTGATTATTCAGTTTGCTCCAGGATCTTACCCATGATTCATTTGCCCAACAAAAGCAAAATGGCATGTCTATATCTTTCCACTTCAACAAGTTCTCGGCTGGTTTTTCTAGTATTTTTTTCCCTTCTTTAAACCAATAATGATAAAAACACAAACCATAAACATGATACTTATGCATCAAATCTGCCTGCCATTGCATAGTTTTTTTATCCGTAAGATCATATTTATAATTATTTAAAGGGCACTTCGGTTGCTTATGCCCATCAAACAATGGTTTTGCACATTCCATTGCCCGCCAATCTGTAAATCCTTCTCCCCACCACATATTGTTTTCTTTCACATTATGGAACTGAGGAAGATACATTGCTATCGCTTTTGGGTTTTTTACCATTTTTATTCCCACCTTATCTCCGCATATTGTAATTAACCTCTATATTTCTCTGTAGGTACACTCATTAAATAATTTTTCCGGTGCCTTGATATATTCTGTTTTAATCCATCTTAACTTATTCTCTGGAATACCTAATTCAATTAAGTCAGCCCTTGCACTTACCACTGCTGTTTCTGATAAGATTGAAATAATTATATAATCATATTGATATTTTTTTATCTCTGATGGAGGAATAATATTCCAACTTTTAGCAAAATTTCTGTATCCTTTATCCGCCCAAGCTAAGACATCAATATTATCTTGAGTTTTTAAATAATTATATAAGTGAATACCCGCGGTCCCAGCTCCATACAGAATAATTTTACAATTAAACGGAACTATTCCATATGGTTTTAAATATCCCTCTATTCCTTTATCAAACATATATGGGCATTTGCATAGTAACAAATACAATACGAAATAACGAATCTGAAATTCAATATTATCGGTTTCTTTTGCACCATTAAATCGACTAATCCAATTGTAATAATGTTTTTTTACTATTATTGGAATATCTTTTCGTACTGTTCTTTTGGTTGAATTTTCCCGAACCCTATAATGATAAAAACATTTATGAGTAACATATAGAGATCTATTAGCAATAATACAGGGGTACACACACATAACATCGTCCACCAAATTATCGGTTGGTTCTTCTAACATCTGATATTTTTCTATAGCACTTTTTTTAAACAGTTTGGTAACCAAATACGGCATTACTCCATGTCTAAAAAATTTACCTGAATATATTAAAAATGGTGCAAGCAACTTATCGAATCTTTCGCCTTTGTATCTTCCCTCCTCAAGAAAAGACGCTCTTTCCTCTCGTCTTCCATCTTCCCATGAATCAATAACTCCAGATTCAACAATTTCAACATCTTCCTTGATAGCATATTGCATTAATACTTCAAACATTTCCGGATCAATCCAATCGTCCCCATCGACATATCCTATATATTCTCCTGTTGCAACTTTCATTCCAACCTTTCTCGCTTCATCTTGTCCTCCATTTTTTTTATGAATGACAACAATTCTATTATCTCTACGAGCATAGCTATCGCATATTTGCGGACAACGATCATCTGATCCATCATCTATAAGTATAATCTCTAAATTCGTATATGTCTGTGATAATATGCTTTCTATACATTGTTCCAAATAATCTTCTACTCTATATATGGGAACAATTACGCTTATTTTTTCCATTTCCACCTCTATATTTTTACATAACATACTTTTTAAAACGTACAATTTCTGATTCATCAAAAGTATACTGTATCTTTTTTTCTGGAAGACTTGCAATTAAATCATGTACTTTTGCATCATCTACTTCTAATTTAGATATTTCATATATAATTTCCGCAATCTTGCTCATAGTTTCTTTGGGCCAACCATATCTTGCTATTTCTTGAGTGCCAAACCTTATACCATAACCATGAAATAATTTTTTATGCTTTTTATTAAATGTTATACCAAATCTAATTCCATTCTCATATATTCGATTCATAACATCCTCGCTTGTATACATAAAAATCTCATGTGTTTCCGTATATACGTTTCCTGCAGTGCCAATATTAAACCCATATTTATGAAGTGCCTGTGCCAGCGAATTTGACAATTCGATGATATGCTCCTCATATGTTTTCCCAAATATTTCAAATTCAATCAATGCAAATAACAAACTTACCTTTTGATGCATTTGTGTATGTCGAATATATATTGGATTGATTGTAGTTTCTAGTTTTGTATGAATTTTTTCATCATTTGTCATTATTATTCCGCTTGCAGGGCCTGGAAAGGTTTTATGAGTTCCTCCAAAAAGAACCATATTTTTTATTTCATCTAAAGGATTAGTTATTATCCCTGCCCCAATTAACCCTAATATCTGGCTTGCATCATATAATAATATTGTTTGTTCAGTATTCATCTTCTGAATTTCAAAAGGACGGATTATATCCGACGGAGCAATAAGAACAAATTTTACGTTTTCTTCCTTTAAATAAACATTTAACCTATCGTAATCTATATCCTGTTTTTTATAATCAAATGGTGCCTCAGATACAACCAACCCCAACCTCTCTGCTATTGGTTTTACAGAGGAATGTCCTCCGGCATCTGTTCCTAATATCACAATTTTATCACCAATATTCGAAAGTGCGGTAAGCACCATCATTAAACAGTTCATCCCCGTTAAAGTTCTAGCATCTGTATATTTCGCATGAAATATTTTCTCGCATTTTTCAGAAATCATTTGATAGAAAGGCAACAAATATGTACTTCCAATAAAATTATCTTTTTCCATATATGAATAAGTATTTCCAACAATATATCTTTCTTGAAACCCCATAGACAATGGCAATTTTACAAACGGTGATATCACATTTTCTGCTGCACATAATGGTAAAGTCATATTATAATACGAAGAAAAACTCTCTATAAGATTCAATAATTCTTGCAAACTATCATCATATCGTTTAATACCGACAATGCTATGGTCATTTGCAACCTTACATAAATATTTATGTTGTTCGTAAATAAAAGTAAAACCTCGACTCAAATCTTCCTTGGAAATTGGTTTAAATTGTTTCAATTTACCTTGATTTGTTCCTAACTCAATTGCCATTTTTGAAATAATCTCTGATTTTGTATCATTAATATAATCGGTATCAAATTCTCTCAATTCCTCTAATGAATCAAATTCATAAATAATATTATTGTCACATCTTTTAGCATACATATATAGCTGAGACAGATGTTCATCTTGAATATCCGCCCAAAATTTTCCCATCGTCTCAGGATAATTATATTCCTCTTCCATTATATTTAAAAAATTTTCAGAAAATCTTTTATTAAAGTATGCATATCCCAAAGTTACCCATGTATCATTTGCAGAATAAAAAGTGTTATTGATCTTATCATATATATCTGTTTCTATTCCCCGTTCCTCTGTTTGTCCTTCTTTATATACACAAGTATAATATGCATCATATGCATATGTCTGAAATATATTTGTATTAAAATATAAATCTGCAGAAGTGACTATTGTATTACCCAAATACTTTCTTGCAGCATAAACACTTGCATGATTATTTCTTACATTATATGTATCTGTTTCAACTAAAACCACTCCATATTTATCCCTAAGATAATAAAACCTTTCCTTCATATATCCAACAACAATCACAATTTGCTTTATACCTTTTTCAATTAATTGCTTAATTTGTCTTTCAATTAAAACCTCTCCCTTTACCTTCAATAAAGCTTTAGGCGTTTCAAAACAAACAGGAACAAACCTCGAAGAAATACCCGCTGCCAAAATAATTGCTGTATCAATTTTATGTACTTCTAAATATTTTTTAGCTTTTAATGTCAATCTACCTCCTGCAACATACCCAGCATGTTCCATGTTTTTATATTCTTGTTCTATTATAGAAAATGGTTTGTATAATATCTTTGCATACGTCCTTATATCCCAAGGAATTCCATCACTTATATTTATCGCTATATCAAACATAATTTTATTCATTTTCTATCTCTCCTCATCAAAACAAAATTTTAACTTTGAAACTGGATGCGCTTTTCTTTTTTCCTTGGGTGGCAGTTCTAGATAATTGCCATACATGAATGTCAAATATTCATCCCATTTTTTGCATCCTAAAAGTGATACTCCTTCAAATATTATAGGCTGAACATCCAAATACCATTCTTTTTTATATCCGAATGTCCGATTACACGCCGGAAAAGTTAAACATTTCACCCAATTGCTCTTTTTTTTATTTCGTCGTAATATATATTTGTTATAAGATTTTTTTATCCTGCTCTCCGGTATTTTGTTTAATAACAAATATCCTAATTTCTTAATTCCCGTTTCACTTCGAATTGCAACCTCCGAATAAAATATTTTTCTATACATGAATGAAACAAAATTGCAAATAGCACGCAAAAAATAATTGTTGGGAACATAATCACAAACAAATACATCCAGAAACACACCTTGTTGATATGGCATAAATTCCTGATTCAATCTAACAAATTCTGTTCCTTTTCGTCGTAATTTTCCATATCCCCACCGATAGCCCTGTGTTCGATTCATATCCTGATAATAAAATCTAGTATTATCCAATTCAGAGTCTATTACTTCCATCAACTTATCGTATTCGCATCTATTCATTATTACATCCGCATCATCGTCCCACGGAATAAATCCCTTATGCCGAACAGCCCCTAAAAGCGTTCCACCATCTATACTATAGATTATATTATTTTTCTTACAAACGCGATCAAATTCTATCAATAATTCCAATTCTATTTTTTGAACTTTCTTTATATCTGTCTCTGTCAAATAATATCTTTCTGCCATAGCTATCTTCCTCATCCATATCATAACTACCAACCTACCCGATAAGTTTGCCTTGCGACTATAAGTCGTTGTTACCTGCTTACCTCTAAAGAGGTGTCAAAGAATCCGCCTTCCACATTACATTCATTTTCTAGCATTTCAGATTCTCCGCTTTATTTTTCTGTCTATATACAAAACCCCCGCATAATTCTATGCGAGGGTCCACTGTTTTCCTAACTTCTTCTGTATCCGCGACTCCGTTCGCACAAGAGCAAATTCCGTTTTGCTCACATTACACGTAATATCTCATATATTATATCGGATATCGCCATTAAAATATTTAGTTATTTTCGCGAATTTCAATCGGTTTCCACTATTTCATACTCGCCTTCCGATCACAAATTACAGATACACTTCCGGTTCGTTCAATATGATATCCGTAATCCCCTGTTCCTCTAATGGTTTAAAATCCAGCCTGTTTCCCGTCGGCTTCTCCGGATACAGATGTCCGGACATCCATGCACGAACTGTAATTCCTCTCAATTCTTCTTTCGGAACATCTATCCCTCTCCAGAACGGATGCACTGCCACCGCTTTACACCCTCCTTTGATCTTATACAGGCAATCGGATACATGCACATCCAGAATTCCAAGCTCTGCTTCCGAATCAATCCCTGCTAATTTCTCCAATGATTTTGCATAGAATGTAGAATACACGATATGCTTCTGCAATCCTCTTTTATGGATCAAGTCCACAATCTTCTCTTCCATCCCCGGATATGGATATACGGAGTTCTTCAATTCAATATTTAACTTGAATGCGGCATCCTCGCGCACTTTATCCTGAAGCAGTTCCAATAGTTCTTCGATACAAGGGATCTGTTCGTTCTTTCCATCTCCGGCATCGATTCGCAGACGCCTCAGTTCTTCATATGTATAATCCCGCAGGAATCCGGTTCCATCCGTTGTACGCTCTATCCGTTCATCATGGAACACCATCAAATGACCATCCTTCGATATCTGAATATCAGTCTCGATTCCCGCAAGCCCCGGAATTGCACACGCCTTCTCAAAAGCCGTCATCGTATTCTCCGGATAGTTCTGACTACAACCTCTATGTGCCCATATCTTCATCATCGTTTTCTCAAAAAGTCCTTTCGTATTCATTCTTTTTTCTTTATTAAAATATTTCTTTATGTTATTATAAATCAAATACTTCATGTAAGAAAGGTGAAAATCATGGATTATACCAAAAAACCGCTTATCACGTTTGCCATGTGTACTTATAATGACACATCGCTTCTCACATATTCCATTGAATCACTTCTTCATCAGGATTTTAAGAATTGGGAACTTCTTGTTTTAGATAATAGTACAACCAGCGAAGAGCCTTGGCACATTCTATCGAACTATGCGAATTATGATTCACGGATCAAAATCTCCCGAAGTAAAGAAAATGTCTGTCTCTTATACACATCTGACGCTGCCG
>ENA-OYCJ01000503-OYCJ01000503.1-human-gut-metagenome-genome-assembly--contig:-NODE-503-length-7991-cov-4.867692_pt1 | contig 7991 bp, 3 predicted proteins | sample MGYA00244666_ERZ652872 | MGnify/ENA primary metagenome ERZ652872 (study PRJEB26926, sample SAMN06164826) | human gut metagenome | biome: ENVO:00009003; feature: ENVO:2100002; material: ENVO:00002003...
CAAACCATACATTCAGAATGGCCGGCACGTTTGCCTGCTCCCAGTTCAGTACCAGCGGACGACCGGTAAACAGCACCAGTACCACAGGTTTTCCCGTTTTCAATAATTCCTGTAACAGTATGCGTTGGGTGTCCGTCATTTCAAGATTCGTGCGACAACTGCTCTCTCCACTCATTTCCGAAGACTCACCGAGCGCAGCCACAATAACATCCGATTTGGCAGCCACGGCAAGAGCCTCGTCCAGCAACTCCTTGTCCGAACGATTGTCACGGTGTAAAGAACGTCCGAACATAGTGGCACGTTTCTCATATTCGGCATCACTCATCAAATTACAGCCTTTCGCAGTCAATATTTCGGCTTTATCGCCTGCTACCGCCTTCAAACCTTCAGCCAAAGAAGTTGCATTCTTCAATACAGCAGCCACACTCCAAGTACCCGGCATATTACTGCGGCTGTCTGCCAACGGACCTACCACAGCAATAGTGCCTTTTTTGGCCAGCGGAAGTACATTACCCTCGTTCTTCAGCAACACCAAGCTCTCCGAAGCAATCTTACGCGCAACGGCACGATGCTCTTTGGTAAAGATTTGCTTCTTGGCACGCTTCACATCACAGTATTTATAAGGATTATCGAACAAGCCCAACTTGTACTTAGCTTCCAAAATACGGCGACAAGCCGCATTAATAGCTTCTTCTGTCACTTTTCCTTCTGTCAATGACTTCTTGAGCGTACCTACAAATGCATCGCTCACCATATCCATATCCACACCTGCATTCAGTGCCAAGGCGGCAACAGTCTGCGTATCGCCCATACCGTGGTCGGTCATCTCAGCAATTCCAGTATAGTCTGTCACCACAAAGCCGTCAAATCCCCACTGCTTACGCAGTATATCCGTCATCAACCACTTGTTTCCAGTGGCAGGAATGCCATCGACCTCATTGAAAGAGGCCATCGCACTTCCCACACCGGCATCAACCGCCGCTTGATAGGGCAACATGTATTCATTGAACATGCGCTGATGACTCATATCTACTGTATTATAGTCACGTCCTGCCTCACCGGCACCATACAAGGCAAAATGCTTTACACAAGCCATAATCTCATCATTACGGTTCATATCCTTTCCCTGATAACCACGTACCATGGCCTGCGCAATGGCTGCTCCCAGAAACGGGTCTTCACCGTTGCCCTCGGACACACGCCCCCAACGGGCATCACGGCAAATATCCACCATCGGACTGAATGTCCAGCAAATACCGTCAGCACTGGACTCAATGGCTGCAATACGTGCCGATTCTTCAACCGCCTTCATATCCCATGTACACGACAATCCCAAAGGAATGGGAAACACCGTTTCATATCCATGAATAACATCCATACCAAATAAGAGAGGAATACCCAAACGACTTTCTTCAACCGCCTGCTTCTGTACATCGCGGATACGTTCCACGCCTTTCAGATTGAAAAGCCCGCCCACTTCACCGGCACGAATACGTTTGGCCACATTACTACTTTTAGCCTGACCGGTCGTAATCTCACCGGTAACCGGCAGATTCAACTGACCTATTTTCTCTTCCAGGGTCATCTTCTTCATTAAATCGTCGATGAAACGATCCATATCAACCGGAGATTTCTGTGCATACGCACTAACGGCAGTAAACACCAACAAGACTAAAAATAATTGTAACTTGAAAAGTAAATGCTTCATGTCTTTCATGCTTTTAATTTATAGAAATATTATTTTGCTGCAAATAAAAGAAAAGCATGCGACAATCTCCACATCCCGTACTACAACAAAAGTACAACCATCACTAAAAAACAAAAGAGGAAGTACAATATTAGTACTTCCCCCATTAATATTTCACTGTAAAGCAGCTATTTAAAGTTTATAAGAAAATCAGTCAGACTTTCTTCCGGAAGCAGATTGAATTTCTTGCGCAACCGGTATCTTGCAGCATCAACCCCACGCGTGGAAATGTTGAGCAACTTCGCTATCTCCTTTGTCGGCATATTCAAGCGAAGCAATGCACAAAAGCGCAAATCTCCTGAAGTCAAATCTGTATATTGAAGTTTCAGATTCCGGAAGAAATTTTCATGTATACGGTCAAAATTAGCTTGAAACATTATCCAGCTCTCTTCATCAGACACTATATTATTGTTAACCAAAGCGAGAAGCTTATCCAAATTCTTACGACTATGCTGTCCGGACAACTTTTGCTTCTGTATCTCCTCTTTCAATGAATTCAAAAACTCCTGATGAGCGATATTCATCATTACCACGCTGGACAATTCTTTGCTTTTAAAACGCAAATCGGCCTCAAGCTGTTCCTTTTCCAACTCGATAATCTTCTTCTCTTGCCGTTCAAGCTCTGCCTGATGGGCTACACGTTGCTGCTCAATCACACGATCCTTCTTTTTCTTCACAAAACGATAAACAATATATTGCAGCAAGGCCAGCAGGCACAACCCTATCAGAATGTAGCTTCCCACAGCCCAATAAGACAAATACCACGGAGACAAAATCTCAAAGGGAAACTCTACCGATGCCAAAACTCTACCAGTATCATATATCTCCGCCCGAAAAACATAACTTCCATAAGGAAGACGGGCATACTTTTTCTGCAAATTGCGTCCATCGGGTATCCACTGATCAGAATACCCTTCCAACCGGTATCTTACTTTATAAGTATAATCGTTATAAACCGGATAGCACAATGTAAAACTCACTGTATTAAACTCATGTTCGACCTTGACTCCCGACTGCACGACCAATGTTTTCCGTTTATCACTGAATTCCTCAGTAACCTGCATCTCTGAAATCCATAAAGAACGCCTAGTCTGAGATTTATATAACGAGGAACTATCTGTTTCAATACGGGCAATAGCATTATTCAAGCAAAGATAGGAATGATTATTTCTCTTGTCATAAACCACGCTTCCTCGTTCTTCCACAGCCAGACCGTCAAACAAAGAATATGGAATCCGAAGTTCGATATTGAAAGTATTTATCGCACACTTCACCAAATACACAGTCCTGTCGCCCACAAACCAATAGTAATCTCCGTTCGCATGACTCACAGTCTTGATTCCCTTCAATTCCATCAATTGTTCATTCATTGTTTCATAGGGAACAATCGAATCAGTCATATCTTCGTAAGTATAGAAATATTCCCCATTAGAAAAAACTACCCGACCATTGATTTTGAACAAAGTAAAACTCCCACCTTTCACTTCTCCCAGGCCCTCATACTTCCGTACATCCTTTACCTGCTTCATATCCGGATCAATCCGAAAACGATACAAACCATTCCTTAAGTGTTTCGCCCAGATATTCCCTTGATGGTCCACCTCTATGTGACGGACCATATGACTGAATCCACGCAGAGACCGGATAAAACCATATGCTCCCGAAGTATCTTCCGTATATAGATTTAAAAGCGCATAAGTTCCTTCCAATAAAAAAGATTCTTCCTTCGATTCAATCTTTTCCATACACATCCCTCCCTTTACATCAGATACCAACTTTGACTTCAACCCCGATATAAGGAAAGTTCCTTTGTTATGCCCGCAAAAAATCTGTTTTCCCCATTCATCGACGAACCACGCTTGTTCTTCCAAACCCGGAACTAATTCAGTCTTTCCATCCCTAAGCCAATAAAGTCCTTGATTAGAAGCAATATAAGCTTCATTTTCCCTTACCAAAACATCATATACCATGCCTATTTTACGAAATGGAGGTTCATAATAATAGATTAAAGAATTGTTGTGTATATAGGCAATACCTTCATCCAAAGCTGTCCATATATTGTTGTCATCATCACAATATAATCTCAAAACAGTATTGTTCTGTAGTTTATTATCCGTATTGACCTTCCAAATCAGCTTTCCTTTTTTATCCAACGCATATATACCATCGGATATTGTGCCAACAACGTAGCAACTGTCTTTGGTCATCACCGCACGATTAATGGTATGCTTCCTGAATATATCATCACATTCGGTTTCCCATTTTTCTACCCTCCCATCTCGATAGAGGAGAAAACCTCCCTGATTACGGGTAAGCATTAAAACGGCATCATCATAAGGAAGCCCAGCCAAGACATCGCTATTTCCAAATACCTTTCTGGGAATAAGTTCTTCCATTTTCCTGTCGGAAAAGACACAAAGTCCACCATTTATTCTTTGAGAATAAAAAGTATTTCCAACCTGAAATAAGTTCAGCGGAAGGCTCTTCACCCGAATACCTTCCACAGAATTTCCATTATAAAAAAAGAGAGAACCAAACGATTGAAATACAATTTCCCCTTGAACGCAAACAATGTTCCAGATTTCGTCGTTATGAAAAGTAAAGTCCTTCACCTCATCTTTTAGCGAGTGATATTCAAGGGTATTATAAGGAGTATGAACAAAATAACCGAATTCTTCGTAAGAGCCTACATAAATTTTTCCATCTTCACTGATATATATAGCACGCACAATTCCTTTTGTCGGTAATTCATACAGCCGCCAAGCACTTCCATCAAATTCCAGCAGCCCACTGTTATTACCGAAATACATCACCCCTCTTTCGTCCTGAGCAATGGCCCAATTCTGAATACCGGCATTATAATCCGACACCGAATAGCTCCTCACTATAGGAGAAAAAGGTATGGGTGAAGCTTGCAGCAAACTACTGAAAACCAAAGACAAGAAAAACGTTATTGCAATTCTCATGAGTACTGTTTATAGGTATTTACCAGCAAAGATAAAGCTTTTTGCGTTTTCGTAAAAACAAAATCGCAGATTATCCTCTTTTATAGAAAGATAACCCGCGACAACTGATAACTCACTTTATTAATTTTCAGCCGTTTTCTGTTTTCCCAAAGGAATAGACCCCCCCAAGTAAGCATTGACATTCTTCGTATTCTTGCCAAAGAACATATAGTCTGTTCCCGCAAAGAAAGGACCCAGTTTCAGTGCCAGACCGAAGGTTTTACCGGCTCCTTGAAGTACGGAATAGCTGGCAGCTACATTGAAAGCATTCGTCGGACGGATGCAGGCAGAGAAAGTCAGCTCATTCAAAGTTTTCGGTTTGGCAAAACGACCGGTATACAAGGCACCCACTACCAGCCAATCATTCAGTAAGGCATATTCAGCGCCAAGAACCATTGTAGAAGTCAATCCACGGGTACGGCTCTTCTCAGAAGTCTCCTCCGTCTTGAGCTGCAACATGTCATAGTTAAGAATCTCGCCGCTGTTCACAATATTCATGAATTCCTGCTGCGAGGCCGGATCAAGAAGATCATAAGTCTGCTCCGCATTGGCTCGCGCTATACTGGTATTCGATTTAGACCATTTGATAAAGCCCAAATCAAGAACTGAAGCAGAAAGTGTCAATTTATCCAGTAACTTGTAAGATACTCCCAAATCAATAGCCCCACCATATCCGGCAAAACCAAAACTGCCAAAATCGATTTCATCGATATAATCACCATTCTCATTCTCGGGAAGTTCTAACAGCTTTGACGAGTTCTCCAAAGTTGCATCCACTTGAATGGAAGCTTTACTCGTCACTCCTGAAGAGCCGACAGAAGGAGTTTCCACATGAATCTGGTTGATGTTCAGCTTTAAGTTACCGATACCCAGCAGCATCTTCACTTTACCGCCCACAGCCAGCCGGTCTGTGATATTCCTTGCAAAGCCAAGGCCGACTTCCGCATAGGAATTTATCTCAAGCTTCTGTCCATTAATGGTTTCGTTAATACCCAAATAGTCAGAAATATTGTCACCGAACTCCCGGCTGCTCATGTTATTCATAAACTGGAACATGGTTTTCGGTATGGCGGCACCGATATCATTACGCATCCCCACATTGACTGACCAGAAGTTCTTTCCTTTATACCATCCGGCAGACAGAATGTCGGTACTCAAATTCACATTCAAGTTATTGGTAGCATCCAGTCGGTTCATAAAGTCATTGCTCATGAAATAGTCGCTATCATCACTGTTCTCAATAATGTCCATAATATCCCTATACCCCAGGGAACTGGAGTTGACGGTAGCATTCAACGAACCTATCACGGGAATATTCAGATAACCGCGTCCCGGCATCAAGGCCGGATTGAGCTGCATACGCTGGTTACTTCCTTCCATAAAGTAGGAAGTGCGCAGGAACTGGGCTTGTCCGGAAAGAGAGAAGCAAAGCAACAATACCACAGACAGCCATACTTTCAGAGAATTCAATTGTTTCATAACCTTGTCAATATTTTCATTATCACCTGCAAAAATATAAAACAAGTTAATACCCTACAAACAACTTAACCGAATAGTCGTGTATAAAAGGCTTATACAGAGACTATCCGGTATAAATTAAGGAGCAAATAAAAGAATCCTCTTAAGAGTGTCCTTATACTATTTCATCATAAACATGTTCATTTGCTCTCGTAGCGGTACTCAGAAAAACCGGGGCTGTCTCCTTTCTTTGTTGCAGAGACATTGACGTCACTGCCGGAGCAGTCAACATTTCCTTGTATTTTTCCGGAGCAGTGAGTATCTTTACAGCCTCTTTCAAATCATCATCATCTTTCAACTGCTGGATAATGCTTCCACGCTGGAAATAATAACGCTTGATGATTTCTACCGCAATCATGCTCTTGATGTCCTTGGAGAAATGGTCAAGGTCACGGTCCAGATTATGCGACAATTTTTTCTCCAACGCTTCAAACTCTTTCGAAGCATCAGTCAGATAGCCCTCAAATTCGGCCATCTCCTTCAGGTTCTTCAGCATCTTCTCTGTCTGCTGGTCGTATTTGAAGTCCGCCTTTTTCACCATCGCCTTGAAGTCCGCATAATCGGCATCTGTAATTTCAAACTGCTCTGCTGAAGAGATGGTAGGATGTTTCAAGCAATAGTCCGTAGCATAATTGAAAATAAGATTGTCATTGACAAGATAGAACAGAATGTTGGGCAGCTTCTCCTGCTTCACCGCAATGTCCGGAGTCACGCCTCCACCATCACGCACTTCACGTCCGGCAGCCGTATGGAACACGGTAGTAAGGCTGTCCGGAATACGTCCCACACTGCCGTCTTCATTCCGGTGCTTGTAGTCGATAGCCTGCACACAACGGCCGCTGGGAATATAATATTTGGAAGTCGTCAGCTTCATGGTACCACCGTATGGCAACGGACGGGTGGTCTGCACCAATCCCTTACCGAAAGTACGGTTACCGATAATGACCGCACGGTCAAGGTCCTGCAAAGAACCCGCAAGGATTTCTGACGAAGAAGCCGTTCCGCCATTGACCAGCACAGCCAAAGGAATTTCCAAATCCAACGGTTCACGCAATGTTTTGTAGGTATTGCTGGCTTGCTTAATCTTGCCTTTTGTCGTCACAAGTGTCTTTCCGCGAGGCAGAAAGAAGTTGGCTATCTCTATAGACTCATCCAGCAAGCCGCCCCCATTGTTCCGCAAGTCAATCACCAACGAAGTCATCCCCCGTTTCTTCAAGTCCAGAAAAGCCTGCTTGAACTCCTTGGAAGGATTCCCCGAGAAGGTGCTGAGATTGATATAACCTATATTATTATCCAGCACCGTATAATAAGGTATGAACGGCAATTGGATGGAACGGCGCACAATGTCGAAATCCAACGGTTTCTCTGTACCGGGACGTTGCACTTTCAGCTTGAAGCTGGTACCCACTTGTCCTCGAAGCATCTCGCTGACTTCTTGGTTGTTCTTTCCGGCAAGGTCTTTTCCGTCAATCTCCATCAGGATATCTCCCGCTTTCAGTCCGGCTTTTGCAGCAGGTGTTCCCTCAAAAGGTTCAGAAATCATCAAACGCTTTAGTTTCGTATTATAAGCAATGTAAGAACCTATACCACCGAATGATCCTTTAATCATCTGCTCCAACTCACTCTGATCTTCTTCCGGATAATATTCCGTATAAGGGTCCAAGGTGTAAAGCCTGTCTCTTATACACATCTCCGAGCCCACGAGACCGTACTAGATCTCG
>ENA-OYCJ01000520-OYCJ01000520.1-human-gut-metagenome-genome-assembly--contig:-NODE-520-length-7838-cov-3.233715_pt1 | contig 7838 bp, 6 predicted proteins | sample MGYA00244666_ERZ652872 | MGnify/ENA primary metagenome ERZ652872 (study PRJEB26926, sample SAMN06164826) | human gut metagenome | biome: ENVO:00009003; feature: ENVO:2100002; material: ENVO:00002003...
CGAGATCTAGTACGGTCTCGTGGGCTCGGAGATGTGTATAAGAGACAGATTATGTCTTGTTCCCATATATTCTTTACCCGGATTACCAAGTCCCGCTATTATATACATAACATCCTCCTGATTAATTATCATATATTAGCAAGTATATAACATATTTCTTCTTTTGGCTATCTTAACGCATCATCTGTAACCTGACAGGTTAAGACAACCTTATCTTTATCCAAAAAATCCCGCAAGTCATAACGACCGCGGGACTTTTTGTTATATTAAACAATTATTTAATTATAATTATTTAACAGATATTCTTCTTTTCTTTGATACAAATACAATTCCTGCTAATGCACAAAGCATTAATACTACATATAATGCAATTGGAGCTGTATCTCCAGTCTTTACAGTTTCACCTGTTGACTCTGTTGTTCCATTAACATTATTGTCTTTTCCTGTTTCTCCACCGTCTGCTACATCACCCTTTGATGAATCGTCATCCTTAGAGATAACTTCTTTATAATGAACTGGCTTCCATGTACCAAGAACTGTATCAACAGCAGAAACATTTTCTGAATCAATATAATTAACAACAGCATCTAATGTACTCTTAGTGCAGCCTGTTGTCACAAATGCTTCACCCTTGTTTGTGTTATTGTACTCATTGAAGATTGCTGAAGCCTTCTCTCCATTAGACATTTCTGTCCAGCCTTCTGAGTCAATGTATCCATTAGTCTCACACTCAATAAATGATGCATTAGAGTTAGCACCCCATGTTCTACCATACTTACCTAATACTGCTATATCACCATGTGCTCCATCTGTTGTAACCTCACAGTTTCTGAATACATATGGGCTTGTCTTAGGTGCAACAATGTAACCAATCTTTGCATTATTATTTTCATCATTCTTATATGTCTTCCACTGTAACTTACAGTTATCAAATACAGCTGCAAACTCACCACAGATATAATCTACATTACCACCGATTGTACAACCGTTGAAATATGCGTGATATCCATAATTTGTTGAACCATTTCTACCAAGTGTATCCTGTGATGAAAGAATTGAACAGTTGAAAACTTCAATATTATCAGCCTCAATATAGAAAGCATTTGATCTCTCTTTAAACTTGTAATCTGATACATCTGCGCCTTCTGCTAATCTGTCTACTGAAAGATTTGAACCTGCAATATCTGTCTTCTCAGCCTCTGTTAAGTAATAGTTGTATGTATTCAGGAATGTTGTATTCTCTGCAACAAAATTATTACCTCTAACAATGAATACTCCACCCCAGAGACTTCCATTTCCTTCTTCAGATGAGTATCTGTCCATAGCAAGTGTCTTATTGTAAAGACCTGTTGCTGGATCTATTGAATAATACTTTGTTCCAACACCATAATACCATGAAATTGTATGTCCATTACCCTTAAGTGTTACATATGGTGCAGCCATAACTACCTGTTCAAATACATCAGATGTAAGGTTAATAGTTACTCTGCCTGCTTCGCCTTCTGGTCTGTTCTGCATACCAAGAATAGCATCTGAAGCTTTATTTAATGTATCATAATCGCCAGGAACATTAATCTCTGACTTGAATTCTGTCATAGGAACAACTGAAATTCCTGTAATATATGTTGTTGCACCAAAGTTAACAACAGCATCACCTTCAACTACTATCTCAAATGTATCTGTCTTAGATGTTGTACCAACTGATGTATAGCCCTTATCAGTTTCTGTACTATCGTACTTCTCTCCATTAACTGTAAAGTTGAATGCATAGTAAGTAGAAATAGCAACCTTAGCTTTTCCCTTTACTGGAATTGTAAGTGAAGAATCAGCTCTTGCTACTGTGTGAGGCTTTCCATTCTCTACTGCAATACTACCTGCTGTTGCAAGAGATGGAACTCTTGTATAGCTGTAATCTCTCTTAGATGCTGGATCATCCTTCTCTACATATACATCATTAACATTCTCAGCACCAGCCTTAACAGATGCTCTGTCATATGTTGTTGATCCATCCTTAGTCTCTACGCTTGTTGTATATTCACCAGGCTTTACAGAAACCTTGTATGAATCTCCTGTTATTGTTGCTTCATTTACTGTTCCACTAGTATTATTAGTAAATACGAGCTTTGTAACATTAGATGAATCTGTACCTACAATCTTACCTGTAAGTTCAACATCCGGAACATTATTAAGTGTGATTGTAACTGCATCACCTGTTACTGTAAATGTCTGTGAATCACCTACAAGTGGCTTAACACCGCCATCGTTAGAGCTTACTCTGTATGTGTGTCCCTTAAGAAGCTTAAGAGATTTTGTTGTTGTGCTGAGAGATATCTCATCTCCACCTAACTGGTCATCTACTAATGATAACCTTAATCCGCTACCAATTGTTGCATCAATATTATTTACAGTTACTGGAACTGTAATCTTCTCATCTGCAACATAGCTGTATCCAGCATAGAACATATTATTAGTCTTTCCTGTTGTTGACATAACATATGTCTTACCAGGAACAACTTTAAATGAATATGATGTTAATCCTGTTTCTGAATCAACATAGCCTTCCTTGGTTCCATCAGCATTGAAAGTATGTACTCTGAGGAATGAAGTTGAGTTATAATAAACTGTCATCATACCCTTAGCTGCTGGTGTAAATGTAGCTAAACATCCATCACCCTCTCCTGGAAGATTAGGAATATTATTGGCATCAGCATGTCTCTTACCTGATGTATAAGCATCATGTTCAACACCATTAATTGTAACCTTCTTATCTGGCTTTACTGTATACTGAGTAATAACTCCGCCTACTGTCTGTCCACCTAATGTAAGTGTGCTGTCTCCGAACTTGTACTCACCAGTCTTAACAACACCATCTACAGCATGCTCGTCCATAACAAATGTAAAGTTTTCTACATTAGCTTCTGGCTCTGCAATATGCTTTACTTCAATGCTTCCAATATATCCATCAGCTGTTGCAACTAAATCTACATATCCTGCTGCACCTGAGTATTGATACTTGAATTCTGTAGTGCCGACTTCTGTTCCTTCAATTGTAGCCTGCTTCTCTTTATATGATCCAATTGTGATTTCACATGAACCCTTAACCGGAATCTTAACAACAGCTCCTGTGTTAAACTGTGCCCAGTCACTTCTTGTAGAATCAAACTTACCAGTTGTAGCATCAATAACTAAGCCATTAACTTCACCTGTAGTTCCCTGAATGAGCTTTCCGTTAGAACCCATTAATTCAGAACCTTTTCTGAAGTTCCATGTTCTGTCTCCGTTATCTTTTGATTCTACTAATTTTAAATTCTTAATCTTCATCTCACCTGAATCACCGCTTGCAAGTGTATCTGGTGTAAGTAAAATATAACCATCCTCAAAAGCTGCTGATGAAACTGTTACAGTAGCTTCTTTATCACCATTGATATTAACTGCATTAGGAAGTTCCTCTCTACCTGCTGTATTCAGACAGATGACTGCATTCTCTCCACTCTTGTCACCAACATAAACATATCTGTTATTGTTGTTACTAGAAAACTTTAAAGTAAGTGTAGCTGATGTTGCTGTTGGGTCAACAGGAACAGCAATAACAGCATCCTTTGTTTTCTGAGCTGATAATCCTGCTCCACCAGTCTTAACATATGCTTTACCGGCAGCAACCTTTATTCTGCCAACCTCATCACCTTCTGCTAAAGTAAGTGAACTGCTTCCTGAGTATTTTGAAAAATCCCAGGTTGTTGTTCTTTCGTTATTCTCCCATGTACCAGCGTCTACTACGACCCCAGATTCAGCGGTCTTATCATCGGCTTTAGTATTAGTAATACTGCCTGGCATGAGAGCTGCAACCATAAGAACTGCCATGAATAATGATGCAATTCTTCTGATCTTACGCTTTTTCATAAACTTCATAATTATCCTCCTTAAATATATTTGCACACGACTGTGTCTTTCGCGGTAGTTTTCCGCTTTTGCTATCATAATACATTTATGTAATGTGTTTTGCTACCGCTTTTTTTGTTTCTTATATTGTTTTTACATATAATTTTGGCTTGATTTTTTAATCATTTGTTAATTACAGCAATATTTCAACATGTTTTTTGTGCAAAATGTATATATTGCACTTATTTTGCTCTAAAATTTTCCGTTTTTTAATCCATTTATTTTTCCATTTATCTGTGTTAATATATCTTTAAATATAACTTCAGGAGAATGTATGAATTCAAATTATTTTAACATTTCAAAATTATATCGCACTCCAGAAAATTCAATGTCATCTTCTCATACACACTCTTTCTGGGAATTATTTTACCTTACCAAAGGAAGCTGTAGCATTTTAATAAGAGATGCTTTATATGAAATAAACGAAGGAACCATCTTCCTGATTCCATGTGATATTTCTCATAAAACCATATATTCCAATACAGATAATGAGCGGATTGTAATTGAATTAGGAGACGACTATGTAGCACCAATTATATCAGGTTTCCCCGACTTAACTTTTTATAATAAATACTGCTGTCATTTCTTTACTTTTAATCTGTCAGCATCTAACCTGATTAATTATTATTTTGATACTGTTCTTTTAGAATCTAAAAAACACAGTTCTATATCTTCATTAACTATAAGGCATTCAATTCAGGGAATTATTCTGTGTATAATCCGTTCTGGTTTTGATATAACAGCGTCATTAAATGTCAGGAACTCATTACAAACAGAAAATACAATTATTCAGAATGCCATTGATTACATAGAACAGAACTTTTCCGCCAATATTTCTTTGACCGCTTTGGCTGAACATTTACATCTGAATCCTTCTTATCTGTCCAAGCTTTTTAAAGATGAAACCGAAATGACATTCAAAGATTTTCTGAATAGAATAAGGATTAGCCATGCTGAAAGATTATTGCTTGAAACCAATCTTCCAATGTCAGATGTTGCTTCATTATGTGGATATGAATCCGGTAATTATTTTGGGGATGTTTTCAAGAAAACAAAAGGTATTTCCCCAATCAAATTCAGGGAAGCAAAGGGTTATATTGCATAAAAAAGGTCTGACTCTGAAAATGCGCTAACGCATCTGTCAAAGTCAGACCTTTTAAATGTGTTAAATTGTTACTCCTCTACATCCTCCGCCTTATCATAGGCCTCAAGTACAATCTTCTGTAACCTGTCTCTTGTCTGGGTATTGATAGGATGAGCAATGTCACGATACTCTCCGTCTGATGATTTTCTGCTTGGCATTGCAATAAATAAGCCCTTCTCTCCCTCAATCACCTTGATATCATGTACCACAAATTCATCATCTATTGTGATTGACACAACTGCTCTCATCTTGCCCTCTTTAGCAATCTTTCTTACCCTTACATCTGTTATATTCATAACGCACCCCTTCTTGAACCTCTGCGGTTCTTGTTATACTTTAGTCTGAAAACCTTCTGTTGCAACTTTTATTCTTAATAATACAAAGGGCTGTCCTCCACAACAATCCTTGTACCATTCTCCCCGACATACCTTGAATTAGCTTTGATTGTACTATTGCTTTCAACAATACAGTTCTCAATATATGCATTGTCTCCAATATATACGTTGTTAAGAATAATTGAGTTCTTAATTACACTGTTATTACCAACATATATCTTCTTAAATAACACTGAATCTTCAACAGTTCCGTTTACTATACATCCACTTGAAACAAGGCTGTTCCTTACATTAGCTCCGAAGTTATACTTAGCAGGTGGTAAATCCTCAACCTTAGAATATACATCCGGATACTGCTTGAAGAAGTAATCTCTTACATCCTTCTTAAGGAAATCCATGTTAGTCCTATAATATGAATCTACTGTAGATATATTGCTCCAATATGTATCAAGCTTATAGCCATATATCTTCTTGATATTCTTATATCTTACAAGAATATCTCTTACAAACTCATGTCTGTCTTCTTCAGCAGCCTTTTCAAGAAGTTCAATAAGAAGTCTTCTTCTTATTACATATATTCCTGTTGAAACTGTAGAGAGGTTAGTCTCTAATGGCTTCTCATCAATATCTGTGATTCTTCCTTCCTCCGTCATGGCAACTACACCATAACGTCCTATCTCAGAACGATCTTCCAGATTCTTTACAACCACTGTAATATCAGCCTTCTTCTCAATATGATACTGAAGCACTTTATTATAATCGAGCTTATATACACCATCGCCTGATGCAATAACTACATATGGCTCATGGCTCTGTTTTAAGAACTGCATATTCTGATATAATGAATCTGCTGTTCCACGATACCAGTTACTGCTCTCTGCTGTAATTGTAGGAGTGAATACGAATAATCCTCCCTGCTTTCTTCCAAAATCCCACCACTTAGATGAACTTAAATGTTCATTAAGTGATCTTGCGTTATACTGTGTTATGACAGCAACCTTCTGGATTCTTGAATTAGTCATATTGCTCAATGCAAAATCTATGGCGCGATAACTTCCGGCAATCGGCATGGCTGCAATGGCTCTCTTATTAGATAGTTCACGCATCATTCTGTTATTTCCGCCAGCTAATATAATACCTATTGCTTTCATTAATTATCACCTGCCTTAATTATTATGCCTCCGCCTGGTAACTCACCATTAGGGTAATCCTGTAATGTTGTCTCTCCTGATATGGCTGTATTCTTTCCAACCTTAACATTGTCTGGAATAACAGACCACTCGCCGACGGTAACAAGTCCAGAATTATATATCTTAGGGAACTTAACATTCTCTGCTTCTTCACCAACTCCAAGTTCAACATTCTCTCCAATCGTTACATCTTCTGCGATTATTGACTTGGTTATTGTTGTGTTCTTTCCGATGTGTGAATTATTCATAATAATTGAGTCTCGGATTACACAGCCTTCTTCAATAACAACTCCCGAACCTATTACAGAATTAAATACTCTTCCGTATACTTCAGTTCCATCACCTATGATACTCTTCTCTATATAGGCATCTTTAGCAATATACTGTGGTGGGATTGTATCTGTCTTGGTGTATATCTTCCAGAATTCCTCATAAAGATTAAATATAGGAATAATATCTATAAGTTCCATATTAGCCTCCCAATATGAACTTAATGTTCCTACATCTTTCCAGTATCCATTATACTCATAAGCAAATATTCTCTTATTGTTATTAAAGCAGTATGGAATTACGTGTTTTCCGAAGTCACATTCCTGCTGATCCTTAAGCTTGATAAGTGCGTCCTTAAGAACCTTCCAGCTGAATATGTATATACCCATTGATGCAAGATTGCTCTTTGGATGTTCTGGCTTTTCTTCAAACTCTGTAATCTTATTATCGTTATCAGTTACAACCACACCAAATCTGCTTGCTTCTTCTATAGGTACAGGCATTGCAGCAATTGTAATATCTGCATTATTAGCCTTGTGATAATCAAGCATTATCTTGTAATCCATCTTGTATATATGGTCACCTGAAAGAATAAGTACATATTCAGGATGATACTGCTCCATATACTCAAGATTCTGGTAAATGGCATTAGCTGTTCCTGTATACCATTCACTATTCTGACTCTTCTCATAAGGTGGAAGAACTGATACGCCTCCTACATTACGGTCAAGATCCCAAGGAATACCAATTCCTATATGCGTGTTAAGACGAAGTGGCTGATACTGTGTTAATACTCCCACTGTATCTATTCCTGAGTTAATACAGTTACTGAGAGGAAAGTCAATTATTCTATACTTTCCACCAAATGCTACTGCCGGCTTTGCCACCTTAGAAGTAAGAACTCCTAATCCTGTCTCTTATACACATCTCCGAGCCCACGAGACCGTACTAGATCTCGTA
>ENA-OYCJ01000526-OYCJ01000526.1-human-gut-metagenome-genome-assembly--contig:-NODE-526-length-7780-cov-4.619288_pt1 | contig 7780 bp, 9 predicted proteins | sample MGYA00244666_ERZ652872 | MGnify/ENA primary metagenome ERZ652872 (study PRJEB26926, sample SAMN06164826) | human gut metagenome | biome: ENVO:00009003; feature: ENVO:2100002; material: ENVO:00002003...
CGGACTTACCTGGAGTGAGCCGCGTAACATTACCTGCCAAGTAAAAAAGGAAAAATGGTGGCTGCTTGCTCCCGGACCGGGTCGTGGCATCACAATGGAAGACGGTACATTGGTATTTCCGGTAGAGGGGCGAAACGAAGACGGGCTTCAGTTCTCTACAATCATGTGGAGTAAAGACAAGGGCGAAAACTGGACCGTAGGCGAACCGGCTTACTACAATACCAACGAATGTCAGGTGGTAGAACTTTCAGACCATTCCTTGATGTTGAACATGCGTGAGCGCAGCAACCGGGGACGTCAGGAAGGTAATGGGCGGGCCATTGCCGTCACTGCCGATTTGGGAAAAACGTGGACGGAACATCCCACGTCGCGCAGAGCTCTCATTGAACCGGCTTGCCAGGCATCCTTGCTGCGCCATGATTATATTGAAGACGGAGAAGAACGTCATGTATTACTCTTTGCCAATCCTAATTCAAAAGAGCGTCGTAACAACATTACCATTAAGGTGAGTTTCGATGACGGGCAAACTTGGCCCGAGGAGTATTGGATGTTGTTGGATGAAGGTAGGGGGGCGGGGTACTCTTGCATGACTTCCATTGACGAGCATACCATAGGTATCTTTTATGAGGGGAGCCAAGCCGACATTCAGTTCCAGGCTATCCCGCTGAAAGAATTATTGAAGAAATAAAAGTATAACACCTTAAAAAATAGACAAATATGAAACGCAGTGAAATCAATCAATATATCCGCGAAGCCAAAGCATTTATGACAAAGTATCACTTCATGCTGCCGCCATGGGCGGACTGGACTCCGGACGACTGGAAAAGCAAAGGACTGGAATGTAATGATATCCGGGAAAGAGCCATGGGCTGGGACCTGACCGACTTCGGCTGGGGCGATTTCCTGAAAATCGGCCTGACTCTGGTTACCCTCCGTAATGGAAGTCTGCAGAAGAAAGACAAACCCTATTGTGAAAAGATTATGTTTGTCCGCTGCGGACAAGTTACTCCTACCCATTTCCATTGGCTGAAAACGGAAGACATCATCAACCGGGGTGGAGGAATCCTCTGCATGCGTCTGTGGAAGGCCGACAAGGAAACTGAAATGCTGACTGAAGAACCGCTTGTCGTTTCCATCGACGGAGTCAGTACACGGGTAGCTCCCGGAGAAACGGTGCGTCTTGCTCCCGGACAAAGCATTTGTTATGAGCCTTATCTCTACCATACTTTCTGGGCCGAGGACGACCATTGTCTGGTAGGCGAAGTCTCCACGGTGAACGATGACATGAGGGACAACCGTTTCCTCACCCCCAAGGGGCGTTTCCCGCAGATAGAAGAGGATGTTCCGGCCGAACATCTGTTGTGCAACGAATATCCCGAAGTTTAGAAAGTATGAAAGATAAGACCAACCTGACGGGATTGAATCCTGATAATTTCCGGTCCGTAATCAACGGAAAGGATACCGGCCTTTATATACTGCGCAATGGCAGCGGTATGGAGATGTGCGTCACGAACTACGGGGCCATCGTCTTATCCATCATGGCTCCTGATAGTCATGGTAAGTTTGAAAATGTCGTCATAGGCTTCGATACGCTGGAAGAGGCCCGCAGGCAAAGCAAGGACTATTATATAGGAGCTACTATAGGCCCCGTAGCCGGACGCATATTGCACGGCGCTTTCCGTGTAGGAGAAAAAGATTATCACTTACAGCTTAACTCTGTTTCTAATACTCTGCACAGTGGTGATAACGGTTTTCACACGGTGGTGTGGGAAGCACAGCAACCGTGTGAAAACCAACTTCTCCTCCGGCATTTCCATGCCGATGGAGAAGCCGGTTTTCCGGGCAATGTTACGGTAAGGATGATGTATACCTTGACGGACGACAATGGGTTCCGTATAGATTATGAGGCGGAGACAGACCGCGACACCTTGTTCTGTCCCACCAATCATGCCTATTTTAACCTGGCGGGCATGGGAACTCCCACTACTTCCATTGAAGACCATCTGGTGAGGATAAACGCGGATTTCTACCTGCCTATCGACATGAATACGAACAATACCGGTGAAGTCAGGGCAGTGGGCGATACGCCTTTTGATTTCCGCGACTACCATTCCATAGGCGAACGCATCAACCGGAAAGACTTGCAGCTGCTCAACGGCCACGGTTATGACCACTGTTTTGTCTTGAAGAAACCCGCGCTGCATGAGCTCTCTTTCGCCGCCACCTGCATCAGTCCGTCCAGTGGGCGCAGAATGGATATCTATACCACAGAGCCGGGGCTTATCATGTACACCGGCAATTATTTGCCGGGCTTCACGGGCATGCATGGCACTGTGTATCCGCGTCGTAGCGCCGTCTGCTTTGAAACCCAGTGCTTTCCCGATACACCGAACAATCCGCATTTCCCCTCCATCGTATTACGTGAAGGAGACCTTTATAAACAGACATGTATTTATCAATTCAGTACGCAACCATGAAAAACAGAATCATTCTTTGTTTGGGATGCCTGCTGGCATTCCTCCAGCTCCGGGCACAAGTCAATACCAACCAGCAGCATTTGTGCAATCCTAATTCTTTTTCCATCGTCCTGCTGGGCGACCCGCAAAACTACGTGAAGTATGACTATAACCAGCCGGTTTTTGAGCTGATGACGGCGTGGACCGCTCATCATATAGACTCCCTCCGTGTAAAGGCGGTGCTTTGTACGGGCGACTTGGTAGACCAGAATGAATGTATTCTACCTCCCTTCCCGCGTTTCGGGAATCTTACGAGCCGGGAGCAGTGGACATTTGTGTCGCGGGCTTTCGGGCGGTTGGACAACAAGGTCCCTTATCTCATTTCTACCGGAAACCATGATTACGGCTACACCCGTTCGGAGAACTCGATGACCCGTTTCCCGGAATATTTCCCGATAGAGCGCAACAACCAATGGAAAAAGACCATCGTGGCTGCAACCAATAATAGAAACGGCTTGCCTACGCTGGAAAATGCCGCAATGGAGATAACGGACGAGCATTGGGGGAGGATTTTGATTATTGCCGTTGAATTTGCCCCGCGCGACGAGGTCTTGTCATGGGCCAGGGAGCTGGTGGCTGCCCCGCGCTTCAAGGACCATACGGTGATTCTCATCACCCATTCCTATCTTACCGGCTTCGACAGCAAGCGCATCACCAAAGAAGGCTATAAGATAACCCCGTCCAATACGGGCGAAGGCATCTGGCAGAAGCTGGTGCAACCTTCCGCCAACATCCGTCTTGTGTTGTGCGGACACTATGCCACTCCGAATGAACGGTTGGACTATACCACGGGATTCCGTACCGACAAGAATGCAGCCGGACACGATGTGCACCAGATGATGTTCAACTGCCAGGCGTTGGGTGGCGGCATGAGTGGAAACGGGGGAGACGGCTGGCTGCGTCTGCTCGAATTCCTGCCCGACGGACATACGGTGCAGGTCAGGACCTATTCTCCGCTTTTCGGCTTTTCTCCTCAAACCAAGGACAAGGCATGGCGTACGGAATCTTATGACCAGTTTCAATTCACGATAAAATAAAAAATATGAAGCGTATATCAATTATTTATTCATTAATACTCTTTTGTATGTATTTATCAGCACAGACAAGTCCGGAGTGGACTTCCGGAAATGCGAAGAAATGGATGAAAAGTGCCGTTTGGTCCAATGGCTGGACTGTCTCTCCCCATAAATCAGTCAATGCTGTTGAATTTGCCTGCCAATATCATAAGAACAAGGATGTCTGGGATGCTGCATTCCGCTTTCTTGCCGAACATGATTTGGAAGCGCTGTCCATTGGCAACCATGTCATTCTGGAGGGGAAATGCTGGGCTACGGTCAGTGAATACATTCCCAAAGAGGTGGAGAAAGGGAATATTGAAAGCCACCTCCGTTTTGTCGACCTTCAGTATGTACTCTGGGGAAATGAAAAGATGGGGCTGGCAAGTGACGTCGAAGTACGCCAGGCGTATAATTCAAAAAAAGATGTTGCTTTTTATACCTCTTCCCGGATAAAACACTACTCTGCCGATGCCGGCAGTTTCTTCTTGTTTTTCCCTTCGGACATTCACCAGCCTTCTGTTCGGGGAAAGGGGGAACTTGTTAAAAGCAGGAAGATTGTGATTAAAATAGAATATGTAGATTAGTGTGTTTTCGGTTCTATTAAAAATACTATTTGTTTTTCAAATAAATTTCCTTTAAAATTTGTACTTTTGCCGACTGTTTAGAGAAATCAACGAAAACTTTAAAAAACGAAATAGAATGGCAGTAGAATTGAAAGACCTTACCAAACGTAGTGAGAACTATTCTCAGTGGTACAACGAGTTGGTGGTAAAAGCCGATTTGGCAGAACAATCGGCAGTACGCGGCTGTATGGTGATCAAGCCCTACGGATACGCTATCTGGGAGAAGATGCAACGTCAGTTGGACGATATGTTCAAGGAAACGGGACACGTCAACGCTTATTTTCCCTTGCTTATTCCGAAATCATTCCTCAGCCGTGAAGCGGAACATGTGGAAGGCTTTGCCAAAGAGTGTGCCGTCGTGACGCACTATCGTTTGAAGAACGATCCGAATGGCGGCGGTGTGGTGGTGGACCCTGCTGCAAAACTGGAAGAAGAGCTGATTATCCGCCCCACTTCCGAAACCATCATCTGGAACACCTACAAGAACTGGATCAATTCATACCGCGACCTGCCTATCTTGTGCAACCAGTGGGCAAACGTGTTCCGTTGGGAAATGCGTACCCGTCTGTTCCTCCGTACCGCCGAATTCCTCTGGCAGGAAGGACACACGGCACATGCCACTCGCGAGGAAGCCGAAGAAGAAGCGGTAAAGATGCTGAATGTATATGCCGAGTTTGCCGAAAAATACATGGCGGTGCCCGTGGTAAAGGGCGTGAAGTCTGCCAACGAGCGTTTTGCCGGTGCCCTCAACACCTACACCATCGAAGCGATGATGCAGGACGGAAAGGCTTTGCAGAGCGGTACTTCCCACTTCTTGGGACAGAACTTCGCCAAGGCGTTCGATGTACAGTTCGTCAATAAGGAGAACAAGCTGGAGTATGTTTGGGCTACCTCCTGGGGTGTTTCCACCCGTCTGATGGGAGCGCTTATCATGACGCATTCCGATGACAACGGTCTGGTACTTCCTCCGCACCTGGCTCCGATACAAGTAGTCATCGTACCTATCTACAAGAATGCGGAGATGCTGGCTAAGATTGACGAGAAAGTGGCAGGCATTGTTGCCAAGCTGAAATCGATGGGCATTTCCGTGAAGTACGACAATGCCGACAACAAACGTCCGGGCTTCAAGTTTGCCGACTATGAGGTGAAGGGTGTTCCCGTTCGTCTGGTGATGGGTGGCCGCGACCTGGAGAACAATACAATGGAAATCATGCGTCGCGATACACTGGAGAAGGAGACGCGTTCCTGCGAGGGTATCGAAGAGTACGTGAAGGATTTGCTCGAGGACATTCAGGCAAATGTCTACAAGAAAGCGCTCGATTACCGTAACAGCCGCATCACCAGCGTGGACAGCTACGAGGAATTCAAGGAAAAGATTGAAGAAGGCGGCTTCATTCTGGCTCATTGGGACGGGACTACCGAAACCGAAGAGAAAATCAAGGAAGAGACCAAAGCAACCATCCGTTGTATTCCTTTCGATTCATTTGTTCCGGGTGACAAGGAACCGGGCAAGTGTATGGTTACCGGCAAGCCTTCTGCCTGCCGCGTGATTTTCGCACGTTCCTATTAATAATACCCACCCCGGATTACGCGGATTAACACAGATGATTTTAGGAGTTCTGATAATCAGAAACTTTTATCTGTGTCAATCCGCGTAATCCGGGGTGATTGTATATCTTGATACGTCCTCTCGGTTTTAAATTTATAGAGTTATCTCTCATCATGAATTGATGAACAGCTATTTATATTGCTTCAGAAATTCTGAGATTGTTTTACGTACAGTTTCCGGAGATTGTTTTGAATGAAGCATTGCTGCAATGACAATCCTATTCTCATCAATCAAATAATATATCACGTTAGGGGAAAGTTTTAAATGACGGACAGTAATGTTGTTAAATAGAGTAGAAAAATTACTGTCTATAATTCCTATATACGGATGTTTTGCTAAAAGATTTACTTTGTCTTGTATCTTTTGACGTGTTTTCTGTGCCGTCAACATGCCAAAATTATTCTCTACATAAATAAGTATCTCTAAAAAGTGCTCATAAGCCAACTTAGACCAGACTATTTCCATCCCATGCGTTCATTTATCATACTCTCTATTTGGGAGTTTGATATACAGTGTCCTGCTTTATTCTCTTCTAAGGCAAATAGAAGGGCTTCAGCCAAAGCATCTCGGGGAATACTGTTGATAAAGTCGTCCATCGGTATGGCTGATTGATGATAAGTTGCCATCATCGGTTCTTGTGCCGTTTGTTTGGAAGAGTCCTGCTCTTTATATGGTTTAATTTTACCCATTGCTTTTATTTTTAATCAAAGGTAAACTGAATAAATGAAAACTCCTAATATTCAATCCATTTATTTTCCACTGCATCAAAGCCAACCAATCTACATACTATTGTAACCTCCTTCACATCTCCTCGTAACAACTTTCCCTCATTTTTGCAGCGTAAAAAAAGAAAGGAGGCCCGAATATGAAACTGAACAGAAATGACTATACCGTAGAGGCGGCAGCCGGCGGTGGTTTTTACGCTTATTTTATGAATAATGTGTTGTGCAGCGCCTACGGTGAAACGCCTGACGAAGCCTGCGAAAACCTGGAACAGATTGTTGACGATTTTGTCAGTGATATGTATATGGTCGAGGAATTTGTCTGATATTCCGGCATCATATGCCGACCGAATTATCCTTTTTACGTATTTATTCCATAAATTCTCTTGAAGTCATGTCTGCGCGATGCCGGTGTGACTTTTGTCATTTATAACCGAATTGTCACATTCTTCACATTCTGCCGTAACACGGAGGTGCGATATTTGCATCAACTAAATGCAACGTCATGTGCTGCATGTGTTTCAACATTAATTTGTAAATCATCAAGTCGTCCCAATGAAAGTCCTTTTTATCGTTCAAGGAGAAGGCCGCGGGCATCTGACCCAAGCCATAACAATGGAAGAGCTGCTGCGCCGCAACGGTCACGAGGTAGTGGAAGTGTTGGTGGGCAAAAGCAATTCGCGCTGTCTGCCCGGTTTCTTCAACCGCAGCATCCAAGCTCCGGTGAAACGTTTTCTCAGTCCCAATTTCCTGCCTACGCCTGCCAACAAGCGGGCAAGTCTTGCGCGTAGTGTGGCCTATAATCTCACCCGTCTGCCCGTCTATCTGAAAAGCATGCACTATATACACCGCCGCATCGAGGAGAGTGGTGCCGAACTGGTCATCAACTTCTATGAATTATTAACAGGATTGACTTATTTCTTTTTCCGTCCGGCAGTACCTCAAATCTGTATCGGCCATCAGTACCTGTTCCTTCACAACCAATTCAAATTACCCAAAAAGAACAAATGCAGCCTGTTTTTCCTGAATTTCTTTTTGCCCGCTTTCCTTTGCCTGTACATACTGCATCAGGTTCATCACAAGAAACAGTACACATGCCGCAAAGAGGATTCCGCCTCCTAAAAACAGATCTTTTCTCTTCATCTATTACACTCCTGCCCAGATCATAATTACAAGTAACAGAATTGCCCGAAGAATCGTAAACCAGAATTCATTTCCCTTCAGACCTTTGATTCCTGTATGGATATGCTTC
>ENA-OYCJ01000561-OYCJ01000561.1-human-gut-metagenome-genome-assembly--contig:-NODE-561-length-7431-cov-6.039995_pt1 | contig 7431 bp, 6 predicted proteins | sample MGYA00244666_ERZ652872 | MGnify/ENA primary metagenome ERZ652872 (study PRJEB26926, sample SAMN06164826) | human gut metagenome | biome: ENVO:00009003; feature: ENVO:2100002; material: ENVO:00002003...
AAAACCAAGCGCAAAAAGAAAATCGCCGCCGCAATCTACGAATACCAGGCAGACTGCGACGGCGAATGGGGCGAAATATCATTAGATTTTGAGAACGGCAAGGCAGAGGTCATTTTGCTTGCCGATTGGGATACAGTGAAAACGAACAAATTTGCAAGCAGAGCAATCGCCTATCTTCTGAACTGTGAGAACGAAAAATTACCCAAGGAAATAATGGTGGCCTTTGAATAACGAGGGAGTGAGATACATGGAGCAATTACTGATTGTTGAAGATGATATCGGTTTGAATCAAGGCTTATGCAAAGCGCTGAAAGCAGATGACCGTCAGATTATATCCTGCCATGATCTAAAAGCGGCAAGAGAACAATTGCTTTGCGGGAGTGTATCCCTGATCCTGCTGGATATCAATCTGCCGGATGGCAGTGGGCTTGAGCTGCTCCGGGAGGTCAAGGAAAACATGCCCGGAGTTCCTGTTATTCTGCTGACTGCCAATGACACCGATCTGGACATCGTAGACGGACTGGAGAGGGGCGCTGATGATTATATTACCAAGCCCTTTTCTCTTTCGGTTTTGCGGGCAAGGGTGAATACCCAACTGCGAAAGCAAGCGTCAAACCATAAAAATGCGCCGTTCCATATGGATCTATTTCACTTTGACTTTGAGGCTATGACCTTTTATGTGGGAGATTCAAAAGTGGAATTGAGTAAAACAGAACAAAAATTACTGCGTCTGCTTGTTGAAAACCGAGGCCGAACCATGACCCGTGGAGACCTTGTAGACCGGATCTGGACAGATGGCGCAGAATATGTGGATGAAAATGCTTTGTCTGTTACGATCAAGCGTCTGAGGGATAAGCTTGGCGCACAGAAATACATTAAAACCGTCTATGGAATCGGTTATAGCTGGGTGACAAAAGATGAATAAAACCGGCATTGTGATCATACTGCTGTGTTTTCTGGCGGCGGCAGCTGTTGTGTTATGGGAGCGGAGAAAGGCCAGAAAAACGATGGAAGAAATCGAAAGGATGCTGGACGCTGCCATGACCGGCTCCTTTTCTGAAACCAATTTTGATGAAAGCCAGCTGTCTGCATTGGAAACGAAGTTTGCGCACTATCTTTCCGCAGCAGAAGCATCTTCTCAAAATATAGCGCAGGAAAAAGACAAAATCAAAACCTTGATTGCGGACATTTCCCACCAGACGAAAACGCCGATTGCAAACCTGCTGTTATACAGCGAGCTTTTGATGGAGGAAACTCTGCCTGCATCGGCGAAGGCAAATGTGGAGGCGCTGTACAAACAATCGGAAAAGCTGCGATTTCTGATCGATTCTCTCGTAAAGCTTTCCAGACTGGAAAACGGGATCATTTCACTCTCCCCTCAGCAAGCAGCGCTGCAGCCGCTGCTTGAAAGTGTGGTAGAACAATATACTGCCAAGGCTTCTGAAAAAGGATTGTCTTTGCAAATGCAGGATACAGATGCTTTTGCTGTATTCGACTTCAAATGGACAGCGGAAGCGCTGGCTAATATCGTAGACAACGCCATCAAATATACAGAGCATGGCACCATTACTATTTCTGCCGTAAGCTATGAAATGTTTGCAAGGATCGATATATCGGATACCGGTTCAGGCATCCCGGAAAGTGAGCAAGCGAAGATATTTGCTCGCTTTTACCGCTCAAATAGTGTGCAGAAACAAGAAGGGGTCGGCATCGGCTTATACCTTGCCCGACAGATCATATCCGGCGAGGGCGGTTATATCAAGGTTGCTTCCGTTCCGGGAAAAGGAAGTACGTTTTCCATATTTCTGCCGAAATAACAACAATTCTATCAAAACTGTTAGATTTCATTTTCCGCCGGAAAGAATGTGGAAAGATTCCTATGCGATAATCTGTATGTATCAAAGGATCATTTCCTTTCATACATACAGATTTTTTCATGGAGGTACTCATTTATGGAAGTTTTACAGGCAAAAAACCTGAAAAAGATTTATGGCTCCGGCAATAACGCAGTTCATGCGTTGGATGGAGTTGATTTAAGTGTAAAGAAGGGCGAATTTGTTGCAATTGTCGGCACATCCGGCTCCGGCAAATCCACGCTGCTGCACATGCTGGGCGGGCTGGATCGCCCTACAAGCGGCACGGTCATGGTGGACGGACAGGATATTTTCTCCCTGAAGGAGGAAGCGCTGACCATCTTCCGCCGCAGGAAAATCGGCTTTGTGTTCCAAGCATATAATCTTGTTCCGGTGCTGAATGTGTATGAAAATATTGTTCTACCCATTGAGCTGGACGGTGGCAAGGTCAATAAGGATTTCGTACAGCAGATTGTACAGACACTTGGGCTGGATGATCGTCTGGATGCGCTGCCCAATCAGCTCTCAGGCGGTCAACAGCAGCGTGTAGCCATTGCCCGTGCGCTGGCGGCAGCACCCGCTATCATTCTGGCAGATGAACCCACCGGCAATCTGGATTCCAAAACCAGCCAGGATGTATTGAGCCTTTTGAAAGTCACCAGTCAAAAGTTCGCCCAGACAATCGTAATGATCACTCACAACGAAGAAATTGCGCAGATGGCAGACCGCATTATCCGTATCGAAGATGGTCGGATCGTCTCCCAGAACTAACGGGAGGTGGCTACGATGAATGTCAAAAACAGAAAATGTATTCGAAAGCTCAGCTTAAAATCTCTTTATGCGAACCGTCGCCGCAATCTGATCGCTATTTTTGCCATTGCGCTGACAACGCTGCTATTTACGTCCATGTTCACCATTGTCTTGTCGTTGAACGCCAGCTATGAAACCTACCAGTTTCGGCAGGTAGGCGGCTATGCACACGGCACCTTTAAGGATGTTTCCCCCGAGCAGGCGGAACGCATCGCTGCCCACCCAAAGGTGAAGGCTGCGGGGGCACGGAAGGTAATCGGTATCACTGCGGAGGGGGTCTTTGCCAAAGTACCGGCAGAGATCAGCTACATGGATGCCAACTGCACTAAATGGAGCTATGCAACCCCTACTACCGGACGGATGCCCGAAAGCGGCAAAGAGGTAGCCATGGATACGGCAGCGTTGCAGCTGCTTGGCGTAACGCCGGAGCTGGGCGCCGAGGTCACGGTTTCCTATTCCATTACGGACAAGGATCAAACCGCCTTTACTGTAACAGATACCTTTACGCTGGTGGGCTATTGGGACTATGATGAACTAATGCCTGTTCATTACATCAACATCAGCCGTGATTACGCAGATGACATCGAAGCGCAGGCAGTGAAAACAGGTTTACAGCCTTTCCGCACCGATTTGAATGTCATGCTGGCCTCCGGCACAAACATTCAAGGGCAGATGGAGCAGGTGGATACCGATCTTGGCTACACATGGGACAGCTATACCGATCCCAACAGCGTCCGGATCGGCGTCAACTGGGGATATACCTCATCCCAGCTGGAGTCGAAGCTTGATCCGGAACTTGTGATCGCCATAGCAGCTTTTTTGCTGCTGGTGATTTTCACTGGGTATCTTATCATCTATAACATTTTTCAGATCTCTGTTGCAGGGGATATCCGGTTTTACGGACTTCTGAAAACCATTGGCACAACGCCCCGGCAGCTCAAACGCATCATTCGCCAGCAGGCACTTCTGCTTTGTCTGATCGGCATTCCGGCGGGGCTGCTGCTGGGCTACGGCATCGGCGCTGTTTTGGTGCCTGTTGTCTTGCACTCCATCCAGTTGGATACAGGCATCACCACCATCAGCACTTCGCCTGTGATCTTCCTTGGGTCCATGCTGTTTGCCTTGTTGACGGTGCTTTTGTCCTGTTCTAAGCCCGGAAAAATGGCAGCCAAGGTCTCTCCGGTGGAGGCTACCAAATATACGGATGTGATGCAGACCAAGAAAAAACGGCGCAGCATCCGGGGAGCAAAGCTCCATCAGATGGCCTTTGCCAATCTGGGACGAAACAAGAAAAAGACGGTGCTGGTGGTGGTGTCTCTGGCACTGTCGGTGACACTGTTCAATGCGCTGTGTGCCTTTGTGGGCGGCTTCAGCATGGAGAAGTATGTATCCTTCATGACCTGCGCCGATTTTATCGTCAGCACGCCCGACTATTTCCGTTACAACCCGGCAGATGAATTCATCACGCCAGAACAAATCGAAGAGATCGCAGCAAACACAAAGGCCAGTCTTTCCGGCACGGGATATGCTGTGCGAAAACCCGCCTACCTGTGGATGACGGAGAATGCTCTGCGGCAGGACTATGCAAAGTACGAAAGCGCCGAGCAGTTGGACAGCCATATGAGCCGTCTGGAGCACCGGGGCAATATGGTGATGGGAGATACCAGAATCGAGGCTCTGGATAACAGCCTGTTTGACAAGCTGCAAGTGTTCGACGGAGATATTTCTCCTATGCTGGAGCCGGACAATAACGCCATTGCCATTGCGGTTTCTTTGGATGATTACGGTAATCTGCCCAATCCTGAATACTACCCCAAGGTGGGAGACACGATCACCGCTACCTATGCGGATGATGTGAAATATATCGACAGCCGCACCGGGGAACTCCGCACCGAAGATACACCGGAGGAGTACTTTCAGGAAAAACTGTATGGAGCCAGAGATGTAGAGTACACGGTCTGCGCCTTGGTAGAACTTCCGAATTCCATGAGTTATCGTTATAGTGGTATTGGATATGACGTAGTTTTGTCTGTGGACACCGCACAGAGGGACAGCGGTGGTGCAGCCATTCCGATGCTCTACCTGTTCGACACAGCGGACGAAGTTGACGAGGCCGAAGCAGAGCAATATCTATCGAAGCTCACTGCCGGTGAGTTTTCGCCCTTGATGTATGAAAGCAAGGCCACGGCTCGCTCTGAATTTGCTCAGTTCCGGCAGATGTTCCTTCTGATAGGTGGTATTCTCTGTGCTATCATCGGGCTGGTGGGACTCTTAAATTTCTTCAACGCCATGATGACCGGTATTCTTTCCCGCCGCCGTGAATTTGCTGTGCTTCAGGCTGTAGGAATGACGAACCGGCAGCTCAAAACCATGCTGATCTACGAGGGATTGTTTTACGCAATGTCCTCCGTATCGGCGGCCTTTATTCTGTCGCTGGCGGTGGGACCTCTTGCAGGAAAAATGCTGGGCAGTATGTTCTGGTTCTTTGAGTATCGATTCACCATTCTGCCTGTCCTGCTGACAATTCCGGTATTTCTTCTGCTGGGGTGGCTGATTCCTTGCATGATGTATGACAACGCAGCGAAATGCAGTGTTGTAGAGCAATTAAGGGATGCTCAATAACTGTTAAGCAAAAAACGGCCCTCTGCCAAGGAAAAGGCAGAGGGCTGAGTTTTAATCTAAGGGTTTACATTCAGTTACAGTTTTTAGATAAATTTCGGGATCACCGTTCAAGATCAAGTCTGCATATCCAACCGGATCATTGTAGATTAGATAATCCAGTTCTGACCGTTGATACATATTGTCAGCAACCTCATTCTCCACGGCGATGGTATCAATGGCAATCATGCTGCCATCTAAAAATTTCAGTTCCACACAAGCGGTATCCATGTTAAACTCACAAGAAATCAATCTATCCATAAGAAACCTCCATTTTGCGGGATGTTAGATCATCCCAAAATATTTGAATGCTTCTCGGATCGCTTTCTCTTTTTCCGGTGGGCACTGTGGCTGTCTGGAATCCTCGGACTTCGGCAAATTGTAATTCTTGCCAACTTCAATCCCACATTTCCTCTTAATCTGTGAGATATAAAGATTGGATACCTTTAACCCGCTATGCTCCAGCACATAGTCTTTGATCTGGGTGTAGGTTGCCCCATCCTGAAATTCGGACATATCCATATCTTCCAAAGAGAACTCAACCCGAATCTTTTTCGAGTCGACCTCTCCCTTGGAAAGCAAGACAACCGTCTCAACGGTATTCCCTTTGTCCCACAAAAGCTCCGTAACTTCCCCGCCATCCTTGAACACCGGAAAATTCAGACCAATCCGCTTTAGCGGATATTCAGACTCGTCATTCCTGTAAATTTCAATTTCCTTAATCAAGGCTGTGACCACATTTCTCTTTTCTTCGTCATTTATTATATTATAAACGCAGTCGAAATTCACCATGATTTTGTAAATATTCTCAAGAGTAATTGCCTGCTGCTTAATTGCATCTCGCCGAAGTCTGGCATCTTCGATTTTTTCCTCCAGCTCAACAATGACATCATATAGGGAATCTAACCGCAAGGTCATATCATGGAGCTTTCGTTCCCGGTATTTTGCATCAGCAGGGAGACTGTCAATTTCCCGTTCCAATCTTGTTTTATTCAGATCAACTTCCTTCAGCTTTGCCTGATAGCCCTCCAGTTCTTTATCCACTGCTTTCGTGTCAATCTGAACGCCAATCCGTTTTTTAATGGCCTGGGCATATTCCTCATTCCTTACGATCTCACGAATTGCCTCAATGACCATCGGTTCAATATCGGTCTTTTTCAGCATTGCCTTATATTCACAATGCTTACCCCTGACCATTCTATTCCGACTACATACATAATAGTAAATTTCTTTGTAAGTGCCATCTTTATTTGTCCATGCGTGTTTATTCGTATACATGGGACTTCCACAAACCGGGCATTTCAGCAGACCTGATAACAAATGAACTCGATCCCGCCCAATTTTTGACGGTTGCTTTACTCCGGTTCTAAGACGCTTGGCATGAGCCTTTTCCCATACCTCCTCACTAACGATTCCTTTATGCTGTCCCTCTGTCAGAATGTAATCGTCATTTCTTTTCATCTGGTAATCGTTTTTTGTGCCTTTGACTTTTTCCTTCGTTCTCCGTCCATAGGCAATTTTACCGCAATAAACCGGGTTATCCAATATCAGTTTAATAAAATGTCCTGTCCAATCCTCTAATGTGCCATTCTGCCTCGGAATTTTCCGTATACCTTGTAAGTTCAACTGATTCGCAATACCACCCAAACCGATTTCCGATGAAGTATATAATTCAAAAATCTTCCGTATTGCCACAGCCTCTGTTTCTTCAATCATCAGCTTGTTATCTTCCAGTGTATATCCGTAGGGAGCAAAGCCACCATTCCATCCGCCTTGCCGTGCCTTTTCGCGCCGCCCGTTCATGGTCTGCTCGATAATATTCTCACGCTCAATCTCAGCCACAGCAGATAGTACAGAAATCAAAAGTTTTCCGCTTGTCTGAGAGGAATCAATCCCTTCTTCTATGCAAATCAGATTTACACCATAAGATTGAACCAACTCCAAAGAGTTAAGTATATCTGCTGCATTACGGCCAAACCGTGACAGCTTATACACTAAAATATAGTCAATGTCCAAGCCATCCTCAATATCTCTGAGCATTTTTTGAAAGGCAGGCCGTCCCTCAATGGATTTACCGGATTTACCGGCATCTTCATAAGCTGTCTCTTAT
>ENA-OYCJ01000588-OYCJ01000588.1-human-gut-metagenome-genome-assembly--contig:-NODE-588-length-7165-cov-2.365401_pt1 | contig 7165 bp, 5 predicted proteins | sample MGYA00244666_ERZ652872 | MGnify/ENA primary metagenome ERZ652872 (study PRJEB26926, sample SAMN06164826) | human gut metagenome | biome: ENVO:00009003; feature: ENVO:2100002; material: ENVO:00002003...
ATAGTTGTAAATGTCGGCAAGGGATTTGAAGAAAATACCGACAAGCGTCTGTCGCAGGTGCTTAAGGAGGAGCTTCCCGACAACCGCATAGCAGTGCTTACGGGCCCTTCACACGCAGAAGAAATAGGCAGAAACGTGCCTACGACTATAGTTGTTTCTTCGGAAGATGAGGATTGTATGATGTATCTGCAGGAAACCTTGCAGAATGATCGTTTCAGAATATACAGGAACAGTGATCTTGTCGGCTGTGAGCTTGGCGGAGCGTTAAAAAACCCCATCGCCCTCTGCTGTGGAATAGTAGAAGGTATGGGGCTTGGCGACAACACTATTGCCGCACTTATGACAAGAGGACTTGCCGAAATCACACGTCTTGGCGTGGCTATGGGCGGCAAAAGGGAAACGTTTGACGGATTGTCGGGCGTAGGCGACCTTATCGTTACCTGCACATCCTCTCATTCGAGAAATCACCGTGCAGGGCTTCTGATAGGTCAGGGCATACCTGCCGCACAGGCGGTAAAGCAGGTCGGCACGGTAGAGGGCTATCAGTGTGCAAAGATAGCTTATGCGATAGCCCGTGAGCATAATGTGCAGGTGCCGATAATCGAACAGCTTTGCGAGGTATGCTATAACGGTCAGAGTCCGCTTGAGGCTGTTTCAAAGCTGATGGGCAGACCGAGCAAGGCTGAGGAGGAAATATTCTGATTCAGACCGCTTTGCGTGTTTTGTTGTCGGTGAAGGTGATTTTTTCAACGGAACAGGAATGTTTGGAAACGGCTTTCGCTCTTTTGGCGAGAGCTGTTTTTATTTTCCGTTCAAGATGTTCAAGCATCAGCATCCCGAGAAGGCATAAAATCGGTGTGAGTATCAGGTAAATTATAAAAAGCATATTGTTTTTCCTTTCTGTTGCACAAAAATTGTCGGTTTGTTTCTCTTACACACATATAATAGCAGATAAGCTGTACTAAAAAACGGACTTAAATACGATATGCCGCTTTAAATTGCGTGTGAGGTAAGCCAAAGGAAATCTTGTATCGTGAAAATAAAGGCATTGTATGAATTTTATTCGTAAATAACTTGCAAAATTATTGCAGATGTGATAAAATATAAATTAATGTGCGGATTTACCGCTAAAAATACGAAGGGAAAAGTAAAAATGGAATTACAACAGATAATTATGCTGATAACAATAGCCGTTTATCTTATTATGATGGTAGTTGTCGGTGTAATATGTGCAAAGAAAACGGATAATGTAGGCGACTTCTATTTAGGAGGAAGAAAGCTGGGTCCGTTTGTTACCGCAATGAGTGCGGAGGCATCGGACATGAGCGGCTGGCTGCTTATGGGTCTTCCGGGCGTTGCGTATGCTACGGGTATTGCGGACGCTGCCTGGACAGGTATAGGTCTTGCGATAGGCACATATCTCAACTGGCTTATCGTATCAAAAAGAATCAGAAAGTATTCTCATGTATGCAATTCGATAACTATACCGGATTTCTTCTCAAACAGATTCAGGGACAGCAAGAAGATACTTACTCTTATCTCGGCGCTGATAATCATAGTATTCTTTATTCCTTATACAGGCTCGGGATTTTCCGCCTGCGGCAAGCTGTTCAACAGTCTTTTCGGTGCTGATTATCATATCGCTATGATAATAAGTGCGGTAGTAATCATCGCATATACCACTATCGGCGGATTCTTAGCGGCAAGTACAACAGACTTTATACAGAGCATTATAATGTCGGTAGCGCTTATTATAGTAGTGGTATTCGGCATTTCATCGGTCGGCGGTGTTATCGAGGTAATGAACCACGCAACATCAATGCCCGGATATTTCTCACTGACACACACGTTTGATGTTCTTAAACAGCAGACGGGCGATTATGGTCCGCTGACTATCTTCTCCACACTTGCGTGGGGTCTCGGCTATTTCGGTATGCCTCACGTTCTGCTGAGATTTATGGCTATAAACGACAGCAAGAAGCTCAAGGTTTCAAGACGTGTTGCTACGGTATGGGTGGTTATTTCGCTTGCTGTTGCAATATTCATCGGCGTTGTCGGTCTTGCTATGACGAAGAACAATGTAATAGATCCTCTGGCGGATCCCGAAACGGTAATAGTTGTAATAGCTAATCTTCTTGCAAAGGCAGGTCCTCTTGCGGCTATGGTAGGCGGTCTTATCATTGCGGGTATTCTTGCGTCCACTATGTCTACAGCGGATTCACAGCTTCTTGCGGCATCATCTGCGGTATCTGAAAATCTGTTCAACCAGGTATTCAAGATAAAGACAAGCGAAAAGACGGCAATGCTTATCGCAAGAATCACGGTCGTTGTAATAGCGATTGTCGGAATCATTATTGCGTGGGATCCCAACAGCTCGGTATTCCAGATAGTATCGTTTGCGTGGGCAGGCTTCGGTGCGGCCTTCGGTCCTGTTGTGCTGACGGCTCTGTTCTGGAAGAGAACGACAAAGTGGGGTGCATTTGCAGGTATATTCGCAGGCGGCGCAATGGTATTCATATGGAAGTTCCTTGTAAGACCGCTCGGTGGATTATTCAACATCTATGAGCTTCTTCCTGCTTTCATAGTTGCACTTGCTGCTATAGTAGTTGTATCGCTTCTTGATAAGAAGCCCTCGCAGGAAATTATTGATGAGTTTGAGTCGGTGAATGCGGCTGAATAACAGAAATTAAATAAGTATGACAGCCACGATCGAGTATCGTGGCTGTCAGCTTTTAGAAAAAGTCTTTAGTTTGATGTGCTTTTATTATATCTTTTTAATATTTATCTATCGTGGTAAGCTACCGATAGTTCTTTTTGTCAGATAGCACTTCTCGGGTTCGCTATTCGAATTAATGCACCTGTCAATATTGACGAGGGAAAGAACCAAAGGGACTAGGGTGAGGGACTTGCAGCCCCTAACCCTATCCCTTAGGTTTTCTCCCTCGTGGCTCCCTCTTTCCTTACCCACACCCGTACCCCGCTGGGGTGTTGGATAAACTCGAATAACCACCTGAACATTGTATATCCTGTCAATGCAGGGACGCTTAACGCTACACGTCCGCATATTAGTACATATATCTCAGGTTAGTAGCGTTTTTTTGAAAGGTCAATGTCAGTGCAGTTGCACTGATACACTCACGAAAATATTAACTACTTATCGGTATGGAAGCTGTTTTTGGCGGTATTAGCGATGAGTTTCAATGTACGATTTAATGATAAATCGGTTTTTAACCGGCTGAGGATTTACCCTCATCCCATAGCAAGCGCCGGAGTTTCACTCTTTCTCAGCCTTGCAGTCTGCTTTTGCGCCATAACAAGCTCGTAATATACGCCCTTGCTTTGTAAAAGCTCGGTATGCGTTCCGATTTCGGCTACTCTGCCCTTTTTCAGCACTATAAGCCTGTCGGCATTTGCAAGCGTTGACAGCCTGTGAGCTATCGCTATTGTCGTTCTGCCCTTTATCAGCCTGTCGAGAGCGTCCTGTATCTGCTTTTCGGTCTGCGTGTCAAGCGATGCGGTAGCTTCGTCAAGTATAAGTATCTTCGGGTCGTGCAGTATCGCTCTTGCAATAGCTATTCGCTGACGTTCGCCGCCCGACAGATTGTAGCCTCGCTCTCCCACAACGGTATTATAGCCGTCAGGCATACGGGTGATGAAATCGTGGCAGTTTGCCGTCTTTGCGGCATTGACTATTTCCTCAAAGCTCGCATCGGGCTTTGCATAGCGGATATTGTCAAGCACCGTACCGCTGAAAAGATACGTTTCCTGCAATACAACTCCCACCTGCGAACGCAATGAGTTCTGCGATATATCCCGCACGTCCGTGCCGTCTATCAGCACCTGACCCGATGTTGCGTCATAAAGGCGCATAACAAGGTTTATAAGCGTGGATTTGCCAACACCGGAATGTCCGACTATGCCTATCATCTCGCCTTGCTTTATGCTGAACGAAACGTCTTTCAGCACCGGGTTATACGCCTTGTAGCCGAAATATACGTTTTTAAACTCGATATCGCCCTTTATATCAAGGCTGACAGCGTTCTCGGTGTCGCTTATATCATTATCCTCTTCAAGTATCTCGAATACCTTTCCTGCGCTTACTCTTGCCTGTGCAAGCACTCTGGGCAGGCTTGTAAGCCACTGGATAGGACCGTAGAGCATAGCGACATAGGTTGTGAACTGTATCAGCTCACCGAGCTGCATCTCTCTGCCGAGTATCATACTGCCGCCGAAGAACAGCGCACAGAACTCGCCTATGCTGAATATGTAACGGATAGGCGGCTGTACCATATACCAGAGTATATCGGCTTTCTTTACAGAATCTGCCCATTTCGCAGAGGCATTTCTGTACGCTTCTATCTCTCTGTCCTCGTTGCCGTAGTTCTTTACTACCCTTATTCCGTGCAGAACATCGTGCAGAAGCTCGCTTGCACGGCACTGGAAGCGCCACACTCTGCCGTATCTTACGCTTATCGCATTGAACGACTTTACCGAAAGGAAAGCCGCAAGCGGTAAAGGAACGGTAATTACTATCGCCAGTTTCCAGTTTGTGATGAACATAATTATCAGAAGCGCAACAAGTGCGGTCGTCTGAAAAATCATGTCCTTGCCCTGCCTTGTCATAAAGTCCTGCAATGTTGCCGCATCGCCCGATACACGATTGATAAGCTCGCCCGGAGTACGTTTTGCAACATTGCTCATGGATAGCTGCTGGGTCTTGTTGAAAATATCACGGCGCAGATCCCTGCCGTATGCCGTTGATATTTTATAGTTGCACACCTCCTGCAGCAGCCTGAATCCCATAGATGACAGGTTAAGTACAAGAATGCACAGCGTTATCTTCCAGAAAAGCCCCCAGTCGCTGTTATTCGGCACTATAAGGTCGTCTACCAGTATGCGCTGGAACAGCGGATTGATAACGTCAAAAGCATACAGCACGAATGTTGCGAAAAGCGACAGACCAAACTGCACCTTGTACGGCGCAAGCCTTTTTACGAGCTTTAAAAACACGCCCTTTTTCGCATCACAGAACATACATTTACTGCTGCCTCTTAGCGCCGCTCCGCACTTCTGACAGCTTGGCTCGTCTGCGTCCGTATGCTCGGTAAATTCGCCCGTAGCAATGTAATGCTCATATATCTTTGCAAGCTCCGCATAGCGCATATAATACTTCTGCGAAAACTGACAGACGCATATGTCCCTGCCGTGCATATCCCTTACGCACAGCATCGAACAGCCGATAAGCTGTTCTACCGTTATCTTGCTTATATCCGATACGGCAAACTCCCGTACCGCTTTATCGTCATAATATACCGTGAGCTTGTCCTTTGTGGCAGTAAGATGCCCGTTTGCGTTTTTAGCCTTTTTGTCTATGTCAAACGGCAGTGAAAAGCTCACGCTGTCAATATCCACGCCTTTCGGTACTGACAGTTTCAAATTCATTTATACCCACTCCTTTCTGCAAAGGCAATAAATGCGGTATCAGATGAACAGCTGGAGCTTTTTGATGCTTGCCTTGTCCAGCCTGTCAACATCAGGTACGCTGTAGCGGTTTCCGTCTGCGTCCGTCACGGCAAGCATCTTTCCGTGTATCACTCTGAAATTATGCCACCAGTCATACACGGCTATTTTCTTTTCACCTGCCGTAGTATCGGCTTCAAGGAAAAGATACCCCATCTGATTATCCGTTATCCTGTGAATCTTCTTTATCTCAGGAATGTAGTATTTGAGCTTGAGATAATCATCGGCTGTCTTTTTAGTATCAGCCGCCAGATCTTCAAGGTCCTTTATAACGCCTATCTCTTTCCACTCGTCTTCCTCATTCTTATAGCTTACGCTTATATACCTGTTTTCGTCGTTGAACGGTACGAGCCTTGTAAGATCGACCTTTTCATAATCCCTGCCGTCATACGAAAACTCAAGATAGCCGCTTTCGGTTTCGGTAAGCCCGATTTTATCGGGTGAAAGAATGTTAAGCGTATCCACATCATAAATTGCAGTTGTATTCTGTTTCATAAGCGCTCCTTTCTGCGTCAGTCAAGTCCGACAGATCTCAGCGACTCGCTTTGCAGCTTATACAGCTCGAAGTATTTTCCGTTTGTGCGTATCAGCTCATCGTGAGTTCCGCTCTCCTTTACCTCGCCGTGTTCGATAACATACAGCTTGTCTGCGTCACGGAGCGTTGAGAGGCGGTGTGCTATCGCAATTATCGTTCTGCCGCTCTTGAGATTATCTATCGCACTCTGTATCTTACGTTCTGTTGCTGTATCCATAGCCGCCGTAGCCTCGTCAAGTATAAGTATATTCGGCTTCTGTATCAGCGCACGGGCTATTGATATACGCTGTTTTTCGCCGCCCGACAGGCTTACGCCGCCGCTTCCCGTAACGGTATCGTACCCTTCGGGGAGCTTCATTATAAAATCGTGAGCGTTTGCGCTTTTTGCCGCTTGTATCACTTCTTCCATTGTCGCATCGGGTCTTGCGTATCTGATATTGTCTGCGACAGTTCCCATAAACAGATATGTTTCCTGTGACACAACGCCGATATTCTTTCTGAGAACGTCAAACGGTATCTTCTTTACGGGTATCCCGTCTATCGTTATCTCGCCCGATGTTACATCGTACATTCTTGATATGAGATTGATGATAGTCGATTTACCCGCACCCGTCTTACCGACAATGCCGGTAAATCTGCCTGCCTCGGTAGCAAACGACATATTTTTAAGCACCGGTCTGCCTGCCTCATATTCAAACGTTACATCTCTGAAACAAATATCGCCCTTCAGAACACCGTCCGGTATAACGGCAGGCTCAGCGGGCGGCTTCACTGTAGGCTCGCTGTCGAGTATTTCAAACATTCTGCCTGCGGCATCGGTACACCTTGCCCAGTCGTTGCCCATATACATAAAGAAGAATATCGGATCCCATATAACGCCGAAATAGTTTATGAGCAGTGTCAGTCCGCCGAGCTGAAGGTTACCCATCAGCACAAGAGCAACGCCAAGACAGTATATAACACCGCTGAAAACGGCATATATTCCGTGCTGTACAGGGAAGAAATGAGCGCTCCTCTTATCCCTTGCGTATTCAGCCGAATAAAGATTATTGTTCTTTCTGCCAAAACGGGATATTTCCTGTTCCTCACGGGAAAACGCCTTTACTACCC
>ENA-OYCJ01000601-OYCJ01000601.1-human-gut-metagenome-genome-assembly--contig:-NODE-601-length-7054-cov-5.316331_pt1 | contig 7054 bp, 5 predicted proteins | sample MGYA00244666_ERZ652872 | MGnify/ENA primary metagenome ERZ652872 (study PRJEB26926, sample SAMN06164826) | human gut metagenome | biome: ENVO:00009003; feature: ENVO:2100002; material: ENVO:00002003...
TTAAGGAATTAAAATTAAAGGCTGCGCAATGTTCGCTTTGAACTGCGCAGCCTTTAATTTTTAATTCTAAACGCGCTCCGCGCGTTTAGCTCAGCCCTTCTATATTTCCGTCCACAATATCAATGTGTTCGGCTTGTGGTTTCTTGGGTAATCCCGGCATACGGAGAATTTCACCGGCGATGGCTACAATCATTTCCGCACCGTTATTGACCACAATATCCTTGATGTGGAACTCAAAGTTGTTGACTGCACCGTATATCTTCGGGTCGGCAGAGAAGGAGTACTGCGTCTTGGCGATACAGACGGGGTAATGGCTGATACCCATCTGCTCTATCAGTTTGATAACTTTGCGGGAGTGGAGACTGTAAGTCACTACGCTTGCCCCGTAGAGGTTGCAGGCTACCTTTTCTATTTTACGTTCCACGCAATCGCTCTCTTCGTAGGTGAAGGTCAGCGGTTCGGATGGTTTGTTCTCGATAGTATCTACTACCAGATTGGCAAGGTCAACGGCTCCCTCTCCTCCTTTGGCAAAGGCGTTGTTCACGGCAAAACCTACCTCAAGCTTTTCTTCGCAATGGCGGCGGATAGCTTCCACCTCCTCGTCCGTATCACTGGCAAAACGGTTGAATGCCACGATGACCTGCTGGCCGAATGAACGCAAATTGCGTACATGCTTGTCCAGATTGCCGAAGCCCTCTTTCAGTCCTTCCATATTGGGTTCCTTGATGCGGTCCAGACTGACACCGCCATGCATCTTCAGTCCTTGTGCGGTAGCAACGATTATCGTCAGCTTGGGCTGTAGGCCGCTCTTGCGGCACTTGATGTTGTAGAACTTCTCCGCACCCAGGTCAGCCCCGAAACCGGCTTCCGTCACTACATAATCGCCAAATGTCATGGCCATTTTTGTGGCAAGAATGGAGTTGCAACCATGGGCAATATTTGCGAACGGTCCTCCATGAACAAAAGCAGCAGAGCCTTCGGTAGTCTGTACCAAGTTGGGGTTGATAGCATCTTTCAACAGTACGGTAATGGCACCGGCTACTCCTAACTCCTTCACTGTGAAAGGAGTACCATCGAAACGGAATCCCAGAATAATATTTTCAATACGGCGACGGAGGTCGTCGAGGTCCGTTGCCAGACAGAGAATAGCCATAATTTCGGAAGCCGGGGTAATATCGAAGCCCGACTCCTCGGTAATGCCGTTGGTGCTCGGTCCCAATCCGGTGACAATGCTCCGCAAGGAACGGTCATTCACATCAAGTACGCGCCGCCAGATGATTTCTTTCAGTCCGAAGCCGTCTGCCTGATGCTGGTACAAGTAATTGTCGAGCAAAGCGGAAATCATGTTGTGTGCGGAGGTAATGGCGTGAAAGTCGCCCGTAAAGTGCAGGTTTATCTTCTCCATGGGCAGCACCTGGGCATATCCTCCACCGGCAGCACCGCCTTTCATGCCGAAGCAAGGACCTAACGAGGGTTCGCGTAAAGCCACAATCGCTTTCTTGCCAATCTTGTTCAGCCCCAATGCCAGCCCGATGGACACGGTTGTTTTACCGATACCCGCTTTCGTAGCCGTGATAGCCGTCACCAGTATCAGATTGCTCTTCTTCACTTTCTCTTCATCAATCAGATGCGTAGGAATCTTGGCTATGTAACGGCCATAGTTCTCTACTTCGTCACGCGGGATATCCACACTTTCAGCCACCTGCTTTATCTTCTTCAGCTCTATGCTGCGGGCTATTTCAATGTCCGATTTCATACAGAGTCTTTTCTTTAAATAACAACTTTAATGTTTTGAAAGTTGCAAAAGTACGAAAGATGTGGCAAAGTACAAAGGAATACCGTATTTTCACCTGACCACCTGCATCTTCTATCTATTTGAACCGCGACGTATCCACTGCCTCCCGTTGCTTCTCCTTATATCCACCGAATTTATAAGTAAACGATACGCCGAATTCGCGGAAGCATGAGTAATGATTCGTCACATTCTGCGTCTTGAAACGGATGCGGGGAGAAATCTGTCCCGTCTCAAAAATATCGTTGCAATAGAGGTTGAGAATGGCTTTGTTCTTGGCGAAGCCGTAGCGCAGGGCAATATTCACATTGCCCGACGTAGGCAGGTCGTAGATGCCCTGAATGGCTTTACTATGCACAAATCCGGTCACCGTCAGCTTCAAGTCGGGTTTGGTGGAGAGAGTAAAAGTATTGTTCATCTGGGCAATGCCATAGCATTGCTTTCTGTCGAAAGGAATATCCCAGAAATCACCATCCTTTTCGCGATGCCACAAGCCGATGAGGGTAAGACGAGAATTCAACCAATTCTTCACCTTAAACGGTATAGAGGCTTGTATACCTGCTTGTTGCTGATAATCAAAATTGAGTGTCTTGTAGATTTCAACCAGACGTTCGGAGGATTGGTAGAGTGTCTGTACAGAGTAGTCCTTGGTGTGGTTGAACCAGGCGCTGAAGATGTATTTGCTTTTCAAAATATAGGTCATTTTCAGCTCATACTCTTGTGCCGGTTTCAGCAACGGATTACCATGCAGCTCAGAGTATCCGCCACCGATGTAAGAGACGGCATCCTGCACCGCCCAGTAGTCGGGATAGTCCTTGTCGCTGCTCAGAGAGAGCTGAAGGATATGTCCCGGTGCCGGCATATAGTTCAAGTTGACGATGGGATACCAGTCCCACTGGTTCCAGACGGGAGTCTTGTAATGCTCCACAGCCAGGGAAGCGTCCAAAGCAAGTTTGTCGCCGAAACTCTTGCTGAAACCTGCATAGATATTCCAAGTTTGCTCGCGGCGGCGGGACTTCATATTGCTTAAGGCATCTGAGGAGGTCAGTTGTTCGCCGGTTTCGGGGTCGTAATAATATTGGTAGCTGTTGTCGATGCTGGTAGTATAGATGGCTCCGTAATTCAAATCCCAACCTTTTCCCAGACTGTGCTCCTGGGCCAGAAAGAATTTCCATCGGTTGATGCGTTGGCAATCTTCGGTGTAGAAGTCAAGTTCCTCATCCTGCATGCGGCTATGCAGCAACTGGTCGGACGGGGAACGGTAGTAGGTCAGTTCGGCACCGGCTTTGAGGCCAAAAGGGGTACGATAGTCCAGACGGCCGTTGTGCAGCCAGTCGGTGCTATTGCCATGAGTTGTGGACACCTGCGTGCCCGTCACGCCCGTCCAGTTGTGGGAGGTGGAATAGCCACCGTTATAGACGAAACTCAGCTGATGGTACTTGGCGATGTTATAGTCCGCCCCTACCCTGAAATTATGGGTATGGCTGCGGCCACGGCCCACCTCATATGTTGTCATGGGGTGAACCGAGCCGTCTGCCAGGGTGTGCACAGCCTCTTTGTCGGTAGTAGAGTAGCCCCGGCCATGGCTGTGCGAGTAAAGAAAATCTGCTGAGAATTTATTTTTGCTGAAGAGCAGGCTGGCGCGTTCCTCAAAGCCTTCGTTATGCTTCTGGCGATACTTGGCATAGAGTTCGCCTTGCCAGGAGTCTGGGCCGCCTGCCGATTGTTTCAAGGTGATATTGATCAGTGCGCCACGCACCTGGTAGCGTGCAGGGGCGTTGTACATCACTTCTGCCTTCTCTATGCGGCTGGCAGGGATGCTGCGCAGCAAGGAATAGAGCTGCTCGGTGCTGAGGGTGGTTACTTTGCCGTCCAGGATAACGGTGACTCCCTGACCTGCCAACTGCAGCCCTCCATTCATCTCGATGACGCCAGGAAGCTCTTTCACGGCATCGTAGGCATTGTCTACGGGGAGGTTCCGGATAAGGCGGGGCAGGTCGTACACCAGCTTGCCTTGCGCTGCCTTTACGATGGGGCGTTCGCCGGTAATCATCACTTCCGGCAAGGTCTGATAAAGACTGTCCAGACGGGCATCGGTCGTGATAAGGCTGTCGGCGCTGAGGATGCGGTTGTCGTCTGCACCGGAGGTGGTTGCAGTGCCGTTGTTCTCTTGTGCCGAAAGACTGATGCTCAAAGCACAGCATACAATAGGGAGTAAATAGAATCGTTTCATGTTCTTCTTTTTATTTATGTTTATATTCTTCTTCTGCAAATCTTCGTCTGCAAAGTACGGCAGAATCAGCAGAAACTTGTGTTATCAGCGGCTTACCAAGTGTTATCCAGTGTTATCGGGAGTGTTATTTAGTCTTATCGGATGATAGGGTTCACAATATTAATCTTACCTTTGTATGTATAAAAGTAACCGGAAACAAACATGAAACTGCCATTCAAATATATTGCCATACTTGTCATCGTCTCCCTGGCCGGCATCTTCGCCTACCAAGCCTACTGGCTGACGGGGCTCTACCATACCATGCACAGTGAAATGGAAAGGGACATCACCGAAGCCATGCGCATGAGCGACTATAACGAAATGATGATACGCGTGGATAAAATGAAGCAGGACGACATAAACCACGGTGAAGTCAGCGTATCAGCCGGATACAGCGATGACGGAAAATCATTTGTCCGTAGCAGTACCACCATCTCCCGTGAAGATTCTTTGGACAACACCACCCTGCACGAAACCTTCATGCCCAAAGGAGACAGTGTTTACGTGACCCACCCGAACGATTCAACCCGCGTGGAAGTCAGTGTCAGGAAGAACGTTCCTTTGCTCACCAAAGAGGACAGTGTGCTTTTCATCGACCAGCATAGAGAAACGGATAAAGTCCGTTGGATGTCTGCCGATTCTGCCCGAGAGCGTCTGGAAGAAGCAGTCAAGGACTCAGACAGCTCTCCCCAATCCGCATTGAGTGCCAAAGGGGGACTGGATGTGATTTTGCGCGACCAAAACAGTATGCTGGAACTCGCCACCTACTTCCAGCGCGGACTGCATTCGGGACTGGACATCATTTCCGACCCCGACGTAGTGCTTTATGACAGCCTGCTGACTTCATTCCTGCATGACCGTAACATCAATCTTCCCCATAGGCTGCTACATCTTCACAAAGGCAGCAAATGGGACTCTACCATTCTCTATATAGATACATTGGTAAACATCGGTACCCCCGGCTATGTGCCTACCTCAAAAGCTGTGGAATATAATTATTCTTTCGACATCAATACAAGTCAAAGCTACCGTCTCATCATGGAACCGGTCGGCATGCTGGTTCTGCGGCAGATGTCGGGCATTCTCACCACATCATTCGTTATTCTGATCGTACTCGCTTTCTCCTTCTGGTTCCTGATACGCACCATCCTGAAACAGAAGACACTGGAAGAGATGAAGAGCGATTTCACCAACAACATCACCCACGAACTGAAAACCCCCATCGCCGTAGCATATGCCGCCAACGACGCTCTGCTCAACTTCAACCAAGCGGAGGAAAAGGCCCAACGCGACAAATACCTGCGTATCTGCCAGGAACAGCTTCAGCGCCTCAGTGGACTGGTTGAACAGATACTTTCCATGAGTATGGAACGCCGCAGGACTTTCCGCCTGCACCCGGAGGAGTTTGCAATACGTGATATTCTGGAAACGCTCATCGAACAACACAAGCTGAAAGCGGAAAGCTCCGTCCACATATCGGTGGACATCGAACCGGAAGATTTGAGCGTACTTGCCGACCGTACGCATTTCAGCAACATCATCAGTAACCTGATAGACAACGCCATCAAATATTCGCACGGAGAGGCCGAAGTGGCCATCCATTGCCGCAAGGTAACCGTCGAAGGGCAGAATGAACAGACCGAAATCTCTGTCAGCGACCACGGTATCGGTATTGCTCCCGAGAAGCAGAAGCACATCTTCGACAAATTCTACCGCGTACCCACGGGTAATCTGCACGATGTGAAAGGCTATGGGCTAGGATTGTTCTATGTGAAGACCATGATAGAGAAGCATGGTGGCAGCGTATCGGTAAAGAGTGAGTTGGGAAAAGGAAGTACCTTTACGATAAGGATATGATAACATTATTTGTTAGGGTACTTTACATTACTTGTTAAGGAGCTTTACATTACTTGTAACAAAAGCGACAATTATGGAAAAGATAACCGTACTTTTGGTTGAGGACGAACAGACCCTCGCCATGATTATCAAGGACACATTGGAAGGACAGAACTTCATCATCCACACCGCAGCAGACGGTGAAGAGGGATTGCGCAAGTTCTTCGACCTCCGCCCCGACGTGCTGGTGGCAGACGTGATGATGCCCCGCATGGACGGCTTTGAAATGGTGCGCCGCATCCGGCAGACCGACAAACAGACCCCGGTACTGTTCCTTACCGCCCGCTCCGCCATCAACGATGTGGTGGAAGGGTTTGAGCTGGGTGCCAACGATTACCTGAAAAAGCCTTTCGGAATGCAGGAACTCATTATCCGCATAAAGGCCCTGGTAGGCAAAGCTTTCTCCTTTACAGAGGAAAAGCCCAAAGAAACTACCGTTTTTGAAATCGGTGACTACCGTTTCAATTCCGTCACTCAACGACTTGCTTTTGCAGGCACCCCGACTTCACCTAACGCGGATACGGAAGTGGAACTCTCCCACCGCGAGTCCGAAATACTGAAACGCCTTTGCGAGAACCGCAACCAGGTGGTCAACACCCAGAACGTATTGCTCGACCTCTGGGGAGACGACAGCTTCTTCAACTCCCGCAGCCTGCATGTGTTCATCACCAAACTGCGGCATAAACTGGCCGGAGACGAGCGCATCCGTATCGTCAATGTGCGGGGAATAGGATATAAACTAATAGTGAACTAAACTAAAACTAAACTACTATTTATGAAAAAGTTATTATTCATTACTTTTATCTGTTCCTCACTCTGCGCCTATGCACAGAGCGAGATTCCGGAAGACACAATAAAGAACCGGCCTCCCGTAAAGAAAGAGCAGATTCCCTTTTCTCCAAAAGAGAACAAGCGTACGGGCCTTGATGAAAGCCAGCCCCAACAAAGTCTGCAAGACGAACAGCAGGAAGAGATAAATCTCCATCTCCCTCCCTCCGACTATGTGGAGCCCCTGCCCTGGACGGACATGAAGAAGATACACCTGTCTCTTATACACATCTCCGAGCCCACGAGACCGTACTAGATCTCGTATG
>ENA-OYCJ01000602-OYCJ01000602.1-human-gut-metagenome-genome-assembly--contig:-NODE-602-length-7039-cov-5.329038_pt1 | contig 7039 bp, 6 predicted proteins | sample MGYA00244666_ERZ652872 | MGnify/ENA primary metagenome ERZ652872 (study PRJEB26926, sample SAMN06164826) | human gut metagenome | biome: ENVO:00009003; feature: ENVO:2100002; material: ENVO:00002003...
GCGTTTGCTTCCATGGATCCCGGAATGAAGATGCCTTCCTGTCCGTCATTGTCATACACGGCAAGTTTCACGGGGATGATGGTACCGCCATATTCCACCTGAAGGATGTTGACGTGAAGCCTTTCTCCCTGTATGCGCCCTTCTCCGATGAGCAAGGAGTTTTTGGGAAGGACATGCTTTCCTACACGCATCGCTTCCAGCAGTCTCATCCTCACACCCTGACCGCTGATTACAGTCTGGTTCCCGTGGATGCAGGCACATATGGTATTCCTCACGTCTTTTTCATTCCTGTGACCAATCGGGGTATGGAATCTTTCCGCCAATGTCCTTCCCGTTAATGACACGGAATCCCGGACCGGTTGCGGCAACGATGAAACCACGGGAGTGGAGACCAGCCCGACGGGAACGGCCTTCATGTTTCCATCCCGTCCGGCTTCTTCATCCTCCGGGCGGCTGTCCATCCTTTTGCCGCCATTACCCGGCATGTATTTGGCTGCGAGCTCGTAGGACTTTTCCAAAAGTGCCACCTGTTCCTCATAACCCGGCTGTGCATTCTGTGCGGCAACCGTCTGCTTCAGTTGTTCCACCTCGGCTTTCAAGGCCTCCTTTTCCGGGTCTTCCTGCGGTGACTCGTAAAAGTTGCCGAGAGTCCTGTTGATGTCATTGTAGGTGGAGACGGATGAAGAGCGGGCTTCATTCCTACTGTCACTTGCACGTGGACTGCCATCCTTGGTATCCGCATCCGATGACAATGCCACGACAGCTCCGGAGTTTTCATCCGCAACACCTGAGAAGTCTCCCAGTGTACGCATTTTTTCCGCCTGTTTGCGCTTTATGTCAGCCTGCTCGTAGGCGGCAATCTTGTCTTCCTCTATGTCGGCTCCTCTCGGGTCAGGCAGTTCGGTGTTGAAGCCCGCATTTTTCTCCTCCTTTTGTTTGTCCTCTTCGGACGGTGCGAAAATGAACCACATCGCACCGAGGAAGAGAAGGAACATCCCGGCAAAAACCAGGTATTTCCTGATTTCCAGCCTCTGTTTTAATTTATTAATATCATTACTCATTTTCTTTCTGATTGAATCGGTTAAAAAACTCTTCCATCTCCTGCACCCTTTTATCCGGGAGTGTATCGGCAGGAACGATATCCGGAATGTCCAACGGGGCTATCTCAATGATGTCCCGCTGTACATCTTCCCGCCCGATGTCATAGATGGCGCGGAAAATCAGATAGAAATTTCCGAGAGCAAACAGGACAGCCAGCACGATGACTGTCAACATTCTCTTTTCCGGAGAAAGCCCGGCACACAAACCCCGAAGCTTTTCTGCAACGGTTTCCTTGATTCTTACAAACATTTGTTTCATACATTCAAAATTTTAACGGTCATACACTTTGATATCCCTGTTCTCCACCACACGGAAGGCTTCAAGGATGAAACCGTGCGGATTATTGTCGCTGCGGGTGGAGTTCAGCAGCCTGCCACGTGTGACAAGGCTGCGTTCGGTCACACTCTTCTCCCTGATAATGGAGAGTTTCGCATAGGTCACGACCTCATACGGATAGGTATTGAAATCGCACCTGACACTGTCAATCCCAATCCGCTGGCTCATGTTTCCCGAAATGATCCGGTTGTAATATCCCTGCTCTGCCAAATCCACATAATGGGCATAGGCAGAACGGTCACTGAGGAACATGGCCCGTTGGATATTACCCTCAATCGCACTCTTGTCAGGGGATAACGTAAAGAACAGTTCATGGAACCTCCTGACATGCTCCCTTGCCTCCACCGGACGGTTCTGCTCCAAGTCCTGTGAAAGGGCCAGCATCAACGACTTTCCTTCATCCAGAACATAGATCTTCTCCCGTTGCGCTTCCGCAAAAGTGTAAGCCTTCCATACGGAAAAAAACACAAGTAGCGTGCATACACACAGATAGACAATCCCGAACAGACGCAGCTGTCGGAAGCTGGTCTCGATATTCTTCAATGATTTGAATTCCATTCTGTAAATGTTTTATACTGTTATTATTTGATAAGCCTTCCGGCAATGTTTCCCACCGCTGCTCCTGCCGTACCAGCCACCAGGGAACCGGCCTGGGATGCCCTTTGGTTCACATTCTTGAGGTAGTTGCCTGCACCGCCTCCGGCCTGCACAATCCAGTTTGATACGGTCGGTATGGTGAAATACCCGATGATGCCGATAATGAGGAAAGTGATGTAAACCGCGTTTGAACTGTCGGGGATGAAATCCGGATCGGAAAGCCGCTCGATATCCCTCTGTAGCATCAGCACCTGGATTCTCGCCAGCACACTGCTGAACAGGTCGCTGACAGGAAGCCAAAGGTAGATGCTGATATAGCGGACGAACCACTGGCTGAGAGAAGCTTGGAAACCGTCCCAGCAGGAGATGGCAAAGGAAACGGGACCGAGTATCGAAAGCACGATCAGGAAGAATGTCCTCAGCGTGTCGATGACCAGCGCCGCCGCATTGAACAGAAGTTCCAGCAGTTCCCGGAAGAAATTCTGTACGGCCCTTTTCATGTTGTACATCGCGCGGTCCACATACATCCCGCAGGCTTCTATAGCGTCAAACGCACCCAGCTCGTCCAGCCTGTTGTCAAAAGTCTCCTTGTCGACCAGATAGGCTGTCTCGGGATTCCGTTTCATCGCCTCAATCTCCAGCTTGTCCTTCTGTGCCCGGTACTCGTTCATGTCAAAGGTCTGCGACTCCAATATGGTATGGGTCCCTTTCACGACGGGCGAGAGGATGCTGTTCAGCGTACCCAGAACGAGTGTCGGAAAGAACATGATACAAAGCCCCAAGGCGAACGGACGCAAAAGCGGAAAGACATCCACAGGCTCGGCACGGGCCAGAGCCTGCCATACACGATACGCCACATAGAAAAGCGCTCCCAGACCGGCAAGGCCTCTTGCCACACCGGTCATCTTTGAGCAGAGCGGCATCATTTCCACATACAGATTCTGTAAAATCTGATGCAGGTTGTCAAAATCTATAGCCAACAATAACATAATGAAAGCGGATTAGGAATAATTACCAATAACGTTCGTTCGGTGAGCCGTAGAGTGCCATCACGCGGTCTAGGTCGTTCTGTTTCTTGGCGCGCAGGTAGGACACCCCGATGTTCTTGTTGGTGTAATACTGTACCAGACTGCGGTTTTGCAACATGTCGTTGTAGCAGCGGTCGATGATATCCATCCTTTCCTTGTCGTTCATGGAAAGCCCGTTCTCGTTGACCACCGTCTTCAAATCGTTCAGCAAATGGGCACTTTCTTCCAGCAGTTTGGTGTATCCCAAAGCAATCGCGCTCAGTTCTTCCGGCGTAAAATACGGGTCGCTGAGCATACGCTCGAAGCTGGTGACATAGATGTCCGTGATATCGCCCACCATCAGGATGGTCTGCTGAACCTTGCGGGCATCCCGGACAAGGTTCTTGACCTTGCGAAGCCCGTCGTAATACTCCTTGCCCTGCTGGTAGATTTTCACGGTTTCCTGAAAACTATTCGCCATATTGGTGGCAGTGGAGGATGTGTGAACGATGTTCTTGGCAGCATTGATGATTCCCTGCGCCAGATTGCCCGGGTCGCTCACTACCCATTGGGCTTTCGCTGTGAGGCTGACAAGGAAGCAGCCCATGCACAGCATAAGAATTTTCTTTTTCATGATGTTTCTATTTTTAATTGTGAATAATTCTGTTAAAAGTCAGATTCCCATTTTCCGCCCTTTGGACGGCGGGTTCCGGAGGATGGTCCGTTGCGCCTGTCTCGGTCGGTTCTCTATTCCGGAATTCTCCCTCTTGCGTCTGATGGAGGCGAAGAGTTCGTCTGCATACGGCCTGCGTCCGGTCATTCTGACGAAACGGGCATCCAGCTCCCGGTAGGCTTTCTCTGCCTGACACGAGCGTTCCGTCGCGGAAACGTTCTTGTCTATGCCGTACTTGGCGAGAAAATCAGGACTGATTTGCAGGATGTCGTGAACCACATCCGGTGAGGCCGCAATCCGTCCCAAAATCTCCAGTTCTCCATCCAGTCTTTCCAAATAGAAATCCGGCAGACGGACATCCTTGATGCTTTCCGCAGCCTTTTCCGCATTCCTGCACAGACGGCTTTCCAATATCACCCCCTCATCATATGCTGGTTCCGGCCCGGAACGGTTCAGCCTGTCAAGCCTGTCATAATCATCCGCAAGCCCGTACCTGAGTGCCACATACCGTGAAGGTGGCATAAGATGCACGGCCAGGTTGCAGAGTTCCCACATGTCGCTCTCTTTCCGATGGAAGTCCAGAATCCGGACAGATGACCGCACTTCTTGCGGTGACGGACGTTCCTGCTTGCTTTCCGGATTTTCCTTCGAGTAAACATCCTGCATGAATGTGTACATGGCAAGCATTCGGTGGACAGGGACGGCTTCTTCAGGTCTGATATCCATAAGCCGGGAACCGTTCTTCTCCATGAAATAAGTATCTTTCAATGCCTCCATCAGTTCCGACCTGTCCGTTTCCGCCGTTTTTTCCGGTGTCGGGAACAGGTACGAGGCTGACAACAGGCAGGAGACTTGGGTAATCACATCCTCCGACTTCCTGTACCGCCTGACCAGTTCCGACAGCTTCCGGTACTCCTTTTTCCGGACAAGTACCCTTGTCTGTTTCATCACTTCCGTCAACTCCTTGAGGCGCGGCTCGTCCAGATAGCGGCGCTGCTGTTCTTTTATCCATTCTTTCATTTCCATGATTCGTGATTGTTTTTCGGTTTTCATGTGATTCCAATCCCTTTCACCTGGCTTCGCTTGCTATCGGCCAACTGCCTGATGGCAAGCTCTATATTGCCTCCGAGTTTCTCCGTAAGCCGCATCAGCTCAAGTTTTTCGGTCTCTTCTGTGGTGTAGCAGACGTACTCCTCAAGTGAAACCTCCGTAGCATAGACTGCTGACTGTGAGCCTCCGAGACCAATCCACACTTCCTTGTACTTTCGGGAAGGATTGTTTGCCATGTTGATGGAAAGTATCTGCGCCCGCTCCTTGTCGGTCAGACCGAGCAAGGTCTGGATCTCATCGAACTTGTTCATATACTTGCGCTGGTCAAGGAGAATCTTACAGTCACTATTATTAATGATGGTGCCCTTGACAATCGGAGAAGAAATGATGTCCTCTACTTCCTGGGTCACGACCACGGCCTCGCCGAAAAACTTTCGGACGGTCTTGAAAAGGTAGCGGATATAGTTGCTCATATTGGCGGATGCCAATGCCTTGCCGGGTAGGTCAGGGGCATTACTGCCCCTTTCCCCCCTCAGAACCGTACATGAAAGTTTCCAATCATACGGCTCAAGCAGTGTTAAATTTCTATTTAATAGAAACCAGCTCATAGTTACATCTTATTAGTTTGAATGACTTTTCTTCTACAGCTGTCATGCAGCAGGAAATTTACTTTCTTGCCATTGACTATTTGTTGGGAAGTTCCCCAAGGATGTTCCTTGTCTATGGGTTTACCACATACGGGACATAAATGGTTCTGTCTTTCCCACATGTACAGCAACGATTTTCTACCGTTGAGCGACTGTAGCATCTTGTAAGTCTTACGCTTTTCAAAATACTCTGTCCATTCGGGGTCAAAGGGATTTGCTTCACCTTTTACCTTGACATATCGGGTAATCTTTGTGTCATACAGCCTTTTCAGTGCAATCCTGTCATCAGTCTTGCCTTTCTTGAAGTTTGCCACGAAGCACCAGTTACGGTTTTTTACCCGTGTAAAGTATCGTTCGGCAATCCAATATTTGCCTTTCTTGGGGTGTCGTCTCTTAGCCCATTGCCATAACTTTTCAAATATCAGGTAGTCAGCTTTTCTGAATGTGTCAGAAGCCACACAATTCTTATAGTAGTTTACCCAGCCTGTTATCACAGGATTCAAGAGCCTTATAAGTGATTCCTGTTTGCTTCCTTTATTGGAATCAATGATTCCCCGGATTTTCTGCATGAATTTCTTCAGGCTCTTTTTGGACGGTTTGATTAGAAGCACTCCTTTGTATTTTCGGATATTGTACCCAAGAAAATCAAATCCGTCATCAATGTGTGTAATCTTTGTTTTCTCTTCCGACAGGGTTAATCCCCTTTCTTTGAGAAAGTCCACTACTAACGGTTTGATTTCTTCCAAAGCTTCCTTGCTTCTACCCGTGATGATAAAATCATCCGCATAGCGTACAAGATGTACTTTGGGATAGTAGGTCGTTTTCCTGTTTACAAATTTCTTGTGATACTTCTCTGCAAGCATAGTTTGCAGTCCGTCCAGTGTTATATTCGCAAGAGTTGGTGAAATGATACCGCCCTGTGGAGTACCCTCTTCCGTGGGGAATAGCTCCTTGTTGAAGACGAAACCGCATTTGAGCCATTTCCGCAGCATCACTTTATCCATAGGGATATTGTTCAGCAGCCATTCGTGGCTGATGTGGTCGAAACAACCTTTGATGTCACCCTCCATAATCCATTCGGGAGAAGTTTTCTTTGCAAGGACACAAAAACATTGTTCCCTTGCATCTCCAGTACTTCTCTCTTTACGGAAACCGTAGGAATTACTGTCCGCAGTTGTTTCCGATACTGGTTCCAGCGCAAGCAGATACAAAGCCTGCATTGCCCTGTCTTTCATCGTTGGAATACCTAAAGGGCGTAACTTACCATTGCTCTTTTTGATATTGACCCTCTTTAATGGCTGGGGTTTGTAGCCTCCTCTTTTCAGTTCGCCGATTGCCTTGAATCTGGCTTTGGGAGTTGACCATTTTACCTTGTCAACGCCTGCGGTGTCACTGCCTCTGTTTGATGTAACACGTTTTACGGCTAAAGCCTTAGCGTAAAACGAGTGCGTTAGCACCCACTGCAAAGCTTTTACTCTGCCGTGTTTGCCAGCCTTTTGAGCTTTTACAATACGCGCTTGTAGCTTATTAACCGCCATTTCACACTTGTTCCAGTCTATGCTTTCCCAAGTGTTCCATTTCCGGTCAGTAGATGCACACGATGTTTTAATTTCGTTCATTTGCTTTTC